>WBZS01000999.1_pt1 | contig 26078 bp, 30 predicted proteins | sample 5204201 | NCBI WGS metagenome assembly WBZS01 (sample SAMN12344357, study PRJNA552823) | activated sludge metagenome | biome: Activated sludge suspended growth; feature: Nitrification reactor; material: Wastewater; isolation source: activated sludge from nitrification reactor of wastewater... | reverse complement strand
ACCCCCTCCTCTCTAGCCAATTCAGCACCGTAGAACGCCAACTGGCGCGCTCTCCGGCGATGGTCGCGGCAGCACAACAAAGGCTAATCACCATTATTTTAACTGCCACACCCAGCGTCCACCGGGCTCACCTGGATCGCTCGCCCCGTCGCTCGCCGCTGCGTGGCCTGCGCAATGCCGGCACGGATTTCTTCGGTGCGCTGCGCGCGGTCGCCGCGATAGAAGAGGTTGAACGCCTCGAACGGGATGAGCCGGCCATCGGGCTGGGCGATATGCACACAGGACTTCTTCAGCGCACGCAGGTCGAGGTTGTGCGCATCCATAAACTGCACGATGAGCACGCGGAAGACATTTTCATACGACAGCTGCGGCGCGTCGATGCGCGGCAGGCAGCACAGCAGATCCGAGAGACAACTGGCCTGACCTTCCGGCGACAGGTTGGTCGAAAAAAGGCGAAATACTTGCGCCTTGAGCGCCGGATCGCGCTCGAAAACGATGGTGCTGTGCGGCCCGGCGAGTAGCGCTTCGGGGCCGACGTGGCGGGTCAGCGGTTGCACATCATCGCCCAGTCGCAGCGCGTAGCCCATGGCCAGCGTATCCGGATTGCATGGCACGGGAACAATGTCTTCCAGACTGAATACGCCCGACTGCTCGGCAATGCGCCGGCGCAACTCGCTTACCGTCAGCCGGCGATGCTGCGCGCCGGGCTGCGCATCGAGCCCCTCGTTGCGGCCGGCCGATTGCTCGGGCTGCAGCGTCACGCCGCGCACGCAGCGCCACTGCAGCGCGTGGCGGATCACTTCGCCGATTTCGTCTTGGTTCACGCCGCGCCGCACGGTCATCACCAGCGTTGTCGAGATGCCGTGCGCTTCAAGCTGTTCCAGCGCGCGCCGATGCACCTCGGCGAGATTGGCGCCGCGCATGGCTTGCAGCGCTTCGTCGCGCAACGAATCGAATTGCAGGTAGATCTCCAGCCCCGGCTTGTAATCGGCCAGACGAGCGACAAAATCGGGTTCGCGGCCAATGCGCAAACCATTGGTATTGACCATCAGATGGCGGATCGGTCGCGCCCGCGCCGCATCGAGGATGGCGAAGAAATCCGGATGCAGCGTCGGCTCGCCGCCCGAAATCTGCACCACATCGGGTTCGCCTTCGTTGGCCACCACGGCGTCGAGCATTGCCTCGATCTCGGCCAACGTGCGGTGCTTCAGGCGCTCCGGCCCGGACTCGGCAAAACACACCGGGCAACGCAGATTGCAGTGCTCGGTGATTTCGATCAGCGTCAGGCAGGAATGCTGCATGTGGTCGGGACACAAGCCGCAGTCGTACGGGCAACCATACGTCATTTGCGTATTGAAGCGCTCGGGCATTTCCGGTGCTTTGACATACACCTCGCGCGCCAGTTTGTACCACGCCGCATCGTCGCTGATCAGCACGCGCTCGATACCATGCGCCGGGCACCATTTTTCCAGAAAGACCGATTCGTCCTTGATCAGAATCTTCGCTTCGACCACGTGCAGACAGGTCGAGCAGACCGAGGAAGTGGTGTCGTAGAACAGATAGGGGCGGTTCTTGCGGCTCACGATTCCGCTTCCAGGGCCAACAAGCGAACCCCGCGCCAGTGGCGTACTACGGAGGGCAGATAGCTCACAAGGGCCAGAATACAAACGGCCTGGATACCCGACAGACCGCCGGGAAATTCATACGGCACCGGCTTGAGAAAATCGACCAGCAGACGCCACAGCAGGTAGGCGCTCAGCATCAGCTTGAACAGCAAGCCCGGCGTTCCTGCCAGCATCGGTTGCATTCGGAGCAGCCATGCCCAGAGCAATCCCGCGAAAACAATTTCGTACAACTGTGTCGGGTGACGCGCAACGCCGTCGCCAAAATCGATTCCCCACGGCAGGTTCGTCGCGATGCCGTAGGTACCATCGGACAAGCCGGCGAGAAAGCAGCCCATACGACCGATCATCAAGCCCAGCAGTACCGGGAAGACGAAATCGTCGCCGGTTGACCGTGTTATTCCGGTCAGCTTCTTTGCCAGCTCGACGCCAAGCAGGCCACCGAGCAGCCCACCGACCATCGACTGCCCGGCAAGAAGAACTACCGGCTGATCCCAGTATTGGGTGAGCAGATGCGGGAACTCGGCCCAGAAGACGAGTTTGTTGCCCAGCGCGGCGCCAAATACACAACCGAGCACCACGCCAAAATCCTTGCCCATGAGCAGGCCCGGGGCACCAGTTCGGCGACGCAAGATGCGGTAATACTGAACGCCGGTAAACAGCCCCAGCGCTTCGAAAAGAGGGTGAACCCACGGATAGGCCGTGACGGATGGCACGGGCTACTTGCCCTCCGCGTCATTCGAGTCGCTCGTGTTGTCCGCTGGCGATTTGCTCTCCTCCCGCTGCACGTTCTGCGCGGCAGATGTCTTCCGGATAATCCGTATCGCGGCCCAAAAGACAAGGCTGCCAATCAGGATCGATACCAGCCCGACCGCTGCAAAAACACCTCCGAAGCCGTCCGATTTTTCGACCAGGGGCAGTACGACGCAGAAACCGCCGCCCAGGATGAGTGCGAAACCAAACAGCAACAGAAATATCTTGATGATCCAGAAAACGAAATTGCCGAAAGCTTCCATGGTCACTCCCCGATTTGCGTGTTTCCAATTGCGTGCTTAGGTTTCGCAATAAAGTCAAAGGCCAGCCGTGCGGAATGGTACAAGGCGTTTGCCGCAAAGGGAATCCCGAACTTGCGACGGTTTGGCCTGCCGGCAGGTCAGGCTCCCGACGAGTCGTGCAAATCTCCCGTTGTTTGCCGGTGATTGACCACGTTTCGAGGGCAATTCATTTATACTGGCAACCTTGACACAGGCGAGCTGATCGGATCAGGTTCAACGCTTCGCCGTACGCTTGATCGAAAGGTAGAACGCATGGGCATTTTCAATCCATTCCGGTCAATTCTCGGCAAGACCGAATCCGTGGCCCAGCCACCAATCGCAGCTCCTCAGCCCCAGGCGGGACCTTCCGTGCCGGTGGAGCGGCGCAGCCGCAAGCGACTGAATTCTCACCTCGAACGGCGTGTGCTCATCATCGACGATTCGGCGACGATCGTCGCCGCGCTCCGTAAAATGCTGCGCTCGGCCGGCTGCGTCACGCTGGAAGCGATGGATGCCGAGAAAGGCCTGGAAATGGTCCTCCAGGAAAAACCCGAGCTGGTCTTTCTCGACATCGTGCTGCCCGGCATGAACGGATTCGCCGCCTTGCGGCTGATGCGGCGCAATCCGCTGACGCGGGACATTCCGGTCATCATGATCAGCGGAAACGAGCAGGCGACGGAACAGTTCTATGCCAAGCGGATTGGCGCCGACGACTTCATGAAAAAGCCGTTTTCCCGTTACGAGGTATTTGCCCGCATCGACGCCCTGATCGAAAGCAACAAGCTGAGGCGCCTTTATGCGGGGATTACCGAAGACAAACCGGTCGCTGCGGCGGCTTCGTCCTAGCCGTCCGTTCTAACCCCGTATCGCTGGGGTTACGATAGGCCATGCCCAACGCCGCGAAGCCGTTCGCAGCACTCCCCGCCGGCCTCAGCCAGCGTTACGAAATTCGTAGCGAACTCGGGCGCGGCGCCACGGGAACGGTGTATCTCGCCCAGGATACTTTTGCCCAGCGCGAGGTGGCGCTGAAAGTCGCTCATGCCAGCGTCTTCAACGATGACCCCGCGCAGGCCCTGGTACGTAAAGCCTGGTTGAACGAGGTGCATCTGGCCGGCAGTCTGCACCACCCCTACATCGTCGAAATATACGACGCCGGTTTTGGCGACAACAGCGCCTATCTGGCCATGGAATACCTTGCACACGGCACCCTGGAGCCTTACACCAAAGCCGATACGCTCAAGCCGGTCTCCGAAGTGCTGGAGATCGCCTACAAATGCGCCAGCGCGCTGAACTATGCTGGCCGCTCCGGGATCATTCATCGCGATATCAAACCGGCCAACCTGCAATATGTCGGCCCGGGCGAAGCCAAAGTTTGCGACTTTGGCGCCGCATACTGGTCTAGCAGCAACAACGAGGCCACGCAGGTCATGGACATCGGTTCGCTGGCCTACATGGCGCCCGAGCTTTTTCGCCAATGGGTCACGCCGCAGGCGGACATCTACGCGCTGGGGGTTGTCCTGCACCAGTTATTGACCGGCCAGCGCCCGTTCGACGCGCCCGATCAGGCGTCGCTGATGTACAAGATTCTGAACGGCGAGCGGGAACCGCTGACGAGTTTTCGCCACGATCTGCCAACCAACCTGAACGCATTGCTCGACAAAATGCTCGCGCGCAGTCTGGAAGACCGTTTTGCCAACTGGCCGTCGGTTCTCTCGGCGCTCTCATCGCACATCACCGCGACCTTGAGAATGAAACCGGCGGCCAACCGACGACCTGCCGAAGCGGAACTGTATGACCAATTGCGCAAACTGCCCTTGCTCGCCTCGCTCAACGACGCCCAGCTGTGGGAACTCCTGCGCATTTCACGGTGGCGCAAAATCAAGGCTGGAACGGTGCTGATGCGCGAAGGTGACGACGCGCTTTCGTGTTACCTGCTGCTCAAGGGCGAGGCCACAGTTACGCAGAAAGGTCAGCTGATCGCTCTGCTGAATCCGGGCACGCTGTTTGGCGAACTTGCCTTTGCCGAAGAAACGCCTGCGCCGCGCGCCGCAACATTGACCGCCACCTGCGACGGAATCATAGGCAAATGGCCCAACGCCCGACTCAATACGGCCTCGACCGGGCTGCAATCGGAAATGCTCAAAATCTTCTTCCGGCTATCCACCGAACGGCTCAAACAGGCGGATGAGCGTTATCTGCGACTGTGTCGGCACTATAGCCCGAACGGGAATTCCGACGCCTGAATGCCACGCCAGTTAGCCGCCCATGAACGCTTTTGACGAATGCGTGGCCCGTTTTTTTGGCCACCGTTACCACGCCTACAACGACTGGGCCAAACACGAATATGGCGGCCGTCTGCAAAAGGTCTCCATCGACGCTGGATTCACCTGCCCAAACCGCGATGGTTCGCTTGGCATCGGCGGCTGTACTTACTGCAACAACGAGGGCTTTTCACCGAGTTACCTGCTCGAACAACGCGACATCTTCACCCAGATCGACACCGGTATCGAGTTCATGCGGCGGCGCTATCCGAAAACCAAGGCATTCATTGCGTACTTCCAGAGCTATTCGAATACCTACGACGATCTTGATGCGCTGAAACAGGTCTATGGCCTCGCGCTGTCGCACCCGGACATAGCCGGAATCGCCATCGGGACGCGACCCGATTGCCTGCCTGAGGAAACGCTCGATTATCTTGCCGAGCTGGCGACCCGTACGATGGTGGAACTGGAAATCGGCATTGAATCCTGCAACGACGACGTACTCGAGGAATGCCTGCGCGGACACGATTTTGCCTGCACCCAGGACGCCATCCGGCGTGCGGCCAAGCGCGATCTGTTCGTCACCGGGCACCTCCTGCTTGGCCTGCCGCTCGAAAGCCGAGACAGCCTTATCGCTGGCGCCAGGGCGCTGGCAGCCTTGCCCCTCGACGCGCTGAAGTTCCACCAACTGCAGATTGTGCGGGGTACGCGACTGGCCAATCTGTACCGCGCCGCGCCGGACAGCATTTCCTTGCTCACTCCCGAAAGCTACCTTGATGCGGTGATCGACATGCTCGAACTGCTTCCGCCGGGCATCAAGATTCAGCGGCTGGGCAGCGAGGTTCCACCGAGTGTGCTCGTCTCACCCGACTGGGGAATGCGACTTTTCAAGTTCCCGGCCATGCTCGAAGCAAAACTGGAAGCCCGAAACACCTGGCAGGGCAGGCTGTATTGCGCGCACGCGTAAAAACCCGCAGAGTCGCCTCAGCATGACACGACCCTGCGGGTTCAGCGGTCGTGCGCGGCACGATACAGACTCGGCCCAACGCTACGCACCTGCGGGCAAGCCGGACGAATACGTTACAATTCACCCTGAAATTACGTACACCTGACAAAACACGCGACAGACTAAGGCCATGAACAAAACACGCAGCAAGTATCTGGTCCATGCCGTGATTCTGAGAACCGGGTTGGACACGACGGAGTTCGATGACGCCAAGGCCGGACACCCCCTGGAGCGGCGTTTGAATCGGCTGGAACGGATCACGGCTTCTTACCGGGGTCGCATCGACGGGCGAACCCGCAACACGCTGCAGATGACCTTCGACACGGCCGATGCCGCGCTACTCAGCGCATGCGAGATGCAGCACCGCTGCGCCGTGCTGCCGCAGGTTGCCAAGCAAAGGCTTGCTTTGCGTATCGGCATTCACCAAGGACTCATCCGCCAACGCGCCAGGGATGGCGCGGACAACACGCAAGATATCGCCATGCGTCTGGCCGTGGCCGACGATGGCATCGTGGTTTCCGAACTGGTCGTGCAATCGCTCAACCCCGAACTGCGCGAACTGACTCGGCCATTTGACGACATCCCCCTCGACATTGCCGTGCACAAGGTCGACTGGCGGCGCGAGATACCTTCGGCCGCGTTTGGCGGCGAATCCTTCTGGCCGGCCAACATGGCCTCCAATCCCGTCGGACCCTACCTCGTGTTGCACCACGGGCTGAAAACCATAGAAGCCACTCAGGAAAACCCGTTGGTCACCATCGGCCGCGACCCGACATCCGACCTGGTCGTTGTCGACTTCTTTGTCTCGCGCAATCACTGTCTGATCGAAAGGCAGGCCAAGTACATCGTGTTGACGGACACGAGCACCAATGGCACCAGCGTTTTACCGGACACCGGCGAAGAATTTCTGGTCAAGAACAACTTCGTTGTCCTAAAAGGCAAAGGCCTGCTTTTCTTCGGCAGGCCTTTCAAGGGGGAACGACGCGGTGCCGTCAGGTTTGAAGCGTACTAAGACCGCTCGATAAAATTTGAGTGTCTGGGCGAAGCCCAACCAAAACCCTCCGACGCAGAGGCCACAAGCCCTCCCCCACGCGGCAACCCCACCGAAGTGCTACGTCCTTCAAGCCTTGGCTTTGTGCTTGGGGTGGGTATGCACGAAGTGCCGGAGCACCAGTTTCAGATGCAGCGCTTTTTTCTGATTGCCGAGCCGGCGCTCTTCCTCTATGTCATCCAGAATGATGCGCTTGATCATCGGAACGCCGTCAGAGCTATGAACCAGATAGCTCCCCAGTTCAAGTGCCACAATTTCGGGTACATGCTCGTGCTGGGCAATGGCTTCGACCTCTTCTTCGGTCAGGTCGCTCAGTTCGAGGCAATCTTCATAGGTCAACATTTTGCTGCTCCCCTCGGTTTGCTTGCTGGTTAAAAATTTCAGCGACGAACCGTCAGAACACACACCGTCTGAGCAAGTCCGCTCTTCACTTGAATATTAACCCAGAAACGCGGATTGAAGCCACTCACTGCGGCCGGAAAGCGCACAATTACTGGCTGCCACGGTGGGGCCAGTGCAAGCGCTGGCCGTCAGGTCGTGGCGCTTGAACGACACCCCACCGCCGACAGTCTTGCCGCCTGTACACTGACCTCTTCAGCCTACTGTAAGCTGCGTTATCCGGCCAACTGAAGGAACCCTTTTGACATGCCTGCCTCTGACGCAATCAAAGCACCGGAAACCCTATGGCTGAAGGCCCAATACGGCGGGACTATTTTCCTTAGCGCGTTCCTTCTGTTTCAGGTCCAGCCAGTCATGGGCAAGATGATCCTCCCGTGGTACGGGGGTGCGGCATCGGTCTGGACGACCTGTCTGCTGTTCTTTCAGTCGATGCTGCTATTGGGCTACATCTATACCCATTTCCTTGTGCGCCGACTTTCACCCAGGCCGCAGGCTGTCTTGCACATTGCTCTGCTCGCGCTTGCCGTGGCGATGCTTCCGATCTCACCAAATCTGACCTGGAAGCCCCTGGGAAATTACAGCCCGAGCCTTCATCTGCTTGGGGTTCTTGCCTTGAGCGTGGGACTGCCCTATTTCGTTCTATCCACCACGGGTCCGCTGGTCCAAGTCTGGTTTTCACGAGAACGGCCGGGTACCTTGCCTTATCGGCTCTTTGCACTTTCCAATGTTGGCTCGATGATTGGTTTGTTGAGCTACCCCTTCGCCATCGAGCCCGTTTCGAGTATTTCCGAGCAGTCGTCCGGATGGTCATTTGGTTTCATTTTTTTCGCTTTGTTGTGCGGATCGCTCGCTTGGCGTGGGTCGAAGCGCGCTTCTCTGGCGTCGAACGCGGTCCAACCTCAGCACCCATCCGCTCCGCCGAGTCTGATGACCCAGCTAACCTGGGTATTCCTGGCGGCGTGTCCGTCCTTGCTTCTGGTGTCCTTGACGAGTCATCTAACTCGTGATGTCGCGCCGATACCCATGCTGTGGATCGCTCCTCTCACCATTTACCTGCTGAGCTTCAGCATCAGCTTCGACCATCGCCGATGGTACAAGCGCATCGTATTCGCCCCTCTATTGATCATCGCGGTGGTCGCTGTGTGCTATTTGGCGGCGGTCGACTTTGGGGATCTCGATATCAAGATCGTGGTTTCGGCGTACTTGCTTGCTTTCTTTGTTTTTTCCATGGTCTGTCACGGCGAACTGGCCCGTCTGGCACCACCGACGGATCACCTGACGACTTTCTACCTGTTGATCGCCGGAGGGGGGACACTCGGCGGGTTGTTTGTAGCGATCTTGGCGCCGCAAGTATTCTCCGGCGACTACGAATTCCAAATCGGCGTGGTCTTGACCATTGCTGTGGCGTCAGTCGTGTACGCATACGATCGGCAGCGAGGCGCGATGCGTTACGTGAAATATCCTCGCACCTTGATCTTGCTGACCGGAATGTGTGCAGCGATTGGCTCGGGTTACATCTTCGTGAGCAGCGAAATGCAACGGCGCAACGACACGTTACTGGCATCGCGCAATTTCTATGGCTCCCTGCGTGTCGACCATGATGGATCGGAGAACGATCTGAAAGTCACCTTGATGCACGGAGTGATCGTCCATGGCGCGCAATTCGTTGACCCTGACCGATTGCACTGGCCAACAACCTACTATGGCGAATCGAGCGGTATTGGCATTACGCTAAATTACTTTAACAAGCGCTTGCCTGTGGTGCGAGTCGGGGTTATCGGGCTCGGGGCAGGCACCCTCGCCAGCTATGGTCGCACAGGAGATCAATATCGGTTCTATGAGATCAATCCTGCTGTTCAGGGCATTGCCCATTCGTACTTTAGCTTCTTGCGGGATTCTCACGCGGCGGTGAATCTGGTCTCTGGCGATGCGCGCCTTTCCCTTGAGCGGGAGGCGCCGCAGCGATTCGATGTACTCGCAATCGATGCCTTCTCCGGAGACTCTATTCCTATGCATTTGCTGACTCGAGAGGCGTTTCGGGAATATATCCGGCACATGGCTCCTGGCGGTGTGCTGGCGGTCCATGCTTCCAACCAATACCTGAACCTGGCCCCCATCGTAATGATGGCGGCCAACGAATTCGGCATGAAGGCCCGTATTGTGACGAGCGAGGCCAATGAAGACCAAGGGGTCGACGCCGCCGATTGGGTACTCGTGACGGCGAATCCGCACTTTCTTTCCAATCCCGACGTCAAGGGCGTGGCCAGGACGATTTACGTTCCATCCGGCACCCAGACATGGACTGATGACTTCAGCAGCATCCTCCCAATCTTGCTATAGCAGCGCATGCGCTGAACGTGCGATGACCCGCCACAGGTCAAATGGAGCAAAGAGTGGATTCGGAGTGCTGGCGGCCAAGAAGATGGGGGGTTCGTCGGACGGGTCGGCACCGCATCGCTACCCGGGGCAGCGCCAATGCGGGTACGACAAGCAGAAAAAAGCCCAACCGATAAGGGTCAGGCTTTTTCAATTGGTGGTGATGGGCAGAATTGAACTGCCGACCTATGGGTTATGAATCCATCGCTCTAACCAACTGAGCTACATCACCGGGAAGGGCGCGAGATTATACGGTTCGGCACGGGATGCGGTCAAGTTTTTACGGCCACACAAGGCACCCAAGCTTGACTATAATGGGGCCATGCCGATTCCCGCCTCACTCATCGCCTCGATTGTCAGCGCCATCATCGAAACTGCGGCGCAAAGCCCTACGAGGGATCCCTCGCAATACGAGATTTATGCCACGACCCGCACGTTGCCGCCGGAGGCCAAGACGGGCGTCATGCTGCCGCCATTGGGGGATGGCCTCGTCGTGATCAACGGCCAGCCGATGCGGCTGGCGCCGACCGCCCAGTTTCGCAGCGAGCGCAATCTCATCGTCATGACCATGAGCATCCAGAAGCCGTCCGAGGTCGTTTACCTCACCGATACCTCCGGTGCGATATACCGCGTATGGATGCTCAGCCTGTCCGAATCTTCAGCTCATCAAAAAAACTGATCCGCAATATGCCAAAAAAACTGTTCATCCGCACCTTCGGGTGCCAGATGAACGAGTACGACTCGGACAAAATGGCCGATGTGCTCGCTGCCTCTGAAGACATCGTCAAGACCGACAACCCTGAAGATGCGGATATCATCCTGTTCAACACCTGTTCGGTGCGCGAAAAGGCGCAGGAGCGTGTTTTTCACGACCTCGGCCGGGTGCGCCTGCTCAAGCGGACCAAGCCCGATCTGGTGATCGGCGTTGGCGGTTGCGTCGCCAGCCAGGAGGGAGCCGCCATCATCGCCCGGGCGCCTTATGTTGATATCGTTTTCGGCCCGCAGACCCTGCATCGCCTGCCGCAATTGATTGCTGACAAGCGGCGTCTTGGCCGATCGCAAGTCGATATCTCCTTCCCGGAAATCGAGAAATTCGACCGGTTGCCACCGGCCAAGGTTGACGGCGCGTCAGCTTTCGTCTCGATCATGGAGGGTTGCAGCAAGTACTGCACCTTCTGCATCGTTCCCTACACGCGCGGCGAGGAAGTCTCGCGCCCCTTCGACGACGTCCTGACCGAAGTGGCCGGTCTGGCCGCGCAGGGTGTCAAGGAAATCACGCTGCTCGGGCAGAACGTCAATGCCTACCGTGGGGCAATGGCGGCGGGCAACGATCATTCCGGCGACACCGCGGACCTGGCCTTGCTTATCGAATATATCGCCGAAATTCCGGGCATTGAACGAATCCGCTTTACGACCTCGCATCCGCGCGAAGTCACGCCGCGGCTGATCGAGGCTTTCGCCACCGTGCCCAAACTGGTTTCGCATCTGCACCTGCCGGTGCAATCGGGCTCGGATCGCGTGCTGGCGGCGATGAAGCGCGGCCACACGGCGATCGAATACAAGAGCCTGGTACGGAAACTGCGCACCGCGCGCCCCGATTTATCCCTGTCTTCCGACTTCATCGTCGGCTTTCCCGGTGAAACTGCCGAAGATTTCGAGAAGACCATGAAGCTGATCGATGACGTCGGTTTCGACGCCTCCTTTTCTTTTCTTTACAGCTCCCGACCCGGCACGCCGGCCGCCGAACTGCACGACGACACGCCGCACGCGCTTCGTCTCGAACGATTGATGCGCCTGCAAAAGCGCATCGAAGAACTTTCGCAAAGCGTCTCGCAATCGATGGTCGGCAGCGTCCAGCGCGTGCTGGTCGAAGGCCAGTCGAAAAAGGACAAGACCGAATTGGCCGGGCGTACCGATAACAACCGCATCGTCAATTTCATCGGCGATCCCCGGCTGATGCACAGTTTCGTCGACCTGAGCATCAGCTCCGCCATGCCGCATTCGCTGCGAGGCGAAATGTTGCCCGCCTGAAATGCAGCGTTCCAGGATCATGAATAGCAAAGCCACGGCAAAACCCCGAACCATCGAGCTGTTGCTCTCGCCCGTCAACAACAGCCAACTCGCCAATCTGTGCGGTGCGCTCGACGAAAACCTGCGCCAGATCGAAACCGCACTCGATGTTTCCATCGCTCGTCGCGGCGAGCGTTTCACGCTGCGCGGCGAAGCGATACAAACGGCGCGCGCCGCCGAAGCGCTGCAAAAGTTCTACGCGCTGGCCAAGGATTCCCTGTCGGTCGATGAAATTCAGCTCGGCCTGATCGAACTGATCAACCGGCCGGCACGCAAAGATGCGCAGGGCGGCATGCCTTCGCCGGCGCTGATGACCCGCAAGACCGAGCTGCACGGCCGCACGCCGCGCCAAGTCGAATACCTCAGGCATATTCAGGAACACGACATCACCTTCGGCACCGGCCCGGCCGGCACCGGAAAGACGTATCTGGCCGTGGCGTCAGCAGTCGACGCGATCGAGCGCGAACTCGTTCAGCGCATCGTGCTGACACGCCCGGCGGTGGAAGCCGGCGAACGACTCGGCTTCCTGCCCGGCGATCTGGCGCAGAAGATCGACCCCTACCTGCGGCCACTCTATGACGCTCTCTATGACCTGATGGGTTTTGATCGGGTGGCCAAGCTTTTTGAACGCGGCGCCATCGAAATTGCGCCGCTGGCCTATATGCGCGGCCGCACGCTGAATCATGCCTTTATCATCTTGGACGAGGCACAGAACACCACCCCCGAGCAAATGAAGATGTTCCTCACGCGCATCGGCATCGGCGCCAAGGCGGTAGTCACCGGCGACGTGACGCAGATCGATCTGCAACGTGGACAGAAAAGCGGGCTGATCGAAGCGCGTCAGATTCTCAAGGAAGTGCGCGGCATCGCCTTCACCGAGTTCGAGAAAGAGGATGTCGTCCGCCACCCGTTGGTCGCCCGCATCGTATCGGCCTATGAAGCGCACACCCTCGCGATGGAGGGTAAATGATCAGCAGGCGCCTCAATCTTTGCGTGCAGTATGCCTGCGATCCCAGCGGATTGCCCTTGCGCCCGCTGGTTCGTGCGTGTGCCCGCGCGGCCTTGAGTGTCGACGGCGCGCGCGGCGGACGCATCACGGTGCGTTTTGTCGGCATCGAGGAAGGTCAGTCGCTCAATCGCCATTTTCGCGGCAAAGACTACGCCACCAACGTATTGTCATTCCCCTACGAAACCGAGCCGGTCGTCTGCGGCGACCTGGTCATCTGCGCGCCGGTGGTCGAACATGAGGCGGACGAACAGTCCAAGGCGCCGGAAGCCCATTTCGCCCATCTGATCGTCCATGGCGTGCTGCACTTGCTCGGCTACGACCACGAAGCCGGCAAGAAGCAGGCTCGCCTGATGGAAAAGCAGGAGTGCGCCATATTGGCCGAACTCGGATACACGGACCCTTATTGCGGAATCACCTGACCTATGGACATCAACCCAGCCAACAAGCGCGGTTTCTTTGAACGACTGTCCTCGATCCTCGTGCGCGAGCCGGAGGATCGGGAACAACTCGTGGAACTGCTGCATTCAGCCTGTGAACGCAATCTGCTGGACGCCGACGCCCTGTCGATTACCGAAGGCGCGCTCGCCGCCTCCGAGATCAGCGTGCGCGATGTAATGGTGCCACGCGCGCAGATGGAGGTTGTCGACATCGACGATCCACTGAGCGACATCATTGCCCAGGTCAACCGCACGGCGCACTCGCGCTTTCCGGTCATCGACGGCAATCGTGACAATGTCATCGGCCTGCTGCTGGCCAAGGACTTGTTGCGCTTGCAGACCGTCGTCAAATTCAACCTGCGCGACTGGCTACGCCCGGCCGTATTCATCCCCGAGTCCAAGCGCTTGAACGTTCTGCTGCGCGAGTTCCGCGTTTCGCACAACCACATGGCGGTGGTGGTCGATGAATACGCTGGCGTGAGCGGTTTGATCACCATCGAAGACGTGCTCGAACAGATCGTTGGCGACATCGAGGACGAATACGATTTCGACGAAGCCGACGACAACATCCGGCTGGACCAAACCGGCCGCTACCGGGTCAAGGCGCAAACCAGCATCGAGGATTTCAACACGCACTTCGGCACGAATTTCTCCAATGACGATTGCAATACCGTGGGCGGACTGATTTTGAATCATCTGGGGCGGGTGCCGAAACGCAGCGAATCGATCGACTTTGGCGGCTTTCATTTCACGGTTCTGCGTGCCGACAGTCGCCGGATCTACACGCTGTTTGTCAGCCCTCTACCGGACGCCAATGCAGCGGCCTGAGCCGTGCACATCCCGCGCCTGACCATTGCTCTGCTGCTCGGTGCAGCCAGTGTGCTGGCCTTTGCGCCGATGGGCGGGTTCCCGTTGATCTGGCTGACCCTCGGCGGCCTGTACGCATTGCTTGAACGCACCACGGACGGCACCCGTGGCGCAGCAAGCAACGCCCGAACCGGCGCGCTTCTTGGCGCCGCGTATGGCTTTGGCCTGTTCATCGTCGGCGTATCCTGGGTCTATGTCAGCCTCAGCGCATTCGGCGGCATGCCCGCCCCCGTGGCGGCACTGGCCACCTTGTTGTTCTGCGGTGTCCTGTCGATCTTCCCGGCAGTTGCCTGTGCTGTTCATGTTCGTTTTTCCCCGCCGGGATGGTGGCAACGCGGTCTGTTGTTTGCTTCGTTATGGATGCTCGCCGAATGGCTGCGCGGCTGGGTCCTGACCGGTTTTCCCTGGCTGGCCGCCGGCTATTCGCAGGCGCCACCCAGCCCGCTCGCGGGTTATGCTCCGGTGCTGGGCGTCTATGGCGTAACGCTGATAACGGCATTTCTCGCAACGCTGATCGCCGAGGCAGCCCGGCGCTGGATTTCAGGCAAAGCGGGATGTGGCACGCCACGGCGCTGGCGTGCGCTGCTGCCGGTGGTCATCGCCGGTCTGCTGCTGGGTGGCGGCGGCTTGCTGCGCGCGGCGCACTGGACTGCGCCACGCGGTGAGCCGTCCAGCGTTGCCCTGCTGCAAGGCAATGTCGCGCAGGATCTGAAATGGCGACCCGAAAAATTCAGCGAATCGCTGCGTATCTATTACCGTCTGGCGCTGGAAAATCCGGCGCAACTGACCGTCCTGCCGGAAACGGCGCTGCCCGCCTTTCTGAGTCAGGTGCCCGGCGAATACCTCGACGAATTGAAAAGCCTCGCCGAACGCCAGCACGGCGACATGCTCCTGGGAATTGCCGTCGGTGATTTTGCCAGCTACGCCAATGCGGCCATCAGCCTGGGCCAATCGACGCGGCAGCGCTACAGCAAGTCGCATCTGGTGCCCTTTGGTGAATTCGTCCCGCCCGGCTTTGTCTGGTTCATGAATCTGGCCCACATCCCGATGTCGGACTTTACCCCCGGTGCGAAACAACAAACCCCACTGGAGATCGCCGGCCAGAAAGTCGCCGTGAATATCTGCTACGAAGATGCCTTCGGCGAGGAAATCATCCGACAATTGCCCGCAGCCACTTTGCTGGTGAACATTTCCAACGTCGCCTGGTTTGGCGACTCGCTGGCCCCGGCGCAACACCTGCAGATCGCCCAGTTGCGCGCGCTTGAAACGGGCCGCATGATGCTGCGCGCCACCAATACCGGAATGACCGCCATTGTCGCCGCCGACGGTACCGTCATCGGCGCGCTTAAACCTTTTACCCGTGCGGCATTGCGCGGGGAAGTTCAAGGCTACGTCGGTGCCACCCCCTATGTGCGCTGGGGCAACTGGCCGGCGGTCATCTTGGCCCTGCTGGTGTCGATTGCTTTCGTCCACCCGCGTAACACGGTATCCTGAACGGATATCAAATCACCGGAGATTGGCTCCATGGCACTGCTTTCCTGGTCGAACCAGTATTTGATCGGCAATGACCTGATCGATACCGAGCACGAAGAATTGTTTCGTCTGATCAACAACTTCCACTCGCTCTGGCTGGAGTCGCGCAATCGACAGGAAATCGCCAAGATCCTGAACCAGTTGATTGCCTACGCGCAGATGCATTTTCAGCACGAAGAGAGAATCATGGAGGATGCCGGTTTTCCGAAGCTCGCCGAGCACCAGAATATCCACGAAGCGATGATCGACAAGATTTTCGAGCTGCACGCGTCTTATGCCGAGGGCAATCTGCGACTGGAAATCGAAACCATGAAGTTCGTCAAATCCTGGCTGCTCGAGCATATCCTCGAAAACGATTATCTATTCCGTGACTATCTGCTACGCAAGCCAGACTCTGGCGAAGAAGCAGCACCACAAACGGCTGAGGGAAGATCCTGAAGAATTGCGTTTTCAAGTCTGTGTTCCAAACATCATGCCGCGTCTTCCTTTAGTCGAAAAACACCCGCCGGAACCTCCGTCTCACACTGTGCAAGTGGCAAAGCGCCTTCAAGTCAGGGGAAAAACCAAGTAAGATCGACCCTTGTTCAGCGCTTACGAAATCATTCATGCCAACTTTTCAGGAAGTCATTCTGCGTCTCCAGAATTTCTGGGACAAACAGGGGTGCGCGTTGCTTCAGCCTTACGACATCGAAGTCGGCGCCGGCACCTTTCACACCGCCACTTTCCTGCGCGCCATCGGCCCCGAGCCGTGGAACGCCGCCTATGTGCAGCCCTCGCGCCGGCCCAAGGATGGCCGCTACGGCGAAAACCCGAACCGCCTGCAGCATTACTACCAGTATCAGGTCGTCCTGAAACCCTCACCGGCGAATATCCAGGAACTCTACCTGCAATCGCTCGAAGCGCTGGGCATCGATCTCAAGGAGCACGATATCCGCTTCGTCGAGGACGACTGGGAATCGCCCACGCTCGGCGCCTGGGGGCTGGGCTGGGAAGTCTGGCTTGACGGCATGGAAGTCACACAATTCACCTACTTCCAGGAAGTTGGCTCGCTGACGTGCAGGCCGGTACTCGGTGAAATCACCTACGGCATTGAACGGCTGGCCATGTATCTACAGGGTGTTGAAAACGTCTTCGACCTGACCTGGGCCGAAGGGCCGGGGTATCGCGTGACCTACGGCGATGTGTACCACCAGAACGAAGTCGAGCAATCGAAATATAATTTCGAGCACTCCAATATCGAGATGCTCTTCCGCCATTTCTGCGATCACGAAGCCGAAGCCAAGCGCCTGATGGAGGTCAATCTGGCGCTCCCTGCTTTCGAGCAGGTCATGAAATGCTCGCACTGCTTCAATCTGCTCGATGCCCGCGGCGCCATCTCGGTCACCGAACGCGCCGCCTACATCGGCCGCGTTCGCGCCCTGGCGCGCGAAGTCGCACAGTCCTATTACAACTCTCGTGAAGCTCTGGGGTTCCCGATGTGCAAGGCAACTGCTGCTGTGGAGGCGATATGAACGGCAGTGTGCTGATCGAGCTGCGTACCGAGGAACTGCCGCCGAAGGCTTTATCGCTTCTCGGCGAAGCTTTTAAGGACGAAATTTTCAACGGCTTGGTGCGCTACCAGCTCAGCCAGAGAGTACCGGCAAACGTATCATGGTTCGCCACGCCGCGCAGACTGGCCGTCTCGATTCGTGAAGTCGAGACAACCGCAGCTGACCGCGTCGAAGAATTGAAACTCATGCCTGTCTCCGTCGCACTCGATGCAAACGGTCAACCGACACAAGCGCTGCTCAAGAAGCTCGAAGCGTCAGGGATCCCGGTTTCTGAAATCGCCAAGTTTGAGAAGCGCATGGATGGCAAAGCTCAGGCTCTGTTCTATAAGGCAACGGTCAAGGGTGTTGATCTCGACGCAGTGCTCGCTGGCATCGTCACACAGGCGCTCAAGAAGCTGCCGATCCAGAAGGTCATGCGCTGGGGCGATTCAGAAGACCAGTTCGTACGCCCGGTGCACAGCCTGATCATGCTGCACGGAAAGCGCGTCGTTCCGGGCAAGGTGCTTGGCCTCACGAGCAGCAACAAGACGCTGGGACACCGCTTCCTTTCTGCGGGCGATATCGTCATTGCGAACCCCGAAGAGTACGCAGCGAAGCTTGAAGCCGGAAAGGTCATCGCCTCGTTCGCCGAACGGCGCGCGTCGATTGCCGCGCAGCTCGACATCAAGGCCGCCGAACTGAACGCGCGCCTGAATCCGGCTGAAGGCCTGCTCGATGAAGTCACCTCGCTGGTCGAATGGCCGGTGGTCTATGTCGGCGAGTTTGAAACGGATTACCTCGAAGTGCCGCAGGAATGCCTGATTCTGACCATGCAACAGAACCAGAAATACTTTCCGCTGCTGGATGGCAACGGCAAGTTGATGAACAAGTTCCTGATCGTCTCCAACATGCAGGTTGACGACCCGACGAATATCGTCAGCGGCAACGCGCGGGTGGTTCGTCCGCGCCTGTCCGACGCGCAATTCTTTTACAACCAGGACCGCAAGCATTCGCTGGCCTCGCGCCTTGACCGTTTGAGCAGCGTCGTCTACCACAATAAGCTCGGTTCAGTGCTGCAACGCGTCGAACGCCTCGAAGGACTGGCCCAGAAAATTGCCGTTCGACTCGGCGCCAATGCCTCGCTGGCCGCACGCGCGGCACGGCTGGCCAAAGCCGATCTGGTCACCGACATGGTCGGCGAATTCCCTGAGTTGCAGGGCATCATGGGGTGCTATTACGCGCTGCACGATGGCGAGGATGCACGGGTTGCCGAGGCCATCCAGAGTCATTACCAACCGCGCTTTGCCGGCGACGCCCTGCCCCGCGGCGCCATTGCCTGCGCCACCGCATTGGCCGACAAGCTCGACGCGCTGGCCGGATTCTTCGGCATCGGCCAGATTCCGACCGGCGACAAGGACCCCTTCGGCCTGCGCCGCGCCGCGCTCGGCATCTTGCGCATCCTGATGGAGTCGCCGCTACCCCTCGATCTGCGAGAGCTTCTTGGCGATGCGGCCGCCGGCTTCGCGCCTGGTCTGCTGAACCTGACCGACGGTTTGCCTGCCGGTCTGGAAGACTTCATCCTCGACCGCCTGCGCGGCCTGCTCAAGGAAGCGGGACACGCTCAGGATGCGATCGAGGCCGTGCTGGTCCAGCGCCCGACCCGGATCGATCTCGTCCCCGCCCGACTCGACGCCGTACGCGCCTTCCTGATCCTGCCCGAAGCGCTGGCGCTGGCTGCGGCGAACAAGCGCATCGGCAACATCCTGAAGAAGAGCGAAGGCGCGACCGGAATCAGCTACGCACCCCCCGATGCAGCCCTGCTTCAAGAAGACGCCGAGAAGGCGCTCTACCAGCGGATTCAGGCGATTTCACCGGTGGTCAAAGCGCACGTCGCCAACGACGCTTATGCCGACGCGCTCAAGGCGCTGGCCTCGGTTCGCCTCGAGGTCGATCTTTTCTTTGACAAGGTGATGGTCAACGTCGATGATTCAAGTGTGCGGGCCAATCGACTTGGCCTGCTCAAGGCGCTGTTCGACCAACTCAATGCAGTAGCCGATATTTCGAAGCTGGGCGTATGAAACTCGTTATCCTCGATCGCGACGGCGTCATCAATTACGACTCGGATCAATACATCAAATCGCCGTCGGAGTGGAAGCCCCTGCCCGGCAGTCTCGAGGCCATAGCCAGGCTGACGCATGCCGGTTACCGCGTCGTCGTCGCCTCCAACCAGTCCGGTATCGGCCGCGGCCTGTTCGACATGGACACGCTCAATGCCATTCACGACAAAATGCACCGCGCCGTGCAGGGTCTTGGCGGACGCATCAACGCCATCTTCTATTGCCCGCACACCGCCGAATCGAAGTGCAAATGCCGCAAGCCCAAGACCGGCATGTTTGAACGCATCGGCACGTGTTTCAATACCGACTTGAGCGAAGCCTATGTCATTGGCGATTCCCTGCGCGACCTGAGCCCGGGCGTAGCCGTCGGCGCCCGGCCGATTCTGGTACTCACCGGGAAAGGCCAGATTACGCAGCGCGACAATGTACTACCCGAAGGCACGCGGGTTTGTGCCGATCTCGCCGAAGCGGTTGAATACATACTGAAGTCATGACCGCCTTTTTTCGTTCCACCCTGTTTCTGCTACTCGCCATCCTGATCACCGCACCTTTCGGCTTGATGGTGACGCTGGCCATTGTCTTGCCGATCAAATTGCGCTTCCGCCTCATCGCGTTCTGGCGCGCCATCTTCATGGCCCTGTGCGAATACGTGCTTGGACTGCGTTACCAGGTCGTCGGCCGTGAAAACATCCCGTCAACGCCCAGCGTCATCTTGTCCAAACACCAGTCGGCCTGGGAAACGGTCAGTCTGCAGTCCATTTTTCCGCCGCTGGTTTTCGTCCTGAAGAAGTCCCTGCTGATGATTCCTTTTCTCGGCTGGGCATTCGCCGCCGTCAAGATGATTTCGATCGACCGCAGTGCCGGCACGGACGCGCTGCGCCAGGTGATTAACCAGGGTTGCGATCGGCTCAAGGCCGGTTACTGGGTTGTCATATTCCCCGAAGGCACGCGTATCGCTCCCGGAGAAAAACGCCGCTTCAAGACCGGCGGCGCGCACCTGGCGATTCACGCAGGCGTTCCGACCGTCCCGGTGGCGCACAATGCCGGTGAGTTTTGGGGAAGGAACGCCTTCGTCAAACATGCCGGTCTGATCACGGTCAGCATCGGCCCGGCCATTGATCCAAACGGCAAATCCGCGGCCGAAATCACCACGCTCGCCGAGCAGTGGATCGATGGCGAAATGCACCGCCTGTCGCCGCACCGATATCCGCATAAGGCTCATGCCCTGGCAGGCTGACCTGTTCGGATCGCGTGAGCAAACGCTGGCGGCAAATGAAACGCCGCGACGAATCGTGCTCGGCGACCGGGTCATTCCCTACGTTCTGCGTCGCGCCCGACGCCGCACCATCGGCCTTTCGATCGACCAGCGCGGTCTGCGCGTTGGCGCACCACGCCGGGCATCGCTCGTCGACGTCGAATCGCTGATTCTTCGTCATGGCGACTGGGTAAAACAGAAGCTCGACGAATGGCATCACCGCCTGTGCCAGGAGTCGCTGGCCATTGTCGATGGCGTTCGCCTGCCGATGCTCGGCGAATCGCTGCTGATCCGCCTGGCGGCGGGAAACAACCGTGCCTTGTGGACCGAAGCGCCGGGGCAATCTGCCCCGATTCTCACCCTGTGCTTGTGCTCGCCAGAAGATGCGGCCGGCCTGTTGGAAAAAGCGCTACGGGAAAAGGCGCGAACATTGTTTGATATGCGCCTTGGATACTACGCGGGACCACTTGGCTTGGCGACTCCGCGGCTGACTCTGTCGAGCGCGCGAACACGCTGGGGCAGTTGCAGCCTGAAAACCGGCATCCGTCTGAACTGGCGGCTGATTCACTTCCCTCAGCACGTGATCGACTACGTGGTGGTGCATGAACTCGCCCATCTTCGCGAAATGAACCACAGCCCGCGCTTCTGGGCTATCGTCGGGCAGATTTATCCCGATTACAAAACGGCGCGCACCGAATTGCAACAGCTCGCCGCCCGCTGTCCGCGCTGGTAGGCGGCGCCTTGGACCGGTCTGAACAATCCGGAGTCCTTGCATGTCGGATTCTCGATACTGACATCAACCCAGCCCGCGCAAAAGCAGCGGCATCAACCACGGCAGCAGCAGGGCGGTTAGCAAACCGTTCAGCCCCATCGCCAGGGCAGAAAAGGCGCCGGTCTGCTCATTGACCTGAAAGGCGCGCGCGGTGCCAATACCGTGCGACGCCGTACCGAGGGCGAAGCCTCGCACGGCAGGATCGTCGATCTTGAGCAGGGCATAAACGCCATTGGCGCCGACCGCACCGAGGATGCCGGTAAGAATGACCAGCACGGCAGTCAGCGACGGCAGGCCGCCAAGGTGTTCGGCGATGCCCATGGCAATCGGCGTGGTCACCGATTTGGGTGCCAGCGACAGCAACGTGGCAGCGCTGGCTCCGAACAGGCGACCGATCAATACCGCGGAACATGCCGCCGTAATCGAACCGGCCAGCAAGGCGACGAGCAAGGGCACGGCCATGCGCTTAAGCCGGCCAAGCTGGGCATAGAGCGGGATGGCGAGGGCGACCGTGGCGGGGCCGAGGAGAAAGTGCACGAATTGCGCCCCGTCGAAATAGGTACGGTACGGCGTGCCCGTCGCCCACAACGCCATGACCACCACGGCAACGGCGAGCAGCACCGGATTGGCCAGCGGATGCGCGTGGCAGCGCTTATTGACAAACAAGGCACCCTGATAGGCCAGCAGCGTGAACGTCAGGCCGAGCAAGGGCGACGCGGCGAGATAGACCCACAATTCGCTGATGCGCGGACTCATGGCAATGGATCCATGGTGTCCTGCTTTAGGCCATGCCGGATCAGTGCGCGTAGCACCCAGGCCGTGACGGCGATGGTGACGAAGGTGCTGGCGACGAGCGAGACGACAATGGGCAGCCATTCGTCGGCCATGCGCTGCCAATGCAGCATGACACCCACGCCGGCCGGCACAAACAGCAGCGAGAGATGCTGCAACAGTTGTTGCGCCGTTTCGCGCAGTTCGATGCCCGGCCCGCCACGTAGCGCCAGAACAGCGAACAACAAGGCCATGCCAATCACCGGGCCGGGTATCGGCAGCTTGAGAAGGAGGCTGATCGCTTCCCCTGCCAGTTGAAACAAGAGAAGAAGCGTAATCGCTTTCAACATGTTTTCTCTCCAAATTGCGGGATCCGACAGCACGGGTGTCCCCGGCCTATTTGTCGATGCGATATTGTATGCGTTTGACGATGGCTATAATCCCGACTGCACACACCTCTTGATTTGCAGCTCAACGTTTCTTAGGAAATGAACATGAAGCGATTTCTACTTTCAGCAGCCCTGGCCCTGACCTTTGTTTCCCCGGTATTTGCTGCCAATGTGGGTGTCTCGGTCAGCGTCGGCCAACCCGGTTTCTACGGCCGTCTCGACATCGGCGGCTATCCGCCGCCCCAGGTCATCTATGCTCAACCGGTGTTCATCGGGCCTGCCCCGATGAATCGCCCGCCCATCTATCTGCGCGTTCCGCCCGGTCACGCCAAACACTGGAGCAAGCATTGCAGTCGATACAACGCCTGTGGCGAGCCGGTCTACTTTGTTCAGGATGACTGGTATACCCGTGAATTTGCGCCCAGGTATCAGGACCGGCATCGCGAACATTGGGAAAACGAGCGCCACGATAACCGGGGATACGATCGCGGCAACGACCGGGACGAGGGACGAGGCAATAGCCAAGGAAAAGGCAAAGGTCATGGTCGTGGCCATGGGCATGACGGCTGAAGCGGTCGATTGACTGTTTCCATGACTCCGCTCCAAACGTGTTCGCGATAAGCCCATCGGCAATGCGCGGGCAACTCGGCAAGGTGGCGGCGCTCTTTGCCGGCAGCATCCGCCCGCTTACCCCGAACAATCGGCCCAGCGGTATATTCAAAACTCCGGTAGAGCAGGCCGTGTGGATTGGCCGCAACGGTCTGGAAGGTGACGCGCAGGCTGACCTTCGTGTGCACGGCGGTCCGGAAAAGGCCTTGCACCAGTACCCGGCGGGCCATTATTCCGTATTGGCCCAGGCCTTCCCCGACGTTCGGAGCGAGCTTTTTCCTGGCGCGCTCGGTGAGAACCTGTCGGTAAGCGGTTGGGACGAATCGACCGTGTGCATCGGCGACATCTTCCAGCTGGGCGATGCGGTCATCCAGGTGTCGCAACCCCGAACGCCGTGCTGGAAGATTGACAGCCGCTTCGGCGTGGAAGGGATGACGCAGCATATTCACCAGAACGATTTGACGGGGTGGTATTTTCGGGTGCTCAGTGAGGGGCTGGTCGCACCCGGCGGCGAGTTTTGCCTGATCGAACGCGATCCGCGCAAAACAAGCGTCAAACAGCTATTGAGCCTATGGCGAGCGCATCGGCCATCGCCCGAGGCGCTGGAATCCATCGCGGCGATATCGACGCTGTCCCCCAATTGGGTGAAGAAGATGAACGATCGCGCGCAACAACTCAGACATCTCCCTTGACCCAGGCGACTGGAAGCACGGGCCAAGTCGCAAACTTTACGCCTGACAAGACAGGCATATTTTGGGAACGCACAGAATGAAAATCGCCGTCATGGGAGCGGGTGCTGTCGGTTGCTATTACGGCGGCATGCTGGCGCGCGCCGGACATGAAGTTACAATGATCGGACGCCCTACCCACGTTGAAGCCATGCGTCGCAATGGCCTGCTCCTCGAAACGCAAGCGTTCAGCTTGCACGTGCCGGTACAGGCCAGTACCGACGCGCGTTGTATCAAGGGCGCCGGGCTCGTCCTCTGCTGCGTCAAGTCGACCGATAGCGAGAGCGCGGCGGCGGACATGGCACGCCACCTTGACCCCGACGCTCTCGTGCTGAGCATGCAAAACGGCGTGGACAATGCGGCGCGGCTGCAAGCGCTGCTCAAACAAGACGTGATCGCCACCGTCGTCTACGTCGCCACCGAAATGGCCGGGCCGGGTCATGTCCGACACCACGGCCGCGGCGAACTGGTCATGGGCCCAACGGCGAGCGGTCAGGCACTGGTCACGCTGTTCGTCGAAGCCGGCATTCCGGCAGCAATCTCCGACAACGTGACGGGTGAGCTGTGGGCCAAGCTGATCCTCAATTGCGCCTACAATGCGCTGTCCGCGATTACTCAAATCCCCTATGGTCGTCTGGTGCAAAGCGACGGTGTAGACGGCGTGATGCGCGATGTGGTCCAGGAATGCCTGGCCGTCGCGCAGGGCTTGGGCGTGAGTGTTCCGGGAGACACCTGGGAGGCAGTTCAGCGCATCGCACGAACCATGCCGAATCAATATTCTTCAACCGCCCAGGATCTGGGGCGCGGCAAACGCAGCGAGATCGACCATCTGAACGGCCATGTCCTGCGCCAGGGTGAGGCACTGGGAATCGCCACACCGGTCAATCGCGTCCTGCACACCCTGGTCAAAGTGCTTGAGGCAATAGCGGCAATGACCAAAACATCCACGAAGGAGAATCCATGAGAGTCCTGCACACCATGATCCGCGTCGGTAACCTCGAAAATTCGCTGACCTTTTACACCGGCGTACTGGGCATGCGCCTGCTGCGCCGACAGGACTATCCCGAAGGCCGGTTCACGCTGGCCTTCGTCGGTTATTGCGCGGAAAGCGAGGGGGCCGTGCTCGAACTTACGCACAACTGGGACACGCCGTCCTACGATCTTGGCAATGCCTTCGGGCACATCGCACTTGCCGTCGACGATGCCTACGCGGCCTGCGAGCAGATCAAAGCCAAGGGCGGTAAGGTCACACGCGAAGCCGGTCCGATGAAACACGGCACGACCGTTATCGCTTTTGTCGAAGATCCGGACGGCTACAAAATCGAGCTGATCCAAAAGAAGGCGGCCTGATCCATGACGTTTCCGTCGTTCTTTTCCGAAGTCCAGCCCATCGTCATGCATGACCGGCTGGCCGAGTTTCTCGGCGCGGCGGACGCCGGCATCATAGAATATCGCTATGTCGATGCGGTGAAGCTCGCCGGGCATTCCTGTCCGACGGTCGCCGGCGCCTACCTGTTAACCCGTCGCGCACTGGCCGCGCTTTATGCGGATGAATTGCCGGAGCGCGGCGAGATCGAGGTCAACTTTCGCGAAGCACAGGATGCCGGCGTCGCCGGCGTGATGGGCGCCGTTGTCGGGCTGATCACCGGCGCCGCCGGCCTTGGCGGCTTCAAGGGCATCGGCGGGCATTTCTCGCGGCGCAACCTGCTCGGCTTCGAGGCACTCGATCTGCCCGGCGGGATCGGTTTCACACGCCGGGACAATGGACGCACCTTGACCGCTTCCTTGCATCTCGAACGCGTTGCGCCCGACCCACGCACCGGGCCCTTGCTGCAACGGCTGCTGGCCGGCGAGCGCGACCCGGCAGTAGCCGAAGCCTTTGCCGGTCTGTGGCAGGATCGCGTGCGGCGTATTCTTGTCGATCACGGCGACGACCCAGAGCTGATCGGCATCGCTTGAGGCAGCCATGACCTCAACAACGACAGGGACGCCAAGCGGCGCGCATCGACCTCTGGTTTTGCGCCATTGATCGGATTAAACTGAGAACCTGCCTGCGCACGCTGGCATTGACAAGGAGCAAGATCATGGGCAAGGCCAAGGAATCCAGCAAGGAATCGAAGAAACAACCGGTAAAGACAGCCAAGGAAAAAAAGGCTGCCAAGCAAGCCAAGAAACACCCGACGGACACGATTCCGCCGGCCGCGCGCTGAGCCTGAAGTATCCCTAAGCTCCGCTGGCGAATT
>WBZS01000998.1_pt1 | contig 26078 bp, 36 predicted proteins | sample 5204201 | NCBI WGS metagenome assembly WBZS01 (sample SAMN12344357, study PRJNA552823) | activated sludge metagenome | biome: Activated sludge suspended growth; feature: Nitrification reactor; material: Wastewater; isolation source: activated sludge from nitrification reactor of wastewater... | reverse complement strand
AGTACCTTGCCGGTGACAGCGGTTTAGGGCCTTGCAGCCGTGGCGCCGGGCTGTCGCGCATCGCACTTGCGCATAACCGGCAAACTGGGCCAATAAGCGCCTCGGCCGATGCGGCAGTGGCCCATCGACCGTCCGGTATAGGCGGCCATATCGAAAAGCCGCCGAGGCGGCGAAAGAAACAAGGCGACCCAGGTTCCTGCCATGAATGAAGCCGCGGGCAAGCCGCGCCTCGACCGGGGAATGCTCCACCGGCTGTTTCGCGAGAGCTTCCGCGCGCAGCGGGGGCACTATGTCGTGGGCATCGTGGCGATGGCGGTCGTGGCGGTGACCACGGCGCTATCCGCATGGATCATGCGCGATATCGTCGACGGCATGATGATCGCCCGCGACCTGTCGAAGGTCTATTACATTGCCACATTCGTGGCGGTGGTCTTCATTGTCAAAGGTGCGGCCGGTTACGTGCAGGGCATTTCTCTTGCCAGGGCCGGCAATGCCATCATCGCCGACCGTCAGGCGAAGCTCTACGACTATTACCTGGCGCAGGGCGTCGATTTCTTCCAGCGCATTACCTCGTCGGACCTGCTGATCCGCATCACCCACAATGCGCAGGCGGCGCGCCAGGTGGTCGATACGATCGTGACATCCTTCGTGCGCGACCTGCTCACGCTGATCGGGCTCGTGGCGGTGATGGTCTATCAACAGCCGTTGCTCTCGCTGTTCCTGGTCGTGTTCGGGCCGCTGGCGTTGCTCGGGGTCCGGCTGTTGCTGAAAAAGGCGCGGACCTACACGGCGGCGGGCATTCTTTCGCTTTCGCGCATGACGCACACGGTGCAGGAGACCATTGCCGGTATCCGCGTGGTCAAGGCGTTCGCGTTGGAGGACAACTTGCGCACGCGCATGCGCGGCGCCATCGCGGATGCGCAGAAGCAGGCAAACCGCATCGCCAAACTCGAATCGGCGACGGGACCGATCATGGAATCGCTCGCGGGCATTGCGATTGCCGGCCTGTTGGCGTTGAGCGGTTTCCTCGTGGTTCACTTCGGTCACACGCCGGGCGAACTGATGTCCTTCATCACCGCCGTGCTGCTGGCCTACGATCCGGCGCGGCGGATGGCGAAAACGCGCGTGACCATCGAGAGCGGCCTGGTCGGCGTGACACTGATGTACGACATGATCGATCATCCGATCCGATTGTCGGAAGCGACGGACGCGAAGGACCTGCCGAACGGTCCGGGCGAAGTGCGCTTTCGGGACGTAACATTCGGTTACGAGAATGGCGCGCCGGTCCTCGACCACCTCGATCTGACCATCCCGGCCGGGCAGATGACGGCGCTGGTCGGACCTTCGGGTAGCGGCAAATCGACCATCCTCAACCTGGCCATGCGCATGTACGATCCGGACGCCGGTTCCGTCGCCATCGATGACCACGACCTACGCCAGGTCAAAATCGCTTCGCTGCGGGAACACATCAGCTATGTCGGCCAGGATACGTTCCTGTTCGACGGGACGGTGCGGTTCAATATCGGGCTCGGGCGCAAAGGGGCGAGCGAAGCCGAAATCATCGAGGCGGCGAAGGCCGCCAATGCGCACGACTTCATCATGGACTTGCCCAAAGGCTACGACACGCCGGTCGGCGAGGGCGGCGGAAAGCTTTCCGGAGGCCAGCGCCAACGCCTGGCGATCGCGCGCGCCATCCTTCGCGACGCGCCGATCCTTATCCTCGATGAGCCGACCAGCGCTCTCGACTCCGAATCGGAGTCCCTGATCGCCGAGGCCCTCGATGTGATGTCCAAGGGGCGCACGACCATCGTCATCGCCCACCGGCTGTCGACCATCGCCAGGGCGCAGACCATCGTCGTGCTGGAAAAGGGTCGCATCGCCGAGCAGGGCCGCCAGGAAGACCTGCTGGCGCGCAAGGGCGTCTATCGGCGCCTTTTCGACAAGCAGATGGTTGCGCCCATCGGCCATCGTTCATGACCGGCCGACCCGCCGCGCACGCCGGCACGGGAAATGCGCAAAAATGTCCGGCCGATGGAAACGGGGTGGAAAAGTGGTGCCCCCGGCAGGATTTGAACCCGCGACCAACGGTTTACAAAACCGCTGCTCTACCAACTGAGCTACAAGGGCACGGCGGGCTGCCTAGCACAAATCCACAGGGTGCAAAACAATTTCGCCTCTGCGCGTGACGGGCCTCGCCGTCACGTGCTAACCGGTCGCAAAAGGACCGGGCACCCTCATGCGCCAGCGCAATTCGCTCTTTTTTATCGCGTCCGATGCGCCGGAGGCCGTTGCGGCGCGCGATCGCCTGATCGCCCGCTATGGTCAGACCGCGCGCGAGGAGGCCGAGACGCTTGTGGTCCTGGGCGGCGACGGTTTCATGCTGTCGATCCTGCGCGAGACGCTCGACGGCGACCAAAAACTGTTCGGCATGAATCGCGGCTCCGTTGGGTTCCTGATGAACGAGTACACGGAGGAGGGCCTGCCGGAGCGGATCGCGAAAGCGAAGTCCGAGCGCATCCGCCCGCTGGAGATGCACGCGACCTGCGCCGACGGGCGCACCTCGACCGCGCATGCCATCAACGAGGTCTCGCTCTTTCGCCAGTCCTACCAGGCGGCGAAGATCCGCATCACCGTCGATGGCAAGATGCGGATGGAGGAACTGATCTGCGACGGCGTCATGGTGGCCACGCCCGCCGGATCGACCGCCTACAATCTGTCGGCCCACGGGCCGATCCTGCCGCTCGACGCGCCGCTGCTGGCCCTGACCCCGGTCAGCCCCTTCCGCCCGCGACGCTGGCGCGGGGCGCTGCTGCCGAAGACGGCGACGGTGCGCTTCGATGTGCTGGAGGCCGACAAGCGCCCGGTCAATGCGGTCGCCGATCATACCGAAGTGAAGTCGGTCGTCTCGGTCACCGTACGCGAATCCGGGCTGCGGACGGCAGACATCCTGTTCGACGACAGCCACTCCTGGGACGAGCGGATTCTGGCAGAGCAGTTCCGCTACTGATTCACTGCGACTCCAACGCATCATTGACATTTGGAATGGCGCCCTCTAACGCCACGGCAAGTAGGCCGCGCGACGCCGTTTGACGGCGGGAATCGCGCCTGTTTCCGTAAAGCGGACACGATCCGCGGAAACGCAACCGAGACATTGCCACGTGACATCTGAACCGACGACTACCCCTGAGGCGACCGGGTTTGCCGGCCTTGGACTTTCCGACAAGGTTGTTTCCGCCGTCGCCGATGCCGGATACACCACGCCGACGCCGATCCAGGCCCAGGCGATCCCGCATGCTGTTGCGGGCAAGGATGTGCTCGGCATCGCCCAGACGGGCACGGGCAAGACCGCCGGCTTCGTCCTGCCGATGCTGACGCGGCTGGAAAAAGGCCGGGCGCGGGCGCGCATGCCGCGTACGCTGATCCTCGAACCGACGCGCGAACTCGCGGCGCAGGTGGAGGAAAATTTCGTCAAGTACGGCAAGAATCACAAGCTCAACGTGGCGCTGCTGATCGGCGGCGTGTCGTTCGAGGACCAGGACCGCAAACTGCAACGCGGCGTCGACGTGCTGATCGCCACGCCCGGCCGTCTTCTCGACCATTTCGAGCGCGGCAAGCTGCTGCTCACCGGTGTCGAGATTCTCGTCATCGACGAAGCCGACCGGATGCTCGACATGGGCTTCATCCCGGACATCGAGCGCATCTGCAAGCTGATCCCGTTCACACGGCAGACGCTGTTCTTCTCGGCGACGATGCCGCCGGAGATTACCAAGCTGACGGAGCAGTTCCTGCATGCGCCTGTGCGCGTGGAGGTGTCGCGGCCGGCAACGGCGGCCACGACGGTTATCCAGCGGCTGGTGAAATCGGGCTCGAAGGATTTCCACAAGCGCCAGGCGCTGCGCGATCTCATCACCGCCGAGGACGCCGAGATCAAGAACGGCATCATCTTCTGCAACCGCAAGACCACGGTGTCGGAATTGTTCCGCTCGCTGACGCGTCACGGGTTCGATGCCGGTGCGCTGCATGGCGACATGGACCAGCGGGCGCGCATGGCAATGCTTGCGGGATTTCGGGACGGCAAGCTGAAATTGCTCGTCGCCTCCGACGTCGCGGCGCGTGGCCTCGACATTCCCGACGTCAGCCATGTGTTCAATTACGATGTGCCGATCCATTCGGAGGATTATGTCCACCGTATCGGCCGCACGGGTCGGGCCGGTCGTTCCGGCAAGGCGTTCACCATCGTGTCGAAGCCAGATCTGCGCTACGTCCAGGCGATCGAGAAGCTGACCGGCATCCCGATCGAGTGGCTTGACGGTGACCTGTCGACTCTCGTTCTACCGGCCGAGGAAGACGATGGGCACGACGAGCGCCGCGGACGCGGCCGCGCGAAAGCCGCGCCGAAGGGCAGGAGCGAGCGCAAGCCCCGGGCGGAACGTGCGCCGAAGGCGCCGCCCGCCGAACCCGCGCCGGCCGAGGAAGCGAAGGTGGAACCCACGCCGCGTCCGGAACGCCGCGAGGCGATCCGCGCCGAAAACGACAAGCGCGTTGCGGATAGGAAAGCTGTGGAGCCGGCGCCCAAGCGCGATGTCCGCCGGCGCTCCGACCGCGACGACGCGCCGGAGACGCGCGTCGGCTTTGGCGACGACATGCCGGATTTCATGAAGATCGTGGTCAGGGTCTGAACGTCACTTCGGCGCGCGGGCAGCGGCCTGCGCGGCCAGCCTGCGCGGCCAGCCGAACCCATTTCGCCATTTCGTCGGGATCGTCGAAGGCTTCCGCCGGCACCGACCAGTACGGCATCTTCACCGGCCCGTTTTTCCCGTCATAGGTCCATTGCCGGCTGCCGGCCGCCTCGAATTCGGGGGCGGAGCGCGCATCGGCCTTGAGGAGAACCTCGCCGGCGACCTCGACCGCGACAATCCTCCCGTCCGCATAGACGCCCTTGCCGCCGAACATGCGGCGGATGGCGACCTCGCCGAGGGCGGCGAATATCTCAGCGATAGCGGCGTTGTCCACGGTTCACTCGCCGAGATGGCGCCGGGCGGCGTAGAGCGCGATCGCGGCGGCGTTGGAGACATTGAGCGACTTGATGGCGCCGGGCATGTCGAGGCGGGCTAGCGTCGCGACCGTTTCGCGCGTCTTCTGGCGCAGGCCCTTGCCTTCCGCCCCCAAGACAAGCGCGATCCGCTCGCCGGTCAGGCTCACCTCGAGAACGGCCGGGCCTTCCGAATCGAGCCCGACCGTCTGGAACCCTTGTTCCTTCAGCGTTTCCAGTGCTTCGGCGAGATTGCGCACCTCGATCAGCGCGATGTGCTCCAGCGCGCCGGAGGCGGCCTTGGCCAGCACGCCGCTTTCGTCCGGCGAATGGCGCGACGTGGCGATCAGGGCGCCGGCGCCGAAGGCAACGGCGGAGCGCAGAATGGCGCCGACATTGTGCGGGTCGGTGACCTGGTCGAGCACGAGCACCAGACGCTCGTCGCCGAGCGCTTCAAGAGGTCGGGCGGCGAGCGGTTCGACGTCGGCGACAACGCCTTGATGGACCGCATCGGCGCCGACAAGGCGGTCGAGGTCGCGCGGTTCGACGATGTCGAGCGGGAAGGGCAGGGAGTCGCCTTCCGCGATGCCAAGGCGCTGCAAGGCGTTGCGGGTGGCGCGCAGGCGCAAAATGGTGCGCCGAGGGTTATCGAGGGCGGCGCGCACCGTATGCAGCCCGTGGAGGTGCAACACATCCGAGTCGTCGGCGGGCGAGCCGGGGCGGGTGTCGCGATGGGCGCGGCGCAGGCGCGCGTAGTGGGTATCCTTCGGCGTGTGGCTCGGCGGCTTGCTCATGGCGCGCTTATAGCGACAGGCGGCCGCGTCGCCTATGGCGAATGCGGCGGCGAAACATTTCAATGGTGTTGACACGGGCTGGCCGTCTCTCCATAAGGCGCGCGGTTCGCGGCGGGGTCATGCCCGCGGCGGAAACCGGGGGAGAGTGTCCCGAGCGGCAAAGGGGGCGGACTGTAAATCCGCTGCGTAAGCTTCGAAGGTTCGAGTCCTTCCTCTCCCACCATCCTCGCTTTTGTGGCAGGGTGTCCGCGCGAGCGGCGCGGGTATAGCTCAATGGTAGAGCAGCAGCCTTCCAAGCTGAATACGCGGGTTCGATTCCCGCTACCCGCTCCATTCTCCTTCAGCGATTGCGCCGAATTCTCCCGGGCCAAAGACGGGGCACCCCCGGGGTGAGGATTCACGTGCGATAAGGGCTTGCCTCACCGGGCGTAAAGCCCTATTTGGCCGCACACCTTCTACCCCGGCCGGCGTGCCGGACCATGACAGGACGAGGACGATGGCCAAAGGGAAATTCGAGCGTAACAAGCCGCATGTGAACATCGGGACGATTGGTCACGTTGATCATGGCAAGACGTCGTTGACGGCTGCGATCACGAAGTTCTTCGGCGAGTTCAAGGCGTATGACCAGATTGACGCTGCGCCTGAGGAGAAGGCTCGCGGCATCACGATCAACACGGCGCATGTGGAGTACGAGACGGCGGCGCGGCATTACGCGCATGTCGACTGCCCCGGGCATGCCGACTATGTGAAGAACATGATCACGGGTGCGGCGCAGATGGACGGCGCGATCCTGGTGGTTTCGGCGGCCGACGGCCCGATGCCGCAGACGCGCGAGCACATTCTGCTGGCGCGCCAGGTCGGCGTTCCGGCGATCGTTGTGTTTTTGAACAAGGTGGACCTTGTCGACGATCCGGAGCTTCTGGAGCTGGTGGAGCTCGAGGTTCGCGAGCTTCTGTCGAAATACGAGTTCCCGGGCGACGACATTCCGATCGTGAAGGGTTCGGCGGTCTGCGCGCTGGACGGCTCCAACAAGGAGCTCGGCGAGGATGCGGTTCGTGCGCTGATGGCGGCGGTCGATGCCTACATCCCGACGCCGGCGCGTCCGATCGACCAGCCGTTCCTGATGCCGATCGAGGACGTGTTCTCGATCTCGGGCCGCGGCACGGTTGTGACGGGTCGCGTTGAGCGCGGCGTTGTCAAGGTCGGCGAGGAAGTGGAGATCGTGGGCATCCGCGACACGACCAAGACGACGGTGACGGGCGTTGAGATGTTCCGCAAGCTTCTGGACCAGGGCCAGGCGGGCGACAACATCGGCGCGCTGCTGCGCGGCGTGGACCGCCTGGGCGTGGAGCGCGGGCAGGTCCTGTGCAAGCCCGGCTCGGTGAAGCCGCACCGCAAGTTCAAGGCGGAAGTGTACATCCTGACGAAGGAGGAGGGCGGCCGCCACACGCCGTTCTTCACCAACTACCGTCCGCAGTTCTACTTCCGCACGACGGACGTGACGGGCGTGGTGACGCTGCCGTCGGGCACCGAGATGGTGATGCCGGGCGACAACGTGTCGATCGATGTGGAGCTGATCGTGCCGATCGCCATGGAGGAGAAGCTGCGCTTCGCCATCCGTGAAGGCGGACGTACCGTCGGTTCCGGCATCGTCGCCAAAATCACCGATTGAGGCGGACCCAAATGAAGCCGGCGCGGGTGCACCGCGCCGGGCTTTGACAGGAAAGACCACGCAATGAACGGAACCAACATCCGCATCCGCCTCAAGGCGTTCGATCACCGCGTGCTCGATGCCTCGACGCGCGAGATCGTCTCGACGGCCAAACGCACCGGCGCCGGCGTGCGCGGTCCGATCCCGCTGCCGACCCGGATCGAGAAATTCACCGTGAACCGTTCGCCGCACATCGACAAGAAGAGCCGCGAACAGTTCGAGATGCGTACGCACAAGCGCCTGCTCGACATCGTCGATCCGACGCCGCAGACGGTCGACGCGCTGATGAAGCTCGATCTGGCCGCCGGCGTCGACGTCGAGATCAAGCTCTGAGCGGGGCGAGGGACAAGAGGCGGTCCGGGGGCTTCCCGGCCGTAACTCCAGGAAGGAATTGAACCGATGCGTTCAGGTGTCATCGCGCAAAAGATCGGAATGACGCGCATCTACAACGATGCAGGCGAGCATGTGCCCGTGACGGTGCTCCGCATGGAGAACTGCCAGGTGGTGGCGCAGCGCACCCAGGAAAAGAACGGCTACACCGCCGTTCAGCTGGGCGTGGGCCTTGCCAAGGTCAAGAACGTCTCCAAGGCCGAGCGCGGCCATTTTGCCAAATCGTCCGTGGAACCGAAGACCAAGGTCGCCGAGTTCCGCGTGTCTGCCGACAACATGATCGACGTGGGCGCGGAAATCACCGCCGACCACTTCGTCGCCGGGCAGATGGTCGACGTGACCGGCACGAGCAAGGGCAAGGGCTTCCAGGGCGTCATCCGCCGCTGGAACTTCGGCGGCGGTCGCGCCACCCACGGCAACTCGGTCTCGCACCGTACCCACGGCTCCACCGGCCAGCGCCAGGATCCGGGCAAGGTGTTCAAGAACAAGAAGATGGCCGGCCATCTCGGCGTCGAGCGCGTCACCACGCAGAACGTCCAGGTCGTCTCCACCGATGTCGACCGCGGGCTGATCCTGGTGCGCGGCGCGGTTCCAGGTGCCAAGGGCGGCTGGATCCTGGTGCGCGACGCCGTTAAGGCCAAGCTTCCCGACAACGCCCCCCGGCCCGCCGCCGTCCGCGCGGCCGCTTCCAAGGGAGCCGAATGATGGACATCAAGGTCACTACGCTCGCCGGTACCGATGCCGGGTCGCTGACGGTCTCCGACGCGATCTTCGGGCTGGAGCCGCGCGAAGACATCCTGCAGCGCGTCGTGCGCTGGCAGCTTGCCGGCCGTCAGCAGGGCACGCACAAGGCCAAGGGCCGCGCTGAGATCAACCGCACCGGCGCCAAGATGTACAAGCAGAAGGGTACGGGCCGCGCCCGCCACCATTCGGCTCGCGCACCGCAGTTCCGCGGCGGCGGCAAGGCGCACGGCCCGGTGCCGCACAGCCACGCCATCGACCTGCCGAAGAAGGTCCGCGCGCTCGGCCTGCGCCATGCGCTCTCGGCCAAGCTGAAGGCGGCCGAGCTCATCGTGATCGACGAGCTAAAGGTTGCCGACGCCAAGACCAAGGCGGTTGCGGCGAGCCTCGCCAAGCTCGGCCTGGGCAATGCGCTGCTGATCGGCGGTGCCGAGGTCGATGCCGGCTTTGCCCGCGCCGCCGCGAACCTGCCGAACATCGACGTCCTGCCGGTGCAGGGCATCAACGTCTACGACATCCTGCGGCGCGGCACGCTCGTGCTGTCGCGCGCGGCCGTCGAGGCCCTCGAGGAGCGCTTCAAATGACCGATCTTCGCCACTACGACGTGATCGTCAGCCCCGTCATCACCGAGAAATCGACGATGGCGTCGGAAGCCAACCAGATCGTCTTCAACGTCGCGCCGAAGGCTACCAAACCCGAAATCAAGGCTGCGGTCGAAGCGCTGTTCGGCGTCAAGGTCACGGCGGTCAACACACTGGTCCGCAAGGGCAAGGTCAAGCGCTTCCGCGGCTTCAAGGGCACGCAGAGCGACGTCAAGAAGGCCGTCGTCACCCTGGCCGAAGGCCAGTCGATCGACGTCTCCACGGGTCTGTGAGAGGCCGGGAGGGATAAATGGCACTGAAAACCTACAAACCGACCACTCCGGGACAGCGCCAGCTGGTCCTCATCGACCGCTCGGCCCTCTACAAGGGCAAGCCGGTCAAGGCGCTGACCGAGGGGCTTACGTCGAAGGGCGGCCGCAACAACCTCGGCCGCGTTACCACGCGCTTCCGTGGCGGCGGTCACAAGCGGGCCTATCGCCTGATCGACTTCAAGCGCCGCAAGTTCGACGTGGTCGGCACGGTGGAGCGTCTGGAATACGATCCGAACCGCACCGCCTTCATCGCGCTGGTGAAGTATTCCGACGGCGACCTGTCCTACATCCTGGCGCCGCAGCGCCTGTCGGCCGGCGATACGGTGGTCGCGGGCGCTTCGGTCGACGTCAAACCGGGCAATGCGATGCCGCTGTCGGCCATGCCGGTCGGCACGATCATCCACAATGTCGAGCTGAAGCCGGGCAAGGGCGGGCAGGTGGCACGTTCCGCCGGCTCCTACGCCCAGCTCGTCGGCCGCGACCAGGGCATGGCCATCCTGCGCCTGAACTCGGGCGAGCAGCGCCTCGTGCACAGCTCGTGCATGGCGACGGTCGGCGCGGTGTCCAATGCGGATCACCTTAACGTGTCGCTCGGCAAGGCCGGCCGCACGCGCTGGATGGGCTTCCGCCCGCACAACCGCGGCGTCGCCATGAACCCGGTCGACCATCCGCACGGCGGCGGCGAAGGCCGTACCTCGGGCGGCCGCCATCCGGTGACACCGTGGGGCAAGCCGACCAAGGGCAAGAAGACCCGGTCCAACAAGTCGACCGACAAGTTCATCATGCGCTCGCGCCACGCGCGCAAGTCCAAGTAAGGGGGACGCAGACGTGACCCGCTCAGTTTGGAAAGGCCCGTTCATCGACGGGTACCTCCTGAAGAAGGCCGAAAAAGTCCGCGAAGGCGGCCGCAACGAAGTGATCAAGATGTGGAGCCGTCGCTCCACCATCCTGCCGCAGTTCGTCGGTCTCACCTTCGGCGTCTACAACGGTCAGAAGCACGTCCCGGTATCCGTGTCGGAAGACATGGTCGGCCACAAGTTCGGCGAGTTCGCGCCGACCCGCACCTATTACGGCCACGGCGCCGACAAGAAGGCGAAGAGGAAGTAACATGGGCAAGCCTAAAGCCCCGCGCAGTCTGGCGGACAACGAAGCCCGCGCCGTGCTGCGCACGATCCGCATCAGCCCGCAGAAGCTGAACCTTGTGGCCGCGCTGATCCGCGGCAAGAAGGTCGGCCCGGCGCTCGCCGATCTGGAATTTTCGCGCAAGCGCATCGCCTCGACCGTCAAGAAGACGCTCGAGTCGGCGATCGCCAACGCCGAGAACAACCATAGTCTCGACGTCGACGCGCTTGTCGTCGCCGAGGCCTATGTTGGCAAGTCGATCCAGATGAAGCGCTTCCATGCTCGCGGTCGCGGCCGCGCCTCGCGCGTCACCAAGTCGTTCTCGCATCTGACCATTGTCGTGCGCGAAGTCGAAGCGAAAGGGGAGGCCGCCTGATGGGCCAGAAAGTCAATCCGATCGGCCTGCGTCTCGGCATCAACCGCACCTGGGATTCGCGCTGGTTCGCCAGCACCGGCGAATACGGCCGCCTGCTGCACGAGGACCTGAAGATCCGCAAGTTCATCGAGAAAGAGATGAAGCAGGCGGGTGTCGCCAAGGTCGTGATCGAGCGTCCGCACAAGAAGTGCCGCGTGACCATCCATGCCGCGCGTCCGGGCCTCATCATCGGCAAGAAGGGCGCCGACATCGAGAAGCTGCGCCGCAAGCTGTCCGACATGACGAAGGCGGACACCTCGCTGAACATCGTCGAGGTGCGCAAGCCCGAGATCGACGCGACGCTGGTTGCCCAGTCGATCGCCCAGCAGCTCGAGCGCCGCGTTGCCTTCCGCCGTGCCATGAAGCGCGCCGTGCAGTCGGCGATGCGTCTCGGCGCCGAGGGCATCCGCATCAACTGCTCGGGCCGCCTGGGCGGTGCGGAAATCGCGCGCCTGGAGTGGTACCGCGAGGGCCGAGTGCCGCTGCATACGCTGCGCGCCGACGTCGATTTCGGGACCGCCACGGCGCACACCGCCTATGGCACCAACGGCGTGAAGGTGTGGGTGTTCAAGGGCGAGATCCTCGAGCATGACCCGATGGCCTCGGAACGCCGCGCGACGGAAGCGGGCGAGCCGGCCGGACGCCGCCGCGAGCGCGAGCGCGAGCACGCGTGAGGCGCGCCGGAGAAGGATTTGGAGTGACACAAGATGCTGCAACCTAAGCGCACCAAGTACCGCAAGCAGTTCAAGGGCCGTATCCACGGCGCCGCCAAGGGCGGCACCAACCTGGATTTCGGCGCGTTCGGGCTGAAGGCGATGGAGCCGGAGCGCGTGACCGCGCGCCAGATCGAGGCGGCACGCCGCGCCATCACGCGCGAAATGAAGCGCGCCGGCCGTGTCTGGATCCGCATCTTCCCGGACGTTCCGGTGACCGCTAAGCCGACCGAAGTCCGCATGGGCAAGGGCAAGGGCGCGGTGGAGCTGTGGGCGTGCCGGGTGAAGCCGGGCCGTGTCATGTTCGAGATCGACGGCGTCAACGAAGAGACGGCACGCGAGGCGCTGCGCCTTGGCGCTGCCAAGCTGCCGATCCGCACGCGTTTCGTGCAGCGCATCGCCGAGTGAGGAAGCCATGAAAGCCGCAGATACCCGGGGCAAGACCCCCGACCAGCTCGCCGATGACCTCGCCGCTCTGAAGAAGGAGCAGTTCAACCTGCGCTTCCAGAAGGCGACCGGGCAGCTGGAGAAGACCGCGCGGGTCCGTCAGGTCCGCCGCGACATCGCCCGCATCAAGACCATTGCCGCTGAAAAAGCGGCGCAGAAGAAGGGCTGAGAACATGCCGAAGCGCGTATTGCAGGGCACTGTCGTCAGCGACAAGAACGAGAAGACCGTCGTGGTGCGCGTCGAGCGCCGCTTCACCCATCCGGTGATGAAGAAGACCGTGCGGCTTTCCAAGAAGTACAAGGCGCATGACGAAACTAACGCCTGCAAGGTGGGCGACACCGTCATGATCCAGGAATCGAAGCCGATCTCCAAGGACAAGCGCTGGGTCGTCGTGACCGGCGGGACCGAGTGACGGCAAGGACATAACCGGAGCGCGCAAGCGCACCGGGCTAGGGAAAAAGAAGGCGGCCTGTCATGATTCAGATGCAAACAAACCTGGACGTCGCGGACAATTCCGGCGCGCGTCGTGTCATGTGCATCAAGGTGCTGGGCGGCTCGAAGCGGAAATACGCCTCGGTCGGCGACATCATTGTCGTCTCGATCAAGGAGGCGATCCCGCGCGGCCGCGTCAAGAAAGGCGACGTGATGAAGGCGGTCGTGGTGCGCACGGCCAAGGACATCCGTCGCGCCGACGGTTCGGTGATCCGTTTCGACCGAAACGCCGCCGTGCTCGTGGACAACAAGAAAGAGCCGATCGGCACGCGTATCTTCGGCCCGGTCCCGCGCGAGTTGCGCGCCCGGAACCACATGAAGATCATCTCGCTCGCGCCCGAAGTGCTGTAAGGAATTCAGAGCCATGCAGAAGATCCGCAAGGGCGACAAGGTCGTCGTGCTCGCCGGCAAGGACAAGGGCCGGTCGGGTGAAGTCATCAAGATGATGCCGAGCGAGGATTCCGCGCTGGTGCGCGGCGTCAACATGATCGTGCGTCACCAGAAACAGACCACCAAGCAGGAAGCCGGACTCGTGCGCAAGGAAGCGCCGATCCATGTTTCCAACCTCGCCATCGCCGACCCGAAGGACGGCAAGCCGACGCGTGTCGGTTTTACCGTCTCCAAGGACGGCAAGAAGGTGCGCGTGGCGAAGCGTTCGGGAGCGACTATCGATGGCTAAGACCGCAAAATACCAGCCGCGCATGAAGGAACGCTACGACAGCGTCATCCGCAAGGAGATGCTCGAGCAGTTCAAGTACGGCAATGAAATGGAAGTGCCGCGCATCGACAAGATCGTCATCAACATGGGCGTGGGCGAGGCGACGGCCGATTCCAAGAAGCCCTCGGTGGCGGCGGAAGACCTTTCAGCCATTGCCGGCCAAAAGGCGGTCATCACCCGCGCCCGCAAGGCGATCGCGAACTTCAAACTGCGCGAGGGCATGCCGGTCGGTACGAAGGTTACGCTTCGCAAGGACCGCATGTACGAGTTCCTGGACCGCCTGGTCACGATCGCGCTGCCGCGCGTTCGCGACTTCCGCGGCCTCAACCCGAAGTCCTTCGACGGCCGTGGCAACTACGCCATGGGCATCAAGGAGCACATCGTGTTCCCGGAGATCAACTACGACAAGGTCGATCAGATCTGGGGCATGGACATCATCGTGTGTACGACCGCCAAGACGGACGACGAGGCCCGGGCTCTGCTCAAGGCCTTCAACTTCCCCTTCCGGCAGTAACGGCGCGCGAGAAAAAGGACAGACGACATGGCGAAGACCAGTTCAGTCGAAAAGAACAACCGCCGGCGCAAGATGGTCGCCCGCGATTCGGCCAAGCGCAAGGCCCTCAAGGCCATCATCATGGACCAGGGCCTGCCGATGGACGAGCGTTTCCGCGCCCAGCTGAAGCTTGCCAAGATGCCGCGCAACGCGGCCGCGGTTCGCATCCGCAACCGCTGTGAGGTGACGGGCCGTCCGCGCGCCTATTACCGCAAGCTGAAAATGTCGCGCGTGGCGCTGCGTGAACTCGGCGCGCTCGGGCTGATCCCCGGTCTGGTCAAGTCGAGTTGGTAAGGAGAGCACCATGTCCATGAACGATCCCCTGGGCGATATGCTCACCCGCATCCGCAACGCGACCGGGCGCCGCAAGACCAAGGTCTCGACCCCGGCCTCGAAGCTGCGCGCCCGCGTGCTCGATGTGCTCAAGGCCGAAGGCTATATCCGCAACTACGCCCAGGTCGATTTCGACAACGGCAAGTCGGAGATCGAGATCGAGCTGAAATACGCCGACAACGGTCCCGTGATCCGCGACATCACCCGCGTTTCCAAGCCCGGCCGTCGCGTCTACGTGTCGGCCAAGTCGATTCCGAGTGTCGCCAACGGCCTCGGCATTGCCATCCTGTCGACGCCGAAGGGTGTCATGGCCGATCATCAGGCCCGCGAACAGAATGTCGGCGGAGAGCTTCTCTGCCGCGTGTTCTGACGTCGGCGCAACAAGACAAGGACGAGGACAATGTCTCGTATCGGAAAGAAGCCGGTGGCTGTACCGTCGGGCGTGACCGCGACGGTCAACGGCCAGACCGTCACCGCCAAGGGCCCGAAGGGCGAGCTGACCTTCGTCGTCAACGACGAAGTTCTGGTGAAGATGGATAACGGCGCGATCAAAGTGGATCCGCGCGACGAAACCAAGGGCGCGCGCTCCAAGTGGGGCATGTCGCGCACCCAGATCGTCAACATCCTCACCGGCGTGACCAAGGGTTACGAGCGCAAGCTGGAAATCAACGGCGTCGGCTACCGTGCGGCGATGCAGGGCAAGAACCTGCAGCTGGCGCTCGGCTTCAGCCACGATGTCGTCTACCAGACGCCTGAGGGCATCACAATCGCGACGCCGAAGCCGACGGAAATCGTCATTTCGGGTATCGACAAGCAGAAGGTCGGCCAGGTTGCGGCTGAAATTCGTGAATTCCGCGGCCCCGAGCCCTACAAGGGCAAGGGCGTGAAGTACGCGGAAGAGCGCATTGTCCGCAAGGAAGGCAAGAAGAAGTAAGGAAACGCTATCATGGCCTCCACCAAGGATACGCTCAAGACCCGCGCGGCGCGTGTACGCCGGCAGCTCAAGGCTGTGGCCAATGGCCGTCCGCGTCTGTCGGTGTTCCGTTCGTCGAAGAACATCTATGCCCAGATCATCGACGACGTGAAGGGCGCGACCCTTGCTTCGGCGTCGACCCTGGACAAGGACCTGCGCGCCGGACTGAAGACCGGTGCGGATGCGGCCGCCGCCGCCGTTGTCGGCAAGGCGCTTGCCGAACGTGCCGGCAAGGCCGGCGTCACGGAAGTCGTCTTCGATCGCGGGCCGTACATCTATCACGGCCGGGTCAAGGCGCTGGCCGATGCCGCTCGCGAGGCAGGCCTGAGCTTCTGATTCAACCGTCCGCGTCAACCCTTTGAGGTTGCGGGCAAAACCCACGTGCTATCCGGAAAAGAACAAGGATCAGGAACATGGCACAGGAACGCAGGGAAGGCCGCGATCGCGGCCGCGACCGCGAAGAAAAAGACAGCGAGTTCGTCGACAAGCTGGTCCACATCAATCGCGTCGCCAAGGTGGTGAAGGGCGGCCGTCGCTTCGGTTTCGCCGCGCTGGTCGTTGTCGGCGACCAGAAGGGCCGCGTCGGCTTCGGTCACGGCAAGGCCCGTGAAGTGCCGGAGGCGATCCGCAAGGCAACCGAAAGCGCCAAGCGCGACCTGATCTATGTGCCGCTGCGCGACGGGCGCACGCTGCATCATGACGTGTTCGGCCGCCACGGCGCCGGTCGCGTGCTGATGCGCGCCGCCAAGCCCGGTACCGGGATCATCGCCGGCGGCCCGATGCGCGCCGTTTTCGAGACGCTCGGCGTCCAGGACGTTGTCGCCAAGTCGCAGGGTTCATCGAACCCCTACAACATGGTTCGCGCCACGTTCGACGCGCTGAAGAACCAGTTGCATCCGAAGGATGTCGCTGCCCGCCGCGGCATCAAGTACGCGACGCTCCAGGCCCGCCGCCAGGCGGCTTCGGGCCAGCCGGCGTCGGAAGAATAGGAGCGCTGCCATGATGGCCAAAGCCAAGAAGACGCTCGTCGTCGAACAGATCGGCAGCCCGAGCCGCCGTCCGGCCGAACAGCGCGCCACGCTGGTCGGTCTCGGCCTCAACAAGATGAACCGTCGCCGCACGCTGGAAGACACTCCTTCGGTGCGTGGCATGATCGCCAAGGTCCAGCACCTCGTCCGCGTCGTGGACGAGGCCTGACGCGCCGGCGGCAAGGAGACACCCATGAAACTCAACGATCTGCGTGACAAGGACGGTGCCACCAAGTCGAAGACGCGCGTCGGTCGCGGCATCGGCTCCGGCTCGGGCAAGACCTCGGGCCGCGGCGTCAAGGGTCAGCATGCCCGTTCCGGCGTTGCCATCAACGGCTTCGAGGGCGGCCAGATGCCGCTCTACCGGCGCCTGCCGAAGCGCGGCTTCAACGTGCCGTTCCCGACGGAATACGCGCTGGTCTCGCTCGCCCGCCTGCAGAAGGCGGTCGACGCCAAGAAGCTCGACCCCAAGGACACCGTCGACGCGGCTGCGCTGGTGAAGGCCGGCGTCATCCGCCGTGCCAAGGACGGCGTGCGCGTCGTGGCCGATGGAGAGCTGAAGGCGAAGCTTTCGCTCGACGTTGCCGGAGCCTCCAAGGCGGCGATCGAGAAGGTCGAAAAAGCCGGCGGCTCGGTGAAACTGCCGCAGGCGGCTTCGTCCGAGTAACGAATACGTCAGGCGGCGGCCACCGGCCGCCGCTTGCATGTCGGGCCGGCGCGGCCTATCTCCGGCATCAGCCCAAGGCGCGTCGCGCGCGCCCCGCCCCCATTGCGGAGAATGCCTCATGGCGTCAGCTGCCGAACAACTTGCCTCCAATCTCAATTTCTCGGCCTTCGCAAAGGCTGAAGACCTCAAGAAGCGCCTTTGGTTCACGCTGGGTGCGCTGCTGGTCTATCGATTCGGCACCTACATCCCGATGCCGGGAATTAATGCGGACGCGTTCGCCGCTGCCTTCGCGCAGCAGAGCAAGGGCGTGCTCGGCATGTTCAACATGTTCGCCGGCGGCGCCGTGCAGCGCATGGCGATCTTCGCGCTCGGCATCATGCCCTACATCTCCGCCTCCATCATCATCCAGCTGATGACATCGGTCATCCCGACGCTGGAGCAGTTGAAGAAGGAAGGCGAGCAGGGCCGCAAGGTCATCAACCAGTACACGCGCTACGGCACGGTGCTGCTGGCCACGGTGCAGGCCTACGGCATTTCGGTCGGCCTTGAGCATTCCTCGACCGGCATTGTCGCCGATCCGGGCTGGTTCTTCCGTATCTCGGCCGTGATCACGCTTGTCGGCGGCACGATGTTCCTGATGTGGCTCGGCGAGCAGATCACCGCGCGCGGCATCGGCAACGGCATCTCGCTCATCATCTTCTCCGGCATTGTCGCGGGCCTGCCGCAGGCGATTTCGGGAACGCTGGAACTCGGCCGTACCGGCGCGCTGTCGACCACCATCATCCTCGCCATCATCGCGATGGTGGTTCTGGCCATCGGCTTCATCGTCTTCTTCGAGCGCGCCCAGCGCCGCCTGCTGATCCAGTATCCGAAGCGGCAGATCGGCAATCGCATGTTCCAGGGCGACACGTCGCACCTGCCGCTGAAGCTCAATACCTCGGGCGTCATCCCGCCGATCTTCGCCTCGTCGCTGCTGCTGCTACCGGCGACGGTCGCCGGTTTCGCCAACACGACGGCGTTGCCGACCTGGGCGAATACGGTGCTGGCCGCGCTCGGCCACGGCCAGCCGCTCTACATGCTCGCCTATGCCGGGCTGATCCTGTTCTTCGCCTTCTTCTACACGGCCATCGTGTTCAATCCGAAGGACACGGCCGACCAGCTCAAGAAGCATTCCGGCTTCATCCCCGGCTATCGCCCGGGCGAGCGCACGGCCGAATACATCGACTATGTGCTGACGCGCATCACGCTCATCGGCGCCATCTACCTCGTTCTCATCTGTCTCTTACCCGAATTTCTCATTTCCGCTTTCGCCGTTCCGTTCTATCTGGGTGGAACGTCGCTCCTTATCGTCGTCTCCGTGACGCTCGATACCGTGGCGCAGATCCAGGGCCACCTGATTGCGCACCAGTATGAGGGGCTGATCCAGAAGTCGAAACTGCGTGGGGGGAAACGGAACAGATGAGGCTGATACTGCTGGGACCGCCTGGGGCGGGGAAGGGCACGCAGGCACAAAGACTGGTCGAGACGCACGGCATTCCGCAATTGTCCACCGGGGACATGCTGCGCGCCGCCGTGGCGGCCAAGACGCCGGTCGGGCTGAAGGCCAAGGCGGTGATGGATGCGGGCGAGCTCGTCTCCGACGCCATCGTCAATGCGATCGTCGCGGAACGCATCGACCAGCCGGATTGCGCGAAGGGCTTCATCCTCGACGGCTATCCGCGCACGCTGGCGCAGGCCGACGCGGTCGAGGCGATGCTGGTCGAGCGCGGCCAGAAGCTGGACACGGTTATCGAACTCGTGGTCGACGACAAGGCGCTGGTCGGGCGCATCGTCAAGCGCGCCGAAGACGCGGCGAAGGCCGGCCAACCGGTCCGCAAGGACGACAACCCGCAGGTTTTCGACGAACGGTTGCGCGAATATTACAAAAAGACCGCGCCGCTCATCGGCTATTACTATGCCAAGGGACTCCTGAAAGGCGTCGACGGCATGGAGTCGATTGACGAGGTGACCAAGCAGATCGGGGAGATCCTCAAGTCAATCGCCTGATTTGGTTTGTTTTCCCAGTTGACGGGGCTGTCGGACCACATTATAGCGGCCCGACTCCCGATCAGTGTCGCGACGAGCCGGTTTTCCGGACGGGTGCGGTTTTGTAAAGGGTTTCCCGCAAGGGCCGGCCTCCACCGGACGCGGGATGGTTCAAGCGCCGGCACCGCCCGGCTTACATGGAGAGTGAAATGGCCCGTATAGCCGGCGTCAATATTCCGACGAACAAGCGCGTCGTCATCGCGCTTCAGTACATCCACGGGATCGGACCGAAGTTCGCCCAGGAAATCATGGACAAGGTCGGTCTGCCGGCCGATCGCCGCGTGCATCAGCTGACCGACGCGGAAGTGCTGCAGATCCGCGAGACCATCGACCGCGACTATCGGGTCGAAGGCGACCTGCGCCGCGAAGTGTCGATGAACATCAAGCGTCTGATGGACCTTGGCAGCTATCGCGGCCTGCGCCATCGCCGTTCGCTGCCGGTTCGCGGCCAGCGCACGCACACCAATGCACGCACCCGCAAGGGACCGGCCAAGCCGATCGCGGGCAAGAAGAAGTAAATTCGGGCCTTCGGCAACGTCGCCGTTGCCAGGAGCCTGCCCGGTGTAGCCGCTGGAATTACGGCGGCGTCGATATCGAACGAAAGGAACTTTCATGGCCAAGGAAGCCGCACGCGTCCGCCGTCGCGAACGCAAGAACATCTCGTCGGGCGTCGCCCACGTGAACTCGACCTTCAACAACACGATGATCACCATCACCGACGCGCAGGGCAACGCGATTGCCTGGTCGTCGGCCGGTGCGCAGGGCTTCAAGGGTTCGCGCAAGTCGACCCCGTTCGCCGCGCAGGTCGCCGCCGAGGATTGCGCCAAGAAGGCGCAGGAGCACGGCGTGCGCATGCTCGAGGTGGAAGTGTCGGGTCCGGGTTCGGGCCGTGAATCGGCGCTGCGCGCCCTTCAGGCCGCCGGCTTCACTATCACGTCCATCCGCGACGTGACGCCGATCCCGCACAATGGCTGCCGGCCGCGCAAGCGCCGTCGCGTCTGATTTTCCCTCCGCCGGCCACCGCCGGCGGCATCTCCTTCAGCCGATCGCCACGATTGGATGGTGGCGCGGCTTTCAAGAGGAATGACCCATGATCCAGAAAAACTGGCAGGATCTGATCAAGCCCAACAAGATCGACTTCTCGTCGAAGGGCCGTACCCTGACGACGCTGGTCGCCGAACCGCTGGAGCGCGGCTACGGCCTGACGCTCGGTAATGCGCTGCGGCGCATCCTGCTGTCGTCGCTACGCGGCGCGGCCGTCACCGCCGTGCAGATCGACGGCGTGCTGCATGAGTTCTCCTCGATCGCCGGCGTGCGCGAGGATGTCACGGACATCGTGCTCAACATCAAGGAAATCGCCATCAAGATGGAAGGCGACGGGCCAAAGCGCATGGTCGTGCGCAAGCAGGGCCCCGGCGTCGTGACCGCTGGCGACATCCAGACGGTCGGCGACACCCAGGTGCTGAACCCGGAACACGTCATCTGCACGCTCGACGAGGGTGCGGAAATCCGCATGGAATTCACCGTCAACACCGGCAAGGGCTATGTGCCGTCGGAGCGCAATCGCGCCGAGGACGCGCCGATCGGCCTCATCCCGGTCGACAGCCTCTATTCGCCGGTCAAGAAGGTGTCCTACCGGGTCGAAAACACCCGCGAGGGCCAGGTTCTCGACTACGACAAGCTGACCATGACGATCGAGACGGACGGTTCGATCTCCGGCGAGGACGCGGTCGCCTATGCGGCGCGCATCCTGCAGGACCAGCTCTCCATCTTCGTCAACTTCGAGGAGCCGCAGAAGGCGGAGGCGAAGGAGTCGGTGACCGAGCTCGCCTTCAACCCGGCGCTGCTGAAGAAGGTCGACGAGCTCGAACTGTCGGTGCGTTCGGCCAACTGCCTGAAGAACGACAACATCGTCTATATCGGCGACCTGATCCAGAAGACGGAAGCGGAAATGCTGCGCACGCCGAATTTCGGCCGCAAGTCGCTGAACGAAATCAAGGAGGTCCTGGCCTCCATGGGCCTGCACCTCGGCATGGAAGTGCCGGACTGGCCGCCGGACAACATCGAAGAACTGGCGAAGCGCTACGAGGATCAGTACTGATCCCGGCTGCCGAACAGGATACGGAAGGAACACGACCATGCGTCACGCAAAGACCGGCCGCCGCCTGAACCGGACGGCCGCCCACCGCAAGGCTCTCTTCGCCAACATGGCGGCCTCGCTGATCGAACACGAGCAGATCGTCACCACGCTGCAGAAGGCGAAGGACCTGCGTCCCATCGTCGAGAAGCTGGTGACGCTCGGCAAGCGCGGCGACATGCACGCCCGCCGCCAGGTGGCGTCGTCGATCCGCTCGGAAGCGGCGGCCAAGCGGCTGTTCGACACCGTTGCGCCGCGCTACGCCGCGCGCAATGGCGGCTACCTGCGCATCATGAAGGCGGGCTTCCGTCACGGCGACAACGCCGCGATGGCGGTCATCGAATTCGTCGATCGCGACACTTCCGCCAAGGGCGCGGCCGACCGCGCCCGCACCGAAGCCGAGGCGGCCGCCGCCAAGGAAGCCGAAGCGGCGTAAGCCATTTGGATCTGCGAAAACGAAAAAGGGGCCGCGAGGCCCCTTTTTCATTGCGCCAGACGCCGGTTTATTCCACCAATCGGGATGCGTAACGGAATCCGTCATCCCGGTCGGACATGTCGAGCTTGCGGTCGTTGCGCCTGGAGATCGTTATTTTGGAACCGTCCTGGATCCAGAACTGATCGACGGTGACAATCATCGTCGGGGACTGGCCACGGAAGACGGTATTGCCTTTGATCCAGATGTCCTGCTCCGGCATGTACATGACGCCGTCGAACGCGATGTCCGAAGACGAGATCGTCGTCCACTCCTGGCCCTTCCAACTGCCGTGAAGTGTGCGATCCGACATGAACTGGATGTTCTTGTAGGTTCCCTTGACCGGCGATGTCAGGGTGATCTTCGAATTGGCGTTGGCCAGGAATATCGCGTCATCGCCGACAAAGGCGAGTGTGACCTCATTGCCCTTCAACACCGAACCCGCCGAGACTTCGAGAGCACCATCCTCAAAAACATAGACGCCCGGATTGAGTGTGACCGTCGCGCCGGGCCTGATGGTGAGGCCGCCACAGTAGGTTCCCGGATCGAGCGTGACGTCCATCTTCTTGATCGCGTCCGCAACATCGGCGCAGGAACCCGGTACCGGAACCGGCAACGCCGCGTACTGATCGTCGAGCGGAAAGACATCGGTCTTCGGGACCGGCGTGAATTCGCCGCTAAAGGAGCCGGTGACGCCGAAATCCGACGCTTTCGCCCAGGACTTCTTTCCCCAGGTCAAGATGCCCGCGGTCGATTGCGAGTTGGCCATCACGGGACAGTCGGCTTCCATGGTCGCGTTGCCGTAAAGCTGGATCGCGCCTGATTCGGACGGGTTCAGGGCATGGAAACACACCGGATCGGACGACCGTTTGGCCGCACGGGCTTCGACATTGATTGGATAATATTTCTGGCCAACGATGCCGCCGAACAGGTTGGCCACCTGAATCGTTGCCTGGCCGACCACTTCCTTGTCCTCGACGCGGAAAACAGCGCTCTTGGCTTTGGTATCAAAACCCGCACTGTCGACTGTTCCGAACGCGTATCCCTCGCGCGAAAGAAATTTTTCGGCTTCTGTAATCCGCTGATTGTCGGTGGCGGAGTAGCCAAGCCCAGCGCCGGCGAGAACGGCACCGTCGAGCGAATCCTGGAGCGCTGACTGTTCGTGGTCCATGGCGATCGTGTTGACTGCGAACCCGGCAATGCCGAGCAGCACGAGAGCGGAAACCGAGGTGATCAGCGTGAAGTTGCCTGACCGGTCATTGGCGAAGCGTTTTGCGACGGAGCTCATCAGAGCAACTCCATTACAGGTTGCAGAATATTAGCGGATATAGATTCGGATTCCGTGAAGAAGGCTCCTAAACCTTTCCGGCCGCCATTCACCGAACGAAAACCAAGAGGTCCGCCCTAGACGAGGAGGCGACCCGATGTCGCCCAACACTCGCCGCTTTCGCTGTGCTAAAGGCATCCGGGATAACGCGTAACTGGAGCCTGGCCATGCATCGCTTCGCCCATTTTGTCGCCGCTTCGCTGATTGGCCTGTCGCTGATCGCGCCGGCCGGCGCCGAAGATCTGAACAAGTCGCTGTCGGATCTGCTCAAGAGCCTGACGGGCCAGAGCGGGCAGGCCGAGACGAGCAAGGTTCCGGACAATCGAGAGCAGATCACGCTGTCGTTCGCGCCGCTGGTCAAGGCGACGGCGCCGTCGGTCGTCAACGTCTATGCCAAGAGCAAGGTCGCCCAGTCGCCGTTCTTCAACGATCCCTTTTTCGGCCGCTTCTTCGGCGATGCCATGCCGCCGCGCGTTCAGTCATCGCTCGGTTCCGGTGTCGTGGTCGACCCGTCCGGCCTGATCGTCACCAACAACCACGTCATCGAGGATGCCGAGGAAGTGAAGGTAGCCCTTGCCGACGGACGCGAATTCGAAAGCCGTGTCGTGCTGCGCGATCAGTCGGTCGACCTCGCGGTCCTCAAGATCGAGACGCCGCAACCGCTCGTCGCGATCGGCTTTGGCGATTCCGACGCGCTCGAGGTCGGCGATCTTGTGCTCGCCATTGGCAATCCGTTCGGCGTCGGCCAAACCACCACCAGCGGCATCGTCTCGGCGCTGGCGCGTACGCCGGTCGGCATCAACGATTTCGGCTTCTTCATCCAGACCGACGCGGCGATCAATCCCGGCAATTCGGGCGGCGCCCTGATCGACATGAAGGGCGAACTGGTCGGCATCAACACCGCGATCTTCTCCAAGGGGGGCGGCTCGATCGGCATCGGCTTCGCCATCCCGGCCAACATGGTGAAGGCGGTGGTCGATTCGGCGCGGACGGGCCGCGATTTCTTCGAGCGGCCGTGGATCGGCGCCGGGTTCGAAGTGGTGACCGCGCAGGCCGCCGAGGCGCTCGGGCTCGACCGGCCGACCGGTGCTCTCGTCTCATCGGTCGATGCGGATGGTCCGGCCGCCGCCGCGGGCTTGCGAGCGGGCGATCTGGTGCTTGCCGTCAACGGCGTCGAAGTCCCCAACCCGGATGCGCTGGGCTACCGCATCGCCACGATGGCTGTCGGCGCCAAGGCCACGCTGGCGGTGTGGCGCCAGGGCAAGGCGCAGGAGATCGTGCTGACGACCGCGCGCGCGCCGGAAGGTTCCGACGCGGCGACGGTGACCATCGACGGCTCCAGCCCGTTCGCGGGAGCGAAAGTTGCGGTGCTGTCGCCGCGCCTGGCCCAGAAGCTGCGCCTGCCCGACAACACCAAGGGCGTTGCCATCGTGGGGCTCGATCAGCGCTCGCCGGCCGCCCAGTTCGGCCTGGCACCCGGAGACATCGTGCGCTCGGTCAATGGCGACGAAATCGTCGATGTCGCCGGCCTGCAGAAGGCCGCCGCCCAGCAGACCCGCTGGTGGCGCTTCTCCATCGAGCGCGATGGCGGCATCATCAACCAGATGCTGCGCTACTGAGGCGATGAACGATCTTTTCGGCGCGCGTGCGGATCAGGAAGCGGCCGGGCGACCGCTTGCCGACCGCCTGCGGCCGAAGCGGCTCGCGGACGTCGTCGGGCAGGAGCATCTGACGGGCGAGGGCGGGGCGCTGACGCGCATGATCGCCACCCATTCGCTGGGCTCGATGATCTTCTGGGGCCCGCCCGGAACCGGCAAGACGACCGTCGCGCGGCTTGTCGCTGGCGAGGCGGGACTGCCGTTCGATCAGGTCTCGGCCATCTTCACCGGCGTCGCCGACCTGAAGAAGGTGTTCGAGACGGCGCGCATGCGCCGCGCGTCGGGCAGGCAGACCGTGCTGTTCGTCGACGAGATCCACCGCTTCAACCGTGCCCAGCAGGATTCGTTCCTGCCGGTCATGGAGGACGGGACGGTCGTGCTCATCGGTGCGACCACGGAAAACCCGTCCTTCGAGCTCAACGCCGCCTTGTTGTCGCGCGCGCGCGTCCTCACTTTCAAATCACTCGACGAAAACAGCCTGTTCCAGCTGCTCGGCCGCGCCGAGACGCTGGAGGGCCGGGCGCTGCCCCTGGACGACGAAGCCCGCGCGGTCATGCTGCGCATGGCCGATGGCGACGGCCGCGCCGTGCTGACGCTGGCCGAGGAGGTCTGGCGGGCCGCAGCGCCTGGCGAAGTCTTCGACGCGGCGGCGCTGCAATCGCTGTTGCAGCGTCGCGCGCCGATCTACGACAAGGGCCAGGACGGGCACTACAATCTGATCTCCGCCCTCCACAAATCGGTGCGCGGCTCCGATCCGGACGCGGCGCTCTATTACCTCGCGCGCATGTTCGATGCCGGCGAGGATCCGCTGTTCATCGGCCGGCGGCTGGTTCGGATGGCCGTGGAGGATATCGGCCTTGCCGATCCGCAAGCGCTCGTCGTCGCCAACGCCGCGAAGGACGCCTACGATTTTCTCGGATCGCCGGAGGGCGATCTGGCGCTTGCGCAAGCCTGCCTCTACCTCGCCTCGGCGCCGAAATCGAATGCCGCCTACACCGCCTTCAAGGCGGCGACGTCGGCGGCCAAGGAGTTCGGCTCGCTGCCGCCACCGCGCCACATCCTCAACGCGCCGACGAAACTGATGCGCGAGGAGGGCTTTGGCGACGGTTATCGATACGACCACGACGAACCCGATGCGTTCTCCGGTCAGGACTATTTCCCGGAGAAGATGGGCCGCCGTCGCTTCTACGATCCGCCCGAGCGCGGCTTCGAGCGGGAAATCCGCAAGCGTCTGGAATGGTGGGCGAAACTCAGGCGCGAGCGCGCTGGCGGCTAGGCTGAATCGACATTCAGCGCATCCACAGGATGGCGGCGGCGATGTGCAAAAAGCCGAGGTAGTGGGCTGCCTGCCTGTCG
>WBZS01000997.1_pt1 | contig 26100 bp, 24 predicted proteins | sample 5204201 | NCBI WGS metagenome assembly WBZS01 (sample SAMN12344357, study PRJNA552823) | activated sludge metagenome | biome: Activated sludge suspended growth; feature: Nitrification reactor; material: Wastewater; isolation source: activated sludge from nitrification reactor of wastewater... | reverse complement strand
CCTTGCCTGGTCATAGGATGATGTCTCGCACATGGGATCGTAGGGTGACGGTTCGCTCGGAAAGGCTCTTCCATGGCTGAAAGTTTCAAGGTTCGAGTCACCAAGGACCATTTGGTTTTTTGCTCGGGGCATTTCATCAGCTACGAGGGAAACAAGTGTGAAAAGCTGCACGGCCACAACTATCGCACGGCCGTGGAGATCGAAGGCGTGCTCGACGAGCGATCGTGGTATGTCTTTGACTTTATCGCCCTGAAGCATCGCACCAAAGCGATCACGGATGAACTCGATCACCATATGCTTTTGCCCACCAAGAATCCCGTGATCTTGATCGACGAAAATCCCACGAGCGTGCGCGTTCGATACAAAGATCGCGAATGGGTTTTCCCACGCGGCGATTGCGTTCTCCTTCCGATCGAAAACACCACGGCTGAGTTGATCGCGCGTTACGTCGGCCAACGCTTACTCGCGGATCTTCAGCGCGAATATGGCTACGTGCCCGACATCCTTCGGGTGGAAGTGGAAGAGAACATCGGCCAATCGGCGACATGTGAATTTCGCCGGTGACCGCAAGCGGCGAAACTTCCATCCACAGCGTTCGCGCATCTCAGGGCAAGCGCCATGACCGAATCCCACCTTTCTTTCCAAACACGAAGCACGATCTTGGCGGCAGCGTTCTTGGGTTGGATGTTCGCTGGAATGGAGATCGCTCTCTTCGTGTTGATCCATCGTGCCGCGATGGTGGGGCTGGCGACGGAAACCGCGTTGCTCACGGGAACGGAAGCCACGATCGACGATGCCTCGATCACGCAATGGTTCACGTCGTACCAAGCGGCGTTTTTGTTTGGAGCTGCGATCGGGGGCTGGATTTTTGGTGTCCTTGGCGATCGCTTTGGCCGAACTCGTTCCTTGGCATGGAGCATTCTTTGTTATTCGTTCTTTACGGGAGGCTGCTATTTCGCACGCTCGCCCGAAGAACTTCTGGTTTGGCGTTTCCTCGCGTGTCACGGCATCGGGGGAGCTTGGCCGAACACGGTGGCGCTCGTTGCCGAGGCTTGGCCCGCGGCGTCTCGCCCATTTCTCGCGGGGTTGCTCGGCACCGCTGCCAACGTAGGGCAGGTCCTCATGGGAGTTTTGGGGGTTCTTTTTGATGTTACCCCAACATCCTGGCGCTGGACGTTCTTAGCCGGCGCCGCACCTGCCGTTGTCGGGGTCTGGTGCCTCTTGGCGGTTCCGGAATCTTTGCGGTGGCGGGCCTTGCGTTTGGAGTCGGCCGGGGAAAAACAAAGACCCTTACGCGAACTTTTTTCACCTCCGCTCCGTGGACGCCTCGCCATCGGCATCCTGCTCGGAGCCATCCCGGTGATTGGCACGGCCGCCAACGCCCAATGGATCGTTCCATGGACCGATCAAGTCGCTGCAAACGCAAAGAAACTCGACGCACCACCTTCGGCACGCGGCTCGACTCAGCCAAGCCGTGATCCCAAATCGAAGGCCCATGCCATGATTTCACGCTCCGGTGGCGCGGTATTGGGAAGCTTGCTTGGGGGCATCTTGGCATCGCTCCTGGGTCGCCGAACCACCTATTTCGTGATCAGTCTGTTGACGTTGATTGCCAGCACCGTCGTTTTCGGCTTTTTGGATCCGAGCCATCCCTGGTTTTTCGCCGCATCCTTCGTCTTTGGTTTGGTGGGCGTCATTTATTTTGGGTGGTTGCCATTGTACTTGCCGGAACTCTTCCCCACGCGGGTGCGCGCTACCGGAACGGGAATCTCCTTCAACACTGGCCGCGCCATGGCGGCGTTCGTGATGCTCGGAACCGGAGTCTTGGTGGCATGGTTTGGAGGGGATTATGCGAAAATCGGCTTGTGGACCGGCATGATTTACGCGGCTGGCATGGTGGTCGTACTCTTCGCTCCTCGCACGGATCCCGCGAGCGTGAAAGATTAACCAGGTTCCACGCGGATTCTCAGGCATGCAAACTCGTTCACTTGGGAACACCGGTATCCAGATCCCCCATGTCGCCTTTGGCGCGGGACCGGTCCCAGCCGTGATGACCGCGGGTTCAAGCGAGGCCCAAACAAGACTCGTCGCCCACGCGATTTCAAATGGGATCACCTGGTTCGATACCGCAGCCGGCTATGGTGAGGGACGCTCCGAAGCGGCGCTTGGCGAGGCGTTGGAGGAATTTGCCCCCCCAGTTCCGTTCCACGTCGCGAGCAAGGTTCGCATCGCATCCCAGGAAGGCGACATCGATTTTCGCCCGCTCGTGGTTCGGTCCGTCGAGGAAAGTCTTCAGCGGTTGCGACTTCCCGGCCTCACGTTACTTCAACTGCATAATTCGATCACGCGCAACCGAGGCGACCAGCCTACCTCCGTCACACCCGAAGATGTACTCGGTCCGCGAGGCATCTTGGAAGGAATGGAAGAGGTTCGCACACGTGGCTGGGTGCGGCATCTCGGTCTGACCGGTATCGGCGATGCGGCATCCCTTGAAGCGGTGATGCGTTCCGGCCATTTTTCTACGATCCAAGCTCCGCTGCATTTATTGAATCCAAGCGCGTTGCTCACTACCCCAGCGCAGCTTTGCGATCCTGATTACGGCGGCTTTCTGCGAGTTGCTCATGAGCTTGGCATGGGGATCTTCGCGATCCGGGTGTACGCCGCTGGCGCGCTGGTCGGAGCGCCCCCCTCCGCGCACACCAAAAAGACGCCGTTCTTTCCACTGGAACTTTATAAACGCGATCAAGAACGGTATCGCCGACTCGTTCACCACCTTGGTTCGGAAAAGGCGGTGCGGGAGTTGGCGTTGCGATTCGTTCTCTCGCTGCCAGCCATCACCTCCGCGATCCTGGGCTTCAGCGAAACCTCCCACATCGACGAAGCCGTGCGCATCGCCAGCCTGCCGCCGCTTGCCAGCGAGGAATTCAATTCGATTCATTCACTCTGGAACGATTCATCACGACCGGACGTCGTTTGAGACGTTCGTCGGGAAATTTTTGTATCGACGTAAATGGATCAAGCATCGGTGCGAAACGTCCACCAGGCGCAGGTCAAAAAACCGGCGGAAAAAGCGAGCAACACGGCACAGGACCGAATCACCACCTCGAGGTTCGGACGGTTTTCCACGAGAAGAAGCTGGCGGTACGCATCCAGCGCCCAGGCGTGAGGCGTGGCTTGGCTGATCACTTGCATTGCCTCCGGCATGAGTGAGCGATCCCCCATGAAACATCCCGAAAGGCCCGCCAAGACCAAGACGATGAGCGTGCCATAAATCGCCACCTGGGTTTCCGTGCGTGCGAGGGTCGCGATCAGCAACGACAAGCTCATGGCCGCCAAAGACGTGCAAAAAACCACCGGGATCAGCCAAAGCGGTTCCGGTCCGAGTTTCATATCGAACAGGAACTTCCCAGCCGCGAGGATGAAGAACCCCTGAAAAAGGGAAACCGCCAGGCAAGGTAGCATCTTTCCGAGCAAAATTGAGAGACGGGAAATTGGTGCGATGCGAAGGCGTTTCATCGTGCCGAGCCTGCGTTCCGCCACGAACAGCCAACCACCCGTAAGAACGAGAAAGAATGCGAACATGACAAGGTACGCGGGCACGAGGAATTGATACCGCTTCGCGCCGCGACGCAGCCAACCGATACCGTCGGCCTGATAGTCTTCGCGGTTTTCGCCCGCGAAAAGTCGCTCATGTTCCTTCGTGAGTGCCGCCCAGGTTTTGGCGGTCAGGTTGTAGCGAGGAAAGATATTTTGGAGCGCGTTTTGAAGGCCGGAACTCAATGCTTTCTTCTGAGCGAGCGGCACGAACGGATTACTCAGGAACAACCGAATGGGAGCTGGGAGTTGTTCCTCTTGACCCAGCACCGCTAAAAAAGAAGGGTCGGCTAATTTTTCAAAAGCTCGGCCGATCATCCAGGGCATGATCACGCGAAGCAAGCTTCCTTGCGCGACCTGGTCCAAAATCGCGGCTGCGGTTTGCTGGGTCGGATCGCGAATCACTTCCACATCCAGCACGGTCAAGTTGACACCATCCCGGAAGAAGGGATTCAAGCCTTCGAAAAGGTAAAGGGGCAGAGCGTTCTGCGTTTCCTGCACCAAGCCCGCAAGTGCGAGTGCCACGGGATCGCCCGCGTGCGGGAACGAAGCCACGGGAATCGCCATCTCGCGCCAACCGCCAGCTAGGAATGAACACCGTGCAACCCGTTTGCTGAAGAGAGGCCCGAGCACGAGGACACCGGCACGCTTTCCGGAGCGGACGAGTTCCTCAGCTTCCGCACGCGAATGGAGCAATTCGATCTTGATGCCCCCAGTTTCGCCGAGATCCCGCAACACCAGTTCCGACCACGAGGCGTGCGGAAACCAATGAGGATGGTTCGCCTGCACCAACCCTTGGCCAAGCAGCGGAGTCATAGCACCGGCGTTCACCCCCGGAAGACTTGCGAAATGCCCAACTCCTTCGCGTACCATGGCGTGGCGATCGAAGAAACGGGGCACCCCTTCGTCGAGCACCAAGACCGAAACCCTCAAGCCTTCGTTGGGCTTTTGCCCGAATCCTTCGCCGAGCGACACTCCCAGGACGAGGATGAAAAAAATCGGCATCGCGAGCAGGATGATCAACGCACGCGTATCGCGCAGGAGCAGCCTTAGATCTTTTTTTGCAATCGCAACGATGGCCATCGATGTTTCCGTTCCGCGTGTGAATCGCTTCGCACGACGATGGGTCTTGGAAGGAATTCCGTTAGGGTGTTGTATTGGAAGCAACAACGGTTACTCTGGAAGAAACCTGTTTCTGGAAGGGATCTGCCGATGCTCAACCGTGTTGTCCTGTCTCTGCTCGGTCTTGGCGTCTTGGGTGCGGCCGTCTGGTTCGGTCACGGCGGCCAACCTTCGCGTAAGCCGACTGCCCGCTGGACTCAGATCGCTCCAGGAATCTTTCGTATCTCGGCTCCGCAGTCAAACCCCAATGCAACCTTTTGGAGCAACGGCACGTTCGACGAGAATCAATTCCTTCCGGCTGGCTATGCGTTGGTCGAGGGCGAGAATGCGATCCTGTTCGACGTTCCTTTTTCTCCCTTCGAAGGAATGAGCCAGCAGGGCATTCGTTCGATCGACGGCGTGTACCTGACCAGCTACCACCGTGATCGCGTGGCTCGGCTCGCCAAGGTTCCGAAGACCGTTTCCGTGAAGGCACCCGAAAAAGCCGACGAATGGCTGGTGCCGGAAAAGGTCGAAAAATACTGGAAAGAATCGATTCCGCTGCGTTCGTCACGTACCGCTTTCCTGGTGCCACCTGTGGGCATTCCGGGCATCGAATACTCGCTCAAAGATGGCCAAACGATTCGCTGGAAGGACTTTTCGATCCAGGTGATCGAACTGCCCGGACACGCCCGAGCCCAGGTTGGGTTTCTCATCCAACGCGGAAAGCAGGGGCAACGCCACCTCCTTTGTGGCGGCGCCTTTACGACACCGGGAAAATTACAGACCCCCTACACCACGGATTGGGATCATTGGACGGATGCGGGTCTCAAGCCAACCGCTTTGTCGCTCAAGAAAATCCAAGAAATCGCTCCCGATGTTCTCTGTCCCTCGCACGGTCCCGTGCTTCGGTGGAATGACAACGCGGACGCCCTGCGAATGTCCGTGGAAGCTGTGGAGGAAATCGGCTTTCTCAAAAGCTTCGAACGCTTCACCAAGGTCCGCTTGGGGAATGCACCGCAATATCCGTTCTTGGCCAAGGAACAGGCAGAATCAAACGGATCGAAGCCTTGGTCCAAAATCAGCGAGCATCTTTACCTGACTGGAAATACCTACGTTCTCGTTTCGAAAGATAATGCCTGCATGATGTATGACCCCTGGGATAAACGGAGTTTCGATCAGTTCGAAAAGCTGCAGAAGGATCAAAAGCTCGGTCCGTTAGAACTCGTCATGTTCAGCCACGCGCATTTTGATCATTTCGATGGCGTTTATTTCTTCGATCGTTCGAAAATCCAGGTATGGTCGCTCGATCAGGTCGCGGGTCCACTGGCGGATCCCTTTTTCTTGAAGGCACCGTTCACCGATGCCAGGCCGATCACGTTCGACAAGCGGCCAAAGGAACACGAGACGTTGGCTTGGCGCGAATATACCTTCCGTTTTCATCATCTTCCTGGACAGACCGAGTTCACCATGGGGGTGGAAACCCGAATCGATGGCAAACACTGCCTTTTCACGGCAGATAACTTTTTCCACCAGGACATGTTCAGTGGCTCGGGCGGGTGGATGGGTCTGAATCGCAGTTTCCCGCCGCTCTACGCTCGAAGTGCCAAAACGGTTGCTTCAATCGCACCGGAGTGGGTGTTGGCCGAGCATGGCGGGCCTTTCGTCTACGACGCCGAGGATTTTCGACGTCGTGCCGAATGGGGTCGGGTCAGTGCCGAGGCAGCGGATCGGTTATGCCTCAGCGGCTATCACCTGCATGACTGGAATCCGCACCGAGTCCGTGTCGAGCCGTTTCTGCAAAAGGTCAAACCCGGGCAAACCGTGCGTGGCCGAATCGTCATCGACGATTCGCATCTACCTCGAAATGTTGATCAGGGAACCCTGGTGTTCGACGGGCGTGGTGTGGTGCCCGACCAAACCTTCGAAGTTCGAATCGGGCGGTACAAGATCTGGCAGAAGGATTTCGAAATCACGGTGCCTCGCGATCTACCGACCGGAAGGCATATCTTCGAGCTGCGCACGGAGGGATGCGCGGCCATCGATGGGGCGGACGCGGTGCTGGCGCTCGATGTCCTCAGGGAATGAGCCATGACCGTGCATCACGTCGCCCCTGCTCGATTCAAGGCGTCGCAGCTTCTACGTGTGGAACCGCTCAGCGAGCTTTGAATCAGCCGTTCGACCTAGCCAATCCAGCTTGCGTCCACGGGGGTGAATTCAACGAGTTCGCTCGGCTTGAACCACAATGCGATCTCGGCGGCGGCGTTTTCGGCGCTGTCGCTGCCGTGCACAAGATTGTTTTGCACGCTAATGCCGAAGTCGCCACGGATGGTTCCTGGTGCCGCCTTCACGCCGTCCGTGGCCCCGATCAAGTTTCGCGCCACCACGACGGCTTCTCGTCCTTCCAGGACGAGCGCCACGGTTGGACCGCCCGTCAGAAAACTCAAAAGGGATTCGTAAAACGGTTTTCCCTTATGGACCGCGTAATGTTTTTCCGCGATCTCGCGGGTTGGATGAACGAGTTTCAAGCCCACGAGACGCAGGCCTTTTTTCTCGAACCGTTCAAGGATCGTGCCGGAAAGACGGCGATGGACACAGTCCGGCTTCAACAAGATCAACGTGCGTTGCATACCCTTCTCCAAGGAAACCCAGCAAGCTCTTAGTCCACAAGCCCCTGGCCGAAAGGCCAGGGGGTCGTTTGACATAACCCCCTGGCCTTTCGGCCAGGGGCTTGGTGGAGGTAGGGTTATTTTACGAACGCTTCGACTTTGTCCAGAAAGGCAGCATTGTTCGGCACCTTTCCGAGCTTTTGCACCAAAAGTTCCATCGCGTCCACCGGCTTCAACTGCGTCAGGCTTCGGCGCAGGAGCGTGACTTGCTTCAAAACTTCCGGCGTGAAAAGGCGTTCTTCTTTCCGCGTTCCCGACTGAAGGATGTCCATCGCAGGATACACTCGGCGGTCCGCAAGCTTGCGCTCGAGCACGAGTTCCATATTTCCCGTACCTTTGAACTCCTGAAAGATCACGTCGTCCATGCGTGACCCGGTTTCGATGAGCGCGGTTCCGAGCACGGTGAGCGATCCCCCTTCTTCGAAAACGCGCGCCGTTCCGAACAAACGCTTGGGGATTTCTAGTGCGCGGGTGTCGAGTCCGCCGGACATGGTTCGCCCGCCGGCACCGGTGTTCTTGTTATACGCTCGTGCAAGTCGAGTCAGGCTATCCAGCAGCACGAAGACATCTTGGCCGAATTCCACCAGTCGGCGTGCGCGTTCGAGAACCATTTGGGCGATGCGTGTGTGGGATTGGCTGTCTCGATCAGAACTGCTGGCGATCACTTCGCCTTTCAAGGAACGCCTCATCTCGGTGACTTCTTCGGGCCGTTCATCCACGAGAAGGACCATCATGTACATTTCAGGGTGATTCTTCGAAACGGCTTGGGCAATGTGCTGCAGGAGCACGGTCTTGCCCGTGCGTGGCGGCGCGACGATCAAACCCCGCTGCCCTTTGCCGATGGGGGCGAGCAAATCCATGACGCGCGTCGTCATCGGCTCGCTTTCGGTTTCCAAGCGAATGCGCTCATGCGGATCGATGGGGGTCAAATCGTCGAACAAACGCCGCTTCACCTTGTCCGGCGGAATGCCTTCCACCGCGGTGACCTGGCTCAACCGTGGTGCGACGCCTGGTTTACCTGGCTCGAGCGTGCCGGTGATTTTCTCACCTTCGCGAAGTTGATGTTGCCGAATCAGAGGTGGCGGCACATAGGGATCACTGCCTTGGGGGATGTAATTCTTTAAAGGAGAGCGGAGAAAGCCAAATCCTTTCGGATTGATTTCCAACACCCCTTCATGGGTGGTGAGAGGAGGAGCCATGCAAATTTTTTCCAACAATGAGGGTCAACGATCGACTTCAGGAGGGAGACGGGCCGAGTCCATGAACGAATCGGCTTTAGGACAGGCTTCGGAGATTCGTTCATCATAACGCAGAAGCCAGGTGCCGCAAGAAAAAACCGAGCTGAATGAATTGATCGAGCCAATTTCAAGTTTCGCGTACAACGAAGACCCGCCTCGTTTACGTTTCGCGCGTGCTCGTCATTTGCCTGCGTGTCAGGGAATCTGCGTTTCCATGGAATTCTGCGAGCGCGAAACGTAAACGAGGCGAGGATGTCGTTGACGAAGGTTGGTTCCAATTCAAAGCGGTCAATGTGCGGCGACGGTACGCTCGTTCGTCCACTGGCGAAACGCTGCGATGGTTTGGCGAGCGGCGGCGTCCGAATCGGGCAACGGTAGGACTTCCGCCGACAAGTAGCCCCGGTACCCAATTTGGCGAAGCGCCCCCACGATGGGGCCGAAATCCAGGTGTCCGAAACCCGCGGCTCGGCGATTCGAATCCACGAAATGGATATGGCCACGCGTTCACCGCCGAGTTTCAACGCCTCGGCCAGATTGGTTTCTTCGATGTTCATGTGGAAAAGGTCGCAGAGCAATTTCACGTTCTTGGTCGAAAGGCGGTGCAGCAGTTGCAGGCTGGTTTCGACGGTGGTGGCCAAGTTCGTTTCATAGCGATTGAGCGGTTCATAAAGGAACGGCACGCCATATTGTTGTGCGTAGGTGCCAAGGTCTTCCAGAGCATCGGCAAGGTAGCCCAGGGCAACCTCCTTGGTGACACCCTCGCCCCATCGGCCTTGCATGGAGCCGAGAATCGCCGGTGCCCCAAGCGCGCCAGCGACATCGATGATCGATCGAATGAAATTTCGGGCGTGGGCACGGGCCGTCACGTCGGGTAAGACCAGGTGCAGCCGATGTTTCACCCACCCCGCGCCGGTTCCCACTGCCGCCAACTTCAAACCATGATGTTGAAGCTTTCGGCCAACTTCGGCTTTCGTGACGGCTTCGGGCGAGGGCGGAAAAACTTCGAGCGCATCGAAGCCCAATTCCTTGGCGCGTTGACAAGCATGATCCAGGTCGTGCCAAAAAACAAACGGACCACCTCGGGCTTCTTCGACCAGACTGATCGTGACGCTTGAAAGCATAGATGTTTCCTTGCAACCTTCTTGATTCAGTATTTTGCCAACTGCTGGCCGTGCGGTTACGCCTCTTCTTCGTCGTTCGGGCTCAAAATCGGTACGGGTACCGGTTCGAGTCCGATGGCTTTTCGCATGTTCGAACATTGTTCCATTAAATATTGGCGAGTCTTGGTGCAATCCGCCAAAATTTCGGCGGGAACCGTGCGGGGCTCGTCGATCGCGACATCAATTTTTCGGCGAACGTCCATCCGCTTATTTTTGAGTGGCGGCCCCTTATGGAACGAAAAGAAACTGCCCCAATTCCCTTCGATCCAACAAACCACCACAGGGGTCGTGGGTCTTTCCCGAAGAATATGCCACACGCCCTGCCCAAATCGCTTTAACGGGAGATCGTCGCGCCGCCGTAAACCTCCTTCGGCGAAGATCACGACCGTCTTGCCTTCGTCGAGTTTCTGCACGGCTTGGAGGATTTCCGGCACATCGCGGCGAAACGTTTTCCATTCCACGCGGATCGCTTCCGCGAAGTGGACCATCAGCCACCTTAGTGCGGGAACATCGAAGAAGACGCTGGTCATCATTGCCACCAAAGGTCTGGGGATGAATTTCGCCAGGAAAAGGGGATCCATGAAGCAGGCATGATTGGCGATCACGAAAACGGGACCATTTCCTGGAAACCGGCGAATGCCTGGACCGTGAACGCGAACGCGGTACAGGACGAGGAAGACGAGTTCGATGACATTTTCGAGCGCGGGACGCCGAAACACCCACCACGCCCAAATCGCCAACAAACCTACGATGATGGCAAGCCCGACTCGAAAATGCGCCGCGGTCCACCAATCCATTCGCCAGCCGACGACGGCGACGAGGAGCATCACCGAGGCAGGGAGCGTTTCCGCCAGGACGCGAAACCACGCCCATCGCATCTTAAGATCGGCGGGCGTGGCGCGACGAAAGACACGTCCCAGGCCTCGATAGGCGATTCCAGCCGACGCCCCCACGAGGGCGAGGATCCATTCACTGGGAAACCTTGGACCGGTCGTCCCCCAGAGAATGATTGCTCCCAACGTGGCAGCGAAGGGGACAAGACCCTGGACACGTTGGGCGTTTCGCTGAATCCAGGCGAGCGTCCAGCCGATCATGAACCCGGCGGTGGACCACAGAACGCCTCGGAGGAGGCGGATTTCTTCTTCGCGGTTGGTGGGAGTTGGAAGAAGCAGCGAGGCGAGGAAACCGGCAAGCAGGCCGGAGAGAATCGCCAGTCCGATGAAGACCGGCCAAGCATCGAAATCTCGCCGTAACCTCTGCCAAGCCGAGAGCGTCATTCCGGGACCTCAAAAGGATAGCTTCCTTGAAGCGGTTGATTTTGCCTCATCTCGAACCGCCAATCAAGTGCGCTGGCATCGTTTCCTGAAGTTCGCTAAACTCGTCGCGGTTGTGGACCACGGCTACTACGGGAACTGGATTATGCGCCCCGCCGTCTTCTTGGATCGAGATGGAACGCTCATCGAAGAAAAAGACTACCTCACGCGACCGGAACAAGTTCGGCTTCTTCCTGGGGCATCCCAAGCCCTTCGCGAGTGGCGGAATGCGGGATACGCCTGCGTGGTGGTCACCAATCAATCCGCGGTCGGCCGAGGAATGATGACGGAAGAGGATTTACGCGAAGTCCATCGAGAGTTCGAACGCCAACTCGCGGAAGACGGGGCGAGCATCGATGGTCTGTACTACTGCCCCCTCGCGCCGAAAACTTCGGACAAAACGGTGATCGAACATCCCGATCGAAAACCTGGACCAGGGATGCTTTTCAAAGCGGCTCGAGAAATGCAACTCGATCTATCCCAATCCTGGATGGTGGGCGACAGCCTCAGCGATATGCTCGCGGGGATCAACGCGGGATGCAGGGGTACGATTCTCGTGCGGACGGGCCATGCCTTGGATCCATCGACGGTACCGGCCGATATTCCGATCGTCGCCGACTTGCTCGCGGCACACGCTTACATTCTCGCCTCGAACCAACACGTGCACCACCGTCGCGCTGCGGGATGACGGCTTGGTTCGTGCATATCGCTTTCCGAGCCTGAGCGTCAGAGAGGAGGGCAGTTATCGTGTCCCTCGCCAGCGCTTAGGCTCGGACCGTTCGCGAAGAATGTGGAAAATATCCTAAGACATTTTTCCCACGACCAGACACGTATTGTGTCCGCCGAAACCGAAGCTGTTGGATAGGGCGTGGCGGACCGGCATCTTGCGGGCATGGTTCGGCACGTAATCCAGGTCACATTTGGGATCGGGGTTTTCGAGGTTGATGGTCGCGTGAACGACATCGTCCTGGATCGAAAGCACCGTGGCAATCAGCTCCACGCCGCCGGAGGCACCCAAAAGATGTCCTAGCATGCTTTTCGTGCTGGATACGGCGAGTTTTTGGGCATGCTCGCCGAACACCTGCTTGATGGAATAGGTCTCGGCTGCGTCGCCAAGTTCGGTGCTTGTGCCGTGGGCGTTGATGTAATCGATGTCCGTGATGTTTCGCTTGGCATCCTTGAGTGCCATGCGCATGGCTTTGATGGCGCCCAGCCCCTCGGGATGGGGAGCGGTGATGTTGTAAGCGTCGGCCGTCGCGCCTGCGCCTAGCAATTCGGCGTAAATCTTCGCGCCACGTTTCTTGGCGTGCTCCAATTCTTCGAGAATGAGAATGCCCGCCCCTTCGCTCAGGACGAAGCCATCGCGGTCGCGGTCGAATGGTCGGCTGGCGGCTTGAGGGTTGTCGTTGCGTTGCGAGAGCGCACGCGCGGAAATGAAGCCGCCTAACCCCATGTCGGTGATTGCCGCCTCGGCGCCGCCCGTGACCATGACGTCGGCTTCATCACGCTGAATGATCCGCAGCGCCGACGCAATCGCGTCCCCTGCCGACGCACACGCTGTCGAAACAGCGTGGTTAGGACCACACAAGCCAAAATGGATTGAGATATTGCCCGCGGCGGCGTTGGGCATCATCTTCGGAATGACGAAGGGGCTGATGCCCCGAGGACCCAACTCCGGCGACGCCACCTTCAAGAATTTGGTGCGTTGATCTTCGTATTCGTTGAGCCCACCAATGCCGCTTCCCACGACCGCGCCGAAACGGAACGGATCGCCTTTGAGGGGCGTTTCGATCGCGGAGTCCTTGATCGCTTCCATGGCGGCGACCAGGGCGAACTGCGCGAAACGATCCAAACGCCGCGCGGAGCGAACGTCAATCCACTTTTCGGGTTTCCATTCGGGGACTTCGCCGCCGAATTTGACTTTGAAGTGCGTGGTGTCGATTTGGTGAATGGGTCCGACGCCGCTTTCGCCCGCGAGAAGGCGTTTCCAGAACGTCGGGACATCCGTGGCGGTTGGGCTGACCACGCCCATCCCCGTAATGACGACTCGTCGCGTCATGCGTGGACTTCTCCAAAAATTCCCAAATAAAAATGATTTTACGATCCACACTCCGCAAGGGCGAAAGCCCAGGGAGGATTTCCCTGGGCTTTGCGACCTCATGGAGGGGACCGGAGAATGGAATCGCCGATCTAACCGTTCTTCTTCTTGATTTCCGCTTCGATGTAGTCGATGGCTTCGCCGACCGTCTTGATTTTCTCGGCTTGTTCATCGGGGATCGTGATCGCGAATTCTTCCTCGAGCTGCATCACCAACTCGACGATATCGAGCGAGTCGGCACCGATGTCTTCCTGGAAAGACGTAGTGCGTTTGACCTGATCCTTGTTCACGCCAAGGTTGTCGCAGACGATTTGAATCACTTTTTCTTCGACGTTGCCCACAAAAGTATCCTCCCATTGGATCCCCGCCCACAAGGTCTGAGCGAGGGAATAGGCCGAGGTGTCGGCCTTCTCTACCTCAACCGAAGTCTATTTCCGATCCGAAAATTTCCAAGGGATCTAGCGCCGCAAGTTCAATTCCGCGAAGGCGGGCGAGCCATTTAAGCCAGGGTTCCCTTGCCCACTCCATGCTCCCGCCGACCGTCCGCTGACGTCGAATCGCCAAACTTCGGGAAGAACGGATGAAAAGTCAGCCTACGCAGAATCCGTTCGAACGAACAGGGGCAAACCCCTTGAAAACGAACGATTTCCTACGATCTTCGAACGCTGCTTTTGGCGCAAGTTATTATACACTAACTGCCGCGGCGGCAAGGTGATCTTACGACCTGTCGGATGCAGCGAAACCCGAGCGGGCGAGCGGCGGGAGAAAAACGAAGTGACTCTCCGCTTGCCGTTTCACGCGCGCTCGAATTCTTGCCGTGATTTGTGGGTATTTGCGATTTTTTGGATATTACAAGCGAGAAACGCAAGCTGGGTTTCGGTTCGATCCTCCGTCGCTGCCCGCCGAATACTGCTGGCGGTAATCGTCGAGTGCCTTCCTTTTCGCACGAAAGGACCTAAAGGATGCTGAAGAGTCGGTTGATTCATCCCCGTATTTCCGCGGTGCTGGCCGAGGCAGGTCATCATGCCAACATCCTGATCGCGGATGGGCATTATCCGGTGTCGACGAAAAAGGGTCCCAACGCGGAAATCGTGTCGCTGAACCTAATGCCAGGGATCATTTCGTGTGCGCAGGCACTGGAAGCCATCTTGTCCGCCGTTCCGATCGATTCGGTTCGCACAATGCAGCCCGAAACCGAGGGGCCTTACGTCATCGCGGAGGACCCGCCAGTATGGCAAGACTATCGCCGAATCCTGAAGGAAGCCGGCGTCGGCTTTGACCTGAAACCTGTGGAAAAATGGCAGTTTTATGAGGCGGTGATGTCGGCTGACCACGTGCTGACGATTCAAACGGGCGATATGCAGCGTTTCGCGAATATTCTCTTGAGCGTGGGCGTGCGAATGGAATAACGAGACGTAGGCATCTGACGAGTAGGAATAGCCGCCTCCGGGACTCGAACCCGGCACCTACGCTTTACGAAAGCGTCGCTCTACCGAATGAGCTAAGGCGGCAAAGTATCAGATTCGTTGCCAATTATTGTCGATCCGAATCGGGCAAAATCTTGAGCGGACTCGCAATTCGCGGCAACAAAACAAGCGAACGTAATGGTAGAGCCTTCTCCCTTGTCAAAGATCGAGAATCTCTCGTCCAGGTTCGGGGTAAGGCTTCTCCCGTCGGTGGAATTCTATTTTCCTATCGCCTGGCGTCAATGTGGGATCCACGAAACGATGTAGGGCGCTCAGCCCTCCGTACCTCGTTTCACGTCGGCGACATCCGATCGAATTTGCTGGATCAGTTCTTCGACGCTCGCGAACGGTCGCGTTTCTCGAAGCTTCGTGTGGAAAGTGACCGTGAGGCGTTTTCCGTAAAGATCACCCTGGTAATCCAGCAGATGGACCTCGATTTTGCGTGCGGACTCGCCAAAAGTAGGGTTGGGGCCTATGTTTATGGCGGCACGGAAGCGTCCCATCTCGCCCTCGGCTTCGCCCGCGTAAACGCCATTTCCTGGCAAAACCGTCTGGACCTGTTCGAGATTCGCCGTTGGAAAACCAAGCTGCGCCCCTCGCCGTTGACCCACCACGACCGTTCCCTTCAGGCAGTAGGGACGACCAAGTAGCTCTTTCGCCAGGGCGACTCGGCCTGCGAGCAGTTCTCGCCGCACTCGGCTGCTCGATACGGTATCGCCCTGCACGACCTTCGGATTGACCAACGTCAACGGTCGATTGGCTTCGCGGCAGAACTGCCTGAGGCGGTCCGTCGTTCCTTCCCGGTTTCGCCCGAAGCCGAAATTAAATCCCTCGACCAGCGCTCGGACTTCCAGGTCATGCAGGAGAATCCGATCAAAGAATTCCTGGGCGTCCAAATCCAGCATTTCTTGGGAGGTTCGCAGGATCAAGACGTGGTCCGCGCCGGACTTCAGCATGATTTGAGCGCGATCCTCAACCGTCGTGATCAAGGGAGGAAACAAATTGGGGCGCAAGATCTGCCACGGATGGGGATCAAACGTCACGGCGATCGCGCGAATCCCGAGCTCTCGTGCTTGGAGGGCGGTTTCTCTGAGGAGAGCCTGATGACCTTGGTGCACGCCATCAAAATTGCCAAGCGTGAGAACGCCCCCCCGACATTCCTCGGGCACCTGACGGTTCAGACTGTATTGAAAAATTGCCATGGCTTGGAATGACAGGAGAGTGCGATCAGCGGCTTGGAGGACCTTCGATTCGGCGCCGTTCATTTCCTCGGCAAGCCGGGCCGCGTTCGCCAACGGGTAACAAGATTTCCGAACTTTCACGGGCGAGCGTGACGCAGCCGTGTCTCGTGGTCCACGTGCGTCACGTTCCCCCGCGCCTCACGGCGGTGGGTTCGCCGGTTTCCGCCTTACGCGACGGCTGCCTTGAGTGCCGCCAGGGCTTTGTCGTAGTCCGGATGATTCGTGACTTCGGGAACGTATTCCACGTACGTGACCTTGTTGTTCTTGTCGACGACAAAAATCGACCGGCTCAAAAGGGGCAGGGGCAGGCCTTCGATCAGCACGCCAAAATTCTTCCCGAACGAACCGTTATGCAGGTCCGACAGGTTTTGCATGTTTTGAATTTTCTCCGCTTCGCAGAATCGTTTTTGCGCGAAGGGCATGTCGAGGCTGACGGTGTAGCAAGCAACTTGGTCGCCGAGGGAGGTCACGCCGTCGCTGAATTTTTTGGTTTGTGCGGCACAGACTCCTGTATCCAGCGAGGGGACGACACTGAAAAGTCGAACTTTCGCGGGCGTCTTGGCCAGGTTGAAGATTTCCAGACCCGCACCCACGCAGGCGAAATCGGGGGCGGCATCGCCCGCCTTGATTTCGGGGCCGATGAGTTTCACCGCGTTTCCTTTGAAGGTCACTGATCGCTGAGCCATGAGGTCCTCCGGAAAAATCTGGATACGGTTTGAGTTTTCACGAGGCGTTTCCTTGCCTGGGCGGTTCAAGAATCGCTTGGCCTGGCGCGGGGAAACGTGCAGACAACCTATGGATCCAAGGGAAAACGTTCAACGTTTCCCTAAACTTGATACACGAGCCCTTCGCCCTATAAATACCCAGACGGAGTGCAATCTCGGTAGGATGCCAACTTTCAACCGTGACGACTTTTCACTCGAGAAAGGCCAATTCAATGCTGACCGTGGGCGATGCGTTTCCGAAATTCAACGTCAAAGCATGCAACGGAATCACCAAGAACGATTTCATCGATGTCTCGAATGATACCTACAAGGGAAAGTGGGTATGCTATTTCTTTTATCCAAAGGATTTCACGTTCGTTTGCCCCACCGAACTTGTGGAATTCGGAAAAAAGGTCAAGGAGTTTCGCGATCGCGATTGCCAACTCTTGGCGGGTAGCACCGACAACGAATTCAGTCACATGGCCTGGCGTGTCGCGCATCCGGAATTGAAGGATCTGCCCTACCCGATGATCGCCGCCCAAAAGCTCGCCTTCGACCTGGGCATCGTGGATCCGACCGCGCACGCCTGTTTGCGTGCGACGTTCCTCGTTGATCCGCACGGCATCATCCAATGGGCGAGCGCGAACCCGCTGCCCGTCGGTCGAAGCGTTCCCGAAGTCCTTCGCGTCTTGGACGCGATTCAATCCGATGAACTCTGCCCCTGCAATTGGCAACCAGGCCAACCGGCGCTCAAGGTCTAATTCAGGCACCCATACACGGAGGGAACGATCCGTCGCCTACGGGTCGTTCCTTTCGCCATCGATCTTTCAGGAGCATTTCGCCCATGGCTACGATTTCCTTTCCGCATCTAGATACCCTGCGCGAGGCATTTCCTGAAACTGCTCGCGATATGAAGCTCAACCTCAGCGGCATCGCAAGCAGCGACCATCTTGATTCCGATCAAATTTGGGGTGTCTTGTTGGCGTCGGCGCATTATGTGGGCGACCCCGCCCTTCGCGATGCGCTTTTGGCGGATGCCAAAATCGGCAACGTGCCGGCAGCGGTGCTCGACGACGCACAGGCAGCGGCTGTCTTGATGGGAATGAATACCGTCTATTACCGCTTTCGCCACATGGTCGGCAAGGAAAGTTACCAGACAAAACCGCCCCGCCTGCGCATGAGTTACATGGCTCGGCCAAAAACCAGCAAAGCCACGTATGAGTTGATGAGCCTCGCGATCGCGGCACTCGCGGGATGCGAGATGTGCGTGCGAGCCCATGAAGCCAGCGTGCATCAGCATGGTCTAGGCGAGGAACACGTGCACGATGCCGTGCGTATCGCGGCCGTGCTCCAAGGCGCTGCCGTCGCGAGGCGCCTCTAGGTGAGTGGCGAAAAATGATCTACCGGGAACCCCGCTTGCCGTTTCGTGCTCCGCAGGGTCCCGAGAAATCGCCGTAAACCACGGACCTCGGCAAGAATTCGAGTCATCTCGAAAAGGCAAGCGGAGTGCCTGGTGGTCTGTCACAAGATGCTTTTGGGGTCGTCCGAGCCTGAGCGCCCAGCGAGGGCTCAAGCGTTCCCTCGCTAGGCGCTTAGGCTCGGCAACGCATGACGCAAATTCTGGGGTGTGACAAAGCACGAGTGCTTTGTCCAGACTAAATTTTGGGGTTACAGGTTATGGAGAACTCACCCGTGGGCCTTTCGGCCCACGGCTTTGGAATTAGCAAAGAAAGCCGCGGGCCGAGAGGCCCGTGGGTCTCCACAACCCCAAAATTTAGTCTGGACAACGCATTAGTCGTTTTTCTCTTGGTGCTCGCCTCTTAGTGTTGTTTCGCAGAGGCCCAGGTGACGAAATCCACCTTGGCGCGATGCCCATGTCCGCTTCCGCCAAGCGTTCTCCTCGAGTCATTCGTCTCGTGCGTTCCCCAGATGAAGACGGCGTGGGCGTGCTCTCCGTGACGGTTTCCGGCCAGACCCAGTTCTACGTTTTCCGTGAAATTCCCTGCGAAATCGGCGGTCGAGGCTTCGTCCTTCATCGCTTGGGCTTGGGGAATGTGTACCACGTCCGCGTGGGAGAACCCGTGGATTGCTCCTGCGAGTGCATGGGGTTCTTGGCGCATGGCCGATGCAAGCATGTGCAGGGACTTTTAGCGCTCGTGGGGCACGGCGTACTTTGACCCGTTCCGTATTGACGCTCCGATTCCGAAAAAGGGCATCACCCTAAATTGCTGATCGCTACGCCGAAATTTCCGATCTCCGAAATGCGTGCTTGCTTCGCACTACTTGAAACTACGCTTGCATTGGCTCGACGCAATCTCGATAATGCCGAAAAGCTCGGCGTTTCAAACAGCATCTTTTCCTCGAATCCAAACCCTCAAGGCTGCCATGAGCGAACTGACCACGGAGCTATTGGGGCGAGCGTGCCGAATTTTTTTGGAGGTCGCGTTCGCGGGCCGCATCGATCAGCTTCCCGCCAGTAAGCAAGTCTACGCCGAACTTGGCGAGGGACTACCCCTCGCGGATTATCTACCGCCCGCACCCGCGTCGATCGGGATCGCGCAAAAAGGAAAGCCTCGCGCTGATGGGCAGACAGCGTATGAGTTTCGTTTGGGGTGCCAGCACTACCGTAATTTGAAGCTCCGCGTGCAAACCATGGATTTTCATGGCCAGCAGACGTGGGTCTTCATGGTAGATACGCACGATGCATTTTCGACAGCCACCCCGATTCCGCCCGCCGACCATCCCGATGCGGCGGAATGGCTCGATTTGCAGCGAAAGAATGCGATTCTGAAACAGGGAATCGAAGCCGCGTTTGAAGCGAGAGGCATTCCCACGTTCAAAGGTTTGTTGCGAAAAGATTTGAACACGCCAACGGAATGACCCGCCTTCGCGGCCGCGGCGAACCTGGAAAAGTGAAGCCCGTGGCGTTTCCGCCACGGGCTATTTGGGTTTATCCCCAACAGATGAGTCCGGACTGATGCGGGTTGCCCTGGTCGGCGTTTTTAGGAAGCACTCGAACGGCGTAACCGTAATGGCCGCTGTTTTGGCACTCGATGGTACCTTTGAAGACCCACGCCGGACCGGACATGGCGCCGTTTGAGCCCATCGCCACGGTCTTCGGCTTGGGAATTTCTCCCAGATTATCGACCAAACCGTGGAAGAGCTGAACCTCGACATCCTCGGGTTTTAAGGTGCCCAGGAAAACGCGTGCATGGACTTCCAGTTCCGCACCCACTTCCATGGTGTCTTTTCCCCTGGCTTGCACGTCGTCGATGCGGATTCGATTCCATTCGCTTCGAAGCTTCCGGCGCCATTGAGAGAGTTCGACCGATTTCACTAAGTTGTTGTCGATCAAACGATCGAACCGATCCGCCGATGGCGCGTAACATTTCTCCATGTAATCTTGGACCATGCGGTTCGTGTTGAAGGCCGGACAGCAGGTTGCCATCGAGCGTTTCATCATGCGTACCCAGCCACGGGGCAAGCCATCGGTCGAGCGGTTATAAAAGTTCGGTGCGATTTCCTGCTCTAAGAGGTCGTAGATGGCTCGGCTTTCAATTTCATCTTGATAGGTCAAATCTTGGTATTCTTCGCCGTGACCGATCGCCCAGCCATTGTCGCCCTGATAACCTTCGCACCACCAGCCATCGAGGATCGAGAGGTTTAACCCGCCATTGAAGCATACCTTCATGCCGCTCGTGCCGGAGGCTTCAAGCGGTCGGCGTGGGTTGTTGAGCCACACATCCACGCCCTGGACCAGGAAACGGGCAACGTTGATATCGTAGTCTTCGATGAAGACGATTCGGCGACGAAACTCGGCACGACGGCAAACGTGAATGATCTCCGCGATCAATTCCTTTCCACCGTGGTCGCGCGGGTGGGCTTTGCCCGCGAACACGATCTGAATCGGGCGTTCTTTCGAATTGACAATCTCGGCCAATCGATCCAAGTTTCGGAAAAGAAGCGTGCCTCGCTTGTACGTCGCAAAACGACGAGCGAAGCCGATCGTGAGCGTTTCGGGATCAAGAACTTCCTCCGCCCGGGCGACTTCGGCCGGGGGGGCGCCGCGTCGAGTGAGTTGGTTCTTCAATCGATGCCGGGCGAAGACGACCAACTTCTCTCGGCGACGTTCGTGGGCCCGCCAAAGCTCGGCATTGGGGATGTTTTCGACCTTTTGCCAAACGGTGTGATCGGCGGGACGAGATTCCCATTTCACGCCGAGATAGCGATCGAGCAGTTGCGAAAACTCAGCCGCGAGCCAGGTCTGCGTGTGCACGCCATTGGTGATCGAGGAGATTGGGATTTCCGCGTCAGGCAGGTCGGGCCAAATCCCTTTCCACATTTTCCGCGAGACTTCCCCGTGCAGCGCACTCACGCCATTGCTGGTATTGGAAAGTCGAATCGCCAACACCGTCATGCAGAAAGGCTCGTTGAGGTCCGCGGGATTTTGCCGGCCAAGGCCAAGGAATTCGTTCCAATCGAGCTTCAACGTGGGAAGGTACGCACCGAAATAGTGCTGAATCAACTGAGGGGCGAAGATGTCGTTCCCAGCCGGCACGGGCGTGTGCGTCGTGAAACAGGTGCCTGCCGTCACTGCCTCGCGCGCCGCGGCGAAATCGAGGTTGAAACTTTCCATCTTCAGGCGAATTCGTTCAAGTCCGCAAAATGCCGAATGCCCCTCGTTCATATGGCAAACTGCGGGAGGCTTGCCCAACGCAAGCAGGGCACGGTAGCCTCCAATCCCTAAGACCATTTCCTGACGTACGCGCATGTCGTGGTCGCCGCCGTAGAGGCGCGCGGTGATTTGCCGATCCTCGCTGGAATTTTCCGGAATGTTCGTATCGAGCAAATATAAAGCGATTCGACCGATGTCGATGCGCCAGATCCGAATCGCGACGGCACGGCCTGGCATGTCGACGGTAACGGTCAAGGGCGTGCCATCCGCTTTCAGTTCCGCGTGCACGGGAAGGTTAAAGAAATCGTTCTCTGGGTAACGTTCTTGTTGCCAACCATCGACGTTCAAATATTGGCGGAAATATCCTTCCCGATACATCAGGCCAACGCCCACCAGGGGCAACCCAAGGTCAGACGCGGATTTGAGGTGATCGCCCGCGAGAAGGCCCAGGCCGCCCGAATAAATGGGGACGCTTTCATGCAGGCCAAATTCCGCGGAGAAATACGCGATGCGGCGTTTTTCCCGCACTTTGGCCAGGTCGTCGTTTTTCGCATACGTTTCCTGAAACCAGGTGCGAGCATTGAGATAACGTTTTAGACTTTCGGAAACGCGGTCCAAATGGGCCAAGAAACCATCGTCTTCCACAAGCGATTCCAGTCGCTCTTGCGAAACATTCGCGAGGAGCTTCACGGGGCTGTGTTCGTATTCTTCGAACTTGTCTTCATCGATTCGACGAAAAAGCGAAACGGCGTCTTGATCCCAGCACCACCACATGTTGTACGCGACCGCCTGCAATCCTTGCAGACGCACGGGCAAGTGCGGAAGTACGGTGAAAGTTCGTAAGGGACGTGCCGCCATGGAAATCACCCTTTCGATGAAGAAACTGGACGCGATCGCTCGTAAGAATCCCTTCGCGATTTCGTTGGTCTAGTCCGTATCCTTCCGACACGGACGCCCAAATGCGAATGCTTCGGCCCCATCGAGAGAGTTTGAAGTCTGAGCAAGTCTGAATGCCGAAACGGGTCCTAGGTAGCATATTTTCAAGCTCCCATTTGGCAATCGCTCGATTCTCTCGGCCGCCGTACCGATGGCGCAAGCCAAAATGCGGAATGCTGAAAGATCGTGAAAAGACTTTGTGTCCCTTGTTTTCAGGAAACTCCGCGGACACAATAGGCCGATGTTTGCCGACGCCGGATTCCACCTTCCCAACGTGGCGTGTCTTTCGAGAAAGGGTGTTGGATGTCTTCATTCGCGACCAAGTCGAGTTTGTTCGCCTTTGCTTGGATGGGGTTGGCGATTTGTGGGTTGGCTTCCGCCACGACCCTTGCGAGCGAGCCCGCGAAAATTGGAGGTAAACCGGGAACCATGAATACTTCGATCGACGCCCACGTGCACGTTTGGACGCCGGACACGGAAAAATATCCGTTGGCCAGGGGCTTTAAGAAAGAGGACATGAATCCTTCGTCGTTTACACCCGAGGAACTTTTCGCCCACTGCAAACCCGCGGGAGTGCAACGGATCAACCTCATTCAGATGAGTTACTATGGTTTCGACAATTCGTATATGCTCGACGTGATCGCGAAGTATCCGCAACATTTCGTGGGGACAGCCGTGATCGATCCCAATGGCAAAGATCCGGCCCGAGAAATGGAGGATTTAGGAAAACGGGGTGTACGCGCCTTTCGGCTTCATCCCAAGCTCACGGCCGACCCAATCGATCGGTGGCTGCGTGCCGAGGGGTATCGAAAGATGTTCGCGGCCGGCGCACGAACCCGCCAAGCGATGGCATGTCTCATCAACCCCGATGCGCTTCCCGAACTCGATCGCATGTGTACGGAGTTTCCCAATACGCCCGTGATCATCGACCATTTGTGTCGCATCGGTGCCGATGGAACCATTCGCGATGCCGACGTCGCCAACCTTTGTGCGATGGCCAAACACAAAACCGTGATGGTCAAAGTCGGTGCCTTTTACGCCCTTGGGAAAAAGAAGGCACCCTATAGCGACCTGGCGCCCATGATTCAGAAAGTGGTGAAAGCGTTTGGTGCGGAGCGATGCATGTGGGAAAGCGATTGCCCGTTCCAAGTACAAGGTGATCATACCTATTCAGCAAGCATCGATCTGGTCCGCAAGCATCTCGATTTTTTGAGTACCGACGAGAAAGATTGGCTGCTTTACAAGACGGCTGAGCGTTTCTTCTTCGAGAAATAATGGGAAAAATGAACGTGGTGAGCCAAGTCGTGCCAGGGCTTGGAGCACGGAAAACCCGCGAGAGCCGCGGGTTTCCTACATGGGTCAACCTTTCAGGGGCGGACGCCGCCCGGCTCGTCAGGTTAGCACAAGTCCGCAATGGGGTCGGCGTTGTAAATGTGGTTCGGGCGTTCGAGTTGGTCGTACCACATCGCCGTGCGTGAAATGCCCATTGCGTCGTAGATGGTAGCCGCGAGGTTCTCCGGTGTTTGCCGTTGCGACATCGGATAGGCACCCTGGCGATCGCTCGCACCGATCACTTGCCCGCCCCGGACCCCGCCGCCAGCGAAGAAGACGGTTTGCACCGCCCCCCAGTGGTCGCGTCCCGCCATGCGATAATGCTGCGGGAGTGTCGAGATTCGAGGCGTTCGCCCAAATTCACCTGCCATCACCACCATCGTTCGATCGAGCAACCCGGTTTGCTGCAAGTCGTCGAGCAACGCGGAAACGGCCCGGTCCGTCGGCGGGAACAAGCTGTCGGCTAGGCGTGGGAAGATGCTTCCATGTAAATCCCACGCTTCGTTGTTTCCCAGATTGACTTGGACGAAATTCACGCCGACTTCGACGAGCCGACGTGCCATCATGAGCGACCAACCAAACGAATTGCGGCCATACCGTTCTTGCGTGCGCAAGTCGGCGTTGGTGACGTCGAACGCCCAACGCACCCCGGGGTCGGAAAGGAGTGCGTGTGCCAGTTCACGATTCCGATCGAACGGCCTGGCTGATACGGGTCGTTGCGTTTCGATCGTATCGAGTAAGCCTCGGCGATGCGACAATTGCCGCGAATCCACGCCGCTCGGTAGGTTGAGATTGGGGGCGCGAAAGACGGAATCGTCGCGAACATGCGGCGCTTCCGGAGCCATGGTGAACGCGTACTCGGGGTAGGCACCATAAATCTTGGGCCGATAGGGCGACGCCTCGATGAACCAGGGGGTGCGTGCGGGCCCCATTTGTCCGCCGAATTGGCCTGGAATGGTTCGCCCCGACATGTGAACGATTTTTTCGGGAAGCACTGCCGCCGCCGGCAAGATGCCTCGACGTGGCGTTGTCTGTCCCGCGATGGCGGCGATCGAAGGCCAATCGGCGGGTGTTGGACTGTTGCCGTTGAAGCCCGGAGGCAGCGGCGTGCGACCGGTCAACATGATCGCATGCCCTTCCGAATGCCCGTTCGAAGGATGCGACATCGACCGCACCAAGCTCCACAGATTGCTGCGATTCGCCAACATCGGCAAATGTTCGCAAATCTGGATCCCGGTCGTTCGCGTCTGGATCGGGCGGAACTCGCCCCGGATTTCCGCAGGTGCATCAGGCTTCAGATCGAAGCTGTCGAGCTGCGACAAACCACCCGAGAGAAAGATGTAAATCACCGAGCCAGCGTGTGAGGCGGATCGCTGGGTGTCCGCGGAAACGGCGCCGATGGCGGATTCACCGAGCAGCCCCGTGGTGATCCCGCCAATGCCCCATCCCATCGCTTGCCGACGATTGAGCGCAGTCAATGGATTCATCATCGTGATACCCCCCGTCCAAGATCCATGGATCTTGGCGAATCACGTTCTCATGCAAAGATGAAGAAATCGCAATCATTGTAAGGCGAAAGAGATTTCCTGTAAACGGATGTCGTTCTGTTGATTTTCTTTTACGTTCGCGGAAAAGCTCCACGAATCAAGAAGCCAAGTTCCGAACAAATCACAACGACCAAAACACCAATAAAAATCGGACGATGCGGATCTGATTACTTTTTTGAAAATTGGAACTTGTTTGGGTCTAGGCTTCTTGGAGCTTGATTCTTAGCGGCTGTGGTGCGTCAGGTGTCGGCGAAAAGATTTCGCAGGGGTGTTCCCTCGGACACTTTCCAGGGGCGTCCCGTCTGGTCGTGGATTTCGGTGGCGGGATCGACGCCGAACCGCCAAAAGATGGTCGCGGCTAAGTCCGCGGGGGTAACGGGGTCCAGGGCGGGGAAGGCGCCGATCCGGTCACTGGCGCCGTGGACATATCCACCCTTCACGCCGCCGCCCGCAAACAGCACGGAGTAACAATCGGGCCAATGGTCTCGGCCGCCGTCTTGATTGATCCGTGGCGTACGTCCGAACTCACCCATCGCGACGACGAGGGTGGTATCGAGAAGTCCACGTACGTCCAAGTCTTCGATCAATGCAGCCAGCCCTTGGTCGGCCATTGGTAACAAATGCGTGCGGTGCTGATTGAACACACGAAAGTGGGCATCCCAATTTTGGCCTTGTTGCCGAAAGTCGTTGACATTGACGAACGGGACACCGGCTTCGACCAATCGCCGAGCGAGTAAGAGGTTTTGCCCGCGCATTTCCCGAGCCGCGGCGAGTTCGGCGCCATTTCCGCCACCGCCACCTTCACCCACCGTGAGCGGCGCGGAGCCATATCCGTACCGTTCGCGGGTACGGAGATCCTCGCGGTTCAAATCGAGGGCCGTTCGTAGCGATTCGCTGGCAAGCAAACCGTAGGCTCGATCATAAAAGCGTCGCAGTTCCTGACCCACATGGCGATCGCGAAGATCGCGTGACCGCAGGAAATCGTCCAGGAGATGCCGACGTTGTTCGACACGTGTGAGGGGTAGA
>WBZS01000996.1_pt1 | contig 26100 bp, 20 predicted proteins | sample 5204201 | NCBI WGS metagenome assembly WBZS01 (sample SAMN12344357, study PRJNA552823) | activated sludge metagenome | biome: Activated sludge suspended growth; feature: Nitrification reactor; material: Wastewater; isolation source: activated sludge from nitrification reactor of wastewater... | reverse complement strand
CCTCGATCTGATTGCTGATGATGAACGGGCCACTGGCGCGCCAGGCCGCCCAGGTGGCGAAGATAGCTGTCAGCAGCATCACGTCGGACGTCTCGCGGGGACCGAAGCGCAATGCGGCCCACAGAACGACGACGAACACGGCATAGAGAAGCGCCGACGCCGGACCGCTTGGAGTCGCCGTGAAGGCAGCGGCGTTGAGCAGCACGGCCGCCAGTAGCAGCAGATAGAACTCGGCAGATGGCTTCAGAAGCGGTCTTTCGGCCGTCCATGAAAGAATGACCGGCGCCACCAGCAGCACGCCAAGGCCGTGTCCCAGCAGGCCAACGAGAACGGTTTGCGCATTCGGTGCAGGCATTGGCCCGGCGCCGTCCATGACCGCAGTCAACAACATCCGAGGAATCATACAAAGCATGGTCGCGGGCAGGACGCCGGCAATGACAAAGGCAGTCACATCCTTGATGCGCCTCAGCCGCGGGTCGAATCTGGCGATACGCGTAAGCAGGTACCAAGCGACCAGCGCTTCGCCGACGGCGCCAGTGGCCAGTAGTAAGGCGTGGCCGGTCGGCAAGCCGGTAGTCAGGCCGACGAGAAAATCGCTAAAAAAAATCGCCAGTGAAACCGAAGGGCCAAACAGCAGCATGGTGGCTACGGAAAGGCCTGCGGCCGGCCAGATACCAGCGACTCCATTGCCGATCGGAAAGACGGCAAAGGCAAGCATGCCAGCGCCATAATACGCAGCTGCCGTAAGAAGATGTACCAGCAAGCGGGTGGGCAACGCCAGCGAAATGGATGGATTGTAGTAGCCGGCGCCCAGTTGTACGGACTGCTCACTCATCGCGGCCTGTTCCGTGTGCGAAGGTTGTGGCCGAGTCGCCCGAGCGCGCGTGGTGCGCGGAAAGCACGCCGCAACGCGGCAAATTGCAACGCTTGCCGCTACGCGCGACGGAGCACCACAATTGGCGAAGAACCGGAATCAAAATCATCAAAATTCGGCGATGTGACATTGGCTAACTCTCGGTGGCAATATGGGTCAATGAAGAGCATTGAAAGGTTCAGATCGGGTTGGATACCAATCAATCGGCGTCCTTGCCTGCGCCGGCGCCATCGGCAAGCCGGCCCGCTTAGGGTTGTTCAAGCAGTGCCGCATGCCCGTCCGGGTCGCGGATCATCAGGCCAGTCCGTTGCGGGTTGCTGCCAAAGCGAATCGTTCCTGGAGAGATGTGATCGTAATGCTGCTGCCGGGCGGCGCTTTCAGCAGCATTGACGTCGGCCCGCATGTTGATATGCCAGCTCCAAAGATCGTTGCTATGCGTATCGACGGGTGCGGGTCTTCCCGTGCGCGGCGCAATGTATTCGAGCAGTTCGACGCCGGGCCCGGAGGCGGCACGAAGTGCGGTGATGCGCAGACGCGCGCCGAAGACGTTGTTCAGGCGTTCCTGCTCGACGCCGTAGTTTTCGCTGTTGCCCGCGACGCGCAAGCCGAGGGTATCGCGGTAGTAACGCAGGCTGGCATCGGTATTGGCGACGACGATGGCGGTGTGGTCGATGCCGAGGAACAGCTGGTCGGTTTTGCGCTGCCATTTGGCGTCGCCTCTGCCGGCGGGGAAGTGCAGCACTTCAAGGGCATGTCCGTCGGGATCGCGGAAATAGAAAGCCGAAATGCCTCCTGCATTGGGGTTCCATTGCGGCAGCAGTTGCGGGCCGGTTGAGGCGTGTTGCACCTGATGCTCGCGCAACCAGGCGTAGGCTCGGCCCATATCCGAGACGATAATCGCGACATGCTGAAACCAGCCGTCGTTGCTTTTCGAATCGACCGGAACGGGGCGGCCGGGCGGGGCGATAAATTGCTCGAGTTGCAGGGTTTCGTCGCCGAGCCTTAGCTTGACGATGCGGATGCGCGCGCCGAATACGCCGTAGAGATGTTCGTAATCGTCGCCGCTAACCTCGCTGTCGGAAACCGGTTCAAAGTTCAACACGTCGCGATAGAACGCCAGGCTGCGGTTCATGTCGCTGACCGTCATCGCGATGGAATCGACAGCGTGGATGATCGGCTCGCTGGCCGCAGCCAGCCCGGTGTAGAGCAGAACCGCGATGGCCAAGGCGGCACGCAATTGGATCTTTAGAAAAGCCTTCATGTTGTTGCCTCCATTGGATCGGGCATCGAATCATATGGTGAGGGCATCGCAGGATGCGCTGGCATGGCCGGCCAATTGCTCGGCCAGATGTTTTGAAACGCGCAGGCTCCAGGCGTAAATCGTCAATGATGGATTGACGCGGCTGGAACGCGGCAGGATGCTGCCATCGACGACGTAAAGCGATTTCAGCCCATGCACCTGTCCCTGTGCATCCACAACCGAGCTGGCCGGATCGTTGCCGGTCGTCAGCGTGCCGCTGACGTGCGCCGTCCCTCCCAAGCCGATGCGCTCCGAGAAGGCTAGCAGTCCGCTGCGTGCAAGGCTGTTGCGGAAGCGTCGAACCAATTGCTCATGCTCCAGCACCGAAGCCGGAGTGCGCGCGGCGTCGTAATCCAGGATCGGCGGTTCTCGGTCGGATGCGGCCAATACGCGATTCTCGGGGTGCGCGCCGTCCTCGGTTTGCAGAAAGAAGCCGTAGGCGCGGGCGCCAATCTGACGGGCCAGGAAGCGAGGTACGGCCTTGGGGATGAGCGTGCTGATCAGTTCGCCATCGAAGCCCAGTGGCTGCACGCTGCTATGCGGCAAACCCGGGTCGAGAAAGAGCGTTGTCTTGCGAATCAGATCGGTCTTTTTCGTAAGCGAGATAGCGACCATCGCCGTCAGCAAATGCAGTTTGAGATGGCGGCCGACGCTGGCATAGCACGGGAGCAGCGCCGTCAATCCCTGGTTTTCGATGAACTGCTGGAGAAGTCGGGGCGAATGCAGGGCGCCGGCCGCCAGGAGCACCGAACGACCGTGGCATGTCGTGCCATCCGTGAGTTGCACGCCGCAAATGCGTGCAGGGTCACGCCCTTCCGCGACCAGCTTGGTGACAGCGACGCCGGTCATCACCTGGAGATTTGGCAATGCGCGGACCGGCGACAGGAATGCCGTTTCGGCGTCCCCTTTAAGATTTCCCGGCGAGGCAAATCCGTCGAAATGCCGCGCCTCGGCGTCATTATCCAGAATGGATTTGGACAACCCGAGCGGCAATGGTTCGCTTACCCAGTTCGGCGTGTGCTTCGCCAGACGGGAGACGATCGCCTGCAGATCGGGTTCGCAGGCAAAGTGGCGCACGCCAAGCATTGCCTCGGCCTGCTCGTAGTACGGCGCCAGGTCATCGTAATCGATAGGCCAGGCCGGGCACCGATGCGCCGGGTCTGCCGCGAATTCATGACGCCCGTAACGCAACAGTGCCGCACCGTACCATTTGGTCTTGCCGCCGAGGTTGAAATACTCTTCGGGCCTGATTTGGTGTCCGTGGCCGTCTAGCCAGTCTTCCCGGCTCTTGAAGCTTCCGTCATGTACGACTTTCTGGACGTCGAGCGTGCTGGCATCGCGCGGCAGGACTTGCCCTTTTTCGATGAGCGCGACACGCAGGCCGGCGCGCGCAAGATTGTAAGCCGCGGCACAGCCACCTGCGCCGGAACCGACGATGATTGCGTCGTAAGGATCGTGGATTTGCGGAGTATTCATCGTATGCTTTCTGACTAAGGCAAGGGAGGAACATAGCCGCAATGTATGCAGCGCTGGGTTTTTGAATGGAGCAATTTGGCGCAGCCCGCCTCCCGACTGCAGCGTGGCCGCACATACCAGGCTGCAGCGCACTGCATGCCGAAGACCGGTGCCGTGAGGTAGATCCAGAAGCCGGTCCAAACCTCTGCCGGCCAGGCCGAGGCAAAGCTTCGCGCGGGGTTCATGCTCATGCCTGACAACGGCGCTTCAAGCGCGATATAGACGGCGACCATCAGGCCCGCGCCGAGGCCGGTATACTTACCGTAACGTTCGGAGTTGGAGACCAGCAAGACCACGGCCATCAACAACGCCGAAATGGCGAACTCGGCGATGAAGGCGAGCAACGCGCCTTGCGGACCGGGGACGGTGATTACGTAACTTACCGGCGCTTCGGTAAAGGCGCCTTGGCATACAGCCATGACCAGCAATACACCCAGCGTGCCGCCGATGAATTGCGCGGCGATGTACATTGCGGCGTCGCAGCGGGCAATCTTCTTCAAGCGCAAGAAAGTCAGCGTCACTGCCGGATTCATGTGCGCGCCTGAACGTTGGCCCCATGGCGAGTAGATCAGGGCAATGGCCGTCAGCCCCATCGCCATGCCGATCATGACGCGTCGCGCATCGGCATTGTCAAACGCGTGGCGCAGCGGTGAGCCGGGATATTCGAACAAGGTGGTGAATATCCCGGCCGACACCATGAAACTCCCCAGTGCCCAGCCTTCGATGAGATATTCCGGCCAGTGCTGGCGCAGTGCGGACCTGATTTCCGCCATCTCAACCTCCAGTCTCGAATCCGGGGTAGAGACACATGCCGCCGTCAACAAACAGGCTGATGCCATGTACGTAATCGGCGTAATCGGATGCCAGCCAGACCACCGCGCGCCCGATTTCGTCGGCTTCGCCGATGCGTTTGTAGGGAATCAGTTTCAGCAGTTCGTTGTACGCTTCCTGGGTTCCCCAGGCTTCCATGTTGATTGGCGTCCGGATGGCGCCCGGGCAAATGCTGTTCACCCGGATGCGATAGGGCGCGACTTCTTGCGCCAGGCTTTTCATCATCAACATCACGCCACCCTTGGAGGCCGCATAGTTGACGTGGCCGCCCCAGGGAATCACTTCATGCACCGAGCTGATGCACAACACCTTGCCCGCCGCGCAGGACACCGCCGGATTGACGCCCCGACGCTTGAATTCGCGTACCGCTTCGCGGGCGCACAAGAACTGGCCGGTCAGATTGACGCCGATGACCTTGTTCCATTGCGCCAGCGTCAGGTCTTCGAATGCCGCATCTTGTTGCAGGCCGGCGTTGTTGACCAGAACGTCGATGGTGCCGAAATGATCCAGCATGCGGCTGAACATCGCCTTGACCTGCGCTTCGTCGGATACGTCGGCGCGAATCGCTTCGGCACGCACGCCGAGGTGCCGAATTTCTTCACAGGCATGCTGCGCCTTGTCTTCGTCGGCCACGTAGTTGATGACGACGTCCGCGCCGGCTTGGCCCAGCGCCATGGCGATGGCCAGGCCGATGCCCGAGCTGGCGCCGGTGACCAAGGCCTTTTGACCCAGCAGCATTTGTTGCGGCGGAACCTGCGGCATCACTGGTTTCGGCAGATAAGAGGGATGTACTAAGGTATCCATGGTTTTCTTCCTTGGGTTGGTTAGGAGGTAAAGGGTTGGCCGAACAATCAGTGCGTGCTGGCGTGCCTCGGTTGCAACAATTTGGCGACCAGTCCGGTCCAGCCGGTTTGATGCGTTGCACCGACACCGCGGCCGTTGTCGCCGTGAAAGTATTCGTAAAACAGGACATGGTCGCGGAAGTGCGGGTCATCCTGCATTTGCGGGTGATGTGAATACACCGGGCGCTTTCCATCCTGGTCCTTGAGAAATATCCGGGTCAGGCGGCGGGCGACTTCATCGGCGGCTTCGTTGATCGATACGAAATTGCCCGAACCCGTCGGACACTCGATGCGGAAATCGTCGCCGTAATAGTGGTGAAACTTCTGCATCGACTCGATCAGCAAATAGTTCACCGGGAACCAGATCGGGCCGCGCCAATTCGAGTTGCCGCCGAATAGTCCGGAATTAGATTCGGCCGGCAGATAGTTCACCGACAAATCACTGCCGTTCACATTGAATACATAGGCATTGCGGTCGTGATACTTTGAAATGGCGCGGATCCCGTAGTCGGACAGAAACTCGGTCTCGTCGAGCATGCGTTTCAACAAGCGCTTCATGCGACGGCCGCGCAGTAGCGACAACAGCCGCCGTTGACCTTCGCCTTTCTCGTTCCAGTGGGATACCAACGCAGCGAGTTCGGGGCGGTAGTCGAGAAACCATTCCAGACGGCGCTTGAATTCAGGCACCTTGTCGAGCAGGTCGGGCTCCAGCGTCTCGACGGCGAACAGCGGTATCAGGCCGACCATCGAGCGCACCTTGAGCGGCACCATGCGGTCGTCGGGAAGGTGCAGAACGTCATAAAAGAATTCATCCTCTTCGTTCCACAAGCCGTTCTCCGCATCGCCAAAATTGTTCATCGCTTCGGCAATGCTCAGGAAGTGCTCGAAAAACTTGGTGGCGATGTCCTCATAGACGTGGTTATGCTGCGCCAGCTCAAGCGCGATGCGCATCAGGTTGAGCGCATACATGGCCATCCAGCTCGTGCCGTCGGCCTGGTCGATATGGCCTCCGGTTGGCAAGGGTGCGCTGCGATCGAAGACGCCGATGTTGTCGAGGCCGAGAAAGCCCCCCTGAAAGACATTGCGTCCTTCGGCATCCTTGCGATTCACCCACCAGGTAAAGTTCAGCATCAGTTTATGGAATACGCTTTCGAGAAACGCCAAGTCGCCCGTTTGGCAGCCGCGTTGCTTACGATCCATCTGAAAAACGCGCCATGTCGCCCAAGCGTGCACCGGCGGGTTGACGTCGCCGAACGCCCATTCGTAGGCTGGTATCTGGCCGTTGGGGTGCATGTACCACTCGCGCGTCAGCAGCACGAGCTGCTCTTTGGCAAACTCCGCATCAATGATGGCCAGCGACAGGGTGTGGAAGGCCAGATCCCAGGCGGCATACCACGGGTATTCCCATTTGTCGGGCATCGATATGATGTCCGCGTTGTTCAGGTGCTGCCAATCGCGATTGCGGCCATGCTTGCGTTGCGCAGGCGGTGGCAATTGCGCCGGATCGCCTTTGATCCAGTCGCGAACGTCGAAGTGGAAAAACTGCTTGCTCCAGATCATTCCGGCAAAGGCCTGGCGCTGAACCAGGCGGGCATCTGCATCGACGATGTCCTTTTGAATGTCGGCATAGAACGCATCGGCCTCATGCAGGCGTTCGGCGAACAGCGCATCGAATTTGGCAAACGGGTCCGGCAAAGCGTTCTTGCTGAGTCGTAATTCAAGCGTAGCCGAGCCGTTCGCCGGAACGTTCAAGTAGTAGCGGGCCGCTGCCTTGGTGCCTTGCCGGGCGGGATTGACGGCAGCGTCACGCGAATTCACGACATACTCGTGAAATGCGTCCTTGAAGTAGCCGGGAGTATCGACTCTGTACAAGCGCTGAACATTGGTTTCATTCTCGGTAAACAACCATTCGCATGGCCCATCGGCGTAGCAGTGGTAGGTGCCCACAACGGGGTCTTCGATGCTGACGTGATTGTCGCGCAGTTGCATCTGCGGTTTCGGCTGGTCCTGCTTCCAGCTCCAGGTATTGCGAAAGAAGAGTTGTGGCAATGCCTGCAATTCGGCGGCTTCCGGGCCACGATTGTGAATCGTTACGCGCATCAAGATATCTTCGGGTTCGGCCTGCGCGTATTCGACGAATACGTCGAAATAACGGTTGCCGTTGAAGGCGCCGGTATCGATCAGTTCGTATTCGGGCGCGTCCTTGCCGCGCCGCTGGTTTTCATGCAGCAGATCGGCGTAAGGAAATTCGCATTGCGGATATTTGTAGAGCATTTTCAGATACGAATGCGTCGGTGTGGCATCGAGGTAGTAATACAACTCCTTGACGTCTTCGCCGTGATTGCCCTCCTCGTTGGTGAGGCCGAAAAGGCGTTCCTTGAGTATCGGGTCGCGCCCGTTCCAGAGGGCCAGCGACAGGCATAGATGTTGTTGGTGGTCGGAAAACCCCATGAGCCCATCTTCACCCCAGCGGTAAGCGCGGCTGCGGGCGTGATCGTGGGGAAGATAATTCCAGGCATCCCCTTGCGGGCTGTAGTCTTCGCGTACCGTGCCCCACTGTCTTTCGCTCAGATATGGCCCCCAAAGTTTCCAGGCGGGCTCCTTCGGTGAGCACTGCGCGAGGCGTTGGCGTTCAACGGGAATTCGTTGCTGCGCATTCAGTGTTTCTTCGGTGACATCGGCTTTCATCGGTTTTACTCCAGGTCGTAGAATTTCAACCACACGCCAGACTGGCGCTCGGCCGCCGCTGAGCATCATTGGTAACGGCGTCTTTTCTGTGGCGTGACTCCTGTCTGATTTTCGGCTTGAGCCCTGCGACTCGTTCTTGTCTACGCTGCGCAGGTCTTGCGTTTAGTAATAGCAATGCGTGTGCCAGTCCGAATGAAATCGTCGATTTCCCCACGGATACAGGGACGCCGCAGACATGGGGTGTGCCGAAATATGCCGTAGAAACCAGCGCTGGCCACCACCTGAGACGGCTCCGCAATATTTGGCGGTGCTGTTGGTCGGATTTGAAGCGAAAAAAGACTTCGACGCGCGCCACATGAGTTGACGACATGCGCCAGCCAGTTATTGCTCCGAGCAGCCCGGAGTCTCGGGGAAAGCCGTTAGCGAATAAAGCGAACTTGTTGGCTCTTACGGTTTCGATAGCGCCAGCAGACCGGCGATGAAGCCGGATTCGCCGATGAGCTCAAGGCCATTCTGGCGGAGAGTACGCAGCAGTTCGGCGCCTTGCGGGTCAACATAACGCAATCCGGAAAGATTCACGCGCACCGCTCCCTGTGCCTGAGCACCCGCAATGACGGAGCGTACTTCATCCAGCCACGGGCTGAGCAGCTTTCCTTCGAGATGGATCGTCGTGATCTGAACGGCGGGGGTCTGCGTAATTCGTAACATGAGAAAGCCTTTGTGCGAAGTTCAGGATTGCGCCCCATGAAAGGCATGAAGGCACTAGAGCACCGAGCAAATCCCGTACCAGTTGGCGCATCAAAGGCGAGACTCTACGCATCGCCCCAAAATCGGGCCTCGTCGCCTGGCGGCTCGGGAACACATCCGGAAGGGCCTTGCGTCCGCCGCAATAAGAGGCGGAAATCCGCGATGGACGACGGCGGCGTGAACCAGGTCAGTGCTCGCCGCTGCGTGCGATTCCGAGCTTCTTCATGCGGTGTCGCAGCGTACCGGGTTTAAGGCCCAGCAGACTTGCGGCGCCCCGACTGCCCTCGATCACCCAATTGGTTTCGCGCAACATGGCGACGATGTGTTCGCGCTGCACCGAATCGAGATCGTCGCCATTGGTCTTGACGTGTATGCCTTGTGGCACGCCGGTGTCGGGTGTCTGGGTCGTCGTGACCGTAGAATGAGCGCTGGGCTTCGGCAGCACGTCGGTGTCGATTTGCAATGAACGACCGCTGCTCAGAATGAGCGCCCGCTCGATGATATTTTCAAGCTCGCGAATATTGCCTGGCCACGCATACTGCATGAGCCGTTGCAAGGAATCGGCATCGATGGTGTCGACATGGCGACCGATGCGTGGCGCATATTTTTGCACGAAGAAATGCGTCAGCAGCGGGATGTCGTCCTTGCGCTCGCGTAGCGGCGGCAATTCGACCGGAAATACGTTGATGCGGTAGTAGAGGTCGGAGCGAAAAATGCCCTCGCCGATGCTCTTTGCCAGATCGCGGTTCGTCGCGGCAATGACGCGAACGTCGGTCTTGATGGTCTGACTGCCACCGATACGCTCGAACTCGCGTTCCTGCAGGACGCGCAGGAGTTTGACCTGCACGTCCAACGGGACTTCGCCGATTTCGTCGAGAAAGATGGTTCCGCAATGCGCCAATTCGAATCGACCAAGGCGCCGCTGGATCGCCCCGCTGAACGCTCCCTTTTCGTGGCCGAACAATTCGCTTTCGACCAGGCTGGCGGGCAATGCCGCGCAGTTGATCTTGATGAACGGCTTGTCGGCGCGATTGCTGGCGGAATGGATGGCGCGGGCAATCAATTCCTTTCCGGTGCCGGTTTCTCCAGTGATCATGACCGACGAGTCGGTAGCGGCGACGCGCTGCACACGATCCAGCACCTTGAGCAAGCCACCGCTGGCGCCGATGATCTCCTCGAAGTTGTGGACCGACTTGAGTTCTTCCTGCAAGTAGACGTTCTGCGCCTTGAGCCTGGCCTGTTCCTGCTCAAGCAAGACGCGTTCGGTAATGTCGACGAACATCGTTCGCGTGTAGTTGCCATCCGGCGCGGGGTTGGACCACCACTGAATCCAGATCGGCTTGCCGTTGTCGTGGCGGCGCAGTTCCAGCACGACGCCGCCGGTGTCGGTGCCCTTGCCGATGGACTCGAACGCCTCGCGCACGCGGCGTTGCGCATCCGGGGTGTTGGGCACCAGGTCTTTGCCGATCATGTGAGGAACTTCTTCGGGCCTGACCCCCAGGATATTCAGCGCCGCTCGATTGGCCCGAATGAAGCGCGAATCGAGCTTTTCATGCACGTAAGCGATGGGTGCCTCCTCAAACAAATCGCGCAGGCGCACTTCCTGATCGCGCAATTCGGCATCCATGCGAAGGCGATCGAGTTCCGAGGCGGCGCGCCCGGCAAAGATATGGAACAGGTCCAGACGCCGCTGTTCGTAAGGCAGGGGTGACTCATCCAGAGCGCAGAGGTGCCCCAGGATGCGACCGTCGCGCGCCAGCAGCGGAACGCCAAAGTAGCTCTCAATGCCGGGTTCGGTTTCCGGATATTTTTCCTGCAGACCGGAGGGATAAAAGCAGAAGCCCCCGTCAAACACCTCCTGGCATGGCGTACCGGGCAAATCGTATTCGATGTTGGGAACGATCTTGCCACCCGACCAGAAGGCCAGCGTGCGGATTCTCTGCGGTGGCGTGAACTCGGAAATGAATGCGTGGTTGGTGCCGATTGCTTTGGCCAGGTATTCCACCAGGGTACGAAAATAATCGTCGCCCGTGGAACTCGCCGTGCCCTCGATAATGACGCGCAGGAATTCCAGATCGGCCGCGGTCATGGCCGAGTTGCTTGTCGCCGGTGCGGAAATGGGTGGCATGATAAGTTGACCGTTTGTTCACTTTCATCTGAGCGGCGCAGATTGCAGATACTGATCGAGGCTTACCCATTGGTCGCATCCGGCCCTGATTCCTTACGGTTGTTTGCCATGGATCGCGAAACAATGCGGCGACGATATTAGCATGATGCTTGACGTGGGCAACAGGCAGGCTGCCGGCTGTTCACATCGGACGGCTTGCGGCAGCCAGAGGCTGCTTATCCTGGTTCTTGAACCAGAATCGTTCCAGCGCCAGGCTACCGTTGCCGAAGAGGGCAATGGTCACCAGCATGAAGCCCCACAGCACGTGTTGCGCCAGTGCCGCTTCCGACCCTTCGGCCAACAACACGTAGGCATAGGAAATCACGGCCATGAGGTTGACGGCGGATAGACCAAGCGCTCCGATACGGCCGCCCAGGCCGAGCACCAGCAAGACCGGAAAGAACAACTCGCCGAAGGTGCCGACGACGGCCGCCAATTCCGGCGGCAAGACAGGGACATGATATTCGTCGCGGAACAAGGAAAGCGTGGTTTGCCAACTGCTGAACTTGAGCCAGCCGGACTTCAGGAACTGCCAACTGACATACCAGCGGGTCATCAGCAGGAATAGGGGCTGCAGGGCATCCAGGGCTTGCGCCAACAGGTTGTGCAGTTTGGTGATCGTTGTCGTGTTCATTGAAGTCTCCTGAGTGTGGTGTAGCGGCTTAGTCATTCCCGCCAAGGTGAAAATCGGTGATTGTTTCGAGCGACAAGAGTTGTTGCAAGGTACTGCCCAGATCGAAATCGGCGTAGTTGGCGGCAACGGCATCTGTCGCCGTGCCGAGTGCAACTTTTCGCACAAACTGCTGCAACAAGGCAAAACTGGCCGGGGGCAATTCGCGCAGTTCGATATGATCGTGACGCCGAATCAGCAGGATTCTGCTGTCGCCGGCATCCAGGCGAATCTCGGCTTCGTCGGTCGAAGCGGTCTTTGCACCGGCTTGATTGGCTTTCCAGATCGCCAACAGGGGATAGGGCGATGCGATCAGGCGCAATTCGGGGCGAAGCGCAAAGACCAGCCGCCCATGATCGTCGGGAGCAACGTTGCCGAGCCTGGCGGGATCGAGCGGCTTGCTGTCGGCGGAAGTCAAAACCTCCTGGTAGGCCCACTCGAGAGCCGCCACATCGGCGAAGTATTCGTAGTCCGTTCCGGCCAGCTCTTTCTTCAGGAAGCCGGGGTAATGCTGCCCGAGGTATTGCAGATCCCCACAGCGCGACGGAAACCGCAGTTGATACTCTCGTGCGTTTTGCTGGAACCAGTCCGCATCGCCCAGGCGCTCGATGACCGGATAGGTCGCCTGCAACGTAGCGTGGAATCCGATCCGGTTGTTGTTGCGATAAATCTGCATGCGCTGACCGGCGGGAATACCCTGGTTGCGCAGCAGCTCCACCATGCCGCCCGCCTGCCCCGAGAGCACGGCGTCACAAAACGCGCGTTGCGTTTCACGCAGCGAGTGCACAACGTTGCTCCAAAACACGATCCGCTTTGTGGGCTTCGGCGACCAGCACATCCAGCGCGGGAATGTCGTTGTCCCACTCGATCAAGGTGGGTACGGCGCCAAAGCAGTGCAAGGCATAGGCATAGAGCTCCCATACGGCAGCGCATACCGGCGCGGAGTGAGTATCGATGAGAATCTCCCGGTCGCCATAGCGATTGATCGAATGCCCGGCGAGATGCAATTCCTGCACTGCCTGGGCTGGGAGCATGGACAGGAAGTGGTAGGCGTCGAAACCATGGTTGCGGGCATTGACGTAGATGTTGTTCACATCGACCAGCAATCCACACCCGGATTTTTCCGACAGCGCCGCGAGAAATTCCCACTCGGGCATTTGATCGCCTTCAAATTCAAGATAACTTGAAATATTCTCGATCAGGATTTGCCGGCCAAGAAGATTTTGTACTTGATCGACGCGCTGGATCATATGGGTCAGCGCCTCCTGCGTATTGGGCAGGGGTAACAAGTCATTCAGAAATCGGCCATCCACGGAGGCCCACGACAGGTGTTCGGATACCAGCATGGGCTCGCTCCAATCGACCAATCGCTTGAGTTTGCGCAGATGCTCCGCGTCAAGGGGGTCGGTGGAACCCAGCGACAGGCCGACGCCGTGCAGACTCAAAGGGTAGAGTTCACGCGCCTTTGCCAGACTTTCGATCTGCGCGCCGCCGTCGGAAAAGTAGTTCTCGCTGTGCGCTTCGAGCCAGGCGACGGGCGGACGCTCAAGCACGATCTGCTCGTGATGCTGCGTCCGGAGACCGATCCCCGCGTGCGCGGGAATCGGTCCCTTCGCGGCTGCCACAATATGCCGCAATGCATTCATCACTTGGCCGTGGGGCTGCCGCCAACCAGACGTTCGCAAGTTCCCTTGGGCAGCTTGATGAACTCTTTGCCCGAACCGTCGGCCTTGGATTGACCGGCACAGGCATGACCCGCACCGGCGCAATCGTTCTTGGCGGCCTTGGAAACGCCGTAACATTTTTCGGTGTTCTGATCTTCAGCCGAGTGTGCCGTCAGGCTGATCGCGCTCAGGGCAATGATGCTGCCAATGGCAGTCGAAATAAATGCAGCTTTCATGGGTGACTCCTCAATAATAAAAAGTGGTTGTGGGGTTAAGTTCGGTTGTGTGCGACCGGCTTTCGCCAGAACACACTCCCTGTCCAGTAATTAGCAAACGCTGTGCCATGTAAGAAAATACATACATAACAAATAGTTACGATTTTCGGAGCGTTTGATGCCTCAACCGATGGTGGCCAGACCCGCAATCTATTGCGGGTACGCTTCAAGATGGAGAGAATCCGGGCGGCGGGTTCAGGAACGCAGGAACGTAAAGTAGGTTTGCTGTCGGTTCATCGACGCCTGGCGCGTTCCGGAGACGCATGATCGTCGGCGAATGCCTTGGCTTCGCCAGTCGATTTGCCCGATACCCTGGTGGCGAGCACCACGGCTTCGACTCTTCTCCCGCCTTGGGCCAGCGCGGCGATAGATTCTTCGGCGCTATCGACCAAGTCGACGCCCAATACTTGCTGTATCCGCGTCGCCTCGCGCAACGCCTGGGATTTCCTTACGTAGAGATTCCGGTTGAGCTGAACCGTGCGCCGGTCGAGGGCAAGGGCAATGCACCAGCGTTGGCGCTGCACCTCGGCGCCTTGCAGATTCTCGACACTTTCGGATGTCGTCAACACCAACACTCGCTTGATTTCGTCGAAGCCAATGCTCTCGGAACTCGCCTTCCCGATCCGCTGGTCGCCAATGGCAACGGTACGGCATAACGGGTCGATGACGATGCGGCGAACCGGGAGTGCGAAGCCGCAAAAGCCAAGCAGCAGGGCGCCCGACAGGCTGAGGATGATTTTCTCGACATCATGTTCCGGCGCGTTAAACGTATTCGCTGCGAGGATCAACATGCCGATGGTCGCGGCAAAAAACACGTAGCGCAGCCAGGCGCTGTTCTCTCTCAAAATGAGTACATTGTTACGCGCGGCGGATATCATCAGATCAGGATGTTCCGGGTTTCTGCCTGCGCGCTTGATTGCTGCGTATGATCGCGCGCCACGTCAGGTATCCAAATGGCGTAAATGTAATTATTGCAAACAGCCAAAGCCAGACGAACGGTGCAACGAAAGCGGCGTTGATCGCCCAGCGAATCCCGTAAGGCCCATGCACCATGAGCAATTCCATAACGCCGACGAGGGCCGGGAGGGCTGTTCCAGCGAAGAACAACGTGGACTTGCGCTGCCAGGGCAAGAACAGGGTCCAGCAATTCGCGATCAGCAATGCCGGCACGATCACCAGCGAACCGAAAGCAATGGCCATCCCGTCCCAACCGCCGCCACTGTCCAGCGATACCAACAACACAATCTGGTAGATGACAAAAACAACGGTTGGAAGAACGATGCCGCAGCCGAGTTTTGCGGCGCGTGAAACGGGTGAGCGTGGCGTCTGTGCGTTCATCGCCAGCGTATGATTGTCGTTCTGGATCATCGGCCACTCTCACTGGTGTCGTGCTTTCCTGCGGGCTCGGTATTCGCCTCGGCTGCCGGGTTGATTTTGCGCCATCCGACATGCGCCACGACGCCAGCCAGGTACCCGGTCAACCCCAGTAGGCCGCCGATTCCCGTCGTCACGCATCCCAGCAAGAACCACGACCGATCATGGCCCGGCAAAAGCAGGGCAAGGGCCTGCCCGACCCACAGGCCGAAGAACACCGCCCTGGCTTGACCTGGCAGAGTGAGGCCCAAGGCTGTGCCACCCACCAGCATCATGCCGGAATAGTAGGGCCAGTCGGCGTCCCACGGTTCGAGCTTTCCGACGACAAATCTGGAACTTGCCCATAACCCGAAACCGAGAAGGAATGCCCAGAAGGCTGCGGCGTTTCTATTGGTCATGGCGGCCATTTTGTTCATTCACCTGAAATCTGGCAAGAGGCCGTCTTGAAAACACCGAGCATAAGGCACTTTGAAACGCTATACGCGACAATGGCTTGCAAACACCGTTGGTGATTGAGCAGGATCGCCGGGCTTGTTAAAATGCTCTGTGTTTGACTGGCCTTTCGTTCAGACCTCGTTCGATTCAGGGAGGTAGCCAATGAATCCTCGTTTTCGCCGCGCCCTATGGGTTCTCGGATTGACTGGATTTTGCAGTACTGCCAGTGCGAACTGCGACTCGATTATCAATGTCGACTATGCATCGGCGCTGTCGACATCCAACGCGACGCTTGCCGCGCAAATCATTTCATCTTCGCCCGAGTGTTTTGGCGGCGGCCCGACGACGGCCCTGGTCCAGATGAACGGCACGATGTTCCAGCAAGCCATGGCCATTTCATCGGCGCTGACCAAGCGCCAGCTTGCCGACGGCCCAACGCCTCAGGTTGCCGAAGGGACCCGCGGTGCGGCGGCAGGGGCGACCATCGGTAAATTCAATGTGTGGGGTAATCTCGGCGAAACCGATGCCAAGCAGAAATATGCCGCGCTACCGGGTTACAGCAACGGCTTTGCCCAAAACGACATGGGTATCTTCAACACCGTTCTGGGTATCGACTATTCGTTGTCCCCGACCGTGGCGGCCGGTCTGGCCGTCGGGCTGGATCGCGGCGATGGAAGCGGCGGCAACAGCGACCCGGGCTTCGCGAAAAACGATCTTAGCTCCAAAGGGTATGTTTTCTCTCCCTACCTGGGGTGGCAGATCAACCGCGAATTTTCGCTCGATGCCAGTGCGGGTTTCGGTGTCGGCGAAATCAAGATGTTTACGACCAATAAAGTCGATTCCGATCGCTGGTACGCTGCGGCAAATCTCAATTATTCCCATTGGATGGGAAATCTCCAGCTCACCGGTCGGGCCAGTTTGCTGCATGGCGTCGAAAGCTACGGGAACATCAAGGTTTCCGGTGTCACCCAGGGCGGCACCCACGCCAGGAATACCCTCGATCAAGCCCGGCTGATGGGGCAGATTGGCTATTGGATGAACGGTGTGATGCCTTTTGCCGGCTTGGCTTACGTGAGCGATCTTGATCGCAAGAGCACGCAGTTCGGTGCGCCTTCGAATCCCATCGGCAGGGATGCCTGGGAATGGCGTTTGGGTGCGAATTTCTTCTCGCTGGCTTCAGGTGCAACCGGCGGTCTTTATTACGCTCAGGAAGAGGGGCGCTCAAACCAGAAGAGCAGCAGCATCGTAGCCAATATAGATATTCGCTTTTGACGCGCATCGCTCGTGCCGCTTCGCCGGAATGCGCGCATCAGTTGGGCCTGCCTGTTGTTCCTGGTCAGTGGCTGTGCCGAGTTCGCGTCGTCAGGCACCAACCCGATCCGGGCAGACGTCGAGTCATGGGCGGCGGAACGTGGCTTTCAAGCAGATTCGATCACGGCCGGGCAGTTCGAGGTTTTCTCGTTGTTGCGGAAAATGGCTGCCAGTTCCGATCTTGCGGTCTATATCGAGGGCGATGGCGCCGGCTGGCCGTCGATTTTTGCGCCGCCGCGAGATCCTACACCGCACCTATCGACGGTGCTGCAGCTGGCCAGCAGCGACGCATCGGCCGCGGTCGCCTATCTGGGACGACCCTGCCAGTATCTCTCGGATAATGCGCGTGGGCGCTGCGGTAGCCACTACTGGAACGAGCGCCGCTTTTCGACAGAGGTGCTAAGGAGTATGAGCGCAGCCATTGACGATCTGAAGCGGCGTAGCGGCGCTCGCTCGACCAGCCTTATCGGCTACTCGGGCGGCGGGGTCGTCGCCGCTCTGCTGGCGATGGAGCGCAATGATGTGACGAACCTGATCACCATTGCTGCACCGCTCGCGCTTTCCGATTGGGCGGCGATCAAGAAATTGACGCCGTTCGACGATTCGAGCGACCCCTACCAGCGCAGGCGTTCACCGATCATTGGGGCGGCCACCCATTTTGCCGGGAGCAAGGATGACGTTGTTCCGTCATCGATCGTCAAGCGTTTCGTCGATGCACAGGGTGGACGTCTCTTGATCATGGAGGGGTACGATCATCAATGCTGTTGGGTTGAAGCTTGGCCGACGCTTCTGCGGCGTGCCGGAATCAAGGAGGTCGTTCAATGAATCGATTTGTCGTTTTCGCGGCGATTTCCGTCTTCGGATGCGCTTCAGCCGTTGCCCAGGTATTTCGTCCTCCTCCCTTTATCTCGGGTGTTCCGGGCAAAGCGCAAATGCAGGCGGTCGAGATGCAACGCCACCAGGCGCGGACGTTGCTTTATCGCGAGGCGATCGAGGAGCTACGCCGTAATCCGGCGATCGTCGATATTCGCGAGTGTGTGGACGGCGGTGACGATCAATCGGTGTGTCTGCCGAAGTTCGCCAGCGCTGCTGTCCCGCCGGCAATCGCCGGGCGTCCGACGGCCCACCGGATCGCCTTGCTGATCGGCAACCTGAACTATCAATACCCGATACCGTCGCTCCTGACGCCGGCCAGAGACGTCGACCAGATGGCGCTTGTTCTTCGGAACCATTTCGGGTTCGACGTGCGCGTGCTCAAGGACGCCAGCAAGTCCGCGCTGGTACGCGCCTTCGCCAAACTGGCGCGCGAGGCGACGACCGAGGACAGTGTTCTCGTTTACTACGCCGGTCATGGATACGTGATGGACGACACGGGCATCGGCTACTGGATACCGGTGGATGGCTCGGTCAAGAGCGCTGCGCAATGGATATCGAATTCGACGATAACCAAATTATTGGGTGCGATTGCCGCGCGACAGCAACTGCTGGTTTCGGATAGTTGTTTTTCCGGTCTGCTGGCGCGGGAAGAGTCGCTGACGGAACGGCGCCGCGCCGACCCGGATTTGCTTCGGAAACGCAGTGTCCTGGTGATGTCCTCCGGGGGCGAAGAGCCGGTGTCCGACGAGGGCAAGGATGGGCATTCGATTTTTGCCTGGCACCTGCTTCGCGTCCTCGGACACGTCGATGCCGTGACGGTCGGCTTTGACATTTATTCGGCCGTTCGCGCCGGCGTCAGCAGCGACTATCCTCAAGCGCCGCAGTACGGTGCGGTACTTTCCGCAGGGCATGAAATGGGCGGGGAGTACTTGTTCGATGTTTCAGCGGGGTCGGTGACGCAGCGCACCGGTTCGACAGTCGCTCAGTAGCCGTTTGGATTGACGGCGCTCATCCCGGCCGTGGATACTTCTGCCAGTTGCCAATACTCCGGCACGTCAGGTTTCGACCGATCGTCTTTTGCGGGGAGTCCGGACATGAATCCGTCTTCATTGTTGTATCGCTGTAGTTTCGGTTGCTTTGGCTCCGGCCACCTCCGGCGATTATTTGCCGTGAGCCTGGCGGCGCTGTTTCTGGCCTGGACAGTGCCTTGCGCGCATGCGCAATCCGATCTTGAGGAGAGCGGTTCGGTGAGTTTCAACGATGCCGATACCGGCAGCGTCAAGCTGACCCCCGACGAGGCTGCGCGCATACTGGCCTCGCCCTTGCCCGAAGCGGCGGACGCCCGCTATGCCGCATTGCAGCGCCAGTACGAGGCGGCACGCCTGCTTGCGGATCAGCCGCGCTTGATCGCCACGTCGCGCCAACTGGTCGATGCCGGGCGGGGTCGCCCCGGCGGCGAAGAGTGGATCATTGCCTACCTGAATGCTGAATTCATCTGGGGTAGTTCAGGTACGGCACTAAACGCCTGCGAACCCTTCATTGCCGATGCTCGTTTGTCGCCTGGTACGCGTGCCCTGGTGGCTTTGCGCCAGACCTATTTTGCCGCCCAGGGCCGTGATCGCGTGCTGCTTTCCCGATACTGGTCAAGGGCCGACGAGCTGTCGAAAAAGGCGATGAAGCAGGCGGCCAGTATGCCCGTACGCTTGCCGGTCGACCGCTTGCAGGTGCGTTCCGAAATCGAGCGATGGGAGGGCGATTCGGCTGCCGCGGTGGCCACGCTGCGCGAAGCGATCGGTGTCGCGCGCCGCGATTTGGCGGCCGAACTGGCGCGAACCGGCAATCAACGCGCTCCGGCCGTCCTCGATGCCTACAACCGGCTCGACGGCTCGCTGGGCATGCTCACCTACGCCCTGGTGCGTCAAGGTCGCGCGCAGGAGGCAATCGATGTGGCGCAGGAGAATCTCGCCTTGTGGCGCGCCGGCAAGCTCAACGATGTTCTTGGCGCGCGCTGGAACTATCGTTTGGCCACCAGCCTGATTTCCACCCAGCAATACGAGGCCGGCCTTGCGGCAGCGCGTCTTTCCGACGAGATGTTGCAGCGCGCCGGTTCCAGCGCCGCCAGTCACACACGCTGGCTGGCCCGCCAGGAAATGGTGCGTGGGCTGATCGGCCTCAAGCGCTGGAAGGAGGCCGACGAATCGTATCGCGAGTTTCTCGCCGTCATGCCGGCCGATGTGCTGGCCCGAACGCGCGCGTCCGACTGGCGTCTGCTGGCCCTGCTGGCGGCGGAAAACGGCCGCTATGACGAAGCACTGGAGCTGGCCGAGCGTCACTACCGCTATAGAACGCGTCTGTACGGATCGCGCCATCCGCAAACGCAGGAGGCCGCCGGCGTGCGTGCCGTCGTCCGCCTGTTGCACGGCGATATCAAACAGGCGATGAGCGACTATGAAGCGTTGTTTGCCGCCACGCTCGACAATACGGCCGGCTGGCTCGATCTCGATCTGCGCGGCGTTCGGGGTTATGTGCTAGGCATCGCCTTCGACGAGTTCATGCGTTATGTCGCCGAACGGGCGGTGAAGGGTGAGGCGGTCGACACCGCGCTCACCGATCGCGCCTTGCAGATTGCCGACCGCAGCAACCTCAGCGTGACGCAGCGCGCGCTGACCGACAGCACCGCCCGGGTTCTCGCTACGACACCGGCATTGCGGACCTTGCTCGAAGCCGAACAAACCCAGCGGCAGGTCGTGTCGACGCTTTTTGGCAAACTCAACACGACGCTGACCGAGGAGGACCGGCTGCGTCGCGAGGGGCGTGCGGATGCGTTCAAGGCCTTGCCCGAGAGTGAACGCAAGGCGCATGCCGAACGATTGAAAGCGGTTCGCGATCTGATACCAATCCAGCAGGACGAAGCGGTGACGGCACGGTCGGCACTGAACACCCAGCGCGAGGGAATCGCCCGGCAATTTCCGGCGTATGCCGATCTGGTGACGCCGGCGACGCCCCGTCCCGAACAACTGCGTCGATTGCTCGATCCTGGCGAAGCCATGGTCGTGATTTATCCAACCGACACCGCCACGCTGGTGTGGCTGCTTGGTGCCGAGGGCCATAACGGTTTCAGCGCCAGCAAGCCGAACCGCGACGACCTCAAACGACGCGTCGCCGAGTTGCGCGCCATGTTCGATATCGGCAATGCGGCGCCGGGGAGCGCGCCTGCCCTGCAACCGGCGTTGTTGTACGCGTTCTACCGCGATCTGCTGGCGCCGCTGGATGCGTCGCTGCGCGGCGTGCGATCTCTGATCGTTGCCACCAGCGGACCCCTGGCCAGTCTGCCGCTGGCAGCGCTGGTGACCGAACCGCCCTCAGGCAACGCCGCGCCAGCCTGGCTGGTCCGGAAAATGGCCGTCACGCAGCTCCCTTCACCTTCGTCCTTGCTGGCCTTGCGCCGTGTGGCGCAACCGCAGGTGGCGGCACGGCCTTTGCTCGGCTTTGGCGACCCGCTGTTCAAGCTGGCGTCGACCGCCAAGGGCAAGGCAGGAAAGACGGGTTCGACGACCGCCACGCCGCCGCAGAGCGCAACCTTGACCACGGACGCGACGCGCTATGACGCCGAATGGGGTTTCCGTTATGCCGACATACCGCCGCTTCCTGAAACCCGAATTGAGCTGCAAGCCGTGGCCGCCGCGCTCGGTGCCGATGCCAGCAAGGATCTGGTATTGGGCGCCGATGCCACACGCCGTGCCGTGATCAACGCCAACCTGCTGGATCGGCGCGTAGTTGCTTTCGCTACCCATGGCCTGATGCCGGGCCAATTGCCGGGAATATCGAAACCGTCGCTGGCCATGGCAGCCAACGTCGACGAGCGCGAATCGCCGCTGCTCGAACTCGACGATGTGCTCGGACTGCGGCTGAACGCGCAGTGGGTGCTGCTGTCGGCGTGCAACACGGCAGCGGGCGAACAGGGCGGCGGCGCCATGTCGGGTCTGGTGCGCGGCTTCTTTTTTGCGGGTGCGCGTTCGGTGCTGGCCACGCACTGGGCGGTTGAGTCGGAATCGGCGGCGGCGCTCAGCACGGCGACCCTGAAAGCCCAGGCGAATGGTGCCATGTCGCGTAGCGATAGCCTGCGTCAAGCGCAGGTGGCGATGATCGACGGCCAGGTCGGCGGCGGGAAGTGGACCCATCCCTTCTACTGGGCGCCTTACGCGCTGTTTGGCGACCCGGCGCGCTGACCCTGTTCGGCATGCCGGGCGACGGCACGGCGGGAAGCGGCCGCCGGATCCGGCTCGTCAGCGACGTTGAGGCCGTACAGGGCAACGGAGAGGGTCAGGACAACATCATCGATCGGCAAAGGCAGTTACGTGAGTTGTCCGCAAGGTGAACGGTCGATAAGACGACCGGAACACCACATCAGCCTTGACTCGCCACACCGTACTATTCTATTCTCATAAAAGCTTGCAGGACGACGCCTTCGAAGTTGAATAACAATTGCGCCGACGCGACTGCTCTTCCGAGTACCCTCGTCAGCGCCCTACAAATCTGGCCCGAAGAAGCCCTGAAAATGCTTGAAAAAGCGATGGCGATGTTGCCCGTACGGATGCTGCGTATTGCCCATACGATCATTCTTGCGATTGTGCTGCTGATGATCAGCCAGGCTACCGCGCTTTGGTGGTCACTTGACAGCAAGCTCAGACTGCAACCCGGCGCGCTTGACTCTTTCGGTGTCGCGATACTGGTCGGCGTCCTGGCCATATGTGGCGGCATGGTCATCCTGTCACTGGTGATTGGACGAATCGAGCGACTTTTCCAGCGCTATGCGCAGCGTGGACTGGAAATAGCACAGCAGGATTCCGAGAACCTGGCGCTGATCGCGCAAACGATCGATGCGGCAGTGATCGTTACTGATCGGAATGGTCTCATCACCTGGGTGAACCAAAGTTTTTCGCGCATCACCGGCTATGGTCTCGACGAGGTTCGCGGTCAGATTCCCGGTCGACTGCTGCATGGAAAGCGCACCGATCGGGGGACGGTGGCCAGGATGAGAGAGTGCATCCACAAAGGCGAGGCAGTGCGGGCAGAAATCATCAATTACGCAAAAGACGGCCGCGAATACTGGCTGGACCTCAATATTCAGCCGGTACGTGACAAGTACGGCAACATTAGCCAGTTCATCGCCGTCAACAGTGAAATTACCCTGCAAAAAAGACAAGAGGAGGAGCTACGCCAGACCCGAAACTTTCTTCAGGAGGTCATCGACCGGCTGCCGATGGCCTTGCACGTCAAGGACTACAAGGAAGGTGCCGGAGGGCGATTCAAGCTCTGGAATCGCAAGGCGACGGAGTTTTCCGGTCTGGAGGCGATGACGACCGTCGGCCGTAGCGACTTCGATTTCTGGACCAAGGAACAGGCCGATTCGTTTCGTGCCCAGGACATGGAGACCTTTCGAGACGGCCGCTTGATCGAAATTCCGGACGAATCGATCAATAGCCCGGTGCTCGGTCATCGCTGGTTGCACACGCGCAAGATCCCCGTCTTTGACAAGCTGGGCCGGCCGGATTATTTGCTCAGCATTGCGGAGGACATCACCGAGCGCAAGGACGTGGCGGATCGCTTGCAGCGGCTGGTGGCCTTCCAGGATCAGCTGATGGATACCATTCCCAGCCCGATCTTCTACAAGGATTCGAACGGGGTGTACCAAGGCTGCAATCGCTCCTTCGAGGCTTATCTTGGCCGTCGCCGCGAGGAAATCGTCGGCCGCACCGTTTTCGAAATCAGCCCGAGCGAACTGGCCGAGCGCTACCATGCCCAGGATCTGGCGTTGATTTCTCAAGGAGGGTTCCAGAACTACGAATTCAATGTTCGGCATGCCGACGGCAGCCTGCACGACGTCATGTTTCAAAAGGCCACGTTTACCGACGAAACAGGCAAGGTGGCGGGTCTGGTCGGTGTGATGCTGGACATCACCGAGAATAAGAAGAACCAGGCACAACTGGCGAACGAGAAGTCGCTGCTACGCGCCATCATCGACAGCATACCCGACCCCATTTACTTCAAAGATGCGAACGGGGTTTACCTGGGTTGCAACAAGTCTTACGCCGCCATGAGGGGGCAACCGGAAGCGGAACTGATAGGCAGGACCGAGGACGTTCCGACAGGTCTAAAGACCGCCGATATTGTCCGCGCACAGGAACAGCTCATCCTGTCCACAGGGAAACCGTACCACGCCGAAGAATGGTTCACCTATCCCGATGGCCGGGAGATTCTCCTCGAGACCCTGAAAACATTCTATTGCGATGACGATCGGCAACTGCTGGGTTTTATCGGAATCAGTCGCGACATCACGGAACGGAAACGGGTGTGGGACGCACTCAATACGGCGAAGGAAGATGCCGAGAAGGCGAACCGCGCGAAATCGGTGTTCCTGGCCACCATGAGTCACGAAATCCGCACACCGTTGACCTCGATCATCGGCTTCGCCGAATTGCTCGCCGATCCATCGATCGATCGGGAGATGCGCCGGGATGCCGAATGCACGATATTGCGCGGTGGCAAGCACTTGCTCAGTATTATCAACGATATTCTCGATCTGTCGAAAATCGAGGCGGGGCAACTGGGGTTGGAAAGCATCCCGTTTTCCCCGCTTGAAATTCACTCTGGCCTTGATTTGGAGCTTGGCACGCTGGCGCGCGACAAGGGGGTCGAATTCCATACGGCGGTCGAATACCCGATGCCATCGTTGGTATTGGGCGATTCCACGCGATGGAAACAGATCTTGCTCAATCTTTGCGGAAACGCTGTCAAATTCACGGCGCGGGGAAGTGTCACCGTCACCGTTTCCTACGATAGGTCCAAGGCGCGACTTATCTGCCGCGTGGCCGATACGGGCATCGGAATTTCGACCGAGCAGGCTGACAATCTGTTTCGGCCATTTGCGCAGGCCGATAACTCCATTACGCGCAAATACGGTGGCACCGGTCTGGGTTTGCATCTGGTGCGACACTTGACGGACGCGATGGGCGGAAATGTCACGGTCAAAAGCGAACCCGGGATTGGCTCCGAATTTCTTGCCCAGATCAGTGCGCCGATGGCCGAGGGGGCGCAAGTTCTGACGATCGGGCCGAAACCGCGTGACAGAATAAGCTTGCCCGCAAAGGTGCCATCAAGGCACCTGTCGGGCCGGGTTCTGCTGGCCGAGGATGGTTTCGACAATCGCAAGCTCATTTGTGCCTTTCTTGGCAAATTGGGGCTGGAGATGGTGACCGCTGATAACGGCGAACAGGCCGTCGAGCAGGCGCTTGCCGGCAACTTCGATGTCATTCTGATGGATATTCAGATGCCAGTGCTGGATGGCGTCAGCGCGACCGAGTTGCTGCGCGCGGCAGGGTATGGCCGACCGATCATTGCCCTGACGGCCAATGTCATGACCGAAGACGTCCAACGCTATCTGCGCTCAGGCTGCACGCACTGCGTCGGCAAGCCGATCGATTTCACTGCCCTGAATCTTCTGCTGTGCGAGCTGTTGCAGCCAGAAGCGCTTGAGCATTCTCGGGTGATGGGCAATGACCAGATTCCGGGCTACGCCGAAATCAAGGCGGAGTTCGAGGCGCGGTTCCCGGACCGGATTCGGCAGCTTAAGGTACTCATCGGCGAAAGCGACTGGGGTGGTGCTCGCCTCGTGGCGCATACGCTTGCCGGTACGGCGGGTTCGTTTGGCCATGCCGAGGTCGGCACGGCCGCGCGCGTTTTGGAAAGGGCGTTGGTCGAAAACAAGCCGGAGCAGATCGGCAGTGCACTTCTCGCGCTGCTGGATCTGCTGGCGGTTCGTGATCTTTGCACGAACAAGGGGAAGGTATGAAAGAACAAGTCGAGATACTCGTCGCCGATGACGAACAAGAAATTAGAAGCCTGCTCGGGTTGATGCTGAAGAATCGCGGCTACACGAATATTACGTTCGCATGCGATGGTTTGGGTGCCATCGACGTAATGCAGCAAAAGTCGCTGGATCTGGCCTTCCTGGACATCAATATGCCGGGCATTGACGGGATCAGCGTGCTCAAGCATGGGATGGAGCTCAATGCGTCGTGCTTTTATGTCATCGTCAGCGCCCAGAGCGATCTTCATAGCGTCAAGGACGTCATCAAGGCCGGTGCCCGTGGCTTTATTGTGAAACCGTTTACCGAGCGGAAAGTGGTCGATCTGCTTGGCAAATTCGAACAGACCTATGTTGACGCCGCTCAGAGTTTCGAAGCCTTATTCAAGAGCGGGGCCATTTGACCGTGGGCCGTCGCTCCGACACCGCCGGTGACTACACCCGCAAATTACATCGTGAGCTGCAATTTTTCGAGTGTCTTACGGTGCTTCATCCCGAGCACGCACTGGGGGCGGTGAGCCGCAATCATTGTCACGGCATCATCGACGCTGGCTGCGTGCCTGCCGAGTAACAGCCACGCAGCGACCGCGCTCGCCGAACGCGAGAAACCGAGCGCGCAACAGACGAGCAAAGGTCCCTGACTGCGCAATGACTCGATATGCTG
>WBZS01000994.1_pt1 | contig 26142 bp, 32 predicted proteins | sample 5204201 | NCBI WGS metagenome assembly WBZS01 (sample SAMN12344357, study PRJNA552823) | activated sludge metagenome | biome: Activated sludge suspended growth; feature: Nitrification reactor; material: Wastewater; isolation source: activated sludge from nitrification reactor of wastewater... | reverse complement strand
AGACGACCGTCGCCGTCTTGGCGTCGAAGTCGATCCGAACCGATCGCACGCCGCTGACGCGCTCCATTGCTGATTTGACCGTCACCGGACACAGTGCGCAGGTCATGTTCTCGATGGTGAAGCTCATCGTTCGGAGAGCCGCGACCTGGGTGGCCGCCGATTGCGCGGCAAGAGGCGAGACGGCGACCATGGACAATATGCCGCCGGCGCCCAGAGCGAGCACGCTCGCGCCGATGATGAGGGATCGTTTCATGTCAACTTCTCCTAATAAAACAGCGGCGCCCACCAGTTGATCGTCAGGGCCAAGACGACAAGCACGGTCGCCAGCCAGAGAGCGGTCTTAGTGATGACGGAGGATTCCGGCCGGGCGCAGTAGGATCCCTCCACGCAAGCGGGTTTCGGCTTGAAATAGACCTGCCGAAAACCAAGCCCGATGAAAACCAGCGCTACCACTGCGAAGTAGGGTTTGTAGGGTTCGAGCGCCGTGAGGTTACCGATCCAGGCACCGGAAATGCCCAGCGTCAAAAGCACGAGCGGTGCAATGCAGCAGGTCGAGGCGAGGATCGCGCCAATCACGCCGCCAGCCGCGAACCAGGTCTTCCTCCGGTCCTCGATTTTCTGGGGCGCGCTCAGCGGCGCCGCTTCGATATTCGTATTGCTCATGCGACTCGACCCTCGATCTTCATTCGATTGCAGCCTACAGTCTGTAGCAACTACAGGCTCAAGAGGTTTTTCGAACAATGGGCGATCACGTTTCAGGGAGAGGGTTGCAGCGGGCCAAACTCGCGCAGCGCACGGGCTGCAATCTCGAAACCATCCGCTACTACGAGAAGATCGGCATGATGCCGGATCCGCCGCGCACGGCGTCGGGTTACCGCGTCTATGGTGAGAGCCATGTCTCCCGCCTGCGCTTCATCTTGCGCGCGCGCGAGCTCGGCTTCGCCATCGAGGAAATCCGCGGCCTGCTCGAACTCGTCGACGGCGGCACCCAGACCTGCGCCGAGGTAAAGGAGCGGACCGAGCGACACCTCGTGGACGTGCGAGCGAAGATCGCCGACCTCAAGCGGATCGAAAAGGTGCTGGCGGCGACCGCCTCGCGATGCTCCGGCGAGGATGTTCCGGAGTGCCCGGTTCTGGACGCGCTGGCATCATGACGGTGGCACTCGCGATTTAGCCAGCCTAGCGTAAGCATCACACGCAGCAGTCCACTCCCCTCTCCAGGTCTGTTCGAACGAGCACCACCCCCGCTTCCAATGCGCTGATCCTTGGTCCGGCCGAGGGCCTGACGCCATCAACCCGTGAAGGGTCCGCTACGCGAGCGTGCGGCCTTGAGGCGACGCCTCCGCGGTGATTGCGGCCCTTGGCCGGACACATCGGGCGCCTGTCGCGCGGGGGATGGTCCCCCGCCTCCAGACAGGAGCCGGAACAATGTCCCTCAACGACGCTCACGCCTTCGCCTTCAGCCTCGCCACCACACTCATGGTCGCCATAATCATCTTCCGGGCCGGCGACGGCAGCCTTTCGGTCGTTCCCGCCAACGAATACGACGGCGACACCGCCGCCATCATCCTTGAATTCGATCCCTTCCAGCCCTGACGAAGGGAGCGCCTGGTCCGGCGAGCGGAACTTCCTAGCCGATTTCCGCTCCCGTGGCCGCTCATCTTCGGCTATGCTTCACGTTGCGCCGTGGTGGTGGTGGAGGGCGCGACCGTCAGACCTTTTCTCACGGAGACCACCACCATGATCTTCCTTGGCATCATCTTCAGCATCGCGGCCATCGGCGTTCTCTGCTGGCTGCTGTTCACGCTTGCTATCTACGCGCTCCCAGCCTTCGCCGGCGTCACCGCCGGAATGTGGGCCTATGACACCGGCGCAGGCTGGCCGGGCGGCATCGCGATCGGCCTGGTCGCGGCCGGGCTGATTTTCGGCGTCGGCCAACTGCTCCTCGCTGTCGCGCGGCCGCTCTGGCTGCGCATCGCCATTGCGCTTGCCTTCGTCGCGCCTGCGGCGATCGCGGGCTATCACGCGACCCATGGCATCGTGAAGCACGCCATGCCGTCGGAGACTTGGCAGATCACCTTTTCCGTCGTCGGCGCAATAGCGGTCGGCATTGCTGCATTCCTGCGGGTCGCGGCGATGGCCGCGCCCGAACCGACCGGACAGGGCATGGCGCGAGGCTGACACCGACACAACCGTTGGCGCACGGCCAGCAAGCCGGCATGGCTGCCATCCTCGATGCCGGAGATGGGCGAAACTGGCCCTCGAGCAGAGATCGCAATGTCAGGCCAGAAACAGCGTAAGGCACGTTGAAGCGGCGCTGGACAGGTAGCTGGTCCCCTGCACAGCCACTCGATGAACGCACGCGCGGATGGCGTCTCATGAGCCGATGGCCGAGGTAAGCCCATCGCGGTCATCGCCGGGACAGGCGGGACGTCATCACCGGCAGCGATCCGTTGCCGGGATCCCGGCGGGTGCATTGGGTCGCCACGTTCTCCCTTGATCTTTTTGTCGGGTCGACCGCTCCAACACGGCCTCTTCAATGGGCTGATCTGGCCGAAGGCCGGCTCCGCCTCGATCGCCTATGCCGCAACGGCGCCGATCGACTTTCTTCCCCTGCCGGCTACGCCGTCATTCCTCGCGGAACAACAAAGTCGCTCGGCGCCATCCTCCGCTGACGCTGCGGCCCTGACGGGTGCGGCGTCGATCGCCTCCGGCCTGTGGATCGCCATCGAGGCCGCAATGGTGCGGGCTCGGAACTTCAGATCACGGAGAACCACCATGGCGACCATCGGCACCTTCAAGAAGACCGGCAACAACGAATTCACCGGCGACATCGTCACCCTCGGCGTCCAGGCCAGGAACGTCCGCATCGTTCCCGAGGCCCGCGCCACCGGCGAGAACGCCCCCAGCCACCGCGTCTTCGTTGGCAGAGCGGAGATCGGCGCTGCCTGGTCCAAGCGCTCCAACGAGGGCCGCGACTATCTGGGCCTCAAGCTCGACGATCCGAGCTTCACCGCCCCGATCTTCGCCAACCTCTTCGATGACGAGGACGGCGATGGCTACAGCCTCATCTGGTCCCGCCCCAGCCGCCGCAACGGCGACTGATGCGCCGCGACGCCCCGCCCGGCTGGTTCGGGCGGGGCCTTTCGCCGTTCGAGAGCGACCGAATCAGTCACCTTGGGAACCCGCCAACGAATGCCCAAACAGCCCATTACCGCTGGCGCTTCACCTCAAGAACGACTATTATAGTCGTAGTTCTGGCGCGCACGTTCGTGTCCGTAGGAGGTGATCATGCATGATCACCGCCCGACAGACGCGGGCCGCACGCGCGTTGCTTGGTTGGACGCAGGAGACGCTCGCTGAAAAGGCCCTGGTATCCCTGACCGCGTTGAAGCGCCTTGAGTCCGTGAGCGGACTCAAGGTGTACGAGACGACATGCGATCAGGTGCGCCGCACGCTCGAGGCCAACGGCATCGTCTTCCTGACCTCCGATCAGGGGGAAGGAGTGATGTTCGTTCGTGCGAAAATCGACAGCCGCAAATCGCCCTGACATCGCCCGCGAGGCGCCTCGGCGATGCCTGCCACGCATCACGCGATGCGCCAACGTCCTCTCCCACTGCCCGTCGAATGCCCGGTTAACAAATGGGACGCGGGCGGTTATGTTGAGGCTCTGGGGGCTAAGGTGACGCAGGTACAATTTCTCGATGAACCGCCGCAGTGCGCGGCGCTCACGGCTTATGACCGTGAGCACATGAAGCTCTACATGCGCCTGCTCGACGCGGCGACCGACGGCGCCGACTGGCGCGAGGCCGTCACGATCCTGTTCGGCCTCGATCCCGAGCGCGAGCCGGACCGCGCGCGCCATATCCACGACGCCCATCTCGCCCGTGCCCGCTGGATGACCGAGCACGGCTACCGCTTGCTCGTCCGCGAGGGCCGTCCTCACTGACCGAAATCGCGATGCCTCGCCCGCATCGCCCGTTGCCGCCTTCGGGACTTCCGTAGCCCTCTGCAACCGGGAATCGTGCGCCTCCCGGTAAACAACGCGCAGAGGACGCCATGACCCCTGACATATCCCGGTGGCGGTCGACATCGACCTACGACTATCTCGACGATCTCGCATCGCCCGACCTCGGCTGGGAATGGCTGCGGCGCAACGGCGACTATCAGCGCGAATATGCCGAGACCAGACGGCCGGCGTGCGATCTCAAGGAACTGACGAACCGGGTCCGGAGATGCTGGGGGTTGCAATTTCCTTATCCGCCCTTCTTTCAACGCGACCGAAATTCCCGTCTTCTGGTGCCCCGAGGACGACACCAGCACCGTGCTGCTGACGGCCGCGCCTTCCATACTTCCCGCCGATAGCAATCTCCTCACCGTCGTTCAGGAAACCGCCGCCCGCTCCGACGAACAGGGCGTCCATTTCCTGCACGATCCCGGAGATGGGCAGATTCTCCATCTCCTGCGGCTGGCAGGCGTTGCCGGCGGCGAACCCCTTGCCGCGCTGATCCCGCTCGATCTCGACGGCCTCGACCGGCTCGAAGCCGTCGAGCGTCTGCTCAAATCCCTGCTCGGTCGCGCCGTGCCTGCGGACACCCGCCTGACCGGCCAGCAGCGCCGGCGTGCCCGCCACATGCTGCAAGCGGTTGACGGGCGCATGAACGGGGCGAGCTATCGCGAGATCGCTGGCGTCATTTACGGCGTGCCCCGCGTTGCGTCCGATCCCTGGAAGTCCTCGGCGCTGCGCGACGCAACCATGGATCTTGTCAAGGACGCCCTCGCCATGATCGCCGGGGGCTATCGCGTGCTGCTGCGCCATCGCCGCCGATCCTGACCCGATGTCGGCAGGGGGTGCGAATTTAGCACGCCCTTCTTCGCACTCCCCCCTCGCGGCTCTCCTTCGCCACCGTGGCCTGCGTCCGCCGCTCATTGCCAGCGGCCTCAACCAACCCACGGAGGCCCGATCATGTCGCCCAATCTCGCCGGCTTGCCGCCGCGCTTTCTCAGAACCCCCGAAGCCGCGCGTTTCCTCGGTCTCTCCGGCCGGACGCTGGAGAAGCACCGTACCTATGGGACCGGCCCCGCCTATCGCAAGCTCGGCGGCCGCGTCGTCTATGCAATCGACGATTTGCAGGCCTGGGCCGATCGGGGCGCCGTCACCTCGACCTCCGATCCGCGCGGGTCTGTGCTGCCCGCCAAGCGCCATGAACCGATGCCGGCGGCCCACTCCGGCCGCAACCGTCGCTGAGACGTCCGATCATGAAGCGGCGTCGTCTCATCACCTCGACCGAGCGGGCCACGCTCGATCCCTTCATCGTTGCGACCGGCGATGCCAGCCCGCGCGACCAGCGCGACCTCATGGAGCGGCCGTTCTTCTCGCTCGCCAAGGCCAAGCGCGTCGCGCCGATCCTCTATGAGGCCGGCGGCGTCCGCGTCGAGGTCTTCGCCGTGCCCGAGCACGGCATGGCGACCATCTGGGATGCCGACGTGCTGATCTGGGCCGCCTCGCAGATCGTCGAGGCCGAAAATCTTGGCTTCAAGACCTCGCGCTTCCTGCGCTTCACCCCCTATCAGCTCCTGACATCGATCGGCCGCGAAACCGGCGCGCGCGACTACAAGCTCTTGAAGGGCGCGCTCACTCGCCTGCAATCGACTGTCATCCGCACCACCATCCGCCAGGGCGAGCATTGGCGGCGGCACCAATTCTCCTGGATCAACGAATGGGAGGAATGCGTAACGCGCGACGGCCGCGTCGAGGGCATGGAATTCGTGCTGCCCGACTGGTTCTATCGCGGCGTCACCGACCGCTCCTTGGTTCTCACCATCGATCCGGCCTATTTCCGGCTGACGGGCGGGATCGAGCGCTGGCTCTACCGCGTCGCGCGCAAGCACGCCGGACGCCAGCCGCGGGGCTGGATCTTCGAGATTGCCCATCTCCACGAAAAGTCCGGCAGCCTCGTGCGCGTCTCAGACTTCGCGCTCCAGCTCCGGCGCATCGCCCTGCGCCAGCCGCTGCCCGGCTACCACCTCCAGATCGAGCGCGAACGCCGGCGCGAACTGCTGCGCATCGTGCCAATGAAGTTATCCACAGGGCCTGTGGATAGCGCTGTGGAAGCACTCGGGACTTCGCACGCAAACACTATCGGGATTTCGCACGCAGGACTATCGGGACTTCGCACGCAGAGATCGCAGTTAAGTCTCTGGCCGGAAACGACGATTCCGGGCCTTAACTTAGAATCTAACAGAGAATCTAACTCTTATGTTGCGCGCAGCGATGTGGAAAACACCGTCGCTGCCGCCATCAACGGGCTCCTCCGAAAGACATCCGGGGCGCGGCCATCCGGCAGTGACGCCGCTCACCCATCGCGACTGCCCCTTGGGCGCAAGCCGGGAGGGGCACGATGATCATCGCGCTCCTCAATCAGAAGGGCGGCGTCGGCAAGACGACGCTGGCGCTGCATCTCGCCGGGCAATGGGCTCGGCAGGGCAAGCGCGTCACCCTGATCGACGCCGATCCACAGGGCTCCGCCCTGGACTGGTCGCAGCAGCGCGCGCGTGAGGGGCTGCCACGTCTGTTCGGCGTCGTCGGCCTGGCCCGCGACACCCTGCACCGGGAAGCGCCCGAGCTGGCGCGCGATGCAGATCACATCGTCATCGACGGACCGCCCCGCGTCGCCTCGTTGATGCGCTCGGCGCTGCTCGCCGCCGATCTGGTGCTGATCCCGGTGCAGCCGTCGCCCTTCGACGGCTGGGCTTCGGCCGAGATGCTGTCGCTGCTTCAGGAAGCGCGCATCTATCGCCCGCAGCTTGTCGCCCGCTTCGTGCTGAACCGCTGCGGCGCGCGCACCATCATCGCCCGCGAGACGGCCGAGACGCTTGCCGATCACGATCCGCCGGTGCTCGCAGCCACGATTGGTCAGCGCGTCGGCTTCGCCGATACGGCGCAATCCGGGCGGCTCGTCTTCGAGATCGATGAGGACAGTCCGGCCGCGCGTGAGATCGCGGCGCTCTGCATCGAGGTGGGGAGGCTCGCGCCATGAGCGGGCACACTCCGAAGCGCGGCTTCGCATCGCGCCCCGCCGATCCCGAGCGCTGGATCAAGGCATCGGATGCACCGCCAGCGCGCGGCGCGGATGCCGCCGGATTCACCGCCCGGCTGACGATCGACGTCACGCCCGACCTGCGCGGCCGCATCAAGATCGCGGCGTTCCAGCGCGGACAGACCGTCGCCGACATGCTGCGCGATCTGCTCGCCCGCGAATTCCCGCCAGACCAAGGAGACACTTAAATGACCGGCAACGCGGACCCCCGCATGCGCGGCGGCCACTCGTCGGCCGGCCCCGTACCATTCACCACGCTCATTGAGCTGATCTGGCATGAGAGGAAGATCGAGCACTGGATCCGCTTCGGCCGTGAGGTCTACGAGCAGATCCTCGACCGCCGTCGCCGTGTCGTCGGCTTCGCGCCCAACAGCCTCTTTGCCTTCGTCCGCTGGGCATCCAACGACTACGGCACCATCATCTCGCGCATCGACATCGTGCGCGCCATCGACCGCGGCGAGCCCTGTCAGACGCTGCCTTTCGTGCGGCCCGGCGGCGACATCCTCCTGAAGATCGAGGGCTGGCCCAGAGTCGAGCGCGTGCTTCAGATCATCGACGCCATCGAGGCGCTCGGCATCGATCCAGCCGAGGTTTCGCCCGATCACTGGCGGCACGTCCACAACCGTCTGGCCGCCGACCATGAGCCGCGCGCCTACACCGCCGAACACCATCGGGCCTTCCTCCTGCGCCGGATGACCGCGCCATGACTCGCTTCGGCTATGTGATGCTCACCTGTCTCATGACCATGGGTGTCGCCGCTTCGGCGCTCATCGAAATGCCGAAGAAGCTGATCTGGAACGCCTCTGCGAGCGCACCCATCGGGCTTTATTCGATCGAACCGGCTGACCGGCTCGAGGTGACGGACCTGGTCGCCGTCGATGCGCCCGAGCCGCTGGCGCGGTTCCTCGCCGAGCGCGGCTATCTGCCGCGTGGGCTTCCGCTGATGAAACGTATCGTCGGTCTGCCGGGGCAACAGGTCTGCCGCTTGCGATTCGCCATCACTGTCGACGGCATCGAGATGGGCGAAGCGCTGGAGCGTGACCGTCTCGGCCGCGAACTGCCCGTCTGGCAGGGCTGCCGGCGCGTCGCCGACGGCGAGGTCTTCCTCATGAACTGGGAGATCCGCGACAGCCTCGACGGCCGCTATTTCGGCCCGCTACCCGCCAGGTCGATCATCGGTCGCGCGGTCCCGCTTTGGACCGATGAAGACGGCTCCGGCCGCTACGAGTGGCGTGCCCAAACCCGATGATTGGCACGCTGAATCAGCGCGCCGACCACAGCCGACTTTCTCACCAACCGCCTGCAGAGGAGCTTTCCCATGACACAGATCGGTCGATTCACCCGCACCAAATCCGGCTATTCCGGTCGCATCCATACGCTCACGCTTGACACCGAATTGGTGCTCGTTCCCGCCGAGCATTCCGACGCCGAGAACGCGCCCGACTATCGCATTCATCTCGGCGATGACGATGGACCGGAGGTCGGTCCGGAAGTCGGCGCCGCCTGGAAACGCATCGGCGAGAAGGCGGGCGACTATGTCTCGCTGCTCATCGACGATCCCGCTTTCGTGCAGCCGATCCGTGCCAACCTGTTCCAGTCCGGCGACGACAAGACGGCCTGGTCGCTGCACTGGAACCGCCCGCCCAAGCGCGGCGAGCGGGAGTGACGCCATGCCGTTCTCCCGCAATCACGATGTCACCGGGCAGCTCCGCGCCGCCTGCCGCATCACCCTCCTTCTCCTTTCCGGCCTCTGCTGCATCGTCGCGCCGCCGGTCGCCACGCTGGCGCAGGGCGCGCCGGTGGAACAACCGGTCGCTGGCGATCCATACGCCGCCCATATCGCCGAAGCCTCGCAGCGCTTCGGTGTTCCAGCCACTTGGATTCGGGCGGTGATGCGCGCGGAGAGCGCGGGCGACGTGCGCGCGATCTCGTCCGCCGGCGCCATGGGTCTGATGCAGATCATGCCCGATACCTGGGCGGATTTGCGCGTCCGTCATCGACTCGGCAGCGATCCTTACGACCCGCGCGACAACATCCTGGCAGGTGCGGCCTATCTGCGCGAAATGCACGACCGCTACGGTTCGCCGGGCTTTCTCGCCGCCTACAATGCCGGTCCCGGCCGCTACGAGGAATATCTGTCGGCAGGGCGTTCCTTGCCGGCCGAAACCCGCGCCTATGTCACGGCGCTCGCACCCCTTATCGACGGCGGAAACACCGCCAACCCCATCACGGTTGCCACCACCGAGCCGGTGTCATGGACCCGTGCGCCGCTCTTTGTTGCCCGCGCGGATGCCGCATCGGCAGCCGGTCCTGTGCAGTCAGACGGTCGTTCCGGGGACGCATCGGCTGCGCCCGGCGTGCGTGATGTTTCGGCCATCGCACCGCAGTCCGACGGCCTGTTCGTCGCTCGATCAAGTGCGAGACACCCGTGATGACGCCGTTCTTCAGCAATCGCAGTCTGGCGTGGCGCGGCGCATCATGGAGAGTGCGGGGGCGGAAGGCAGGCAACACGACCGGAGGATGGCGGGATAAAAGGCCGCGAGGTGCGGCTTGGTCCGGTCGTGGTTTTTCAGGGACTTGCGTGGCGAATTCGCGAGGTGCGCCTGATCGGCGAACCTCGCGCATTCGGCGTTTTCACAGGAATTTCCGTGCATTGATGCGAGGTGTGGAGGTATGGCCATGAGCGGCGAGGACGATTTCCGCATCCGCCCTGGCCGCATCCGCTGCTCCGGCTCCCAGCGGGCAAGGCCCTTCATCGCCCAGGCGCTCGCCGCCGCTCAGAAGGCCGGCGGCCGCGTCTCGCGTTCGGGCAAGATCACGCCCGGCAACCGCTCGCGCTTCGGGCGCGGCGTGCGCGCCAGCGTGCAGGCGAACCGTCTGCTGACCGGCCGCTCGCGCGGCGCCGTCATCAAGACCCGCGTCGTGCGCCACACGGCACGGTCCGCACCGCTCGCCGCGCATCTCGGCTACCTCCGCCGCGAGGGCGTCACCCGGGACGGGGAGAAGGCCCGGCTGTTCGGTCCCGAGACCGACGACGCCGATCCCAAGGCCTTCGCCGAGCGCTGCCAGGACGATCGCCATCACTTCCGCTTCATCGTCTCGCCCGAGGACGCGGTGGAGATGTCCGATCTCAAGACCTTCACCCGTGAGCTGATGGGCCAAATGGAGAAGGATCTCGGCACGAAGCTCGACTGGGTCGGCGTCGATCACTGGAACACCGAGCATCCCCATGTGCATGTCATCGTGCGGGGCCGCGCTGACGACGGCCAGGACCTTGTCATCTCCCGCGACTACATCAAGGAGGGGATGCGCGCCCGCGCCCAGGATCTGATCACACAGGAACTGGGACCGCGCACCGATCACGAAATCCGCCGCACGCTCGAACGTCAGATCGATACCGAGCGCTGGACACAGCTTGATCGCCAGCTCACCCGCGACGGCTATCGCACCGGCGTCGTCGATCTGGCGCCGCATCCCGACCACCAACCCGACGAATTCCATGCGCTGAAGGTCGGCCGCCTGCGCAAACTGGAATCCCTCGGCCTCGCCGACCAGATCGGCCCGGGCCAATGGGTCATGGCCGAGAACGCGGAGGCGGCGCTGCGCGAACTCGGCGAGCGCGGCGACATCATCAAGCGCATTCACCGCGGCCTGATGGAACGCGGCATCGAGCGCAGCGCGGCGGCCTATGTGCTCGCCGGCGAGAGCCTCGACGATCCGGTGATCGGCCGGTTGGTCGATCGCGGCCTCGATGATGAATTGAAGGGCACCGCCTATGCCGTGGTCGACGGCGTCGATGGACGGACCCACCATGTCAAGCTGCCCGACCTCGACGCTGCCGCCGACAGCGCGCCGGGCTCGATCGTCGAGTTGCGGAAGTTCGATGACGCACAGGGGCGCCGGCGCGTAGCGCTGGCCGTCCGCTCCGACCTATCGCTCGACCGGCAAATCACGGCAACCGGTGCGACCTGGCTCGACCGGCAGGCCATTGCGCGTGAGCCCGTCGCGCTCGGCGGCGGTGGGTTTGGCGCCGAGGTCCGCGAAGCGATGAACGCCCGCGCGGAGCATCTGATCGAACAAGGCCTCGCCGAGCGCCAGGGCAGCCGCAGCGTGATCTTCGCGCGTAACCTGATCGATACGCTGCGCCGCCGTGAAGTGGACGCGCTTGGCGAGAAGCTCGCTGTCGAGACCGGCCGGCCGTTCAGCCGATCCGCGACCGGCGAATATGTCGCCGGCACCTACCGGCAGCGCTTCGCGCTCGCCTCTGGCCGCTTCGCCATGATCGACGACGGCCTCGGGTTCCAGTTGGTGCCTTGGTCCCCGTCGCTGGAAAAACAACTCGGCCGCCACGTCTCCGGCGTCGCCCGCGGCGATGGCGGTATAGACTGGGGCTTCGGCCGCAAGCGAGGCTTAGGACTCTGATTGCCGGGAGAACGGAATCACGTCAGTCGGTGGCAGCTCGTCGTCCTTATCACGAGCGTGCCCGACATAGCCGCGACCGTCTGGGTTCAATTCAAACAAGACACCGCCATGCCGGGCCAGGATGCCGGCATGTTCCGCCGAAAGCGTCAGTTTGAACCCGCTCAGCCGGATAGGCGTCTTCCGTCCCACCAGTCGGACGAACACTTCGATCTCGTAATCACCCTTCGCAAATTCGTAGGCGGGCTGATGCACGGAGAGGACGAAGTGATGGTTCACAGCGATACCCGTCTGCCCGACATATAGTCCACTGCCGGGGACAAGTTGGTTGGTTTCGCCATACCCCCAGAAGCTGAAGATCTGTTCGCTTCCTGCATGATGTAGCTTGGCGAACATTCCCTCTATCACCTGGCCACGAACCGCCGTGCTGTAGAGGAGGGTGCGAAGGAAAATCTTGGCGGTCGTCTTTGGCGCGGTATCAAAGCCGAAAAATACGACGTTCGGCCTTGTCATGGCGAGGCGCCCACGCCGAAAGAGCGTCAGCCACGCTGATGCGACAGCAATGCATAACGAAAATATCGATATGACAATACTCGCATATGACATATTTAGCCCATCCCTAGCTACCCAGATGCGTCAGATCAGTAATTCTACGCCATCGCACGCTTGAACACTATCAAGGCGTCGTAACCATTGAAGTCTGAGTCTCGCTCACTTTCTTTGCGGATGAAACTCCGCTTTGAAGGCTGACCGTGTCCGCGACCAAAATCCTCTGGGGCCAGATCCTCACCGTCTTCCTCATCGTGCTCACCACGACTTGGGCGGCGACGCAGTGGACGGCATGGCAGCTCGGCTTCCAGCCACAACTCGGTCGGCCCTGGTTCGAGCTGTTCGGCTGGCCAGTCTACTATCCGCCCGCTTTCTTCTGGTGGTGGTATTTCTACGACGCCTATGCGCCGGAGATTTTCGTCGAGGGCGCCTTCATCGCCGCGTCCGGCGGCTTCATCTCGATCGCCGTCGCGATCGGCATGTCGGTCTGGCGTGCGCGCGAGGCCAAGAATGTCGAGACCTACGGCTCAGCAAGATGGGCGCGGCGCGATGAAGTGAAAGCAGCCGGGCTCCTTGGACCCGACGGCGTCGTGCTCGGTAAATTCGACCGCGCCTATCTCCGCCATGACGGACCCGAGCATGTACTTTGCTTCGCGCCGACCCGCTCCGGCAAGGGCGTCGGTCTCGTCGTGCCGTCGCTATTGGCCTGGCCGGGCTCCGCCATCGTCCACGACATCAAGGGCGAGAATTGGACATTGACGGCTGGCTTTCGCAGTCAACACGGCCGGGTGTTGCTCTTCGACCCGACCAACGCGAGGTCGGACGCCTACAACCCGCTGCTCGAGGTTCGGCGCGGCGAGTGGGAGGTCCGCGACGTTCAGAATATCGCCGACATCCTCGTCGACCCCGAGGGCTCGCTGGAAAAGCGGAACCATTGGGAGAAAACCAGTCACGCGCTTCTCGTCGGCGCCATCCTTCATGTCCTCTATGCCGAGCCGGACAAGACGCTCGCAGGCGTCGCCGCCTTTCTGTCCGACCCGAAGCGGCCGATCGAGTCGACGCTCGCGGCCATGATGAAGACCGCGCATCTCGGCAAAGCCGGTCCGCATCCGGTGATCGCTTCGGCCGCGCGCGAACTGCTCAACAAGTCCGACAACGAGCGTTCTGGCGTGCTCTCCACCGCCATGTCGTTTCTCGGTCTCTACCGCGATCCCGTGGTGGCGGCGGTGACGCGCCGATGCGATTGGCGCATTACCGACATCGTCGGCGGCGCACGGCCGACGACGCTCTATCTTGTCGTGCCGCCCTCCGACATCAATCGCACCAAGCCGCTGATCCGGCTGATTCTCAATCAGATCGGACGCCGGCTGACCGAGGATTTGCAGGCAAAGGCCGGACGCCATCGATTGCTGCTGATGCTCGACGAGTTCCCGGCGCTCGGCCGCCTCGACTTCTTCGAGAGCGCGCTCGCCTTCATGGCGGGCTATGGCCTCAAAAGCTTCCTGATCGCGCAGTCGCTGAACCAGATCGAGAAGGCCTACGGCCCGAACAACTCGATCCTCGACAACTGCCATGTCCGCGTCAGCTTCGCCACCAATGACGAGCGCACGGCGAAGCGCGTGTCCGATGCCCTCGGCACCGCGACGGAAATGCGGGCGATGAAGAACTATGCCGGTCACCGTTTGTCGCCCTGGCTCGGTCACCTCATGGTCTCGCGCTCGGAGACGGCGCGACCGCTGCTGACGCCGGGCGAAGTGATGCAGCTCCCGCCCGCCGACGAAATCGTCATGGTGGCGGGCACGCCGCCGATCCGGGCGAAGAAAGCTCGCTACTACGAGGATGCCCGATTCCAGGAACGCATCCTGCCGCCGCCGATAATGGAGAAGGCCAAGGTGGCCAAGGCCGACGACTGGAGCGCGCTGCCGCTACCGCCGCCTCCTGCAATCGAGGAGCCACAGCCGCGCGACAGCCAGGACGATGACGATCCGACCGGATCGGAACGCCGGCATCAGCCCGAATTGAGCAAGTCGAAGACGATCGAGAAGAAAGAGCCGATCGACAACGAATTCGCTCCCGATCCGGACGACGACATGGAGGACGATACCGCGCGTGTCAGCCGGATGAACCAGCGCATGCGCCAGGTCGCCCGTCAGGCCTCGCTCGATCCCGGCGACGGCATCGAGATGTGAGACCGCCGATGAGGAAGCCACCGAAGAAACAGCGCCTGTCCGTCTATCTCGATCCGGACGTGATGAAGGCGATCATGGATTATGCCGCGCGGCGGGATCAGTCCCGTTCGCTGATCGCCGAGGCCGCCATCGCCTCCTTCCTGTCGCCGGACGCCGCCGAGCGGCAAGAGGCCGCGACCACCAAACGCCTCGACCAGCTCGACCGGCGCATGACCCGGATGGAACGCGACCTCGGTATCTCGGTCGAGACGCTCGCCGTCTTCGTCCGCTTCTGGCTGACCACCAACCCGCCACTGCCGGAGCCCGCGCAGGCGGCAGCCCGAGCCAAGGCTGGGGAACGCTACGACGCCTTCATCGTCGCACTCGGCCGTCGACTCGCCAAGGGGCCGAAGCTCCGGCAAGAGATTTCGGAGGACCTGCCGGGCACGGAAGACGGCGGATAGTCGTCATTCCCCTGATCTCAAGTCTTTGGGCGTTCCGCCGTTTCCCTGTCTTTCTACGCCACACCGCTACTACGCCCACAGCCTTGTTGCGGCGGTCCAACTTCTGCCTCTTCTACTCATCCCCGATCCAGGGCCGCGCGTTGTGTGCGCCCGAGAAAGGACGGGGACGACGTGGCGGCTTCTCAACACCAATCCGAGGCGATGTTGCGGGGTGCGCGCATGCTGCGCACCGCCCTCGGCCCCGCCATTGCCGGATTCCTGGAAGACCCGTCGATCGTCGAGGTGATGCTCAACCCCGACGGGCGGCTCTGGATCGACCGTCTTTCCGATGGGCTGGCCGATACGGGCGAGCGGCTGTCACCGGCCGATGGCGAGCGCATCGTCCGGCTCGTCGCCCACCATGTCGGCGCCGAGGTCCATCAAGGCGCCCCGCGCGTTTCGGCCGAGCTGCCCGAGACGGGGGAACGGTTCGAGGGGCTTCTCCCTCCTGTGGTCGCCGCACCGGCCTTCGCCATCCGCAAGCCCGCCGTCGCCGTGTTCACGCTCGACGACTATGTTGCCGCCGGCATCATGGCCGCCGATCAGGCCGCGATCTTGCGCAGGGCCGTCGCCGAGCGCCGGAACATCCTGGTCGCCGGCGGCACCTCGACCGGCAAGACGACACTGACGAACGCATTGCTGGCGGAGGTGTCGAAGACGTCCGACCGCGTGGTGCTGATCGAGGATACCCGCGAACTGCAATGCGCCGCGCCGAACCTCGTGGCGCTGCGCACCAAGGATGGCGTCGCCTCGCTGTCCGATCTCGTGCGTTCGTCGCTGCGCCTGCGACCCGACCGCATCCCGATCGGCGAGGTGCGCGGGAGCGAGGCGCTCGATCTCCTCAAAGCCTGGGGCACCGGCCATCCGGGCGGGATCGGCACCATTCATGCCGGCAGCGCCATCGGTGCGCTGCGCCGGCTCGAGCAGCTCATCCAGGAAGCCGTCGTCACCGTGCCCAGAGCGCTGATTGCCGAGACGATCAATCTCGTGGCCGTCCTCGCCGGCCGCGGCTCGTCCCGCCGCCTCGCTGAACTCGCCCGCGTCGATGGGCTCGGCGCGCAAGGCGACTACCGCGTCACCCCCACAGTCCCAGCCACAGGAGACCCTGCATGATCCGTCACGCCCTGCGCATCCGCCGTCACATGGCGACGGCCACTTCCGTCTTGTTTGTCAGCATGATGCTGGCGCCGGCCGCCCACGCCTCCGGTTCGTCGATGCCGTGGGAGGCGCCGCTCCAGTCGATCCTCCAATCGATCGAAGGCCCCGTCGCCAAGATCCTCGCGGTGATCATCATCATCGTCACCGGCCTCACGCTCGCCTTCGGCGACACCTCGGGCGGGTTCCGCAGGCTGATCCAGATCGTTTTCGGTCTGTCGATCGCCTTTGCGGCCAGTTCCTTCTTCCTGTCCTTCTTCTCCTTCGGCGGCGGGGCGCTCGTCTGATGGAAGAGGTTCCTGGATTCTCCGTTCCGGTCCACCGGGCGTTGACCGAGCACATCCTGCTTGGCGGCGCTCCGCGCTCGATCGCCATTCTCAACGGCACGCTCGCCGCCGCCCTCGGCCTCGGCCTGCGTCTGTGGCTGGTCGGGATCGGCCTCTGGGCCATCGGCCATTTCGCGGCAGTGTGGGCGGCCAAACGCGATCCGATGTTCGTCGACGTAGTGCGCCGGCATCTGCGCATCCCCAGCCATCTGAACGTGTGAGACCGGCCCATGATGAACCTCGCCGAATATCGCCGCACCGCTGCCCGTCTCGCGGACTTTCTGCCTTGGGCCGCGCTCGTGGGCGAAGGTGTGATCCTCAATAAGGACGGCAGCTTCCAGCGCACGGCACGTTTTCGCGGCCCCGATCTCGACAGCGCCGTCCCCGCCGAGCTGGTCGCCGTCGCCGGGCGGCTCAACAACGCCTTTCGCCGCCTGGGCTCGGGCTGGGCGATCTTCGTCGAGGCTGAGCGTCATCCCGTTGGCGCTTACCCGGCAAGCCGCTTTCCCGATCCCGCATCGGCATTGGTCGACGCCGAGCGCAAGGCGGATTTCGAGGAGGACGGCGCGCATTTCGAGTCGAGCTACTTCCTGACCTTCGTCTACCTGCCGCCGGCCGAGGACGCTGCGCGCGCCGAGACCTGGCTCTACGAGGGCCGCGAACAGACCGGCGTCGACCCTCACGAGGTCCTGCGCGGCTTCGTCGATCGCACCGACCGCATCCTTCAGCTCATCGAGGGCTTCATGCCGGAGTGCGGCTGGCTTGATGACGCCGAAACGCTGACCTACCTGCATGGCTGCGTCTCTTGCCGGCGCCATCGCGTGCGCGTCCCCGAAATTCCGATGTATCTCGACGCGCTGCTGGCGGATCAGCCGCTCACCGGCGGCCTCAAGCCGCGCCTCGGCAACGCGCATCTGCAGGTGCTGACGATCGTCGGCTTCCCGACGGCAACCACGCCCGGCATCCTGGACGAACTCAACCGGCTCGCCTTTTCCTATCGCTGGTCGACGCGCGCCGTCCTGCTCGACAAGACCGACGCCACAAGGCTGCTCACCAGAATCCGGCGGCAGTGGTTCGCCAAGCGCAAGTCGATCGCCGCCATCCTCAAGGAGGTGATGACCAACGAGGCCTCGGCCCTGGTCGACACCGACGCAGCGAACAAGGCCGCCGACGCCGATTTGGCACTCCAGGAGCTCGGGCAGGATTTCGCGGGGCAAGCCTATGTGACGGCGACCGTCACCGTCTGGGACGACGATCCCCGGATCGCCGCCGAAAAGCTGCGGCTCGTCGAGAAGGTCATCCAGGGCCGCGACTTCACGGCGATGCCGGAGACGATCAACGCCGTCGATGCCTGGCTCGGCTCGCTGCCCGGACACGTCTACGCCAATGTCCGCACACCCCCGGTCTCGACGCTCAACCTCGCCCACATGATCCCGCTGTCGGCGGTATGGGCGGGGCCGGAACGGGACGAGCACTTCGCTGCTCCCCCCTTGCTCTTCGGCAAGACCGAGGGCTCTACCCCGTTCCGGTTTTCCCTTCACGTCGGCGATGTCGGCCATACCCTCGTCGTCGGCCCGACCGGCGCCGGCAAGTCGGTGCTGCTGGCGCTGATGGCGCTCCAGTTCCGGCGCTACGCGCAAGCCCAGGTCTTCGCGTTCGATTTCGGCGGTTCGATCCGTGCCGCGGCGCTTGGCATGGGCGGTGACTGGCACGACCTCGGCGGCGGGCTGACCGAAGGTGCGGAGACGTCCGTCTCGCTGCAGCCGCTCGCGCGCATCCATGACGTGCCGGAGCGCGCCTGGGCGGCCGACTGGATCGTCGCGATCCTGATGCGCGAGGGCATCGCCATCGATCCGCAAGTCAAGGAGCATCTCTGGTCGGCGCTGACCTCGCTTGCCAGCGCGCCCGTCGGTGAGCGGACGATCACGGGGCTCGCCGTCCTGCTGCAATCGAACGATTTGAAGCAGGCGCTCAGGCCCTATTGCGTCGGCGGCGCCTACGGCAGGCTGCTCGACGCAGAGTCGGAACATCTCGGCAGCGCTTCCGTGCAGGCGTTCGAGACCGAAGGGCTGATCGGCACGGGCGCTGCGCCTGCCGTCCTCGCCTATCTCTTCCACCGCATCGAGGACCGGCTCGACGGCAGACCGACGCTGCTCATCGTCGACGAAGGCTGGCTCGCCCTCGATGACGAGGGCTTTGCCGGCCAGCTCCGCGAGTGGCTGAAGACGCTGAGGAAGAAGAACGCTTCCGTCGTCTTCGCCACGCAATCGCTCTCCGACATCGACGGCTCGGCGATTGCGCCGGCGATCATCGAGAGCTGCCAGACCCGGCTGCTGCTGCCGAACGAGCGGGCGATCGAACCGCAGATCACGGCGATCTATCGCCGCTTCGGGCTCAACGACCGCCAGATCGAGATTCTGGCGAGGGCCACGCCGAAGCGTGACTACTACTGCCAGTCGCGGCGCGGCAACCGGCTGTTCGAGCTGGGCCTCTCCGAAGTCGGGCTGGCGCTGACGGCGGCCTCGGCCAAATCCGACCAGACCCTGATCGCCCGCATCCACGCCGAACATGGAAGCGACGGCTTCCTCGACGCCTGGCTGCGCCTTCGCGGCGTCGAATGGGCCGCCGACCTGATCCCCAACCTCACCAACCTGGAGACACCATCATGATGATCCGTCGTTCTCGTGCGCTTTTCGCCGCTTCCATCCTCTCGTTTCCACTCGTCCTGTCGCCGGTTCTGGCGCCCCCTGCCGCCGCACAGTGGATCGTTTACGATCCGACGAACTACGTCCAGAACGTGCTGACGGCGGCGCGGACGCTGGAGCAGATCAACAACCAGATCACTTCGCTTCAGAACGAAGCGACGATGCTCATCAATCAGGCTCGCAATCTTGCGAGCCTGCCGTATTCGTCTCTCCAGCAACTCCAGCAGTCGGTCCAGCGCACGCAGCAGCTTCTGCAACAGGCACAGAACATCGCCTTCGACGTGCAGCAGATCGACCAGGCGTTCCAGCAGCAATATGGAAACGTCTCGCTCTCGGCGACGCAGCAACAGCTCGTCGCCGATGCGCGCAGCCGCTGGCAGAACACGGTCGGCGGCTTGCAGGATGCCATGCGGGTGCAGGCCGGTGTCGTCGGCAATATCGACACCAACCGCGCACAGATGTCCGCGCTGGTCGGCCAGAGCCAGGGCGCGACCGGGGCCTTGCAGGCGACGCAGGCCGGCAACCAGCTTCTCGCGCTTCAGGCCCAGCAACTCGCGGACCTCACCGCATTGCTCGCCGCCAACGGCAGGGCGACGGCGCTGACGGAAGCCGAGCGCGCCGCCGCCGCCGAACAAGGCCGCGAACAGCGCCGCAGATTCCTGACGCCGGGTTCCAGCTACCAGCCCGGCAATGCGCAGATGTTCAACAACAGCAACTGAGGGCGCACCCATGGACGGCAAGATGCTGGCCCGGCTGGGCGCTATCGTCTTCGTCGCCGTCGCGATTACCGCGACCGCGATCGAGATGACCCGCAAGGAAGACACGCCAAACGCTGAGCCGGTGCGCCTTCTCGAACCAGCGCGCGATCTGCTGCGCGAAGGCCAGCGCCGTTGCCAGCAACTTGGAGAGGCGGCGGCGAACGATGCCGAATGCCTGCGCGTCTGGGCTGAGACCCGCGACCGCTTCCTTGGCCGCTCCCCTGCGCCGGTAGCGCCCACGGAAGGCCGCTGATCCATGGGCGGCAGCGGCGTCATCGACAATTTCCTCGGCGTATTCACCTCCTACATCGACTCCGGCTTCGGCCTGCTCGGTGGCGAGGTCGCCTTCATCGCCACAACGCTGATTGTCATCGACGTGACGCTCGCGGCCCTGTTCTGGAGCTGGGGCGCCGATGACGACATCATTGCCCGGCTGGTCAAGAAGACCCTGTTCGTCGGCGTCTTCGCCTACATCATCGGCAACTGGAACAACTTGGCGAAGATCGTCTTCGACAGCTTCGCCGGCCTCGGTCTCAAGGGATCGGGCACCAGCTTCACCACAGCGGATCTCCTGCGCCCCGGCAAGGTCGCGCAGACCGGCCTCGACGCCGCCCGGCCGCTACTCGAATCCATCTCCGACCTGATGGGCTGGATCGCCTTCTTCGAGAACTTCATCCAGATCGCTTGCCTGCTGTTCGCCTGGGCGCTGGTGCTTCTGGCGTTTTTCATCCTCGCCATCCAGCTCTTCATCACGCTCATCGAATTCAAGCTCACCACTTTGGCGGGCTTCGTGCTGATCCCGTTCGGCCTGTTCGGCAAGACGGCGTTCATGGCCGAACGGGTGCTTGGCAACGTCATCTCGTCAGGCATCAAGGTCCTGGTTCTCGCAGTCATCATCGGCATCGGCTCGACGCTGTTTTCGCAGTTCACGGCCGGCTTCGGTGGCACGACACCCAGCATCGACGATGCGATGGCCGTCGTCCTCGCAGCCCTCTCGCTCCTCGGTCTCGGCATCTTCGGCCCCGGCATCGCCAATGGCCTCGTATCGGGCGGCCCGCAGCTCGGCGCGGGCGCGGCTGTCGGCACTGGCCTTGCCGCAGGCGGGATGATCGTCGCTGGCGCTGGCGCCGCTGGCCTCGCCGCGAAGGGTGGAGGCGCCGCGCTCTCGGGGGGAGCCGCAGCCGTGCGCAGTGGCGTGACCGCTGCCGGCGCCGCTTCCGCCGCCTACAGCCTCGGTTCTCTGGGCCAGTCCGGCGCGGCCGGCGTCGCTTCCGGTCTCGGCGGCATGGCGCGCGGAGCCGGCAGCGCGGCCATGTCGCCGCTTCGCCGTGCAGCCGCGAGCGTCAAATCCAGCTTCTCCGCCGGTGCAAAGGCCGGCTTCGGCGCGACCGGCGGCTCCTCGACCATGGGCACGGTCGGCGGAGAATCCGGGGCCGCCGCTGCCCCGGCAGCATCGTCCGCCGGCGGCCCGCCCGCCTGGGCGCAGCGCATGAAACGCTCGCAGCAACTCTCCCACGGCGTCACCGCCGCAGCGCACGCCGTCCGCTCCGGCGACAGCCATGGCGGCGGCTCCTCCATCAATCTTTCCGAAGGCGACCGCACATGAGCTTCTTCAAACGTCCCGCCACCCATTACGGCAAGACGCCCGAACCCGAGACCCCATACCAGAAGGCCGCTCAGGTCTGGGATGACCGCATCGGCTCGGCCCGCGTTCAGGCGAAGAACTGGCGCTATATGGCTTTCGGCTCGCTGATCCTGTCCGCCGGCTTCGCGGCCGCGCTCGTCTGGCAATCGGCGCGCGGAACCGTCGTGCCCTGGGTGGTGCAGGTCGATAATCTCGGCCAGTCGCAGGCGGTCGCCCCCGCTGTCGCCGATTATCGCCCCACCGATCCGCAGGTGGCATGGCATCTGGGCCGCTTCATCGAACAGGTTCGCTCGATCCCCGCCGACGCCATCATCGTCCGGCAGAACTGGCTTCGCGCCTATGAGTTCACGACCGATCGCGGCGCGGCGGCGCTCAATGATTACGCACGGTCGAACGACCCGTTCACGCGCGTCGGCCGTCAGCAGATCGCCGTCGAGGTCTCCAGCGTCATTCGCGCGTCGCCCGACAGCTTCCGCATCGCCTGGACGGAGCGCCGCTACGAGAACGGCCAACTCGCAGCCACAGACCGATGGACGGCCATCCTCACCATCGTCGTGCAACCGCCACGCGACGCCGAACGGCTCCGGGCGAACCCGCTCGGCATCTACGTCAACGCCATCAACTGGTCACGGGAGATGGGCCAATGATCCGCCAGACGATCCGCACAATCGGAAACCCGGCTTTCCGTAAATCAGCTTCCGCGCTTGTGCTGCTTTCCGCTTTTACGGTCGCCGGCTGCGCCACCAACAGACCGCCGCAGATCAGCTACGATGCCGACGTGCCGCCGCTGCCTGCCGTGCCCGCCGTCATCACGGACCAGACGCCCCGGCCGCTACATGTCCCACCGGCCTGGACGCCGAGCCGGGGCGGCACCGCCGCCGGCACGCCGGCCGCCCGCGTCGAGAACGCCAATGCCGCAGCCCGCGTCGAACCACGCCGCGAGGGCTATTACAACGCTATCCAGATTTATCCGTGGAGCGAAGGCGCGCTCTATCAGGTCTATGCCGCAGTCGGGCAGATCACCAATATCGCGCTGGAGCCCGGCGAAAGCCTGACCGGAGCGGGACCGATCGCCGCCGGCGACACCGCCCGCTGGATCATCGGCGACACCGAAAGCGGGTCGGGCGTGACCCGGCGCGTGCATGTGCTGGTCAAGCCCACACGCACCGACATCTCGACCAACCTCGTCATCACCACCGACCGCCGCACCTACATGATCGAGCTGCGTGCGCGGGACGCCCTCTATATGCCCGCCGTCGCCTGGGCCTATCCTGCGCCACCCGCAGGGCAACGCCAGAGCGTTCCCGCGACCCCGATCATCCCAGCCGTCGCAGCGCGGATCTATCGCTATGGCTTGACCGGCGACACGCCGCCCTGGCGGCCGGTCTCGGTCTATGACGATGGCCGCCGCGTCTATGTCGAATTCCCGCGCGGCATCGTGCAGGGCGAGATGCCGCCCATCTTCGTCATCGGCTCGGACGGCGAGCCGCAGATCGTCAACAGCCGCATCCATCAGAACATCCTGATCGTCGACCGCCTGTTCGGCGCGGCCGAGCTGCGCCTTGGCGGCGGCGACCGCCAGCAGACGGTCAGGATCGTCCGCACCGACGGGAGGCCCGCATCATGAACGAGAGCGAAAGCAGGAGAGAGGATGACGTGCCGCTGACCGGCTCCGCCACCGAATCCGCCGCACCCATGCGGCTGCGCGCCGACGCGCCGCGTGTGACGCGCCTGTCCCGAAAGGTGCTCGCCAGCATTGGCGTAGTGGCGTCCCTCGGCGTCGGCGGGGCTTTGATCTATGCGCTCCAGACGCGCGATGCCAACACCGGCGGCGAGGAGCTTTACTCCACCGACAACCGCGCAACGGCCGATGGTCTGGCCGGGCTGCCGCGTCGATTATTCCGGGCCGGTCCTCGGGCCGGCGCTGCCCGGCGACCTCGGCCGCCCGATCCTCGACGCCCAGAACCGGGGGCAACCCGTCGTGCCGCCCGCCATGGCGACACCAGCCGTCGACCCGGAGGAACAGCGCCGGCTCGCCGAAGAAGAAGCCGCGCGCCTGAGCCGTGTCTTCTTCCAGACAGCACCCGGCACGGTGGCCGCGACTGGAGCGCCCGGCGGCATTGCCAGCCCAAACCTCGCGGCCTTTGGCCTGCCTGGTCAGCAGGGCACGCCCACCGCGCAGGATCGGCAGACCGCGTTCCTCAATGCCGCCGTGGACCGGCGCACCGTTGCGGCCGATCGCGTCATGGCTCCGGCATCGCCCTATGTGCTTCAGGCCGGCGCGGTGATTTCCGCCGCGCTTATCACGGGCATCCGCTCCGATCTGCCTGGACAGATCACGGCTCAGGTCACGGAAAACATCTATGACAGCCCGACCGGCCGGCTGCTGCTCGTACCCCAGGGCACCCGGCTGATCGGCCAGTATGACAATGGCGTCGGTTTCGGCCAAAGGCGCGTGCTCCTCGTCTGGAACCGGCTCATCATGCCGAACGGCCGCTCCATCGTGCTCGAGCGCCAGCCGGGCGCGGACGCTGAAGGCTATGCCGGCCTCGAGGACGGCGTCGACTATCATTGGTGGGACCTCGCCAAGGCGGCTGCACTCTCGACCCTGCTCGGCGTCGGAGCGGAACTGGCCACCGACGACAACGATCGCCTGATCAGCGCCATTCGTGGCGGCGCGCAGGACACGATCAACGATGCCGGCCAGCAGATCGTTCGGCGCCAGCTCAATGTGGCGCCGACGCTGACCATCCGGCCCGGCTTTCCCGTCCGCGTGGTCGTTACGCGCGACCTTGTCCTCGAACCCTATGGCGGATGATCCATGGCAAAACTGAAACTCGGTCCCATCGCCGACGACCGGCCGGTCAAACTCACCGTCGAGCTGTCCGCCGCGGTGCATCGTGACCTCGTCGCCTATGCCGAGGTCCTGGGTCGGGAGACGGGCCAGGCTGTCGGCGAGCCGGCCAAGCTGATCGCCCCGATGGTGGAACGCTTCATGGCGACCGATCGCGCCTTTGCCAAAGCACGACGGACCCGTCAGCCACCGTTGGACGGCAAGGGATAGCGTTCCTCCAGGAGCTTGAGGAAATGCGCCAGCGCCGGGTTGTCGTTGTCGCCCTGCCAGAAGGCGGCATAGCTGATCCGGCTCGGGCCGTTGCCGTCCCGCGCCTCGCGGTAGACTACGCCGGAATACGCAGCGCCTATGCAGGCCTCGCACATCAGGGCGACGCCGAAGCCGGCGCCCACCAGGCTCTTGATGTTCTCGCGGCTGACGTCGTGGCTGATCACCTTGGGCCGCTCGCCTGGCGCGGCCAGCTTCGCCAGCAGGATGTCCTGGATCTCCGGACCCGGATCGCGCTGGCTGAAGAGGAAGGTCTCGTCCTTCAGATCGGTCCAGTAGACAATCTCGTTCGCCGCCAAGGCATGGTTCTCGGGCAGCGCGACCATGATCCGCTCGCTCCACAGGCCCATGGCCTTCCCCTCGCGCGCGGTCGGCTCTCCGGTGACGATGGCGACGTCGAGCGTGCCGCGCTCCAGGCCCGTGAAAAGGCTCGCCCGCGCTCCCTCGACTGTGCGGATCTCCACCTGCGGAAACCGTCGTGCATGTTCCATCAGGCTCGCGCGCAAGTTCCCGGCCGAAAGAGAAGTATAGAATCCGACGGTCAGCCGGCCAGCCTCGCCCCGCCCGGCGGCCTTGGCCGTCGCCATCATGTGGTCCAGCCCTTCGACCAGATGCCGGGAGGTGCGCAGGATCTCGGCACCGGCCGCGGTAAGCCGCACGCCGCCGCTCGACCGCTCGAATACCGCAACACCCAGACGGTCCTCCATCTGGCGAATGCAGCGGCTTAGCGTCGATTGCTTGACACCAAGTTCCTCAGCCGCACGCCGGAAGCTCCGGAAATGAGCAGCGGCGATCGCATAGCGTAAATGCCTCAGTTCGATATTCGCTGCCAGCGATCGGTACTCCCTCTTGGCGCCTCCGTCCCTGCCCAGCGTGGCGTCGCCGGAGACTTTATGTTCGGCCGGCGCGCGACCTTTTCAACAGTATGGCGTCGACGGGCCGGAATTGTGGCCGCCGGGACCGTGCGTCCGACTCGGATCAGAGCCGCTGACAGGAGTATAATCCGATGAGCTTAGAATCGCTAATGAGAAGCAGTCGCATATCCAGCCGGTCGACATCCGGCGACTTTCGTCCGGTTACATAGATTACGCTTAGATGACGACTAGCTGGACGATCTAAGCAAAAACGGCCTCGAAGGGCCGTTTCCAACTGCTTGATTTTCAAGTGAAATCTGGATCGGGCGATGGGCTTCGAACCCACGGTCCCAACCTTGGCAAAGGTTGGCGCACCCGACAGGATTCGAACCTGTGGCCTCCACCTTCGGAGGGTGGCGCTCTATCCAGCTGAGCTACGGGTGCATCTAGATTTTCGCCTAGCCCGGCCAACCAAGAGAGGTCAACGGACTCGGCACTTGCCGATCGATTCTGCCTGCAAGACGGGACCGCAAATTGGTGGTTCGCGACTCTACGCCAAATCTAGCCGTTTCGCCTCCACGCTATCCCGGCAACTGCTTACGCGGCGCTTACGCGGACTTTTTTGCGTTTTGGACGGACAGGCGATAGTCTTACAAGTCCTTGATATCCTGCCTAGTTTTCAACTCCTTCCTTGTACTAACCGTCTTGACACGAGCCTTCGGAGGGCAACGCTCTATCCAGCTGAGCTACGGGCGCCTGCGGTCACATTTAGACGATTGGCTTTTGCCCGGCAACCGCCCGGCGGTCCTCCGCCGGCCACGCGCCGATGAACCGCAGGC
>WBZS01000993.1_pt1 | contig 26144 bp, 23 predicted proteins | sample 5204201 | NCBI WGS metagenome assembly WBZS01 (sample SAMN12344357, study PRJNA552823) | activated sludge metagenome | biome: Activated sludge suspended growth; feature: Nitrification reactor; material: Wastewater; isolation source: activated sludge from nitrification reactor of wastewater... | reverse complement strand
AATCGTGGCTTGCCGCCCTTGCCCTGGACTTCCGACTCCTGTATCTGTAATCTTTGTATCAGAATCAGAATTTAAAATTAACTGCAAAGTTAAAACTTCTTTCTGATTGTCACCGTAACGCAGGTAAGCATATTTTGGTAAAGTTGAAAGTGCATATGAGAAGTTGGTTATTAATAAAAATAGAACAACAAAAAAACTTTTTTTCATTGTTTTCAGTATATAACACTTTTGTATTTTGAGTTGGGGAAAATATGATAAAATATAGTTAAATATATGAGAGTAGAAAGTAGGTCAACACTTGACCATTTGCAGTATTTAAATGTTGGTTTTGCTTCGACAATAAGATATAAACAAAATAGAAATGGGCAAGGAATTCTCAATCAATCCGTTTCAGAACATTTAGTTGGAATGCTAAATATTCTAGATGTTTTTAAGGAAGATTTAAATAGAAAACATAGACCTGATTAGGATAAGATAGATAAAATGGTTAGATATCATGATCTTGGAGAGATAGAAACTGGGGATATTATTGAAGTTGTAAAGACAGAGGAAGATGGATTGAATGAGAGAGATGTTGTTAACGGAATTCTGGAGCGTTTTCCTAGAGAGTTGGGTGATGAAATTAAAGAAATATTAATTGAAAAAGAAGAACATGAATCTATTGAGGCGCGTATAGTGCATGTTATTGATAAAATAGAAGCACAGATACTTATTGCAACCGAAAATGGAGTTGAAGAAGTTAAAAATATGCATAGAAGTTTAGGTATTAACTTAGCCGATTACGCAACGAGAAAAATATCTAAACTAAGAGATATTTTGATTGAATGGGAATTGGATGTTTTAGTTGAGCTACTTGATGAGGTTTGGGAAAGACAAAAAGAGTTGGGTATATTGGAGGAAGATCCTCAATTAAGATTAGAGTTAGAGGAAGCAAAAGAAAAAGAATCCGGAAAAGAAGATTGATTTACTATTTTTTATTAGTACTTATAGATTCTAAATATTTTTGAATATTTCTTTTCGCCATGTTTGTTTTCACATAGTCCAACCATTTTTCAGTAGGATGTCCATTTTTGTTTGTGACTATTTCCACAACGTCACCTCTTTTTAATTTTGTTTCTATTGCAACCATTTTCCCATTCACTTTTGCGTGCGACATTTTATCCCCAATCTTCGAGTGAATTGAGTAGGCGTAATCAATCGGGGTTGCACCTTCTGGTAAATCTACTACGTCACCTTTTGGAGTAAATACGAATACTCGTGTAGAAAAGAAATCGGTTTTAAGGGTATGTAAAAATTCGTCTTTGTCTTCAATATTTTTTTGCAACTCTAACAAATCTTTTGTCCAAGAAGTCTTCTTTTCAATTTCTTTTTTTGATTTATTTTTTCCAATTTCTTTATAATGTAAATGTGAAGCGATACCGAATTCTGCTTCTTCATGCATTTCTTGCGTACGAATTTGTATTTCCGCAGATTGTCCATCTTTTGTAAAAATTGTCGTGTGCAAACTTTTATAACCGTTTGATTTTGGTACAGCAATATAGTCTTTTATTCGACTGGCAATAGGGCGGTATTCAGAGTGAATTACACCCAAAGTTTTATAACAACTTGCAACATCGGGAACAATTATTCTTAAAGCGATAATGTCGTGGATTTTAGAAATATCCATTTCATATTTTTTTAATTTCAAAAATAGGGAATACAAATGTTTTATACGAGATTCAATTTTAATAACATTTACACCTTCAAGCTCCAGACTTTCTTTTATATTATTTTTTACTTCCTCCATTTTTTCCCCAGAGTCACGAATATAGCTTTCAGAAATTTCTTTTACATGTTTGTATTCTTCTGGTAGGGCATAAGGGAAAGCTTTTTCCTCAAGCTCTGTTTTGAGAGCACCCATACCAAGTCTGTCCGCAAGGCGCGCGTGGATTTCCAAAGTTTCTAAAGCTATTCTTTGTTGTTTTTCTTTTTTTATGAATTCTAAAGTTGAAATATTATGAAGTCTGTCCGCAAGTTTAATTACAACCACACGAATATCTTCTGCCATGGCTACAAAAAATTTTCTTAAACTTTCCACGTGTCGTTCTACACCAGAATATTTTAATTTTGAAAGTTTAGAAACTCCCATAACCAAAAAAGCGACATCTTTTCCAAAGTGGTCTTTCAATTCTTCTTCGGTTGTTTCCGTGTCTTCTATTGTATCATGCAAAATTCCTGCCACGATTGTGGTTGTGTCCATCCCGAGTTTTGCAAGGTTTTTCCCAGTGAGAATCGTGTGATTTACGTATGGTCCGCCCTCATTTCTTTTTTGTCCGCGGTGCTTTACATCAGCAAAATGAACCGCTTTTTCGATAGTAGCGATATCGTGTTTTGTCCAGTCCTTTCTTTCTTCTAAAATCACACTTGCAGGTAATACTTCATTTGACATGAGTGTATTGTAACATATTTGCAAATATGACACCCTCCCCACTCACTTTGTTCGTGTAGCTATCCTATAAAGGAGATTTTACTGTATAATTTCCCTTAGGAATACTAATATGATTTATGATAAGATAAAGCTAATAGCACATGGGTCTTATAGGATAAATAAATACAGTAATATTTTAATTGAAAAATTATTTTTAATTTTTATCAAAAATCGAATAAAGAATTACTATTTGACTAAAATATTTTATAAAATATTTTCTCTCTATCAATATATTGATATTAAAACTAATAAAGAGATTAAATTTAAAGATGAAAGAAATCATTACATACCAAAATTTATCTTGAATAATTTTGCAATCAAAACAAATAGTGGGGAAATATATCAGTATGGGAAGAATAAAGAATTTCCTTCCAAAGGTGTTTCCATAAGGCGAGAAGCAGCTAATATAAAAAATTATTATGCAACAAATAAATTAGATGACGGAAGACCTTCAAATTTTATTGAAAAGTCGCTATTTGCAAATTTGGCTGAAAAGTTTGGAGCTTTAGTAATAAAAAATTTGCTTGAAAATCCGGATCAATCCATAACTCCACTTGAAGAAAATATATTAGCAACTCATTCTGCTTTTCAATATGTAAGAACCCCTGCTTTTGCTGAGCAATTAAAAATTTATATTTTATATTTACTGGAAATTAAAAAAGTGCCCAGAGAAGTGTTTTCAAATAAGGGTAAGAATGAACTTAGAAAAATTTTTGAACACAATTCTTTAAATATTGATGATAACGATGTGAGAAACTATTTTATAGATCTAATGCGTAAGAATATTGATGTAAATAAAGTTATCACTCAAAAACTAGACAATTCACATGCGATAGTCAAAGTAATTTTCATGTTTATTGGTGTATCAATAATCCAGCCTTTGTTTAATAAAAAAATATCAATTATAGAAGCTAAAGCTCCTTTCTTTTTTATCATGCCAGATTCCGGTGCTGTTATTATTGACACGAAAGAGCCTGGGTGTAATTGGCCTTTTGGGTGGAATTTTAAAAGAAAAACTAAAATATTGTTACTGCCACTATCACCTGAAAAATGCTTAGTCTTTCATCAAGGCAAAATAGACAACACTTTAAGTACATTGTTTAGAGATTGTGCAATTGGGTCTTCTTATTACCAACATTTTAGATACATATATTCAGATAGAAAGGACATTACTATACAAGATAATCTAAATAATTTATAAGGTTTCTATATTTAATTTTATGTATGTCAGCTGTGAGTCAGAGAGGATGTTTTATTTCATCTCTATCTTATGTGGATTGTGCATTTCGCAAGTTTTGTTTGAACATCTTTCTGGAATAGTTTTTGTGCCCATCATCATAAGTGATCCACAAAGTTTACAAATATTTCCAGTTGGCTTGGCTTTTATGGCATTTTTACAGTCAGGATAATTTGAACATGAGTAGAAAATTCCAAATCTTCCGCGACGCTCTTCCATATAACCATCTTTACAAATGTTACACGACACTCCGTCAGTTGGGCGAACTTTTTCTCCTTGTTCTATATATTTACATTTTGGATATCCGGCGCAAGCTACAAATTTCCCAAACTTTCCTTCACGTTCAGTTAAATTATTTTTACCACATTTTGGGCAAGGTTTGCCAAGGTCTTTTGGTCTTTCCATTTCTTTGCCTTCCAATGTAAGTGCGCCTTTACATTCGGGGAAATCACTACAAGAATAAAATTTTCCATTTTTGGCTAATTTCACAACCATTTTTTTACCACAAACAGGGCATTTAATATTTTCTGGTGCTTCACCCAAGTTTGTTTCTTTTTCACCTTTAGACTTTTCTTTTACAAGTTCTAAAAATGGTTTGTAAAAATCTTTTAAAACTTTTACATATTCTTTTTTTCCTTCAGCAATTTCATCCAAGTCATCTTCCATGTGTGCAGTGAAATCATCAGAAATATACTTCATAAAATTATTTTCCAAAAATTCTGAAACTACCATTCCTGTATCAGTTGGCTTGAGAGCTTTGTTAACAACTTCCACATACTCACGAGTTTCGATAGTGGAAATAATAGAAGCATAAGTTGAGGGTCTTCCGATTCCGCGTTTCTCGAGTTCTTTTATAAGTCCAGCTTCAGAAAATCTGTTCGGTGGTTGAGTTTCTTTATCAATAATATCAAGTTTTTCTAATTCACACCTGTCGCCAATTTCTATTTTTGGAAGTATTACATCACCACCAGCACCATCTGGGTCTGCTTTTAGCCAGCCTGGGAAAATAATTCTTTGTCCATCTAGGTTTAGTCTATTTGAAAGTTTGTCAGAGCCTATTTCGATATGTGTGCGCTCAACTTTTGCGTCTTTCATTTGTGAAGTGACCGTACGTGAATGAATAAGGTCATAAAGTCTATTTTCATCATTACCAATTTTTACATTTTTAGTAAAAATATTTGTAGGGCGGATGGCTTCGTGGGCTTCTTGAGCATTTTTACTTTTAGTTTTAAAAATATTTGATTGTACAAAATCTTGTCCAAACTCTTTTACAACAAACCCACAAATATTTTTCTGAGCATCTGCTGATAATGTCACTGAGTCAGTACGCATGTAGGTAATAAGCCCAGCTTCGTAAAGTTTTTGCGCTGCACGCATAGTACGAGATGGTTGCATACCAAGTCGGCTTGAAGCTGTTTGTTGAAGTGTTGAAGTTGTAAATGGTGCACGAGTTGCGCGGCTGGCAATACTTACTTTTTTGTCGCGTACTAAAAAGTCTGAGGCACGCGCAGCCACAACTTCTTTTAATAAGTCTTCTTTTTTAACATCAAAAATATCTTTTGACTCGGCAACAAGTTTGTTTTTTTTGTCGTGAAGAAATTCCCCATGTAAAACAAAATAGGGAACAGGTTTGAAGTTTATAATTTCTCTTTCACGTTCAACTAAAATACGTAGTGCTGGTGATTGTACGCGGCCAGCAGAAAGCCCATAACGTACTTTTTTCCAAACAACTCCAGACAAATCATAGCCAACAAGTCGGTCGAGTACGCGGCGAGCTTCCTGGGCTTCTTTCAAATTCATATCTATTTTACGTGGGTGTTGGAGAGCATCAAAAATAGCTTCCTTTGTTATTTCATGATAAGTAACGCGTTCATAATTTTTCAATTTCAGTTCATCCAACAAATGCCAAGCAATGGCTTCGCCTTCGCGGTCCGGGTCAGTTGCAAGTATTACGTCACTTGCTTTTTTTGCATAATTTTTCAATTCAGAAATAACATTGGCTTTTTTTGGGTCAACTTCATAGTGTGGAATAAAACCAGCTTCTATGTCTATAGCTTTTTTGTTTGACTTTGGTAAATCACGCACATGTCCAACAGAGCTTTTTACAATATATTCGCTACCTAAATATTTGCCAATTGTTTTTGCTTTTGCAGGTGATTCAACAATAAATAGTTTCATAATTTTCGTTTAACACAATACCACAAACTTTTTGTTTTGCAAAATAAAAAAGTTTTACACAAAAAATTTTGACAACAAAATTAGTTTGTGTAAACTTAAAGTTATTATAAAATTGAAAAAAATAATTTAAATATGAAAAAGTCTGGTTTTACGTTGATTGAACTTTTGGTTGTTATTACTATCATCGGTATTTTATCCACAATTGTTGTTGTTAACTTGAACAGTGCTCGTGGTCGTGGACAAGACACTGCCATAAAAGAACAAATGTCACAGATCCGTGCACAAGCCGCTTTGTACTATGACACACAGTATGGTTATACAACTGGTGCGGTAGCAGCTGTACAGACAGCCAACTGTTTGACTGCTGCTTTCGCAGCTAACACAGCTTTTCCTGCTGGCTCATTTTTCTTGGATACCGACTTTGTTAGAGCAGCTCAAGGAATTCAAAAAAACTCTGCTGTTATACCTGTTTGTTATTTAGGTGGGTCTTCAAGTTCTGGTAAAGCACAATCTTGGGCAGTTACTGCTAAATTACGCCTTCCTGGATCTTCCGCAACCTCGACATCTGGGTATTGGTGTGTTGATTCAACTGGTAATGCATTAGAAACTAATGGAACTCCTGTTACAACAGGTGTTGAATATACTTGTAGATAGTAATGAAAATTTACAAAACAGCTCTCTGTTAATGGGAGCTGTTTTGTGTTATAATAATAATTCTAAAATATGGCAAAGCAAAAAAACGTTTCAAAAACAAAAAAAACAGTAAAAAGTAAAACTGTAAAAGCTTCATCTAAAAAAACAAAAATTTCTAAAGTAAAAAATAAAGTTGTTAAGTCGGTAAAGAAAAAAGAAACTTCAACTAGAAAACAAAGTTGGGGTAATGAAAAATTTGCTGGTTTAGAAGAAAAGAAAAAAACTAAACCAAAAGCTTTGACAATCTCACACAGAGTGCGAGACAACAAAGACTCAAAGAAAAAAGACGACGAAAAAGAAGAAGAACATATTGTTGAGCTTTTGAATAAAGGAAAACAAAGAGGTTTCATTACAAATGATGAGATTTTAAAGATTTTTCCTAATGCAGAAGATAGTATTAAGAAAATAGATTCTTTTTATCGTCGAGTTGAGGAAGCCAATGTTAATGTTCTTGAAAGTGGAAATTTGCTTGATTTAAATCAAGACTTAAACAACCTTAAAAACGAATATGCAAATAATGATTCTATTCAAGTATATTTGAAAGAAATTGGGCAATATCCACTTATTTCTTCTGATCAAGAAATTGCCTTAGCAAAAAGAATTTTGAAAGGTGATAAAGAAGCAAAAGAAATTTTGATGAAGGCTAACTTGCGTTTGGTTGTTTCCACTGCAAAAAAATACGCTTTGCGTTCCCAAGATTTAACTTTGCTTGACCTTATTCAAGAAGGAAACGTTGGACTTCATAAAGCTGTGGAAAAATTTGACCACACAAAAGGTTTTAAATTTTCAACTTATGCGACTTGGTGGATTCGTCAAGCTATCACTCGTGCACTTGCTGATCAATCACGTACTATTCGTATTCCAGTACACATGGTGGAAACAATTGCAAAATATAAACAAGTTTACAGAAGACTTTCACAGGACTTGGGCCGTGAACCGACCGCAGACGAAATAGCTTCAGAAATGGGAATTGAAGTTGAAAAAGTAAGAATGGTTGAGAATATTAACCAAGATACTGTGTCACTTGAAAAGCCTGTGGGTGATAGTGATGAAAGTGATCGTTCAACTCTTGGTGACTTTATCGCTGATGATAAAATTCTTTCTCCAACTCAAGAAGCTTCAAGAAGAATTTTACAAGACCAGATCCGTGAGATATTAAATGATTTGTCAGAAAAAGAAAGACAAATAATTATAATGAGAAATGGTCTTGATGGTGGAACTCCACACACATTGGAAGAAGTAGGGCAACATTTCCAAGTAACTCGTGAGCGTATCAGACAAATTGAAAGTAAAGTTCATGAAAAAATAAGAAATCACCCAAAAATCGGCCAATTGAGAAATTACATAGACTAACAAATGGAAAAAAAACATACAAATCGTTCTGTAATTTACGCTTTTTCCGGAAATTTATTAATAACTTTATTAAAGTTTTTTGGTTATTTTGTTTCTTATTCTCCTTCGCTTTTCAGTGAAGCAATGCACTCTTTGGCAGACACTTTTAACCAAGGTCTTCTTTGGCTTGGTGTTAAAAGGTCTAAGAAACAAGCTGACGAGAATCATGCTTATGGTTATGGTGCAGAAAGATTTTTTTGGGCAGTTGTATCTGCTTGTGGAATTTTCTTTTTAGGTGCAGGTGTTACCGTTTTTAACGGAATACAATCTTTAAGTAAAAATACTCATTCAGAAATTTCTGGTTTCATCTATTTTATTTTGCTTTTTTCTTTTTTTACAGAAAGTTTTACTCTTTGGAAAGCTTATAAAGAAATTTATACAAACAAAGAAGAATCTTTTAAAGAAAATTTACAAAATGCTGACCCAGTTTCTGTTGCTGTTTTTTACGAAGATTTCGTGGCGGTGCTTGGTATCATTATTGCGAGTTTAGGAATTTTTATTTCTAAAGTTACTGGTAATTTTATTTTTGATGCTATTGGTTCCATTGTTATTGGAAGTTTACTTGCTGTTGTTGCTATTTTGCTATTAAATATGAATAGAAAATATTTGCTCGGCAAGTCTATTCCAAAAGATATAAAAGAAGAAATTGTTGAGCTTTTAGAAAATAATAAACATATAGACAAAGTTCTTGATTTTAAATCAGAGATTTTGGATGTTGGAAAATATCATATTAAATGTGAAATTGAATTCAATGGTTATGCTCTTGTTGGTAATATTTTTGAAAATGAAGACATGAAAGAAAATTTTGAAAATGTGAAAGAAGATTATGAAGAATTTAAAAAATTTGTGATTTATCAAACAAATCAAATTCCAAGAATTGTTGGTCAAGTAATAGACAATTTAGAAAAAGAAATTAAAAAGAATTTTCCTCAAGTGGAACATATTGACTTGGAAATCAATTAAATTTGTCAAAATAAAAAACGCTTTTCAGAAAAGCGTTTTTTATTTCATTTTTTTATTCTTCTACTTCTACTATTTCTGCAGCAGTCCCATGTTCTTTAAAAGATTCAATTGCGTTCATTGCGTTTGCTTTTGAAGAGTAAGTTTCTGTCCAAAAAATAATTGTAGAATTATATGCGAATTGAACGCGGTAACCTTTTTCTGATTTTATAAGATTAAATTTATACATAATTTTATTTTTATTATAATTTTTTAATTTGAGAATTTCCCAGAACAAATAAAGTTTATGTTTTTCTAAAACTTTTGTCCAGATGTGCTTAAGTTGTTGTAAATAAAGTAAAATTACGACAGATTTTTAAGGGTTGTAAGAATATGGATCTTTTTTTGAAAGCTGGTATAATTTAAATGTGATTAAAAAAACTCTTAGTTTCCAATCAAATTTTATATGCTTAGAATATAAAAGCGCTGTTTCAACTGCGCTTTTTATTTATTAAATTTTTATGCAAAAAACATTAAAAAAATTGGTGGCGAAAATATTAGTGGTGAATATCCTTTTTGGAACATTTGTTGCACCGATTACTTATGCTCAAGAGATGTTAAATACCGATATTAATACGACAAGTGGTATCGTGGAAAATATGACTGTGGATAATGGTATTGCAAAAGAAAAAGGAAATGAAAAAGTAGATGATACTAGTGTTAAGCCTGAGTTACCTCCAGGTCAGGATAGTAAGTTGGGGGACTCAGCTATTGATCCGGATGAAGTTTGGAAATCTCAAATAACGGATCCAAAAATTTTACAGAAAATAAAAGATGATGAAGAAAAATTGGACAAGGAGTTAGAAAAATACACAGCTAAAGATAAAGATGGTAGTGAAGTAAAGTTAACTAAAGAAGAAAAGAGAAAAGATAAAAAGAAATCCGTTGCATCTTTGATGGCAACCAGAGTTGCTAACGATGCAGTAACAGTACAACCTCAACAGTATAGAGCTTTAAAACCAAGTGTAGATCAGACAACCGGGGCTTTGGTGTATAAATATGATTTTAATTTGCCAGAGGGCATTAAAGGATTAACACCAAAAGTGGTCATAAAGTACAATTCTCAAAATCTTAAAGATGGTACTCCTTATGGTTATGGCTGGGATATAAATCTACCATATATAGAAACTTTAAATAAGACTGGTACAGATAGAATGTATACAGACAATTATTTTACTCATTCTGAGCTTGGAGAATTTAGAAATATCTCAGGTAATAATTATGGGCTTCGAGTTGATGATGGGGAGATGTGGAAATTTACTTTATCTGCAAATTCTTGGATAGCCAAAGACAAAAACGGAACTACTTATACGTATGGTTTAACTACCGGTAGCAGACAAGATAATCCAAATGATGGGACTCAAGTATATAGGTGGTATCTAGAGAAAGTAGAAGATGTAAATGGAAATGTTATAAACTATAGTTATTATAAAGAATCTGGTCAAATTTATCTCTCTCAGATTAAGTATGTATACAATGAGTCTAATAATTTGTATAGAATTGATTTTAATAGAGTGGCAACGCAATCAAGAAAATTTGGTTTAGCTGGGTTTGTAATTGAAAATAAGTATTTAATTAACAATATAAAAGTTTACACAAATGGTTCAGTTACTAGAGAATACAATCTAAATTATACAACACCATCAACCAATAGTCCTTTTTCTCAAATAATTTCTATTACTGAATTGGGTTATTCTGCATCAGGAAACACCTCAAATACTGTTTCTTTTACTTATTCTAATAACGACACAGTAAGTGAATTTACAGAAAGTACTACTCTTCAGTTACCAGAAGATATATTAATGGTGAATGGTTTACCAAACGTAAATAGTTGGATTGTGGTTGATTATAATAATGATGGTTTACCAGATATAGTTAAATGCACTTCTGTAAATATTTATACAAGTCCACAGACCTGCAATAATAATAGCTACAAATATTACAAAAATAATGGTAGCAATTGGGTACTTGAAACTACCCCAAACTCTAATGTGTTTCCGCAAGATGCCTTTTTTTCTAATCATTTTTCAGATATTAATGGAGATAAAACTGTAGATGTTATGGTTCCTCCTTCGTCTTATAATGGTTATAAATATCAGGTATATTTGCATAATAATTTATTAGGTAATAAAGGGTGGTACTTTTCTGCAACCACAACTTTGCCTAACGATATAGGTGGTATTGGTGGATTTAACACCAACTGGGTAGGCTCAGACGTAAATAGGTTAACGGGGTATCAAACTGCTGATTTGAACGGTGATGGCTTGAATGATTATTTGCTTTATTCTTGGAATGCATATATTGCTGCGCCGTATGTTAATAAAGTTTTCTTGAATAAGGGAGCCACTATTACTCAAGAAACAGTTAATTTTCAAAATACTCAAGGTACTTATCTTTCCCTTAACACTGGTAACGGTTATCCACAAAGTACACTTACAGAGACACATAATGATGGTTTGACTGATATATTAAAGCAGACATTTGGACCATCACAAAAGAAATATTATTATAATACCGGCAAAGACTGGGATTCTGGAAATAATACCAATGATTTATGGGAATACACAACAGGTATTCAAGGAACACAGATGCTTACAAATGTTGACCTTAACGGAGATGGATATGCTGATTACATTCAACAAGCTAATAGTGAAACTCAATATGATCCAAATAACTCTACAGCTAATCTAACTGGAAGTTGGGCTACAAAACAAGTCTTTATTAATCAGCATAATGACCAATTTGCAGAAACTACTAATAGTATTAAATTTTCTAATTTTTCTTTAGGCTATTTTCCAGGAAATGTTTATTGGCCTTGTTGTAATATGTATAACAAAAAACCGATAGTATTTGTTGATATAAATGGAGATGGACTTACAGATGCAATTGATGTGACTTATAGAAATCAAGAACAGCCACTTGGATTAACTAGAAAAGTTTGGATTAATACGGGGAAGATACCAGGCATGATGACAGGAGTGACAACTTCTACTGGGGCTAGCTATGGATTTACATACAAGTCATCAGCACAATATAAAGATGCAAGTGGAAATAGTTTAAATCCTGATTTACCATTTACCATTCAGACAGTCAACACAATGACACAAAATGATGGAAATGGAAATATAGAAACTTACACTTATGACTATGCTGGAGGTTATTATTATTTTAGTGGAGTGCTAGATAGAAAATTTGCAGGATTTGAAAAGGTGACAATGACAAATCCTGATAATACAAAAGAAGTAACTTATTATCATCAAGGAAATGGAAATAATGGAGCAAATGCGGAAGTGGGTGATAGTGGATCAAAGATAGGGAAAGTGTTTAGGGTTGATATTTATGATAGTGCTAACAACTTAAAAGATTGGAAGACTTTCAAGTATGATGAAGTTAGTATTGGAACAGATAGATTTTTTGTTCCATTGGTACAAACAATTTCAAATTACAATAATGCAAACATAGCCAAAACTTATGTTTATGATAATTTAACAGGTAATTTACTTGATAGTATTGAATGGGGTTATGTAAATATAAGTAATATATTTACTTTTACTGATACAGGAACTGATAAGAGATCTACAACCTATACATACTTAAACAATACAACTACGAATGTAACAGTCCCAAATAATATACAGCTGAAAGATCAAAATGGAAACAAAGTCACAGAAAAGGTGATTACTTATGATGGTGGAAGTCTTATTAAAGGCAATCCTACAAATATATCTAGTTGGGTATCTGGCTCTACCTACAACAACAGTCAAAAGTCATACAATACAGCAGGGCAAGTAATAACTGAAACAGATCCAAGAGGAAAAGTGACTACCTATGCATATGATAGCTGGAATTTACTGCCAACTACAATCACTAGACCACTAGCACTCTATAAAAACTTTACTTACAACTATGCAATACAAAAACCAACAAATATTCAAAATGAAAATGGGAGAAACTTTTCATTTACCTATGATGGAGCAGGTAGAGTAAAAAGTGAACTCATTCCAAATGATGCAAGCCCTACAACGCAAGTAACAAAAGCAACTTATGATTACAATGATATAGGTAATAGTGGTCAAAAAGTATATATACAAAAAACAAATAATGATCCAACTACGAATTACTATTCTCTTTATGACGGACTAGGTAGAAATATACGAAATATAACTCAGACAGGAGCTAATAGTTATGTAGCTGAAGATATTGTATATGGTCAAAAAGGATTAGTAAGCTCAAAATCATTACCATATAGTTATACTGGAAGTCTTACAAATGTATCAGGTTCGCTTTCTCCAACTGGAGTAAAAACTAATTATTATTATCTAACAAATGGTGATGTTTATCAAATAACTGATGCAATTGGGACAACTTATATTTGGAGAGGTGGTTATGATAAGGTTGTAACTGATCCAAAGAATAACCAGACAGTATATTGGAGTGATGGATTTGCAAGAAATATAAGTATCACTCAAAAAACAAACAATAACACAGTATGGAATGATACTTCTTATCTATTAAGAGCAGATGATAAGTTGTTAAAGATAACTGATACAATGGGAAATGTTCGTAATTTTACCTATGACGGAGAAGGTAAAAGACTAACAGCAGAGGACCTGCATGCCCCAGCTGATACAACTTTTGGTACTTATACATACTCTTACGATGCAGCAGGAAACATGATAACAAAAGTAACTCCAAAAGGTGACTCAATCTCATACACCTATGACGATATAAATAGAGTTCTTACAGAAAAACCAACGGGGTCAAATTTTGTAATTGCTTCATATATGTATGACTGCGGTGTAGATGGAAAAGGGCAATTGTGTGCTGCTGGTCGTGACTATAGTGCGGGATATTCGTATAACTACACCCCAAATGGACAGTTGAAAACTCAAGAAATGTCTTTTGGTGGAGTATACACAGGTAGTAAATTTACAAATTATAAATATGATACACAGGGAAATTTAACAGAAATAAATTATCCAGACAACACCAAAACTGCCTACACATATGGATATAGAAATTTACCAGTTTCCGTAAGTTATAATGGAGGTACAGTACAACCAATAGTAAATAATATTTCTTATAACGAAGTAGGTAGTCCTTCTACGATTGCACTTGCAAATGGGGCAAACACTGTTCATACTTATGATGGAAATAAAATGTATAGACTTACAAATAAAACTACAGGAACGTTGCAAAATCTTTCTTACACCTATGATAATGTTGGTAATATACTTACTCTTGTTGATACTTCCAATACAGCTACAGCTAGAACAGCCGCCTACACCTACGACGATCTCTATAGGCTCACCTTAAGTAGTGATTCTAAATTCCCATACAATATATCATATACATACAATGCAATAGGCAACATCACAAACTACGCTGGCTATACCTTTGAATACACTCAACCCAACAAAGTAAACCCTTACGCTATCACTTCAGTCACAGGCTATCAAACATACACCTATGATGACAACGGTAATCTCTTAACCGATGGAGCAAGAACAAACACTTGGTCAATAAGCAATGAACTATTAGAAACCGTAATGGGATCTAACACTATTTCCAACACTTACAACTACAACAAAGAAAGAATAGAACAAAATGTAAATGGAACAGATAGAAATGTATTCTTCAACAAATACTACTCACAACAAAACAATGCAACTACCACTAAAAGTATATTTCTAGGAAATACTCTAATAGCAACAATAGTAAACAATACCCCATACTACAACCTCACAGATCATCTAGGAACAGTAGAAAAAACAATAGACAACAATCAGACAATAACTTCTCTATCATATTACAAACCCTTTGGAGTAGAAATAACTCCTACAGGAAACTCTCTACAACCAACTAGAAAATACATCGGTGAATACAATTCACCCCTTACAGGGTACTCATATCTAAATGCAAGGTACTATGAGGCAAATCAGGGACAGTTCATATCTCAGGATCCGGTGTTTTGGGAATTAGGTTTAACAAGTGACGGAAATCAAGCGTTACTTAACCCACAAGCACAGAACAGTTATTCTTATGCAAACAACAATCCGATAGTGAATAAGGATCCGAGTGGGCGGTGTCCTTGGTGTATACCTGCGATTGGTTTTGTTGGAGGGATAGTTACTCAGGGGGTTAAAGATTATCAAAATAATATTTTATCAACTCCTTCTACGTATTTATATGAAGGATCGAAAGGAGCTGCTATTGCAGTAGCTGCTGCAATAGCTGTTACAACCTTGCCCATATCAGGACCAGGTGCTGTTCTAACTGGAGTAGGAGCTGGAGCTGGAACTTCCGTGGTAGTTGATGTTGGGATTGGAAATGCGTTATTAAAACAAAATAAAACAAATTCAGAAATAACCCAAGATGCAATATTGGGCGGAGCAGGATATGCTTTTGGTAACTCTGTTATTGGTCCAGCCATAGGAAGACCTGCAACTAAATTTGTTTCTCAAATTACAAGTAAAGCAACACAAAAAGAACTAACAAAAGAAGTAATACAAAACATGCCTAGTATAATAATGAATTCTTATAATAATAGTACTCAAAATAAACCTAACTCTAGTTTTGGAAATTCTGCAGCAAATTCTACCGCTCAGATTATTGGTGTGAAGTCAATTAACTTCTTACAAAAATAAATTATGAAAATATATAAAAATCAACTCATCAGATCAAAACCTTTTATTTTCTTTCTATCCATAGTAGTATTATTGGGGATATTATCCTTATATCAAGGTTTAAAAGAGAATAATTTGTTCTTTATTACTGTTTCTTTAGCTTATATATTATTTTTTCTTGTAAGTTTTTATTTATCTTGTTTAAGTACCATAATTATAGATAGTAAAATTTATTATAAAAGTTGGTTTAGTAAAAAAGAAATTGAATTTTCAGATATTAAAGCTTTTAAGGTAGATCCACTGTTAACTCAAATTTTTATTAACCTAGTGGATAATAAAAATAAAATAATTATTCCAAAAGTTTCTTCTTACTTTTCCAATAAGACAGAATTTCAAGAATTTATAAGAGAAATACAAAAAAATAATTCAAGTGTTGAAGACAATATAAACTGGGATAATTGGTTTGTGAAAAAAATGTTTTGGTAATCATCGACCACCTCCACTAATGACACATCTTCAACTTAAATCAACTCACCTCATGTAGACAATTATGAAAAACAAACTATTAACTCTCATATTACTCCTAAACTTTACAGTAGTTTCTTTTACTCATGCCCAAACACCCACAAACACAGAAGATCTAATCACATTCTCACCACTTGAAAACACCTTCATCACTTGTTCTGAATCACCAGTAGATACAAATACAATAGAAACTAGTACAACTACTCTACAAACTCCAAATTGCATTGTTTGGTCTCCAATAAACTCTTCTACCTCCACAACTGAAAAAGATAATGGGTTTCAAGTTCTTGGCTTTCTAAATGCTAGATTTCTAGAACCAAATCAAAGTCAATTCATCTCTCAAGACCCTGTCTTCTGGGAAATAGGATTAACGAATGATGGAAATGATATACTCTTAAGCTCACAGGCAAAGTTCTAAAATTTCTGAATTGCGTAAATGCATAACATAATCTGTAATTTGAATAAGAGATAACCTTGCTCAAGTTAGCTGGCGTCCTTGAGTAAGAACCGTGCGGTTTGTTACAGGGTAAAGCTTTTTTGTTAGCTTTTATTGTAACATCTCGACGGTACTTGAGCACGTTGTTTTTTCTCAAAATGTGACAAATGTGACACATAAATACATAAAATGTTACAGGCCACTGTAACATTTTTCTTGTTTTAAATACATCACTTGCATTAATTTAAATACCTGATACATTGCGCAGCGTAAAAAAAATAATTAAGACTTTTCACACAAAATATATGCAAACAAAAACAAAAAACATCATACCACTGTCTTGGACTACAATTAGTAAAAAAGTAAATGAGTTAATTCCTCAGAAAGTTAATCCTAGAAAGATATCAGATAAGCATATGTCAGATCTTAAAAGATCATTACTAAAATTTAACTTAGCAGAAATACCAGCAATAGATTTTGATGGAAAGATATTAGCAGGACATCAAAGAATACAAGCTCTGAAACTTCTTGGTCGTGGTGAAGAAATGATAGATGTTAGATATCCAAATAGGAAGTTAGAAGACAAAGAAGTAAATGAATACTTAAATAGGGTCAAATAACCTAGGAGGTGAATTTGATTTTGATATGTTAAAGGAATTTGATATTGAAGTATTAGAGTTCGCTGGATTTAATGTAGATGAATTAGAAAAAGAATGGGATATACACCCTAAAAAAACTAAAGAGTTTGATGTAAGCAAAGCTTTGAAAGAAATTAGAAACGTAGTTACTAAACTTGGGGACAGAATACTTCTTGGTGATCACGTACTCATTTGTGGTGATAGTACGAATCCAGATGTAGTTAAAAGACTAATGAACGGTAACAAAGCTAGTTTAATCAATACTGATACGCCATATAACCAGAAGTTGGATTACAACAAAGGAGTTGGAGGAAGTAACTCAAAGAGAAATTATGGTGGAGATGTGCAAGATGATCTACCTGATAATGTATACAAAGAATTTGTAAGGAAGATAATGAAAAATGCATTAGATAATTCAATTGCCGATGTACATGCTTTTTTCTGGTGTTCAGACTATTACATCTGGGTATTTCAGACTAACTATTTAGAATTAGGATTACAGAATAAAAGAGTTTTATCTTGGATCAAGAATAACGCATCACCTACTCCACAAGTAGCCTTTAATAGAGCTACTGAAAGTTGTTGTTATGCTGTAAGAGGTAAACCATATTTAAATACTGAGATTAATAATCTAAATGAAATACAAAATGAAGATGTTGGTACAGGAAACGTGATGTTAGAGAATATATCCAATTTACTCTTAGTAAAAAGACTGCCATCTAGCAAATATGAACACCCTACAGAAAAGAATCCAGAGGTACATCATAATATATTAAAAAGATGTTCTCGAGAAGACGATATTGTTTTAGATTTAACAGCTGGCTCTGGATCCATACTTTCTGCCTGTCATGAACTCAAAAGAAAAGTATATATGTGTGAACTAAATTCAATCTTTTGTGACGTGATAGTCAAAAGGTATGAGTCTCTAACTGGCAGGAAAGCCATATATGAAAATTCATAAGAAGAAAGAGTTCTTAGATGAGTTGCGAAGAGTACCACTAATCTCCTATGCCTGTGATAAAGTTGGAATAGCTAGACAAACCTATTATAGATGGATAGAAGCAAATCAAGACTTCAAAAATGAGGTTGGTTTAGCTATGCAAGAAGGGGCTGATAAAGTAAATGACATGGCAAATAGTCAATTATTTAAATCTATTAATAACGGAGAACTAAGAGCTATTATTTACTGGAATGAAAAGCAAAGTGACAGGATTAATAAAATGGCAAATAGATTACAAGGTAAGACTGAGAATGTATCTACAGAAGATATTGTAAAGCTAGCAACTAAGAATATTTTAGAAGAATTACATATTGGAAGTACTAGAGAAAGTAAATTTGTCTTAGTTAACAATGATCCAAGGTATTACTCGCCTGATAAGTCAAAGTTGGAAGATGATAGAGATCGGAGAGACGGAAAAGTTAGTAATGATTTTGACTCGGAGGGAGCATTGAGGGCTTTTGATAAAATATTAGGGAGAGAAATTTAAATAAGTGATCGGTGGTACTTAAAATCGTAAAAAGTTACGAACAGATAAGATAGTTGTCGTTATGTATTATTTATGCTATTATGTTATGGTCGTAACATAATAATAAAAATATGATAATTCAAAAAGAAATAATTATTAATAAAGGAGTTGAAGATGTTTGGAAATTAATTGGTCCAGGCTTTTCAGAAATAGAAAAATGGGCAACAACAATTAGTCATTCAAGAATTTTAGAAAAATCAAATAACTCTTCTATGTGTTCAATTCGTGGATGTGATACTGTTATGGGAAGTATAAAAGAGAAAGTATTAGATTATTCAGATGGACAGCATCTTGTAAAATTTAATATATTTCAAGGCATGCCTTTTATTATTAAAGAAGTTGTTCATACTTGGCAGGTTTTACCAAGTGGTAATCTAAATTCAAAATTAAGTATGAAGGTGGATTTAACTTTAAATTTTTTAGGGAGAATCATGCAGCCGATTATGAAAATTATGATGGGCAAAATGTTTGAGGATATGGCTAAAGATTTCAAAATCTATGCAGAAACAGGAAAGCCCAGCGCTTCAAAAATAAAGGCTTTGGCAAAATTAAAACAATAATGAAGCTAGAAACTATAATTGAATATTGTCTTAGTAAGAAAGGAGCAACTAAATCATTTCCGTTTTCCAAGTTGCCAGAAGTTTTGGCTTTTAAGGTTGGAAATAAAATGTTTGTTGTTACAGATGCTAAAAATTTTGAGTATATTACTTTGAAATGTAGGCCAGAACTGATAAATAAGATTAAGGTAGAATATGAGGCTGTCAGTAAACCACCCTATTTTGACGAAAAACATTGGATATCTGTTGGCTTAGATGGTTCAATACCTAGTGAGGTAGTACTCAGTTGGATTGATAACTCATATGTTTTAGTCTTAAATAACTTACCAAAAAAAGAAAGAATAAAATATGAGTAAAATTAAAAAATTAGGTAGACCTTTTAAATTTTCAGAAAGTGAATTCGTAACAAAGGCTACAAATGTCTTTTATAAATACGGATATGAGAATAGCAGCATATCTATTTTAGAAGACGAAGCAGATATTGCAAGATCAAGCTTAACAAACAGTTACAAAAATAAAGAAGGAGTACTTTTAAAATGTTTGGATAATTATCTTAACTTAACCAGTTTCCATCTACTTGATCCTCTGAAAAATACCAATGATAATGGATTTGATTCAATTATGAGTTTTTGGAACAAATTAGAATCAATTGCCTTAAAAAACAAACCAATGAAAGGTTGTTTTATGTTTAACATAAATGGTGAATTAGGGAGACTTGAAAACAAAAAAATCTCTGGTAGATTTAATACTTATATGGCTTCTTTAGAAGAGTCATTTAGTGCAGCACTGACAAGAGCTGAAAAATCAAAAACCTTAAAAAATATACCTCCACAAGCTAAGTACATATTGATTACCTATATTGCAGGAACTAGTATGTTAATACAAAATACTAATAATACAGAACTAATTAAAAATACTTTTAATAGTTTAAAAAAACTAATCACAAGTTGGAAATAATCTCAACTATAAACTAATATAGTCAATACGCGTGATATATTTGTAACAGTCGTCACAAAATTAATAATATATAATTAAATATGCTTTCAACAGAAATTATTACACCAACTGGAATGACAATAGGAACATTATCATTTGCATTAATGGCAAAATGGTATATTTGGCCAATTATAGAAAAATGGAATTTAAAGGATTCTTTGATCCTACTATTACTTCCTCAAACCTTTAGATATATTGGTTTGACATTTTTAGTTACAGGAGTTACATCAACAAGCTTAAATACTAATTTCTCTTATCCGGCAGCTTTTGGAGATTTGCTTGTAGCTTTGCTTGCATTACTATCTATTTTTGCATTAAAGTATGACTACAAATACGCGATAAAATTTGTTTGGTTTACTAGTGTTTTAGGAATTCTAGACTTTGTCATTGCCTTTGCTACTGGAATTATTTATAACACGCCAGAGCAAATGGGTGCAACATATTACTTACCATTGGTTATTGTTCCAGCACTTTTGGTTTTGCAAGTACTTACAATTATTACACTTATTCATAACTCAAAAAAAAATAATAGTATATGAAGGAAACTTTTATGAAAATGATAAACACAAAAAATAGAAGTTGAATATAATAAAAAAAATTTTAAAGAGCAACTCACTTTTGATATCATTAAAATAATATATAGGTTTTTGGATTTACAGAGGACAGAGGCCCATTCACAAAGGAGAATAAATAACCCTATTCACAATATAGACTTTTTTTAGTTTTGCATAGACTTAGCAAACTAGCTCTTTTCTGTCATTAATATATATAGAGGTTAACCGTCCAAAGTAAACTCTGACAGATATATGAATACAAGTACAAACGCAAGAATAGGGCTAGAAATGATAGCTCCAACTGCAAAAATTAGATATTGTTTATATGCTCGTAAATCTACTGAATCAGACGAAAAGCAAGCATTATCTATTGAATCTCAAGTTAAAGAAATGTTATCTATAGCGGATAGAGAAAATTTAGAAGTAATAGATATTAGACGTGAATCACATAGTGCTAAAGATTCAGGGCAACGACCAGTATTTAAAGAAATATTAGCTGATTTAAGACGTGGTAGATTTAATGGAATACTTACTTGGGCACCTGATAGACTTTCAAGAAACGCTGGTGATTTAGGATCTGTAGTAGATCTTATGGACGAAAAGAAATTACTTGAAATTAGAACTTATGGACAACAATTTAAAAACTCACCAAACGAAAAGTTCTTACTAATGATTTTATGTTCGCAAGCGAAACTCGAGAATGACAATAAGAGTATTAATGTGAAGCGTGGACTAAAGACGAGATGCGAAATGGGACTTCGCCCCGGTCCTGCAATATTTGGATACTTAAACGAAAAACATGCAGACAAAAAATGCCAAGTAGTTCCTGATCCTGAAAGAGCACACATAGTAAAACAAATGTTTGAAAAAGTAGCTTATGAACAATGGAGTGGAAGAAAGATATATAACTGGTTAAAGTTTGAACTAAACTTAAAAACTAGAAATGGAAATAAAGGACTACCACTTAGTAACATATACCTAATTTTAGAAAACCCGTTTTATCACGGAGTTTTTGAATACCCGAAAAAAAGCGGAAATTTTTATACAGGAAGACATGAGCCAATAATAACTAAAGAACTATATGAACTCGTACAAACTCAAGTCAAAGTTCGTATATTACAAACAGCAGAACCAAAAGAATTTGCTTTTATAAAAATGATGAGTTGTGGACTTTGTGATTCAGGTATTACAGCTGATGAAAAGTTTAAAAAACTAAAAGACGGATCTGTAAACAGACATGTCTACTATGTTTGTAGTAAGTCGAAAGATAAAAACTGTAAAGGTGGGTATATTAACGAAGAAGACCTGATTAAGCAATTTGAAAAACTATTAGATCAAATCGATATAAACGAAATTGGTATGAGGGATAGAATTAAAGACGAAGTGCAAAGGATTAAGAAATTTCAACACTCTGTACTTGGTTTAAAGCAGGAAATACAAATAAATGACATAGATGTTCGTAACTATGCGAAGTTTATATTAAAAGACGGATCTGTAGATGAAAAGAGAGAATTATTAAGTTGTTTTAAGAGCAAAATTTTATTAGCAAATAAGGTAATAAGACTTATGTAAATATACAAATAAGCCCTGGGAAATGTTATAATATGGCTATGTAAATTATTAATGTTATAAATTCTAATTACAATCAATATAAAAATAATCATGCAATACGAAATAGACTTACAATCCGAACACAAAAACCTCTTTCTTGAAGCGAGAGAATATTTACTTTCGTTTGACGGAATTGAAGAAACTAAAAAGGAAAGAATTACAACCTATTCAGACAAAAATGGTGGAATTTGCCATATGAGAACAATGCCATATGGAATTGATTTTGGTTTTCTGAAAGGTGCAAAAATGCAAGACAAACTTGGACTTTTGACAGGTAATGGAAAAGCAATTAGAGTTTTACCGTTAAAAGAAATGAACAAGGATGCTGTTAAATATTACATTGACCAAGCGATAGAAATTAACGCAAAGAAATAGAAATGACTTTTAAGCAAATTATTTTGGAGCTTAAAGAGTTAGGCGACAAAGACAAAATTGTTCTTAAAGAAAAAAAGTTTGGAATTGTAGCAAACAACTCATTAGGAATTTACCATAACGACTTAAAAGAACTTGCAAAACAAATAGACAAAGACAATACATTAGCTATTCAACTTTTTGACAGCGGAATTTATGAAGCAAGAATTTTATGTAGCAAACTATACAACATAAAAGACTTGACAGAAAACCTAATGGAAAAATGGGTTGCGACTTTTGAGAATTGGGAAATTTGCGACACCTTTTGTATGGGACTTTTTGCCAAAAGTAAATTTGCAGTTTCAAAAGCAATTGAATGGACAGACAGAGAAAATGAATTTGAAAAAAGAGCAGGTTTTACAATTATTGCAGCTTATTGTATGGCAGACAAAAAAGCGAACAATGAAACATTTGAACAATTCTTGCCAATAATAAACAGACATTCAACAGACGACAGAATTTATGTAAAGAAAGCTGTTAATTGGGCATTGAGAAACATTGGAAAAAGAAACAAAGATTTGAACAAAAAAGCAATTAAAGTAGCAAATGACTTAATCAAACTTGACAACAAAACTGCAACTTGGATAGCAAAAGACGCATTGAAAGAACTGCACAGCGACACGGTGAAAATACTTGATTATCCCAGAGAAATTTATAGAAGCAAACGAAATGAAATTTGAGAATACATATAATATCAACACAGGTTCGATCGGTACCAAAAATTGATCTATCAAATATAATATATCTTTAAGACAAAAAACTACCATTATGGAAAGTGTTTTTTGTATGCAAATTAGCTATCTTTGAGCTAGCACGAGTTGGCTGCCGGACTTGGGGTCGAACCAAGGTTAACGGGATCAGAATCCGTTGTCCTACCACTAGACGATCCGGCAATATTTTGAAATTATACCATATTTTGTAAGTCAAAAATTTCCACAGCGCCAAAAGCCTTGAGAAACAAAGTTTTTTTTAAAACGTAGTATACTTTTGTAATAAACATAAAATTATGGAAACACAAACTCTTTCTGACGGAAATTTTCTTACAAAAGTTGGCGGAGCTATAAATAAATTTTTTAAAAGTAAACATGCAAGAAGAAATATAATTGGGACATTACTGTTTTTGCTTGCTATTGGTTATACGTATTATTCTTATTTTGGTAAAACTACTGCTACAACTTACGAATACGCAACAGCAAGTGTAAAAACAATTAAAAAAACTGTTGAAGGAAGTGGAAAAGTTGTCAGTGTTTCGGAGCTAACAATTCAGCAGTTGCAAAATGCGGGGAAAGTTACAGCTGTGTATGTAAAACCAGGAGACTATGTAAAAAAAGACCAAATCATTGCAACTCTTGATAATAGACAAGCTTCTATTCAGCTTCAACAAGCTCAAGCTTCGTACGACAAAATTGTTAACGGAAGCACAAGAGAGGAAATGGCCATAACAAATCAAGCTGTTACAAACGCTAAACAAAGCTATGAGATAACTAAACAACAACAAGACACAGCTGTTGCTAATGCAAAAAGAACTTTGCTAAATACAAGCATAGCTGCCGTACCAGTTGTTGATGGAAGAATTCAATCAAATATCCCGACTGTTTCTGGATCATATACTTGTACAGATGAGACTGAATACAGTATTGACTCATACCTGAGTGGCTATGTGAATGTATCTGGTGTAGGGCAAGTTATTATGTCTTCTGTTCCACAGCCACTTGGAAATTGTGGTTTGTATATTTCTTTTGATCAAAGTAAAGATTATAGTAATGGGGCTTGGAAAATAAGTATTCCAAATAAAATTTCTTTAAATTACGCAAATAATTTGAGTGCTTACAATAATGCTTTGCAAGCTCGTGAACAAGCACTTGCCAATTCTCAGACTTCAATTACAAATGCCGAGCTGTCTTTGGATCAGAAAAATGCTGGAGCTCGCCCAGAAGATATTTCTTCAGCTCGTGCGAGTTTAGCTTCGGCAAGACTTAATTATGAAAATACAATTATTCGTGCGCCTTTTGATGGACAAATTGGAGCTGTTTCCGCAGCTGTCGGACAGCAAACAAATAGTCAGCAAGGTGTTGCAACAATTATAACTAAAGATAAAATAGCAGAAATTTCTTTGAATGAAATTGATATTGTAAATGTAAAACTTGGACAACAAGTTGAGCTTACTTTCGATGCAATTCCCAATGAAGCTTTTATGGGAACAGTGGCTCAAATTGATACTGTTGGAACAAATTCTTCCAATGTTGTTTCTTTTGCAACAAAAATTTCTATTCCAAATGCTGACGAAAGAATTAAAAGTGGTATGAGTGTAACGGCAAATATTATTGTAGATAAAAAAGAAAATATTTTAACTGTGCCAAGTGGAACAATCAAATCAGAAGGCTCAGGTGAAAATCTAAAAAACTATGTTATGAAAAAAATTTCCGGAAGTCAGACAAGAGAAAATTCTAAAGTTTATGTGACAACTGGAATAACAAATGATGTAGACACAGAAATTGTGGAAGGTTTGAGTGAGAACGATCAAGTTGTAAGTAAAACTGTAAGTGGCACAGCAACAACTAAAACACAAACAACTTTTAGTTTGTTTGGTTCTGGACCTGGAGGTAACAGGGGTGGTGGTACAGGTGGATCACGAACAACAGGTGGGACTACAAATAGATAAATTATAATGATAACACTAGAAAATATTAAAAAAGAATATGTGATGGGTGATGTGACATTGGAAGTTTTGCATGGAATAAATATCCATATAAAACAAGGTGAATTTGTCGCTATCATGGGTCACTCGGGAAGTGGAAAATCGACAATAATGAATATTTTAGGTTTGCTTGATGTTCCAACTTCTGGAAAATATTTTTTAGAGGAAGGTGACGTTTCAAAAATTTCTGACGATACGCAATCTTCAATTCGTGCAGATAAAATTGGTTTTGTATTTCAATCTTTTAATCTTTTGCCAAGAACTTCAGTTTTCAGAAATGTCATGCTTCCTTTAATTTATAAAAATCAAAATACGTCTGAAAAAGAAAGAGAAGAAAAAGTAAAACAAGCTTTACTTTCGGCTGGTTTTCCAGAAGACAAGTGGTACAATCAATCAAACCAGCTTTCTGGTGGACAGATTCAGCGTGTGGCTATAGCTCGCGCACTTGTAAACGACCCTTCTTTAATTTTAGCTGACGAGCCAACAGGAAACCTAGACTCGAAAACTTCGGAAATTGTTTTAAAAACTTTCCAAGATTTAAATAGAAAAGAAGGTAGAACAATTGTTTTAATTACGCATGAACAAGATGTTGCCAAATGG
>WBZS01000992.1_pt1 | contig 26165 bp, 23 predicted proteins | sample 5204201 | NCBI WGS metagenome assembly WBZS01 (sample SAMN12344357, study PRJNA552823) | activated sludge metagenome | biome: Activated sludge suspended growth; feature: Nitrification reactor; material: Wastewater; isolation source: activated sludge from nitrification reactor of wastewater... | reverse complement strand
TGAGAAGCTTTCACTTACGAGGTGACCCTTCGGTGCGGCAGACGGCGACTTCAGCAATCACCATCCTCCCTGCTCAGAAGGGTCACCTCGCCCCACGCCACGCCCAACTCGCCGGTGGATCAGGGTTGAGCAGCAGAGGAACAATCCGTGAAAGCCAAGGCTCCCGGGGTAGAGCGAGTAGTCAACGTCTCCACCCTATCCCGACCCTATCCCGACCCTATCCCCAGGAGCCCCAGGCAGCCTTATCGAATGTCAAACCGGCTGGGCGAGGGACCCTGCACAGCCTTCATGTCTCTACCGCTAGGGGAAAGGCGCGATTCCACAAACCTCCATGTTCGATTCAGGCTTTCTGACGAATCATCGTGTTGAAGGGCTGCCGAGTTCTCTCCCGTCTTTCCGCCCCAATCATCCAATACAGTGCTATGACCGACACTCTTGATCCTGAAGCCCTTGGAGTTCGGAACAAGAACCCACGTGCGATTCAGGTGCTCTGGCAAATCGTCGGGTTGAAGGGCTGCCGAGTTCTCTCCCGTCTTTCCGCCCCAATCATCCAGCACGGTGCTATGACCGACATTCCTGATCCTAAAGCCCCCAGCATTCGGAACCAAAACCCAAGTGCGTTGCGGACTGAAAGGTGAATCATCTGGCTGGAGGGCTGCAGAATCTTGTCCTGTCTTGCCGCCCCAGTCGTCCAGAACGGTTCCGTGGCCGACGGATTGAATTCGATACTCAACCCCGAAGGCGACTTTCCCATTCGAGTTCGGCACATAGCGCATGCTCGTGTCTGTCGCCTCAACCTCGAAAAGCGGCCTGAATACAGAATTTCTCAGGCGCGGGTCTGTATACAAGTGAAACCCTATCTCCCAGGGCTTCTCTCTGGCAGGGTTCGAGTCGTCAGTACCCTTGCCATCCAGACTGTGTAGGAAACTCATGATCTTGGGATCGACGGGAACACTCCTCACGGGGACTTGCATGACCCTGGAGATGGGAATGTGTTTAGTGTTGCCCGTAGAAAGCCAGAAGCCTTCGGTGGTCTGAAGCAGGACCTCGCCGGTATGGTCATTGATCTTGATCCAGTCGCACTTCCAGTCGCCTGCGAGCGTGTTTCCACTCATGCGAGCTGTGATCGCATCAACTTTCGAGAGGTTCACGTTTTCCGGAATGACAAAGTCATAAGTGTCGAGGTCGTCACATTCGAAATCGTTGTACCCCGGTTTATCGCAAAGGTCCTCGTAGGTGACCCCGTTGTACCGAATGCCGATATGCACGTTGTTGTCAGTGCCCGGACTGCTGAGCCAGCGGCCGTTGGTCTTCACAGTGACTGAACGAATCTTGGCCGCCTCGACGGTTGAATAGCCGGCGTACCGCGCCTCGCCGACAATCCGGTTCAGGTCTTCCACGCGCAGAAGATGCAGTTTCCCCATGTTGAGGCATTGATAGACAGCGTGGAAGCTTTGTCTTACGGTGTCATGAATGACCCCATAGTTGCCGAACTCCGCATCAAGCGTCGCGCTCATGTTGAGTACATCGAAGAGTCGTCCATTATCCAGGTAGGTCTTCGGGTCACTGAATATGCGCTGAATCGCCCGTGCGGAATCCTCCAGCGTCGTGTAGGCCTCCCCGGTAATCGCCTTCGCCACAGCGATCATAAAGTCCTTGAACAGATTCTTGAGGTCCTGTTCAAGTGGCTTGAAGAGGTCCAGTTGATCGAGGAAGGTGATGACTCGGCTGACGAAGTCAGGTAAGCCGACCATGCTCGTGAAGTTCTGAATGAACCAGATTTTCAGGTATGCTGTTGCCGCCTCGATCTTCTGGGGCTCGTCTGAGCAGAAGGTCTGCGCGGTTCTCGCCCAAGCATCAAGCCACGTCGATATGCCTCTGTCAACATCGTTCTCCCAGCGTTGAACGTAGTCCGTCACCAATGGCAGTTGTCCCATAGTTGTGCTATTCAGCGCGTTGTGGACCGATTCTCTGAAAGCGCGGAATTTTCCCGGCAGATTCATGCTGCTATCGCCGGCAAGGCCCGTCGCCTCCTGGCAATAGAACGTGTCCCGGATGAATTCGAGAGGCGGCTGGAGGCTCATGTTGGCTGTGGGAGGTACTTTTTGGTCCATGTAGCTTTCGACAAGTAGGTGTCGCGCTACGATTTTGGCCTTCTCGGGATCTCGGACGATTTGGTCGTAAGGCGGGAACCAGCCTTTTGCATGCGAGTTGACATAGGCATGTCCGAACATGTCTCCCGCATAGTGGAACATGAACCCTAGCGCAAAGGAGAGGTTCCGTTCGTAGTCGGCGGGAACGGAGTAGGCAAGACGTCTAAACATGAGGTCGAGCCATTTTCCCGAACTCTCGGGATGAATCACCGCCTGTCCGAAAACCATATCCGGATAGAAATCAGGCCCCACTGAACCAGCGCGGAATGCTGAGGGGTGATTCAGGATGGCACTCCTGACGTCGGGATGGGGCGCAAAATTGCCGATGCCCGGCAAGCAGAGAACCCCCGACCTCAGATCCTCGATCAGGAGATTTGCCATAAAGATGTGGGTCTTGCTTTTCACGATTGTCCTTTCAGACTTGGGTCAAGTTCACCTGCGTCGCGGATCGTCCCAGATGCCTCGGCGCCTTAGTTGCTGTCCGTAGTCTGCCCAAACCGAGATACTCGTCGGCTAGGTCTCCAGTCGCTCGACCTGCCGTGTGAAAGTCTCACGGAAGGGGCGCAGGGTGGAGTCCTGGTTGGGCTGGGTGTCACTCGCCAACGGACATCTTCGTCTCGGGTTGACTCCTCAACTGCCTCGCGCGCTTGATCGGGTAGGCTCGATCGGCGAGTCGCGTTCTGGAATGGTGCTCAGCCACGGTCCCCGGCGAAACCTCACAGGTGTAATACGTTCATTCCACAGGCATCCGCAATACTACGCTCCCACAGGACGAAGAACTCGCCGTGCGTCCTGGTAGAGGCCACGATACGTCCCAAGCCGATACACCAGACAGGAGGAACCTTGCCCGGTCACGTCTTAACTCCTAGTCGTCCTTCATGTTTCCCCCTCGGCGCGAACTTGAGCGACCGCCCGTCCCGTTCTGGGAGAGACTGGAAGGGGTGCCGGTATCCGATCGGAGCCTAGCGTATGGAGTCCGCTTGGGCGGTGTCTCCGATCAGCACGGAGGAGACTCGTCTCTCCGGTCGCGGACTCTGTGTCACCTTTCCCTGTCGAAATGCCCCTATGCCTGGCCGAAGTTCAGGAGGCACAGCGACGCCTACAAACGCACTCCGCCGGAGTGTCATCGCGCGCGAGCCCGACATGGGAATGGTGAGGCGCCCTGTCGCAGATCATCCGCTCATCAGCGCGAGGTTCGTACCGGATCTAGCCGCAGGGTGCGCGAGGGTAGCCTGTCGTCTGTGTCCCCGAAGCGCACGAACCGCACATGTCCGTCGTTGGCCGCCGGACGCTGGTAGTTGCCCGGGCAGCGCGTGGTGAACCACGAAGGGCCTGGTGGGAGGGATCTCGGTCGGACCGTGTGGCCCGTGGTGTTTCTCTGGTAGACCCATTCCATGCCGGAGTCGGACATCGCTTTGCGGGAGTTGATCCTCAAGACGGTGACTGAGCGGGCCGCCGAGCACGGTGGCACGCTGACCCGGGCCGACCTGTCCCACCTGATGCTGCCGAACGGCCTGGAAGTTCGGGTCATCGATCAGTCCCGAGGTATCTGGAATCCCAAGAACATGGACTCCACCTTGAGCGTGGTGAGCAACCCCGACGGACCGTACAGCGACCGCCACGTGGCCGGCGGACTCTTCCACTACTCCTACCGGGCGGGCAGCGACGAAGGCGACAACCGGAAACTACGCCGCGCGTTCGAACTGGAGTTGCCGATCATCTTGCTGCAACGGCTGGAGCCGGGACTCTTCGTCACCCACGCGCCGGCGTACGTGGTGGACGACCTGCGCGACCAGCGGGAGTTCCTCCTCGCCCTGGACGAGAGCGTCGGCGGGGTTTGGCTATTCGCAGGCGAGGCCGTCGCCGTCGCCGTCGCCGCGGTTGCCGGTGCCGTTGGCGAACCAGTCGTAGATGGCCGCCTCGGTGGGATCGTCCTGGCGGAACGGTCCCAGCGGGTGTCCGGCGGTGTTCTTCTTCAGCTTGGCGCAGGACGAATACTGCCTCCACCACGGATCCTCGGTCGCCGTGGCACCGGTGAAGGGTGCGAGGCTCTGCTGGGGGTCGGTCTGGCAGGCGATCGTGATGACCGAACCGTCCGGGCCGGGGGAGACCCGTTGGGCGGCGTGGTAGGCGGCCTGACGGGGGTGCGCGGGGTAGCCGTCGGTGGAGTCGTACCGGGCGATCGCGTTGCCGGCTTGCAGTTGCATCAGGCCCAGGTCGACGCCGGCCTCGGTGGTGACGTAGCGGAGGAGGCGGCCGTGTTGGTCGCGGTCGTTTTGTCCTTGCGGCAGCTCCAGGGTCACGGGGTCGCCGGCTGACAGCAGGCGTCCGATGGCCGTCGATGCCTCGGGGTGACCGCACTCGCCTCTTTCGGGGGTGTCGATGCCGATGAGGCGGACGGTGCCCTGGCTGGTCTCGATGGTGTCGCCGTCGACGACGGCCACGAAGGTGACGGGAGCCGTCTGGGACGCGGTCGGTGCCACGGGCGCCCCGGTCGTCGGTGAGGCAACGGGTGGCGGGGTCGTGACGGGCGCGGTCGACCCGGCAGCGGGCGGAGTGGTCTGCGGCCCCGCCGACGACGTGGCGGTGCCGCAACCGGCGACCCCCACCATCATCACCATCGCCAAAGTGGCCAGCCATGACGTGCGCGCGTTCCCCATGTGCGATCAATCCCCCCGCCGAGACCGCCACAGCCACTCAAACGGCCGGCGTGTCCCCGAACCCGACACTATCTCGTCGCCTTCCCGGTTCACCTTCGGGCGGCGACCCGGCTCGCTCCGTGCGAGGCGAGGGGTGGGCGAGCCCGATGCCGCTGCCGAGACGACTGTCGCTTCCGGGGAACACACACCGGATCCTCGGTGCATCGCTATGGGTGTCCGGAACCCGGTCTGGGGGTGCGTTAGTCCTGGTGAGGAAGGGAGCCAGCTGATGCAGCGTGAACGGACCGCCGATCAGTATCCGTGGACGTGGGAGGTTCCGGCCGCGGTCGCGCTCGTCGCTGGCGTGGTGGTGGTGTGGTCGTGGCAGGTGGCCCGCGCGTTGGTGAACTGGGCTGTGGGTGCTGGGTGGGTGTGGCCCGCCCAGAGCCAGTTGTTCGCCAGCATTCCGGGGCTGTTGCAGGGGGACGCCCGCGCGGGCCTGGCCTTCACCGGGCCGGTGGCCGCGCCGGCGCTGTTGTGGAGCGTCATGGCGGTCTGCACGCTGCTGGCCCTGGCCGTTGTGGGCCGGGGCGGGGTGTACGGCTGGCGCCGGTGGGGTGGGGGAGCGATGCGCGGCATGGCCACCACCGCCGAAGCCCACAACCTGCTGGGCGTCGACCGGTTGCGGCGGGTCCGCCACATCGTCCGCCCCGACCTGTACCCACCCCACCGTAGAGGAGCCAGCCGATGACCACCCCTGCCGTGACCGCCACCCCCATGCTGACCGCCGGCCCGCCGCGCGGCCGTCGGCGGCGTCCGGTCCGGTTCGATCCCACCCAGGTGGGCTGGAAGATCGGCGTCGGGAAGGAACCCCGCAGTGGCGGGTTGTGGTGCCCCTGGGACCGCACCGCCGGCGTGATCGGCCCCCAAGGCTCCGGCAAGACCCTCGACCTGCTCACCCCGGCACTGCTGACAGCCCCCGGGGCGGCGTTGGTGACCCTCACCAAACCCGACGACCTGTTGCTGAGTTTCCCGCACCGCACCACCGGCGGCCGGCCCGGGGTGGTGCTGGATCCGTTCGGGCTGGTGCCCGGTCTGCCGGAGTTGGTGTGGGACCCGATCGCTGGCTGCCAGCAGCGGATGACCGCTGAACGGCGCGCGAAAGCGTTCACGGCCGGCACTGTCCGGGGCGCCACCCAGGACACCGGCGACTCGGCGGCCCGGTTCTACGCCGCCGAGGCCGCGAAGGTGTTGATGGGCTACTTCCACGCCGCCGCCCTGACCGGCCGCACCCTCGACGACGTGCTCGGCTGGGTGGCCCGGCCGTTGGCCACCCCCGAACCCGAAGAGATCCTGCGCGCCCATCCCGGCTCGGACCCGTTGTGGGCCGGGTTGCTGGCCGGCGCGCTCCGCGGCGACGAGCGCACCTCGGCCAACACGATCACCACCGTGCAGCAGGCGATGAGCCTGTTCTTCCAAGACGAGATCCGGCGCCGCTGCGTGCCCGACGTGCGGCGTCCGGCCACCGACCTCGCCGAAGTGATCCGCCGCCGCGGCACCATCTACCTGCTGGGCCGCGAAGACCCGTACGCGTCGGCGTCCCCGCTGATGACCGCCGTCGCCGAGCATGTCCTCGACACCGCGCTGGCCGAAGCCAACCGCAGCCGGTTCGGCCGGTTGTGTCCGCCGCTGCTGGCCTGCCTGGACGAGTTGCCGTCAACGGCGCCGTTGCCGACCCTGCGGACCAGGATGGCCAACGAACGTGCCCTGGGGTTGTCGTTCATCTACGCCGCCCAAACGTTTCGGCAGTTGGTGGCCATCTTCGGCGAACAAGAAGCCCGCGCCCTGGTCGGCCTCACCAACGTGCTGGTCTGGTTCGGTGGCTCCAAAGACGTGTCGTTCAACCAGGAGATCTCCGATCTGGTGGGCCGCACCCGGATCACCCGGTCGAACTGGCAACTCGGCGGCCGTGGTGGCGGCGGCCGCAGTGTGCACTCGGAGGAGATCCCGATCCTACGGCCCGAGGAGATCCGGCAACTCCCCGAGAAACAGGCCCTGGTCATCGCCGAGAACGCCAAACCGATCATCGCCGCCCTGCACCGCTGCATCGAGGGCCGCGACGGCCAACGCCTCCTGGACGCCCAACACCGACTCCGGCACCAACTCACCGACCACGGCGAGCCGGTGGTCGACCATCCGGCGAACGCGGTGACGTCGGCGGCCAGCGAGGAGCCGAACCGTGGCTGGTGAACCGGCCAACGCCACCAACCCGGGCCGTTCGTTGGCGGTCGAGTTCCCGACCCCGGGGCCGGCTGTGCAGCGGGCCTACCACCAACTGTGTGTCGCCGGGCTGGACGCCAACCAACTCAAGGACCAGCCCGGCCTGCTGGCAGAGCAGCAGCAGTTGGGTGACCCGGCGCTGCTGCCCCGCCCCTGGGATCCCCCCACCTGTCTCGACCGCAGCCTGCGTTGGCAGCTGTGGTGGTGGCTGGAGGCGGTGGTCGACTGGCTCAACACCGAGTACGTATGGGACCCCAACGGTGCCCCCACCATCCCGGACTGCTGGCCGCAACACCCCCACCTGGTCCACGAACTGGCCGTGCTGGCCGACCAACGCCGCCGCTGCGGCCTCGCCACCGATTCGGACCCTCTGGAGAACTGGCACCGTTTCGTGCTGCCCGGGTTCATCGAACGGATGCGGCACCGGCTGCGTCAATGCTGCGAAGACGGCGTCCACCAGCCCTGGCCAGCGGCCAGCCGGTACGCCCGCTCCACCAGCGACCGGTCCGTGGCGCAGCGCCGCGCCCTGTTCGAAAACGACCTCCACCACCTCCCCACCCTCCAGGAAGAACCCGACCCGGGCTGGCTCACCCTGGCCCTGGTCACCGACGACGGCGAACTCATCAACCCAGCCACCGGCGAAACCCACTCCCCACCCCCGAACCACCGACGGTGACCGTCGACCGGAGCACCACAGGGCAGCCACAGCCACCCGCGACCCGGGCACCGACCTCATGGCCGGTACAAGCCCATCCGAGTGGTCCCAACGGCAAGGGAAACCGGAGCCGGAATCAACCAGAAGGAGTCGACGTGACCACCCCGAACGCCGGCGACAGGGTGCGCCTCATCATCGCCCGACTCGACACCGCGCAGCCCGCGCTCGTGCCGCAGATCCTCCGCAAGGTCGAGACCACCAGCACCGGCCTGGTCAACGCCGCGGCCGGATGCGCCCGCGAGTTCGTCACCAGCGAGCACCTCGACCCGCTGGTCGGCGCCATCAAGCGCACCTTCTCGACTGCCCCCGACAGCGGCTACGCCGCCATCATCAACCGGCGCAGCGGACTGATGCTGGTCGCCCTGTGGCCCTGTGCGCCCATCACCTCGTTGAGCAACCTGTGAGCAGCGAACTGGCAGCTGAGATCACCGTCGCCGACGATCCACCCGGGCCGGCCTGTCCGGGCCGCCCGCGCGTGAACACCCAGCACGGGCACGTGGTAGGCCCAGGCCTCGCCCGTGGCAGCCAGGTGGCGCAGGGCGCGGATGAAGGTGGCTTGTCTTGGTTGATCCGCTGCTGGGAACAGCCACTCCGACGAATGGTCCGCGGACGCGGAGAAACCGTCCACCCTGCTGGCGGTGCCGGCGCGGGTACGCGTCATCACCCCCAGCATGCGCCATCGCGGGCCGGGACTGATCGGTCGTACGAGCTGAGTGAGCGCACGCGCGCCCCGTCCTGGGTGGGGTCGAGGCGCTCTACGATCGCGGACATGTCCGAGGTGTTGCGGGCCCTCCGGGCTATCTGCGAGAGGTTGCCCGAGGTGAGCGAGCGACCCAGCCACGGGGCGCCGACCTGGTTCGTGCGAGGGAAGACGTCCTTTGCGACCGCGTGGCTCGAGGGTCATCACGACCGCGCCTTCCCTCAGCTGTGGTGTGCTGCAGCACCCGGGGTGCAGGAGGCGCTGGTGTCGATCAGGCCGGAGACGTTCTTCCGGCCGCCGTACGTGGGACACCGCGGCTGGCTTGGTGTGCGGCTCGACCGTGAACTCGACCTGGACGAGTTTGGCCGACCTGCTGACCAACGCCTACCGCGTCGTGGCACCCAAGGACCTCGCCACACACGTCGACGACGAGTAGCTCGCAGATCGACGGCGCCCAGCCGGTACATCCTGGCCGCGGCGGGCGCGGGTCAGGAAGCTGGTTCGGCGCTCTGATCGCCCCGGGCGAGTCGCGCCGCCCCGGCCAGCAACTCACTGAGGTGGCCGGCGTCGTCAGGCGTCAGCTCCACGTAGGAGCCGTCCTCTCCTCCGTCGCCGGTCAACACGCTGACGATGCTCCTGCCCAAGGCCACGGCTCCGCCGGTGTTGGTCTCCACCGCTGCGATGCTCACCCGGACCGGCCCTCCCTCCACGTCGAGCAGCCCCACCGGTAGCCAGTGGAGGCGCTTGCGCGTCACGCCGTCCTCGGTGGCGGCCGAGTAGGGGTGACCGGCGGCGACAGCGCACCACCGCGGACAGGCGGGTAGCGTCAGAGCGGGAGTCGAGGAGACCATGGCCACTACGGTGCCAGCCGCCTCTGACACGGTGGGCCCCAGCCACCTGAGCCGACACCGTGGCAGTTCAAACGCGGGACGATCAGCCACCGCGCCGTGGCCGCCATCCCACCGGCCGGGATCTGTGACGGTAACGTCGCGCGGAAGGAGATTGCCTTGTCGACCGATCCGAGGACGTGCCCGTGCGGGGGCGGACTGTACGCCGAGTGTTGCGAACCCTTCCACGATGGCCGCTCCCTGGCGCCGACGGCCGAGGCGCTGATGCGGTCCCGGTACTCGGCCTTCGCGCTGGCTCTGGACGACTACCTCTGGCGCACCTGGCACCCCCGCACCCGTCCAGAGCGTGTCGCCGTCGACGAGTCGGTCTGGACCGGTCTGGAGATCCTCGACGTCGTCGACGGTGCCGAGCACGACCAGGACGGGATCGTCGAGTTCGTGGCCCGTTACCGGAACGGACGCCGACCCGGCATCTTGCACGAACGGTCCAGGTTCGAGCGGCGTGGCGGCCGCTGGCTGTACCTCGACGGTGAGCATGACCCCTCTGTCTAGAGAGCCTCTCGACCTTCTCGGCTACGTCCCGTCCTGGCGATGGCGGGCACGATGGTGGGACACGACCGGCGGGCAGCGTGCGCTCGGGTCCACCCAGCCTGACGAAAGACCACCCTCGCTCAGTGCGGGAGATCAGGTCGTCGGGTGGGCGACGTGCCAGGCGGCCCAGATGTCGGGCCGGAGGCGTCCACGGTCAGGGACCACGAGCCCGGCCGACCGCGCCCAGGCGCGCACCTCGCTGGCAGCCGGCTCGAGGGCAGCTGCGGTCACTGTCTGAGGCTCGACGTGGTCCTGCCCCAGCCGGTCAACCAGAGCCACCTCATCGGATGCCCACGCATGCGCGGCAGCGAGGTAGCGGTAGACCCACTCCTCGGCCAGCGAACGCGTCTCCGCGAACACGATCGGGACGCCCGCCCAACGGACCTGCAACTCGGCGAGGCCATCGGCCACCACCGCGGGCCGCACCCAGTCGAGCTTGAACACCTGCGAGTACCGGTCCTCCACCACCACCGCGGCCCGAGGCAGGGCCGCCAACTCACCCAGCGCAAACCGCAGGGTGCCGTTCAGCAGGCTGGAGGCCAGGTCGGTCAACGACTTGCGCTCCACCGCCGCGACCAGCCGCCCGGCGACGCTGACTGCGTAGTCGCCGCACGGCAGGGCGCGCTTGACGGTGGTGACGTGCTGGGAACTGAACCGGTAGGCGTACTGCTCGCGGGTGTCGACGACGATCTCGAGGTCGGCGATCCCGGCCGCCCGCGCCGTCGGCGTGGTGACGTTCGGTCGCGCCTGCTTCCGGGTCCGCGGAGACTGCCAAAACACCATGTCCCGTCCACGCGCCTGGGTGAACACCACCTGGGACCGGTTCTCCCGCGCCCGATCCAGGACCAGGTCGATCGCGGCCCCCCGACGCACGCACGACCGGACCGGCGTCCGCTCGACGATCTGGGGCTCGGCCGGCCATTCCTCCAACCCGACGGGGTGGCAGTACAACGCCTTCGTGCGCGGCCAGGTGCCCGAGGTCCGGAACACCATGCCGTCGTTGAGCGGCAACCGCACCAGATAGCCCAGTTTCGAGTCCGGGTCCGGGTTCACCGCAACCAGCAACTCGCCGGTCACGCCCCCGTCGACCCTGGACTCAACCACCACGCCAGTATGACGCCGTGCCACACCATGCGGCGCAATCGCGTCCCGGTTCGACGGCCATCGCTCATTCAGCTGACCGAACGCGGCCTCTACGCCTCAAGCCGCGCGGGGCTCTCCGAAGACGGGGGGCGCCGACAATTGGCTGCGCGCTAGCGTGATTGCAGCGAGAGTAGGGGGCATCGACATGGATTGGGATACGTTCCTGCGGGTCCTGATCGCCGGGCTGACCCCGGTCCTGCCGCAGTTCGCCCTGATGGCGGCCGTCATCATCGTCATCGGTGCGCCATTGCCCGGCAGAGGCCCAGTGCTGTTCCAACCTCAAGACCCTTGGCGTCGCTTCAAGAACTGAGCGCGGGACGTTGTGATGGCCCGGGCAGGGCACCGGTGCGAGGGCGCCGTCTTCTTGGCGTGGGGGCGCTGCAGGGAAGCCGCCACCGACGCGGATCACGTCTACCCACACGTGCGAGGCGGACCCACCGTCCCGAGCAATGGCCAAGCCCTGTGCCGCGGCCACAACAAGCACAAGGGGGCCATGAGGCCACCGTGGTGGTACGTGCTGTCGCTGGAGCACAGGCGCCGGACCTACTTCCCCCCGGGAGCCGACGTGCGAGTGCTCGCCAAGATCTCCGACGAGGACCATCAGGCCCGCACCTCCCTCAAGAGGGGGCCCTCGCGGTGACAGAACGACCACACGAAATGCGGCAGATCCGCGCGTCGAGTTGGTTGACTACCAGGCAACAAACTGCCATGGTTGACAGGCCGTCAGCCCACCCGGGAGGCACCAATGAACGCACAGCAAGTCCCCACCCCGGATGAGGCCCGGGCCAGCCTCGACGAGGTCGCGGCGTCGCGCCGGGCTGCCGTCACCGTGACCCGCCGACCGGTGTGGCTGGATTCGGTGTTCGCGGGCGGCTTCGGGATCGCCCTCGGAGTGGCCGTCAGTGGGGGTTGGACCCGGATTGCTCTCGGGATGGCCATCCTGGTGGCGGTCAGCGGCCTGTTCACCGTCTTGGACCGGCGCTTCGGGGGCCGCCGCCGCGGAAAGATCCTCGATGAGCGTTCTATCGGTGCCCATGCGGTCAGGTTCTTGCCGATGTACACGATCGTCTTCGTGGCCAGTCAGTTCCGTCCGGGTGACGATTGGCAGCCGTGGTATTCGATCGGCGTCGGGCTGGTTGTCGCCCTGGCGGGGTTCGTCTACGTGCGACTTGATGGCCGCTACCAGGCCAGTCGGCTGGCCGCCGGCGACTACGACCGGTACGACCTGCTGTGACCTGGGGACCGGTCACCGCCCGCTTCGACGAACTGATCCACTTCCCCACCCGGCTCCGCATTACTGCGGCGGTGGCCACTGCCACCGAACTTGAGTTCAGCGCCCTGCAAGAGGCACTGGGGATCTCGACCTCGCTGCTGTCCAAGCAACTCCGCCTCCTGGCTGACGCCGGCTACCTCGAACTGGAGAAGCGGCCTCAACCCTTCGGACGGCCCCGCACCTGGATCCGCCTCACCCCCACCGGCCGCACCGCCTACCTCGGCCACCTCGAAGCACTCCGACACATCACCACCCAGCACCCCAACTGATGCCCCGGGAGCGGCAATTGAGGATGTCAAGATGGCCTTGACGGACTGGGGGTTGTCAAGGCATCCTTGACGCGTGGAGATCCGCGATTCGGCGCGCAAGCACGGGATCACGGACGCCGACATCGACCACGCGTGGCGCAACGCCATCCGGCTCGTCGAGTACGAGTACGCCGGACAGGAACGGCTCCTCGTGATCGGCGCCGACCGACAAGGCCGACTGCTGGAACTGGTCGCCGTACCAGCCGGGGAACCGACCCGGATCATCCATGCAGATCTCCTGCGACCCAAGTTCTACGACTATCTGAGGTGAGGTGAACACGATGACGATCAAGACGCGCAACGACACCACCGGGCTGGACCAGTTCGATCCGACCACGCATCCGGCACGCGACGCAGTGCACTTTCGACGGATCCTCGCCGCCCGCAAGGCGATCGCGGATGCCGAGCAGGAACTGCGCGATGCCGTGAAAGCTGCCCGGGATGCCGGTGACTCCTGGACGGTCATCGGCGCGGCCCTGGACACCACCCGACAGGCCGCCTTCCAACGATTCGGCCGCGACTGAACCCGCCCGGCAGGCGGCATAGATCGGATGTCGGATGGGTCGGTGGCCCTTGGTCCGTCTTGCCTGCCGGCGGTTGAGTGGAAGGCTCAGTGTGCTGTTTACGCCGATGTGGGAGCTTCCGCGTGCTCGAGAAAAGCGGCCAACTCAGCGACGAATTGCTGCGGGTGTTTGAGGATCTCGCCATGGCCGTACCCGGGGAAGACGCGTTCGGTCAGCCGGGGGAAGTGCCGCCGCAACTCCCGGATCCCGCCGCCGACCAGTCGTGCTTCCTTCTCGCCGTACCAGCACGCGACCCGCACGTCGGGCTGCACCGGCACGTCCCGCAACATCGTGTAGACGCCGAAGCCCTCCACGAACCCGTTACGCAGCGACGTCTCCGACACCCCACCGTAGACGAGGCTCGCGATGGTCGCCGGAGTCAGCCCGACCAACCTCAGCAACCAGCCCCCTCGGCCGGCAACCACCGCGCGGCCCAGGCGGGCAGTCGGCCCAGCCAGACGTCGCGTGAACCGGCCGATCGGGAGCCGCACCAGACCATCCAGGACCAGGCTGTCGATCCGCACGAGCCCCGAGCACGCCAACTCGACCGCGACCGCCCCACCCAGGGATGCGCCGAAGACACCGTGGACCCTCCCTGCTCGCTCTCGCCGGAGGTGGAGCACCACCTGGTGGGCGTCGCTCTCCCTGGACACGAAGTCGTCCGGATCGGTGGGGTCATGGCCGGACAGGCCCACCGCGACCACGTGATACCGGGCCGACAACAAGGGGATGATCTCCCCGAAGCTCTGCTCCCACGTCGTCGCCAGCCCATGGATCAACACCACCGTGGGAAGGCCGGCCTCCCCGAAGCAATGAACCCTCACCCCGCCGCTCCCTTACGGAATGACGCCGTCGGCGACGTCACCCAACCCCGAGTATCGCCCTCGTGCCCATTCCCGCGCCCGCGCCGCGACTGGCCCGCGTGGCACCACCGCCGGTGGAGAACTTGCGACGCGCCGTGCGCGGCAGAACCCGGCCCGACGTGGGGAGCGCCGGTGGCTCACGTCTCGCGTCACCTGCATCGGGTTGAGGCTCGGCCAGGGCGCTGATCTGATCGTGGCGCCTGCCGCTTCACAGGGGGATACTTCACTTCGTCATCGGCGGATTGATTGTGCGACGCTCGTCGCGTCGCAGTAGCGATGAACGACGTGAGCAGGGTCGAATGTCGGGTTCCGCTGGGGAAGGTTCCGGGATGGACGAGACGACCACTCTCTTGCTGGAACAGGGCGAAGACTGGCTGCAGTTCGCCGTGCGCCACAGCCTGCTCCGGGACGACGACGGGCCGGCGCTGGAAGACGCCCGCAACCGTGCCCTACGCGATCCGAAGATCAAGGGTCTCCTCCGTGATGTTGCGGACTTCCACGGCACCCTCGTCACGAGCCACAAGAATGCGGGCCTTCCCCTCCACAAGCTGACCTTCCTCCTCGATCTCGGCTTCGGTTTGGAGGTGCCTCAGATCGCTTCCGCCGTTGAGGCGATCCTCGCCCACCGGGACCCGAGGGGGGTGTACCAGTCGGTGAGTCGGATACCGGTCAGGTACGGCGGCACCGACCAGGAGGTCTTCGGGTGGGCGTTGTGCGATGCGCCGGTGTTGCTCACGGCCCTGGCGCTGGCGGGCGTCGATGTCGACGAGCACGTCAGGCAGGGCTTCGACTCGCTCACGGCCCTGTTCAGGGACGGCAAGTTCCATTGCGAGGTCTCACCGGAACTCGGAACGTTCAGGGGCCCGGGAAGAAGGGATGACCCCTGTCCGTATGCGACGCTCCTGATGCTCCGACTGTTCGCGGCCGTGCCCGGCGGCGAGCACCACCCACAGGCACGATCGGCGATCGAAACAATCCTTGACCTGTGGGAGCACAGTCGCGACAAGCATCCCTACATCTTCTACATGGGCGACGACTTCAGGAAACTGAAGGCGCCGGCGCTGTGGTACGACATCGTCTCCGTCACCAGCACGCTTAGCCAGTTCGCCGCCGCGCGGTCCGATGGTCGGTTCCAGGAGATGGTCGACTCGATCAGGTCGAAACAGGACCCGGCCGGCATGTTCACGCCGGAGTCGGTGTATCGCGCCTACCAGGGTTGGGACTTCGGGCAGAAGAAGAAGGCATCTCCCTATCTCACGTTCCTGTGTCTGCGGATCATCAAACGCGCATCCGAAGCCGCCGAGGGCCAGCCGACGTCAGCCGCGCAGCGGGCTGGCCCCCCTGGACTGCGCTCACCGTGACGCCACCGATCGCGCGGACGGCGGCAAAGGAGTGCTACCAGCGGACCCGATCGCGGTCCACCATGGGATGGTCGAGACCGTGAGACTGGAGCCGCCCCGTGTCAACGACCCTTGACCTGGCCTACCCCTTCACCGGCCGCTGGCAGGCGCAGAACAGCCCAGCCAACCGGGTCCCCAGCCACGGCACCACGCGGTACGCCTCGTCCTTCGCGATCGACTTCGTCCCGGTGGACGAATCCGGACGCACCGCGCCGATCACGCTGGCCTCGCTCCTGTACCCCCAGCCTGCGGCACGTTTCCCCGGCTTCGGTCGACCCGTCCTCGCGCCAGTGGACGGCATCATCGTCGCGGTGCACGACGCCGAACCCGATCACGCAGCTTTCCGAGGCTTGCCCTCGGTCCGCTACACCCTGACCCAAGCACGCAGGACCGCAGCAGGCTGGCCGGCCCTCGCCGGTAACCACGTGATGATCCAGACCCGCGGCGGCCCCGTGGTCGCGTTGTGCCACCTCCAGCAGGGCAGCAGCCGGGTCGAACTGGGTCAACACGTCGACGCGGGCCACGCGTTAGCGAACTGCGGCAACACGGGCAACAGCACCGAACCGCACCTCCACCTGCAAGCCATCAGCACCATCGACGTGACGCACGCAACCGCGATACCCATCACGCTCCACGGCAGCCTCCCCCGGAACGGCGACGTAATCGACGCCAGCTGAACTCGGTGACCACGCGCGCCGCTCGCGGCAGAACAGGGCGTGCGCTCGGGTCCACCCCAGCCGCCAGGCTACCCTCGCGCACAGTGCGGCAGAGTCGGATCCTCCCAACGTAGGTCGATCGCGTCTAGCGCTGATCGAATGCACGTTGCGCCACCGATGTGTTCCTGTAGTGGCAGTTCCGCTAGTGCCTTCTGCCATGCCACCCCCGACCCCTGCCGTGCTTAACGGGTGGGCAGCGTTCTGGGAGTGGGCGAACACTTCGCAGCTCGGAGTCACCATCGTGGGTGGCCTCATTGTTGCTGCAGTAGTTGGGCTCGTCGCGCTGATCCCGAAGCTACGCAGGCAAGCCTTGGCTTGGCTAGAGCGGACGTGGTCGTCCATCCGCAGCATTCGCGTGACAACGGCGGGGCGCCTAAGTGCGTTCGAGAGGAGTGCGCTTGCGTCCGCGCGGAAGACCGCGGAAGCGGAGGTGGCCGAAAGACGGACAGTGCGCGATCTGCTCATGGAGCACGCCACGCAACCAACTGCCGAAAGGCAGGGAAGTCCGGTGGTTCCGCGGCCGAAGGCTGTCTGGTCATTCAGCAAGGGGAGAAGCTTGATGGTAACCCGCCCTAACTCGCGCCTCTTCAAGCTGACGAATCACGCTGACGGCGTTGAGGCCCTCGACGTGAGGGTGGAAGCCGACAGCACAAGGATCGGATTCCCTGGGGGCGCCTACTGGACGTCCATCCTTGGCGGGGCAACCAAGGAGTTCAGCGGGGATCCGACGGGCGTCAGTGGAGAGGGCCCGCTCGTATACACAATCAGGTGGCGTGAGGGCGGCGCCGAACACTCCAAGCAGATCGTGCCCACCAGTCGGATCATCTAGCCTCATCGCTGATAGAAAGACGTTCTGTAGGGCGTGGCGAGGGCGATTGAGGAACGTCCTCCTGCTGCGCTTGTGCGGGCTTGGTGTCCCAATCGCAGAACAGGAGGACGTTCATGAACAACGGTAGCGGTCCCGGGGTGACCGCAACAGGAACGAACGACTCACCAGGTTGCGGGAGGCGGTCCCGGTGACCAACGCCATCGTCGGGATCGATCTGGCCGATCGTGAGCAGATGGTCGTGGTCTTCGACCACGACTCCAAGGTGCTGGCCCGGCGGACGTTCCGCTGCAAGGCGTGGGACGTCGGCGCAGCCCTGGACTGGGCGGCTTGACGGGCGGTCAAGACCGGGTACACCGGGGTCACGGTGGCGTGCGAACCGACCGGTCACCGGTCGATATACTGCGCGCGCGAATGAGTCCGGGACCGTTACGTATGGACGACGACGGCGGCGGGGAAGCCCCCGCCGCCGTCACGTGTGGCCGGTGAATCCCTCCGTCTCAATTATGGAGCGCTAGGCGACGCGGTTTGCGTATTGGAAATGAGGGCTGAAGCCAAGCGGGTTTCCAACGGTGAGTCTCCAGCAGGTAGGCTTGCGTATCCCGACAGAAACACGGCGAGATTGGCCGCGATTGGCACAGCATTCTCATCCCAGTAGGACGATTCAAGCCAGTTGATGTCCATGAGGATCGCTAGCCGGCCACCTCCGTTGATGTCCGTTGCGTCCCACACAGCAGCCACCGGAACCTTCGAGTCGCCGGTCCCCGCGTAGGCGAACACGTTGTCGCCGTACACATTCCCCATCCCGCCGGGCGCGGCGACGCGCCAAGTCGTGAGTGGGTAAGGTCGAGTGGCGACACTGCCTGCCGCCTCCGGATTGATCGGGACTGACCCCACCTCATAGTATGGATCCCCTTGACCCCCAATGGCGATCCCACCCTCCAGCGTGAGTTTAACAAGTCGATTAGCAATCTCTGTATTACTAGCATTCAGTCCTTCGCAGCAGGGCCGCTCCCCAGTGAGGTAGAGGCCACGCCCAGTCTCGGCGAATTGAACCAGCGAGTCGATGTCGCCAGAGGTTAGCGCGTCCGTCCCCACGTAGTAGACAGCTCCGAAGGAAGAGAGATCCGAGGGCAAGTCGTCTGCCGTTGTGACCTGGTACCCGAAGGCCGTCAGTAGAGTGGCAAGGTTGTCCCGAGGCTCGCGGCTCCCGTAGTCACCGCGTCCGAAGACCAGTGAGCTTTCAGTGACCCGAAGTTCGCCCATCGCGGAATCGATCCACGCGCGCTCAAATGGAACTGACGTGAAGCCACCATAGAGTTTCTTGGGATTGTCGCTCCCAAGCGAAGCCACTCCCACCTGCTTGAAGGTGGCCGTCGCCTTGTCCCACAGGAGAAGGGGGCCGCCCGAATCGCCGTGGTTGATGCTACTACTTCCTGAAGTGCAAATTGATGTCTCGGCATCGAGGGGCGGGTTCCACATGACTTTCACGCCACAGGAGGAATCTGAAGCGACTCGTTGGTGTGCGGCTTGAAGTGTTTGCGGATTTGTTTTGCATTCGAGTGGCTTGTCGGTGCATCCCCAGCCTACGGCATTTACCAGCGTCTTCACTGGAGGTTCAGTCGCTAGAAGCGAAACCGGCCCAATACTCTGAGGAGCGGAAAGGCGCACGACGGCAATGTCGTGTCGGTTGTTGCCAGTAATGTCGTAGCCATTCGGCACCCGCCAACCAACGACAGGAATTCGCGGTGCAGTCTCCCAATCGGCGGTGTTGCTACCAACAACGGCGACGAAACCGGTCTGTTTGATCTCTTCTGGGATGCTGATCGGACCCTCGTCGCGCACAAGGCAGTGGGCGGCTGTAAGCACCATGTCCGAGGCAATCAGCGTTCCTCCACAAATGTGTCGATCCGGTAGGCCCCGATACCTGAGAGAAACCATGAAGGGGTACGCCTCAAAGTTAGCATCATAGCCCTTGTAGATCGCCTGCGCGGCTGGTGCAGCAGTGCCGAACAAAGTGGCCAAGAGGCCCAGTAGGGTGATCGCAACCCAAGTTGGTCTGCAGCTTGCTTTCACTTGTTCCCCCCAATGAAGATCAGACTGAGAATCGAAGCAGCAATCGTTCAGATGGGACCATCATCGATCCCCTAGAAGTCAGCAGCCACATCCGCGTCCGAGATTAGCGGACAACAGGTGAACGCGTGCCAACTTGGTCGAAGTCCGAAGTGCGAAGTCAGGCAGCAGTCCCTCGGATTCCAGGGCCGTGGTGAACCCGGCCTGCACCTGGGTGGCGGTCTCCTCGCTCGATACCAGGTGGGTGAGCTACTTCCGCGACACGAGGTCCTCGATGATCAGCACCTTCGCCCCGCACCGGGTGAAGTGCGTGGTGTCGTAAAGATCGAATTCGCCTTGTAGGACGCCCGGTTTCGACGCCGACAACGCCGCCATCGCGCCCTCCTTGGCGACCTGGCGGAGCTTCATGATCGTCGACCGGTCCACCCCCGCCGCCTCCGCGGCCTGGTTGATGGTCGTCTCGCCGCGCATGAGCTGGAGGAAGATCTCGTACTTCACCGACGGCGCCAACAGCTTCTTGCCCGCCGCGTAGGGGTCGCCGGGCTCGCCCCGGCATCCTTGTTCGTCGAGGACATCGACACTCACTCTCGGGTCAGCCAGACCCCCACAGTGTGGTCTGATTCAAACCCCGAAATGCGACACGATCCCTGACGCAAGACATCTTGTGGCTGCGGACGGGATCGCCCAGCCAGGCCTCGACCGCCCGACTCTGGGCAGTTGAGTGCGCTCACGACCGTCGGCATTCGTGCGAGTTCACGAGTTGAGCCGGCGGCGCAGCCGAAACGGCAGTAGCGAGTTCACCGGGCTCCCCGGGCGTTGGCGCCACCCCTGGCTGGGGCAGCGTAGGCGGCACTCGCACACATGCGGCCACAGTGGCCGGGACGTCGGTAAGGGGAAGCCACGCGCTGCGTCGCCGAGTCTCACCCTTGAACTGAACCCGGGCAACGCAGGAGGAACCGCACCGGCAGGCTGCGCTTGCCCCAACACGTCGCCTCGTCTTGCCACCGGCCGGCCAGCCGGGTGAATGAACTTGGCGGTCGCCGCCCTGCACCACGCCCATGCAGAGACGGGGACGGCCCCAGCCCTACTGGGCTCGATGCCACAGTGTTAGGCGGCCGGGAATCCCGCGTTGATGAAGGCCGCTTTGTAGCCAAGCTTCTGGCCGTCCGCCGTTGGGTGGAAGCTTCGTTCAGAGGCTTGGAACCCGTCGAGGATCACCCCGTTCACCCACGGCGTGCCGGTGTCGCAACGCGCATGACCCGAGAAGGTGGCCGCGGCATCCGCATACTTGGCTCCTTCAGCCTCGGCAGCAGCCTTGATGGCGTCGTTCAGCCTGGTGGCGGTGGTGTTCAGCCACGGCGCGTCGTCCTCATTGATCCACAAGTCACCGACGAACCAACCCCCGTTCCCGACGACGCATCGACCGCCGGTGAAGTTTGCTCCGAGCATGACCGGGTAGCCCGAGGCGTAGACGGTGGCATTCGGGTACGCGGCTTTGACGGCCTCCAACACGGTGGTGAGCTTGGTGGGCAGCGCGTCCAAAGCTGCGTCGGCGTTGGTCTTCGTGGTGTCTGTGCAGCCGTCGGTGGCCCCCAAGCGGGCGACGCAGTCGCTGAGGATCTCGGCAAAGCCGAGGTCGTTACCGCCGATGGTCACCGTGACGTACTTGACGACGTCGGGCACTGGGACAAGCTGCGTGTCGATCAGCGTTTCGGTGGTGGCGCCGGTGCAGGCCGTGAAGGTCAGACCGAGCTTCTTGCCCGCGAGGAGGGTCGGGTACGCCTTCGTGGCGGACCTGTCGCAGGTCTCGTTGGAGTAGGGAGTCAGTCCGACTCCCGCGGCGTAGGAGTCTCCCAGAGCGACATACTGAGGTTTGGCCTTCGGTGCCGACGGTTTAGCGGCTTGAGCTGGTGTTACGCCGGCCTGGGATAGTCCGACGACGCCCACCAACGCCAGAACGACTGCAGCAACGCGACGGCGCATGATTGCCCCCAATGTGAGCTCAAGGAGTCCTGGGACAGAAGTTAGCAGCACACGCCTGGTCACGGTCCCGGGCCAGGCCAACAATCAGGAGTGTCCGGCCACAGCCTCCCACTGGCTTAGCGGCTTGGTCCCGGAGAGCGGGTTGGTCCGAGGCTCGGTGGGGGTTGGTGGTGTTGCGGGGGCCGGGGGGCCGGCGTCGGGCGGGTGGGGAGGTGCGGTTCGGGGTGGGTGAGGGTGGAGATGCGGGCAGTGAGGTCGTGGGCGGGGTGTTGGGGGTGGAGGGGGCCGTCTTGGGCGGCGGCGGTGAGGGTGTCGGGGATGTTGAGGCCGGTGTTGTGGGCGGTTTGCAGGGCGCGGGCCAGTTGGTGCCAGCTGGCGGGGTCGGTGGTGAGTCGCGGGTCGTAGCGGTTGATCAGCGGCGCCCAACGTCGGGCGATCGCAGCCGCGGCGAGCCGGTCGCGGACCTGGGGGGTGGTGGCGAGTTGTTGGTCGGCGACTTGTTGGGGGTTGGTGGTCCAGGCCCGGATAGCAGCGAGGGCGATGGTGTCGCGGAGTAGTGCTGGGTTGGTGTCGAGCCGCTCAGCGATTCGTTGCAGGGTGGGTTCCCAGGTGTGGGCGGGTTGGGCGGCGAGCACGGGGACGCTGGCGAGGGCGGCTTCGGCGGCGGGCAGGTTGGTCAGGCGTTCGTCGATGAGGTGGTCGGCGAGGGCACCCGCCCCATCGAGGGCCTCGAGCAACTGGGTGGCGTGGCCGTTGGCGGTCAGGTCGGCGGGGTCGGTGCCTTGGGGGAGGTGGGCGTGGCGGGGGTGGAGTTGGTGGGGGGTGAGGAGCCAGTAGTCGCGTTGGGCGGCGGTTTGGCCAGCGATGTCGTTGTCGAGGGCCACGATCGGGTCGCGGCCCCAGCCGCGGAGTTGGGTGGCTTGTTCGCTGGTCAGGTTGGTGCCCATGGGGGCGACGCCGACGTAGCGGCCACGGCTGGCTTGGGTGATGGCGATGGCGTCGGCGGGTCCTTCGACCAGGACGGGGGTGGCGCCGGCGTCGAGGTGTCGGGCGCCGGCGACGAACAGTTGGGCCCTCTTGTGGAACAGCAGCGTGTCGGGGGTGTTGGTGTACTTGGGGCCGGCGTGGTCGATGTCGGTCCGGTCGGGGTGGCGGCGGCCGACGAACCCGAGCACTACACCGTCGTGGAGGATCGGGAACACGGCCCGGTCCCGGAACCGGTCGATGAGGCGTCCGGTGGTGGCGGTGACCGCCAGCCCGGTGGCGAGCAGTTCGGCGTCGGTGACGCGGTGGCGGCGGAGGTGGTCGACCAGCCCGGTCCAGGTGGCGGGGGCGTAGCCCGGGCGCAGGTCGGGGTCGCCGACGATATCGCCGTTGAACCGGGTCGTCCAGTAGCGCTGCGCCCACGAGCCGGGGTAGCGGCCTTCGAAGAACTCCGATGCCAGGTGGTTGATGTGGGCGAGGCGGGTCGGTGTGTGGGGGCTGGCGTGCCAGGCGTCGGCCCGGTCGAGTTGGGCGTTCAGGTCGGCAACCGGCACTTCGGGTGGGGTTTGTCCGCGACGCAGGATGGCTTCCAGGGTGGCCCCCAGATCGGCCACCGTCTCCGGGACGAACAACTCCCCAGCATCAGCGGTGGTGGGGTGCCGGGTCACGTCGGCCATCGCCGCGGTACCGCTGGTTGCCTCGGTCTGGGTGGTGTGCCAGGCCTGGACGGCTGACCCGGCCTCCCCGTCGGCGTGGGGGTCGGGGGGGAGGGTGTCGGGTTCGGCGGGTTCATCACGATGCTCCCACAGGTCGTGGACGTCCGGCACGGCGGCGTCCGGGGTGGCGGGGCTGCCGGCCGGTTCGGGCTCTTCGGCGGGCAGGGGTTGGAGCAGCAGGGAGGTGCGCCAGACCAGGGTTTGGCAGTCGTCGACATCCGGGCTCGCCGGTGGGGGGCTGATCAGGTGGGGGAGTTGCCAGCCGCGAGCGAGCGCGGTTTCGATGGTGGTGACCAGGGCGGGCCACCAGGGGGAGGTTTGCAGGGCGGTGGCCCGGTCGGTGCCGGTGAGGGTTTCCAGGTTGGGGAGCCATCCGGTGAGCAGAGTGTGGTGGTCGTGGTCGAGGGTGGTGGTGACGGCGGGGGTGAGGTGGCGGCTGATCCGCCACCACAGGGCGGCGGCGGCGTGGTCGTCGGGCAGGACACCCTCGCCGGCAGCCGAGCGCAGCAGCCGACCGGCGTCCAGACCGACGGCGGCGATCTGGGCGAGCCGGTGCGCCAACACCGCCACGAACGGATCATCACCAGCCGCGGTGGCGGGGGCGACGCTGTGCAGCAGCGGTGTCCATTCGGCGGCAGCGGGAGCCAGGTGGTCCACGATCCGCCGGTTGAGCCGGGCCTGCCAGCGGGCCTCAGCTGCGGCCAGCCGCCGTTCCCCGGTGGGCCGGGTATCGGTGTCCGGGACGGCGTGCGCGGCCCGCCACACGGCCACCTCGGCCAGGGTGTCCGGGTCCGGCTGTCGGCCGCTATGGGCCGCCCAGACGGGGGTGGTGGGGGTGGTGCGGGCCACGGTAGCGACCTGGGCGGCCAGCTCGACGACGAGTTGGTGGCGGCCCTGCAGGTAGGGCCCCCAGTCGTCGTGCCGGGCCAGGCTCTGTGGCAGGGCGGGTAGCCAGGGCAGCGGCCCACGACCGGGGTGGCCGGGCCCGTGGGGGTCGATCCGCCAGTCGAGGACGGCGGCCGGGTCGGCGGCGTCGGCCAGCGGACGGGCGCTCACGGCGTCGGTGAGGAGGGTGACTGGGTCGGTGCCGTGGGCGGCGGCCAGCAGCAGGTGGGCGCGCAGGGTGGGCCAGGCCGGGGCGTCGGTGAGCCCGGCCAGCAGCTCCTCGGCGGTGGCATCGAGCCGGTCCACCAGGTGCGGGCCGCTGGTGTGTTCGGCGGCGAAGCCGACGGCGTCGCGGTAGCGGGCGACGGCGTCGGCGAGCCGGACGGCCGGATCAGCCAGTCCGGTGGCGGTGCTGGTGGCGGAGGTGGCGGCGTCATCACGGGCCAGGATCGCCTCCAGGAGGTCGGTGGCGGTGGGCGGCAGGATCGCTTCGGGCCGGATCATCGTGTGCTCGTCGCCGTCACCGACAACCTGCAGGTAGGCGTGGTTGGTGTGTCGGCCGCGGGTGAGCATCGTGTACAGCTGTTGCCGGGTTTCGGTGCCGGCGAGCAGCCCGTGCATGGTGTCGGCGGTGACGCCTTGGGCGGCGTGGATGGTGCAGGCGTAGCCGAGCTCGACCGAGGCGGTGACGTAGCCGGCGGGCAACCGCACCGGGTGGTGGTGGCGGGTGTGGCGGGCGGTCAGCGACCCGTCCGCGTGGAGGGCGGTGATGGTCCACCGGTCACCGTTCTTGACCCAGTCGGTGCCGGTCACGGCCAGTCGCCGGTCGTTGGTGCGGGTGATGATCACGTCCCCCACCACCGCGGTGGTGCCGTCCGCCAACGCCACCCGGGGGCCGTCTGGGTGGGGGTGGAGGTGGGTTTGGGCGCGGGTGTTCAGGTCGGTGACCAGGTCCCGGGTGGGCGCCAGCATCAAGGCGTCCAGACCCTCGCTGCGGTCGGTGGCCCAGCCGGCGAACAGCTGGTCGACGCAGGTGGCCTGGTCCCCAACATGGATGCGGCGCTGGTCGAGGTAGAAACCCAGCGCCTCGGGGTCGCCGCTCCGCAGCGCCAGGCTGGCGGCTCCTTCGGCCGGGTCGGCGAACCGCACCAGTTCCGACAGGTGCAGGGCGCCGTGCCGGGTGGCGATGTCACGTAGGACGCCGCCGGCCCCGATCGCCGCCAACTGTTGGTCGTCGCCGATCAACCGCACAGAGGCGCCCCGGTCGAGGACGAAGGTGACGACCTGATCCAGCGTCAGGGTGTCGGCCATGCCGGCCTCGTCGATGATCACCAGGCTCGCCGGGCCGATCCGGCCGGCCCAGTCCGGCAGCCGCCGCCCCGTGGTGAGGGCGTGGGTGAGGATCGCGAGGGTGTCGGTGTGGGTGTCGATCTGGGTACCGAGCTGGGCGGCGGCGGCCGCCGACGGCGCCAGGCCGAGGACGTCGCCGCCGCCGTCACGCCACGCACCAGCCAGCGCCCGCATGGCGGTGGTCTTGCCGGAGCCGGCCGGTGCGATCGCCAACTGGAGCCGGGCCCCGGAGGTGGCCATCGCCCGCACCAACGCCACCTGCCCGGCATTCAACCCGGTGTGGTTGGCTTCAGCTTCCAGCAGCGCGGTGTCGACCGCCACCCCCGCGACGGCGAACCCGCCGGTCCAGCCGGCGGCCTCAACCAGCCGGCGCTCGGCGGCCAACACCCGCCGGGAGGTGTGCCAGGTAGCACGGGCCACCTGATACACCGACGCACCGTCGGTCCGCCGCAACGCCGCCGGTTCGCTCACCGGCTCGGCGGGGGGTTCCAGGGCGACCGAGGCGCGGGTGAGGGCGGCGTGGGTGAGCCGCGCCACCGTCTGCTCGAGGAGCCCGGTCGGGACCCCGGCGGCCCGCACCACCCGCCACGCTTCAGCGCGGACGTGCCAGTCCTGCCAACGCGCCCGGGAACCCTCCAGCACAGTGATGATGGCGGTGGACTGGTGTTGCACCCACGAGTCGGTGACCCGCACCGGACGCGATGCCCGCCGTTGGGTGAGCGCGTTCCGGAGCATGGTGTCGATGCCGTCGGGGCCCAGGATCGTTTCGGCGTCGGCCCGCCACGCGGCCCGCTGCTGCGCGAGGGTGCGGGGGGCGTGTTTGGACTGCCGGGTCTCTAAGGTGGCTTGTTGGGCCAGGGTGCGGGCCTCGATGATGGTCGGTGGCCGGCCGTGGTCGCGCTGGAAGGCGGCCGCCAGTTCGCCTTGCCGGTGTTCGATCGACACCCTGCGCGCCGACCAATGCCGGTTCAACACCGGATCGACGCCGACGATTTCGCGGACGGGGCGTTTGCCTGGGTCGGCGTCGGGGCGTTCGGTGAACCGTAGCCCGAGCCGGTCGCCCAGGTGGGCTTCCAGGGCGGTGTTGTACACCTCGGAGGCGGTCACCTTGGCTTTGAACAGCAGCCGGCCGTCGATCGCCAACCAGCGTCCGTCC
>WBZS01000991.1_pt1 | contig 26173 bp, 23 predicted proteins | sample 5204201 | NCBI WGS metagenome assembly WBZS01 (sample SAMN12344357, study PRJNA552823) | activated sludge metagenome | biome: Activated sludge suspended growth; feature: Nitrification reactor; material: Wastewater; isolation source: activated sludge from nitrification reactor of wastewater... | reverse complement strand
GCCGGACCCCGCTGGTCCGCCTCAACCGCATCTTCGGCGACACCAAGGCGAACGTGGTCGCCAAGCTGGAGTTCTACAACCCGGCCAACTCGGTGAAGGACCGGATCGGCGTGGCGATGATCGACGCCGCCGAGGCGTCCGGCCAGCTCAAGCCGGGCGGCACCATCGTCGAGGCCACCTCCGGCAACACCGGCATCGCGCTGGCCATGGTTGGCGCCGCCCGCGGCTACCGGGTGGTGCTGACCATGCCCGAGACGATGTCCAAGGAGCGCCGCGCCCTGCTGCGCGCGTTCGGCGCCGAACTGGTGCTGACCCCGGGCTCTGAGGGCATGCGCGGCGCGGTGGCCCGCGCCGAGGCGATCGGCGCCGAGGAGGGCGCCGTCCTGGTCCGCCAGTTCGCCAACCCGGCCAACGTGGATATCCACCGCAAGACGACCGCCGAGGAGATCTGGAACGACACCGATGGCACCGTCGACTACGTGGTCGCCGGCATCGGCACCGGCGGCACCATCTCCGGCGTCGGCCAGGTGCTCAAGGAGCGCAAGCCGGAGGTGAAGATCGTCGCCGTCGAGCCCAAGGAGTCGGCGATCCTGTCCGGCGGGCAGCCCGGCCCGCACAAGATCCAGGGCATCGGCGCCAACTTCATTCCCGAGATCCTGGACCGCTCGATCATCGACGAGATCCTGCCGCAGAACGCCGAGACGGCCGTCGAGTATGCCCGCCTGGCCGCCGCCAAGGAAGGTCTGCTGGTGGGCATCAGCTCCGGCGCCGCGCTGGCTGCCGCCGCCGAGCTGGCCGCCCGCGAGGAGACGGCCGGCAAGACCATCGTGGTGGTCATCCCGTCGTTCGGTGAGCGCTACCTGTCGACGATCCTGTACTCGGATCTGATGGACTGATGTCCCTGCTCTTGATGTCCCTCCGTTGATGTCCCTCCGTTAATGTCATTGCGCTCCCTGGCGGCCTCGGCCTGGTTCCGGGTGAATGAGGACCTGGACACCGCGCTGCGCGAGGATCCGGCCGCCCACAGCAAACTGATGGTGGCGCTGGCGTACCCCGGCGTCCACGCCGTGTGGGTGCACCGGCTCTGCCATCGGCTGTGGACGGCCGGCCCGGCGTTGCGTCCGCTGGCCCGGCTGCTCTCGCAGGTGTCGCGCACCCTGACTCAGGTCGAGATCCATCCCGGTGCCGTGATCGGACGGCGATTCTTCATCGATCACGGCAACGGGGTGGTCATCGGCGAAACCGCCGAGATCGGCGACGACGTGCTGATGTACCACCAGGTCACCCTGGGCGGGCGCTCTCGCGGCCGGTTCAAACGGCATCCGACGATCGGCAACAATGTGCTGCTCGGCGCCGGCGCCAAGATCATCGGCCCGATCACCATCGGCGAAGGTTCCAAGGTCGGCGCCAACGCGCTGGTGGTCAAGGACGTCCCGCCCGGCGCGGTGGTGACCGGCATCCCGGCCAATATGACGGCCGGCGACATCATCGCCTGAGTCCCTGCCTGCCCGCTGGCCCTTCTCGTGGTCGAGCTCGTTGGTCGAGCTCGTCGAGACCCCTTGCTGTGGCCGAGTCTCCGTGGTTGCGTTGTGGTTGCGTTTCGGTTCCGCGGAGTGGGCTGCACCCCGTCCCGCCCGTGCGCAGCTCGCCCTACTTCTGCTGTCGTCCTTCAGCCCCTGGCAGGGGGCTCGCGCGCTTTACGCCCGACCTACCCGGACGGGGTGCAGCCCACTCCGCTTTCTAGTTGCGTCACTGCCGGAACACTCGTTGGTCGAGCTTGTCGAAACCTGGCCGGACCACCGTTGGTCGAGCTTGTCGAGACCCGTTCCAGCCCGGGATTGGTTCCGACGAGCTCACCCAGCGAGGAGTTCGTCAGATAGCGACCGATTCGGCGCCTGCCTGAGGCGGACGAGGCGAACTGCCCACGGAATCGGTCGCCATCTGACGCGCTGAGTCAGGACTGGGGCTTCCATTCGGGGTCGCGTCCGACCCAGCCGACCAGGCGGGCGTAGGGCGAGGCGTCGTCGGCCACGGGGACGACCGGACCGAACGGGATGCCGATCTCGGCACCGCGTGGTTCGGACGGCAAGGCGCCGGTGATCGGGCCGACCACGGCGGCGGCGACGTCCTGGTTCAGTTCGGCGTCCCGTCCGAGAGCGCGCGCCAGGTCCCAGGCGTGCACCGCCACTTCGCTGGCGTAGACGGCGATCGCCTGGAAGCCTGGCATCGTCCCGGCGGGATGCACCCACTCGCGGGTGAGCAGGGCATCGTCGGCCAGGGCGTCCTCCAGCGGCGCGACCCGGGAGTTCCAGGCATCCGACCAGTCGGCGTCGGCGATGCCTTCGACCATGGTCGGCATCTCGAACGGCTTGCCACCGCCGGCGATGTGCACGATGCGGTCCTCGACCGCGACCAGGTGGCTGAGCAGGTCGCGGACCGTCCATTCCGAGCAGGGCGTGGGCCGGTCGAGGTCGGCAGTAGTGAGTCCATCGACCAACGGCGCGACCTGGGCGAGGGCGGCGTGGAACAGGGGCCGGGTGTCCGGCACGGTCTGGGTTTCGTTCATGTCTCCAATCCTGGCACCTTATCCAGACACCTTCTGTCATGTTTTCGTGACAGGATTCCACACATGCGTGCCGACCGGTTGCTGCAGATCCTCGCCCTGTTGCGGCGGCACGGACGGCTGCCGGCGCGCCGGCTGGCCGAGATCCTGGAGGTCTCCGAACGCACCGTGCTGCGCGATATGGAGGCGCTCTCCGCGGCCGGCGTCCCGGTGTACACCGATCGCGGACGCAACGGGGGCTGTGCACTGCTCGACGGCTACCGCACCGAGGTCAGCGGGCTGAGTCCCGGTGAGGCGCAGGCACTGTTCGCCTGGACGTCGGGCACCGCGGCCGCCGACCTCGGGCTCAGCGGCGAGCTGAGTTCGGCGCTCACCAAGCTGTCGGCCACCGTCCCCGGACCGGCGCTGGAGAAGGCCGAGGCGCTGGCGTCGGTGGTGATGGTCGACCGGCGCCGCTGGTTCGCCGCCGCCGAGGAGGTGCCGCTGCTGCCGGTGCTGCGCGACGCCGCCACCCGAAAGCGACGACTCCGGCTGCGGTACGCATCGCCCCGGAACAACGGCGAACCCGGCACCCGGACGGTCGATCCCTACGGCTTGGTCGAGAACGCCGGACGCTGGTACCTGCTCGCCGCCCACCGGGGCCGGCAGCGCACCTACCGGGTGTCCCGGATCGTCGCCGCCGCCGTGCTGGACGAGGCCGCCAAGGTCCCCGAAGACCTGAATCTCGCCGAGGCCTGGGCCCGGCAGCGGGCCGCCTTCGAGGACCACGGCGCCGGCTGCACCATCACGGTGGCGCTCGATCCGGCGGCGATCGAGTTGTTCAGCACCTATTCGCACTTCCAACTGGCACCGGGCACCTCGGTGAATCGGCTCGGCGAGGACCACGGCTGGCCGGTGCTGGAGTTCACCTTCCGAGCCAGGCGAGCGGCCGTGGCCATCGTGCTCGCGTTCGGCGGCGAGGCCCGACTGCTCTCCCCCGAGGACCTACGCGAGGACGCGGTGCGGCTGGCCCGGGCGACCATCGAGGCGCACCAGAGTTGATTTCGTTGGTCGTTGTGTTGATGTTCCGAGCGAGGACGTGCTCGGCGGGATGAGCTGGTACCCCCAGATCTTGTGGCCGTATCGGGTCATACGGCGCAAGAGCTGGGGGTTCCAGATCCCCCGCCGAGTGCGCCGCAGCCGGGACATGATTGATCAGCGTTTCCCTAACGCTGGTTGGGGTCGAAGTCCCTTGCCGACAGGCGCGGGCGGCCGACGTCATGCAGTACCGGAACGATCCTCGGTCGCGCTGCCAGGGCGCTCGCGACGTCGGAGAAGAGGTTCAGTTCGGTCAGCAGCGTGCGGGTCGGCGGCAGCAGCCGGACGAGGCCGGCTCCGGCGTCCGTCAACAGGTCGCCGGGACGGCTCCATCCGGTGGCGACCGCCTCCGTGGTGGTGTTGCGCCAGTCCTGGTCCGGGCGGGTGGCGGCGAGGAAGAAGGCGACGTCGAAGCGGCGGCGTCCGCCGGGCGGGGTCACCCAGTCGTCCCACGGCACCAGATCGTCGGCCGGCAGCAACACCCCGCACTCCTCGGCCACCTCGCGGATCGCGGCCGCCGCCAGCACACCGGGCGCCGGCAAGTCGGTCGCCGCCCAGGCCGCCAGGTGGAACGAGGGCACCGTTACCGGGATCTCGGCCGGCTGCAGCCGTCCGCCCGGAAACACCACCGCACCCTCGGCGAAGTCCATGGTCGAGGCCCGGTGCTGGACGAACACCTCAAGCCCAGCCGGCCCGTCCCGCAACGGCAGCACGCTCACCGCCGGCCATGGTGCGGTGTGCTCGGCGACCTGCTTCGCCAGCGTGACGCGCGGTCCGGCCCGCAACAACCCGAGTCGTTCCTCAGCGTCCAACAGCCCAGCCATCGCCAGCGGCAGGTCGGCGTCGACGTAGCCGTGGCGCCGGTAGAACGGGGCGTTCCACGGCACGTCGGCGAAGGTCCGTAGGGTGACCACCGACGCTCCCCTGGCTCGGACGGCATCCTCAGCCGCAACCAGCAGAGCGGTGCCGATTCCCTGGCGTCCGGCGTCCGGGTGGACGCTGAGCTGCTCCAGGTGGAACCGGGCATCGAACTCCAGCACGTGCGCGAAGCCCAGCGGCCGGTCGTCCGGATCGATCGCGACGAGGGCGAAGCCACGCGCGGCAAGGGCCGCGGCCCGTTCGGACGGCGACGCCGGCAACTGCAGCACGCCGTCGAACAGCGCGTCGGCGGCAACCTCGATCGCCTCCAGCGCCGCCCCGTCCGCCGCCGTCACCGGACGGATCCGGAACGAGATGCCGGTCAGTTCGTCTCCCGGGCGATCCGCTCGTGGTGCCGGACCACCTCGGACACGATGAAGTTCAGCAGCTTCTCGGCGAACTCGGGGTCGAGTTGGGCGTCCTTGGCGACGGTGCGGAGTCGCTCGATCTGCCGGGCTTCACGGTCTGGATCGGCGGGCGGCAGGCCCACCTCGGCCTTGAGCTCCCCGACCCGCCGGGTGATCTTGAACCGCTCGGCCAGCAGGTAGATCAGCGCCGAATCCAGATTGTCGATGCTGTCGCGCATCCGCGCGAGTTCGGGATGCGTCATGCCTTCGCCTTTCCGATGCCGCTCATCCGCCGGAGCACACCGAACGCGCCCAGCGCTGCGAAGAGGAAGTAGAACAGGGCATCGCTGCCCAGGTCCTGCCACAGTTCACCGTTGAACAGGTTGTTCATCACGAGTTGCAACGCCTCCTGCGTGGTGCCGTCGCTACCCACCTCTTGCCAGTAGTAGTCCCACACGACGCTGGCCACCATGGAGAGGAAGCCCAAGAAGACACCGACCACGATGAGCACCAGCAGCGGCACACGGCCCTTCACCGGGGCCCCGCCGAACCGGCCGTAGGCCCACGCTGCACCGATGGCCATCAGCCAGGCGGTGATGCTAGCGATGAAACCCCAGTGGTAGAGCGCGGCGGTCAGCGCACAGCAGACCAGGACGACCGCGGCGGCCGCAAGCAGGCCGACACCGACCCGCTCCGGCGCGGCAGGTGGCACCATCACAGGAAACCCGCCACCGGACGCCGGGTAGCCACTGGGCTGCGGCGCACTGGGTACGCCCGGATACCCGTCGCCCGCTACCGGTGCACCGGGGCTCGGTTGCTGCCCGCCGGCACCCGGGTACGGAGCGGCTGGGTTCGGATACTGGCCGACGGTCGGGTATTGGGACGCGGCATTCGGGTACTGAGCGGAACCGAGCGAGTAGTGAGGGCCGCCGGCCGGGTAGCCGGGAGCTCCCGCGGCAGAGGGAGTCCCGGGAGCCTGGTAGCCAGAGTAGGAGCCGTCCGGAGGGCGGGATGACGGCTGGCCGTCGTCCGCCGCCGATGCGGACGGAGCTGCCGCGCCGTCCGGTTCGGGGACCGCACGACCCGCAGGGAAGGACGCGGGCGGGTCGAACTCAGGGCCTGGCGATCCGGACGGGGGCGTGCTCATGGGGGCATCGTAGCGATCCCCGCAGTCTGTACCACCTTTGTTCCCAGTGGTACACTTCGGTCCATGCCGACGACGCTGACCCGGATCCAAGTCACCCAGACCCCGCCGGTTGCCCACGCGCTCGAGATCGCCGCGAAGGAGTGGCCCGGCGTCCCTCGCTCCGAGCTCATCACCCGGCTGATGACGGCCGGAGCACAGTCGGTGGAGACCGCCCGCGCCGAGCGCAGGGCGGCGCGACGCAAGGTGCTGGAGGAGACCAGGGGAACCATCGACTACCCACCCGGCTACCTCGAAGAGCTCCGGAAGGACTGGCCGGAATGATCGTGCTCGATGCCAACGTGCTGATCGCACACTTCGCAATCCGCGACGCCCACAGCACCCGAGCGCTGGAACTGCTCGATACCGAAGAGGAACTGTCGATCCACCCGATCACCCTCGCGGAGGTCCTCACTCGCCCCGCCCGCGACGGCCGCGCAGATCACTATCGCGAACGGATCGCCACCATGGGGATCGAGCAACTGCCCGTCCCCACCGAGCAACCGCTCACCCTCGCCAAGCTGCGAGCGGGCACGTCACTGAGATTGCCCGACTGCTGCGTGCTCGCCGCCGCGATCGAGACCGGAGCCACCCTGGCCACCTTCGACGCCACACTGGCGAAGGCGGCGTCCGAGCATGGAGTCACCGTCGCCCGTTAGTAGCCCGGCTACCGCAACAACTCCCTCACTGCCGATGCCGGACGCGGCAGATCACACACGCGGATAGCGGCAGATCACGCACGTCAGTAGCGGCAAAACGCACACACACCCTGCGGCAGAACGCATACGGCAGCCCGCCTGCCCGCCCGGGAATCGGCACGCCCGTTGTCCGGAAGGGGTCTCGACAAGCTCGACCAACGGCAAGGTTCGACGACACCCTTAGCGGTGGACGACGATCTCGACCCGCTGGAACTCCTTGACCTCGGTGTAGCCGCAGGTGGCCAGGGCACGGCGCAGAGCGCCGACCAGGTTCATCGTGCCGTCCGGAGTGTGCGACGGGCCGTCCAGGATCTCCTGGAGGCTGCCGATCGCGCCGAACCGGACGCGCTCACCGCGCGGCAGGCTGGGGTGCCAGGCCTCCGGGCCCCAGTGGTAGCCGTGACCGGGAGCCTCGGTCGCCCGGGCCAGCGGCGAACCCACCATCACGGCGTCCGCGCCGCAGGCGATCGCCTTGGCGATGTCGCCGGAGCGGCCCAGGGCGCCGTCGGCGATGACGTGCACGTAGCGGCCGCCCGATTCGTCCATGTAGTCGCGGCGGGCCTCGGCCACGTCGGCCAGCGCGGACGCCATCGGCACCTCGACGCCGAGCACGTTGCGGGTGCGCTTGGTGGCACCGCCACCGAATCCGACCAGCACGCCGGCCGCGCCGGTCCGCATCAGGTGCAGCGCCGCCTGGTAGGTGGCGCAGCCGCCGACGATCACCGGCACGTCGAGGGCGTAGATGAACTCCTTCAGGTTCAGCGGCTCCACCGCCGACGACACATGCTCGGCCGACACCGTGGTGCCCCGGATCACGAAGAAGTCGACACCGGCAGACTCGACCACCGACGCGAACGCCTTACAGTTCTCGGGCGACAGCGAGCCGGCCACCGGCACGCCCGCCTCACGGATCTCGTTGAGCCGCTGGGTGATCAGTTCACCCCGGATCGGCGCCGAGTAGATCTGCTGCATCCGGCGCGTCGCGGTGACCTGATCCTCAATCTCGGACAGCTCCTGCAGCAGTGGCTCCGGATCGTCGTACCGGGTCCACATGCCCTCCAGGTTGAGCACGCCGAGCCCGCCGAGGCGTCCGAAAGCGGCCGCGGTCGCCGGGGACATCACCGAGTCCTGCGGCGCCGCCACGATCGGGAAATCGAAGGTGAGGGCGTCGATCGACCAGTTCAGCCGGACGTCCTCGATGTGCCGGGTGCGCCGGGTCGGGACGATCGCGATGTCGTCGAATGAGTACACCGGTTGGGCACGTTTGGATCGGCCGATCTCGATCATGGGGCAGGCTCCTTCGCCTTGTCAGACAACGAGGGGGTCAGTTGGGAGAGGCGTAGTTGGGCGCCTCGACGGTCATCTGGATGTCGTGCGGATGCGATTCGCGCAGGCCGGACGCGGTGATCCGGACGAACCGGCCACGCTGATGCAGCTGGTCGATGGTGGCGGCACCGGTGTAGAACATCGACTGCCGCAGCCCCCCGATCAGCTGGTAGGCGACCGCGGACAGCGGCCCGCGGTAGGCCACCTGGCCCTCGATGCCTTCGGGGATCAGCTTGTCGTCGGAGGTGACGTCGCCCTGGAAGTAGCGGTCCTTGGAGTAGGACGCCCGGCGTCCGCGGGCCGCCATCGCGCCCAGCGAACCCATGCCCCGGTAGGACTTGAACTGCTTGCCGTTGATGAACACCAGCTCGCCGGGGCTCTCGTCGCAGCCGGCCAGCAGCGAACCCAGCATCACCGTGTCGGCGCCGGCGACCAGCGCCTTGGCGATGTCGCCGGAGTACTGCAGGCCACCGTCGCCGATCACCGGCACACCGGCCGGACGGCAGGCGCGGGCCACGTCGTGGATCGCGGTCACCTGCGGGACGCCGACCCCGGCCACCACCCGGGTGGTGCAGATCGAACCCGGTCCGACACCAACCTTGACGCCGTCGGCACCTGCGTCGACGAGCGCGGACGCTCCGGCGTAGGTCGCGACGTTGCCGCCGATGATGTCCACCCCGGCAGCGGCCGGTTCAGCCTTGAGCCGAGCGATCATCTCCAGCACACCGGTGGAGTGGCCGTGCGCGGTGTCGACGATGACGGCGTCCACGCCGGCCTCGACCAGCAGCATTGCCCGCTGCCAGGAGTCGCCGAAGAAGCCCACCGCGGCACCGACCCGCAGCCGGCCCTGCTCGTCCTTGCAGGCCAGCGGGTATTTGTCGGACTTCACATAGTCCTTCAGCGTGATCAGGCCGCGCAGGGTGCCGTCGGTGTCGACCAGCGGCAACTTCTCGATCTTGTGCCGGGCCAGCAGCCGCAACGCCTCGTCGCTGGTGATGCCGGGCCAGCCGGTGACCAGCGGCATCGGAGTCATCACGTCGGCGACCCGGCGATGCTGGTCGTCCTCGAAACGCATGTCGCGGTTGGTGACGATGCCGAGCAGCTTCATGTCCTCATCAACGACGGGAACGCCGGAGATGCGGAACTTGCCGCACAGCTCGTCCACCTCGCCGATGGTGCGGTCGGCGGTGATGGTGATCGGCTGATCGACCATGCCGGCCTCGGACCGCTTCACCCGGTCGACCTGGGACGCCTGCTCCTCGGCCGGCATGTTGCGGTGCAGAATGCCCATGCCGCCTTCGCGGGCCATCGCGATCGCCATCCGCGCCTCGGTCACAGTGTCCATGGCGGCACTGGTCAGCGGCACGTTGAGCCGGATGCGTTTCGACAGCTGGGTGGAGGTGTCCGCCTGGGAGGGGATGACGTCGCTGGCGTTGGGCTGCAGCAGCACATCGTCGAAGGTGAGACCGAGCGTCGCGAACGGCGCGGGCACGCCGGCCGGGGTCAGATCGGACGAGGACATCGAGGCACCACTTTCCTTCGCACGGGATGGTCAGTCTATGTGTCGGTGAGCAGGCGCCGGGCCGCGTCCATCAGGCCCGGGCGACGGAGGCGAGCGCCTCGTCGACGTCCGGGTGATCGAAGGTGAAGCCGTCGTCGAGCAGCCGGCGGGGTTGCACCCGGGTGCCGCTGAGCAGCGCTTCGTCGACCATTTCGGAGCCGAACAGCAGCCGGAGCGCCGGCAGCGGCATCGGGATCAGCGCGGGCCGGTTCAAGACCTGGGCGAATCCGGTGGTGAACCGGGCGTTGGTCACCGGGTTCGGTCCGCACAGGTTGACTGGTCCGGTCAGCGTCGAGGTGAGCAGGTGGGCGATGGCCCGGGTGTAGTCGTCGACCTGGATCCAGGAGACGAACTGGCGGCCCGAGCCCAGCCGTCCGCCGAGGCCGAGCCGGAACGGCAGCCACTGTTTGCCCAGGAAGCCGCCTTCGGTGGTGAACACGTGCCCGGTGCGCATCGAGACGGTGGGTACCGGGGCGGCGTGCGCGGCTCGCTCCCAGTCGGCGACCAGTTGCGCGAGGAATCCGTCGCCCTGCGGCGTCCGCTCGTCGACCATGGTTTCGCCGGTGTCGCCGTAGTAGCCGATCGCCGAGCCATTGAGCAGCCGGCGGCAACGTCCGCCCGGATCGAGTGCGGCGGCCAGCGTGGTGGTGCTGTTCAGCCGTGAGCTGCGCAGTTCGGCCTTGCGGTCGGCGCTCCAGCGGGCGTCCGCGATGCCGGCGCCGGAGAAGTTGATCACCGCGTCCACGTCGGCCAGCCCCGGTGCAGCGATCCGTCCGGCGTCAGGGTCCCAGCGCCGCTCACCGGGTCCGGACGCCTCGCGGCGCACGAGTGCTAGTACCTCGTGGCCCTGGGCAACCAGGTGCGCGGCGGTGGCGCGTCCGAGAAGACCGGATGCCCCGGCGATGGCGATGCGCATCAGCCCAGCGTAGTGACCCGCTGAACGCCCTGCCGTTCGGCGCGGCAGCTGCCGTCCGGCAGCAGGTCGGAGCCGGTGGCCACCCACACCGCGAAGGCCGCCATGCCGAACAGCAGACCACCGGACAGGGATTGCAGCACGGTGAGCACGTACAGGTTGGTCAGCGCGTAGGCCATCAGGTAGCCGAAGGTGCCGAACACCACCCATCCGGCGGCGACGCGTCCGAGCGGAATCAGCGCGAGCAGGGCCAGGCTGAGCCCGAAATACCACGGGTGCAGCGCCTGGCCGATGAACAGCACCAGCAGCGATCCCCAGGCAGTCGCGCGGAGTGGCCGTTCGGGACGAGTCAAGATCAGAGCTGCCAGCCCGAGCACAGCCAGCACCGCGAGCACCGTGTTCGCCGTGCCGGTCAGGTCGCGGCCCATCCAGATGAAGGCGTCCCCGATCGCCACCGAGAGGGTCATGGTGCGCGCCCGCCCCATCTGGGACAGCCAGTGCGTCCAGCCGAAACCGAGCCCGGTGGCCAGCGACACCGCCACGAAGGTGGCCAGCGCGACGACGGTGGCGACGGCCGTCCGCCAGCCCAGCACGAGAACTCGGTGCAGCCAGGGCAGCCGCGCCAGCTGGGCGGCGACCGGCAGACCCGCGGCGGCGAGCACGGCGAGGCCGGCCTGCTGTTTGAGCGCCATCGCCACTCCGATGACGATCGGCGCCAGCACCAGGCTGGCCGAGATTCGGGGGACGGCCTGAACGCTCAGCCACAGCGCGAACACCACCACCCCGACCATCAGCGCGTCGTTGTGGGCGCCGCCGATCAGGTGGACGATCGTCAGCGGGTTGAGCACACCCAGCCAGATCGTCCAGTTCCGGTCGATGCTCAGCCGGTCGGCGAGCCTGGGCAGGAAGGTCGCCATCAGTGCGACACCCAACAGCGCGGGCAGGCGCTGCGCGACCACCCCCCAATAGGGATGCATACCGGCCAGTTGCACCATCAGCCGGTTGATCTCCAGCGCGAGCGGCGGGTAGGCCACCCCGTTGCCGGCCCAGAAGCCGTCCACGAACGGTTCGAAAGGTCCGCCGAAGCTGCCCAGGACGTCCGCGTAGGGGTTGCCGCCGTTCGCCATGATCCAGCCCAGGTCGGCGTAAAGGAACGGATCGCCGCTCATCACCGGCGGCACCAGGACCAATGGTGCGGCCCACAGCAGCCACAAGCGGGCGGACACGACGCGTCCGGGACGCGGCACCAGCAGCAGCCAGCCGACGGAGAGCAGGACGCAGCCGGATATCACCAGCAGCTTGCCGGTGTCATGACTGATCGTCGTCGCCAGTGCGGCGATCGGGCCGACCCCCCAGCCCAGCGGGTTGAATGAGAAGCCGTTGCTGCAGGAACCGACACCGACCAGCACCGACCCGACGAAACCGATCCACACGCCCGGCAGACGCCAGGGAGATGTGGGCATGAGCAACCTTCGTTGTGGGGCTGATAGGCGACCCCGATCCTAGCGAGCCGGTCGGACGTCCGGCCCGAGCGCGCAAACGGCCGCCGTGCCCAAGGAAGCGACCGCCGCTGGTTGAGCTTGTCGAAACCCCTTGCCCGCGCCAGTCCGACCGAGGTCTCGACAAGCTCGACCAACGAGGACCGGCGCTTCCCCGCAGTCGGGCTTCGACAAGCTCGACCGACGAGAATCGGCGTCCCTCACCGGGTCTTCGGTCAGGGGACGGAGTGCCAGACGACGGTTTGGACGGCGTTCCAGACCGCGAAGGCAAGCATGAAGCCGGTCGTCCAGCCGAACTGACGCCTGGTCAACGGCACCAGCGCCAGCAGGGCGATGGACCACGGGATGTACCAGGGGTGCATCGACTGGCCGAGCACGCTGACCGCCAGCGAACCCCAGCCGACCGCAGCCAGCGGACGGTCGGCGAACCGCACCAGCACCCACACCAGCACGACCAGCAGGGTGAGCGTGGACGCAGTCCCGACCGCGGCCAGCCAGGCCGAGGGATCGCCGCCGAGCGCGGCGATCACCAGCTCGCCGGCCTGGGCGAGCAGCGAGAACGGGGCGGCGGTACCGGCCTTGCCCATCAAGGACAACCAGGCCGTCCAGCCGAAACCCAGCCCGGACGCCAGCGAGATCAGCACGAACATCGCCACGGCCACGCCGGCCGCGATCGCGCTGCGCCAGCCTAACAGCCAGAGTCGTCGCGGCACCGTCTCGGACGCCAGCCGCGCCGCGACCGGGAGCCCGGCGCAGGCCAGCACGGCCAGACCGGCCTGCGGCTTGAACGCCATCGCCACCCCGAGCACCACCGGCCCGGCGAGCAGCCCCCACGACCAGTGCGGGCCGCGCACAGCCACCCAGATGGCCAGCAGTCCGCCGGCGACCATCAGTGCGTCGTTGTGGGCGCCGCCCACGAAATGCACCACCACCAGTGGATTCAGCAGTCCCCACCACAGCGCACGGTCGGCGTCCAGGCCCAGGTCGCGGGCCAGCCGGGGCAGCACCCAGGCGATCACGGCCAGCGCCAGCAGCACCGGCAGCCGCATGGCGATGATGCCCCCGTAGACGGCGAACCCGGCCAGCCGGACGACCAGCGCGTCGGTGAGCAGCGCCAACGGCGGATAGGCCACCCCGCTGCCGGCCCACAGCGGATCGACATGCGGCGCGTACGGCCCACCCGCCCCGGTCAACCCGACCAGGTACGGGTTCTGGCCCTGGTTCACGATCCAGCCCAGGTCGGCGTACAGCACCGCGTCCGCCGACAGTACCGGCGGCACCAGCAGCAACGGCAGGCTCCACAGTGCCAGTGCGATCAGCATGGTTCGGCGGTACGAGGCTCGTGCGCCGGTGGGGCGGGTGCGGTCCGCAGCCGCCAGGCCGGCGCCGGACGGCGGCAGCAGCCACCAGGCGGCGACCAGCAGCAATACCCCCACCACGATCACCACCCGGTTCCAGGGCAGCGCCAGTGCCAACCCGATCGCGTTCACCAGTTCGGACGGCCAGCCGTCCGGTCCGTAGGCGAACTCGGGGTGGCAACTCCCCCAGCCGATCAGCGCCGTGCCCAGCACGCCGATCGCGATCAACGGCATCGAACGCTCGCCCGACCGTCGACGCGCGGGGTCAAGGACGGCGGGCACCGGCTCATCGTAGGCGAATCGCTGATTCTCGTTGGTCGAGCTTGTCGAGACCTCGAACGAGAGGGCTGCTGGCAAGAGGTGACGGGCTCGTGGCGCGGACATCGCCGGGTGGGCTCTTGCTCGGGGCCCGCCGGGGACGATGCCTCGGCCATGTCCTCATGCCCGCTGAGGGCGCAGATCGACAACGGCGAGTGAAACCCGGTCGCCCCGGCGCCGAATTCCCCCGCAATACCTGGCGCCGGTGGGAGTTCGAGTGGACGCCACCGGATACCCCACGATCTCCGTCAACGTTTACCGACCGGGAATGCAGAACCAGCCAGATATCCTGGTAATCCTTGTTGCGGCTGCAGCCGCGGAGTAGTGTCTCTGATCACCCGCTTTTCCAGCGCGGGTGCGCAACATAAAAGCGGTTGCGCTACAACTACTTTCGGCGATAGGTGCAATGACTCATCACATGGCATCCCCGGGCGAGAACCCAACGACAGCCGTTGACCGCAGAACCGTGTTCCGGCTCGGAACGATAACTGCGCTCGCTCTCAGCATTCCGGGAGTTGCCGCGTGTACCTCCAATTCGGGCACAGCCCAGGATCCCAGCGTCCCGGCGGGCCCCGACCCGGACGGCTATATCGAACCGGCCGTCGTCTCGAGCAGCGGCGGCACGCTGACCACGACACTCATCGCGCGGCGGGCACTGGTCGATATCGGCGCACCGAAGCCGATCGACGCCTTCACCTACGACGGCACCCTTCCCGGCAAGGTCCTCGATATCAAACCAGGCGACACGATGAAGATCGCGCTCGTCAACGACCTGCCGGCAGTCGAGGGCAAGAGCGCCTCCGACCACAACATGAACCGGCCACACGACTGGACACACACCAACCTCCATACACACGGCCTGCACGTTTCGCCGGAAGGCAACTCCGACAACGTCTTTCTGTCGATCGAACCCGAGGGCGGCCGCAAGGATCTGGTGATCGAGGTGCCCAGCGATCACCCTGCGGGCCTGTTCTGGTACCACCCGCACGATCACGGCGGGGTGTCCCAGCAGGTCCGGGGCGGAATGTCCGGACCGATCGTCATCCGCGGCGATATCGACGAGGTACCCGAGATCAAGGCGGCCCGCGAGCGGATGCTCTTCATTCAGGCGATCGATGTCGACGATGATTACCGCGTCCCCGATCCGATCCCTGATCCCGACGAAGACCAGGCGTATATTCCCCGGTCACAGATCTTGTACCCGATCAACGGACATCTCAACCAAACGATCACGATGTACCCCGGTGAGGTTCAGCGCTGGCGCATCGTGAACGCCGCGCAAGGCAAGTTCATGTCGATGCGCCTGGACGGCCATGACCTTCATGCCGTGGCGTGGGACGGTCTGACCCTCGACGAACCGGAAGTCATCGGCGATCTGTGGATGGCCCAGGGCAACCGCGTCGATGTCCTGGTCAAAGCCGGTAAACCCGGCACTTACCAGCTTCAACTCACACCGGGTTCGTCACAGAAGCCCGTGATCCCCGGGTATCCGGGCTACACGCCGCCGACCACGAAACTCTCGGCCGAACTCGAAAAGCGGCCGATTCTAACCCTTAAGGTCGAGGGTTCGGGGCCCAGCATGGCACTGCCGACGACGCTGCCCGCCTTCGAGCAGGAGATCCTGCCGATCGCCGCGACACGCGAGGTGACCTACTCGGTCATGCGGACGGGCGACAACGAATTCGTCAACTTCGGGATTGACGGCCACGCGTTCGATCATGACGCCGCGCCCTACCAAGCCAAGCTCAACACCGCGCAAGAATGGACGGTCGTCAACGGCGCCGACCCGAAATTCCTCACCCACGCGCACTCCTTCCACATCCACGTCAATCCGTTCAAGGTCATCGCGGTCAACGGCGTCACACTCGACAAGCCGAAGTGGCGCGACACGTTCCCACTGACCGGAGCCGACGGCGATTCATTCACGTTCCAGACCAACTTCCTCGACTTCACCGGCAGGTTCGTTCAGCACTGCCACGTGTTGGCCCATGAGGACCTCGGAATGATGGAAGTGATCGAGGTGGTCCGCTGACCTGTGCACGCCGTCCGCTACTGAAGTTCTCCACCCACCGGAAGGACCAGCCTTGTCTCCGATCGACCGACGCACGTTCCTCAAGGGCACCACGTGGACCGTCGCCGCGGCAGGCCTTGCCGCCTGTGCGAGCGGCACCCCGAGCCACACAATCAGTCCCTCGGCGATTGAGGATCTGCGCCGCAGGATGTCGGGCCCGGTTCTGACCCCCGACGACCCCGCGTTTGCCGCCACCGGGCTGCCTGCGAACACCCGCTACGCCGGGATCCGCCCAGCCGCGATCGCGCAGTGCCGCACGACCGGCGATGTCTCGGTCGCGGTCCGCTGGGCCGTCGACAACGGCATCGCGCCGGTCGCACGCGGCGGCGGTCACAACTACGCGGGGCTTTCCACCACCGAAGGCCTGCTCTTGGACCTGAGCGCGCTCAACACCGTCGAACTCACCGGCGACGGGCATGCGGTAGTCGGTGGTGCCGCACACAATAAGGACGTCTTTGGCAAGCTCAACAACGGCCCGCTCCAGCTACCGGGCGGAACGTGCCTTGGTGTCGGCGTGGGCGGGCTCGTCCTCGGTGGCGGCATCGGCTACAACACGCACTGGGCGGGGCTGACCGCCGATCGTCTGCGCTCGACGCGGATGGTGACCGCATCGGGCGACGTCGTCAACGCCGACGCCACCACGAACCCCGAACTCTTCTGGGCGTGCCGCGGCGCGACCGGAAACCAGTTCGGCATCCACACCGAGTTCACCTTTGAACTCGTCGAAGTCCCCCGCAAGGTCGCCTACTACCGCTACGAGTGGCGCGGAGCCACCAACGCGGTCGCGGTCCTCGCGGCCTTCGACAGGCTCATGAAGGGTGCTCCCGCAGCGCTCAATGCCGTCGCGATGGCGCAGGCGACACCGGTCGGGCCCGGCGGCCCTGAGGAGGCAATCGACGTGATGTCGCGCGGTCAGTACATGGGCCCGGTCAGTGAACTCGTCGACCTCGTGAAGCCACTGCTCAATGCCGCGCCGAAAACCACGAAGGTCACTGTCGAGGAGCACCCCTACTGGGAAGCGGCGCAGATCTTTCTCACCGACGAAGGCGCACCCCACGCCTGGGGCGATATCAGCCGCTATTCCCGCGACGTGCTACCCACCGATTTGTGGCAGCGGCAGGTCGATCTGCTCACGCAATGCCCCAGCCGCGACGACACCGCAAACGGATCGCTCTGGGCGTTGGGCTGGATCGGCGGCCCCGTGGTCGATTCGTTCGCGCGCACAGACACCGCGTACGTGCACCGCGGCATGAATCTCCTCATCCGCCCCACCCCCGTGTGGCCACGTGACGCCGACCCGTCGATCGGCGACGACCTGGTGGCCTGGACCGACGACATGATCGCCGTGATCGCCTCCAGCACGCCCAACGAGAGCTACCAGAACTTCCCCAACCGACGGATCAAGGACTGGGAACAGCAGTACTTCGCCGAAAACCTCGACCGCCTCAGATCGGTCAAGGCCACCTTCGATCCGGGCAATGTGTTCACCTCCGAACAGGGCATTCCCCTTCCCTGAGCGCGCCCGGGGAGCCGATGGATGTCGGTAGCCGCTCGCTCCGGGTACGGGGCATCCGCTCGTCGGCAGCCTCCACAGGATGCCGGCGCGGATCGTGCGGCCGCCACCGCTCTCGGCGATCCACCCAGCGGCCGCCGATCTCCACCCGGATCTCCACCCGCGGGAGGGCGTCTGGGTGCACCCGGCGAGCCAGCCTTGAGACATGGATCTCAACGTTCTCGGAAGTATCGGAGTCGGCATCCTCGTCCTGGTCTGGGTGGGCTACCGGCAAACCACCTGGCGTGTTGTCGACGCCTCCCGGATGTGGCGGTTGCCGCTGGTCCTCGGCGTCATCGGCATCGTCCTGCTGTTCGACGCCAAGGCCCCGTTCAACGGAATCGACCTGGCCGCCCTGGTGATCGAGCTCGTCGTCGCGGCGGCCACCGGCGCCTGGATGGGCGTGATGGCCCACTTCCGGCCGCTCGCGGCGTCCGACGCCAGAAGTGCTCGGTGGGAGAGCCGGACCGGCTGGTGGGGTCTGGCGCTGTGGGTGCTGGTGATCGCCGTCCGGGTCGGCATCGACGTGGTCGCAGTGCGGCTGGGCGCCGGCAATGTCACCTCGACCGGGGTGATCCTCTTGGTGGTGGCCGCGAACCGGCTGGCCCGGGTGGCAGTCGTCCTCAATCGGGCCGGACGGCTCGACGCCGGCGCTCGGGTCGGCCAGCCCACGCTGGTCTGAGCCTTGCTCCACCGATGGCTGGCTGCGCAAGGATGGTGCCGTGAACCGGCGTCCGGGCCTGACCAACATCGCCCTCACCGTGGTGGGGGCGATGCTGCTCGGGTGGTGGACAGTGCTGCGCGAGTACGGCTACCAGCCGACCTGGGCGCTGACTGTGTTCGCGCTCGCGCTGCTGTGCTGGGTCGGCCGGATCATGCTGGCCCGGGTCGGCTGGCGGCGCAGCGCCACTGTGCTCGCGGCGAGCGCGGTCGTGCTGGGCTCGGTGGCGGGGCCGGCCACCCAGGGCAACTCGCTGGTTCCGGCGGCAGTCTGCCTGTTGGTGCTTGTCGGCGATCCGCAGGTACCCCTGAGGATCGGTGTGGCCGTCGGGCTGGCCTCGATGGGGGTGATCGGTGTCGGTGCGCTGGTCCGTCCGCTACCGGCGGCGGCCCTGGCCACCATGCTCGGGGTGGCGGTGATAGCGATGCTCGCCGGATTGAGCCGGCGCCAGGGACGCCAGGCCGAACAGCGCGAGGCGCTGCTGGCCGAACGCGAGCTCGCCATGCGCGAGGAGGCGATCCGGGTGGCCCTGGCCCGCGACCTGCACGACGTCCTCGCTCACACCCTGGGCGGACTGGTCGTCCAATTGGACGCCGCGGAAGCGCTGCTGGAGGCCGGTCAACCAGCGGCAGCCGAAGAGCGGGTGCGGGGTGCGCGGTCATTGGCGGCGGCCGGACTGGGCGAGGCGAGGCGCGCGGTGGCCGCCCTGCGCGCCCCGGCGGACGCCCTCGAACCGTGCCCGCCGGAGCAGCTCGACGGCGCAATGGAGGACCTGGTGGACGCCCACCGCAGCCTGGGTGCCGCGGTGGAGCTGACCCGGACCGGCACCCCGGTGACGCTGAGCGGTGAGCAGGCCAACGCTCTGCAACGCGCACTGCAGGAAGCGTTGAGCAACGCCCGCCGGCATGCTCCAGGAGCCCCCGTCACCGCGGCGCTGACCTGGCACCATGACCGGGTGCTGCTGACCGTTCGCAACCCCGTACCGAACACCGGGCCGCGCCCTGGTCCGGGGTCGGCAGACGCACCGTCGCTGCCCGATCGGACGTCACCGGCGGCCGCACCGCTGCCCGTGGATGCCGGTTCGCCCGACCCTGGACCCGGCCCACGCCCCGGCACAGGGACGCGACCAGCCCGCCCCCCTGCAACAGCGCCGGCGGGCCGCACCGGCTACGGACTGATCGGCATGCGCGAACGGTTCGAGACCTTGCCCGGCGGCGGTTCGGTGACCGTGCAGGACGCCGACGGCTGGTTCACCCTCCGGGCCGAGGCACGGCTGCGATGAGCGACGATACTGCTCCGATCCGGGTGCTGGTCGCCGACGACCAGGCCATCATCCGCGACGGACTAGCCACCGTGCTGGGGCTGCTGCCCGACATCGATGTGGTCGGCACCGCCGCGGACGGCGCCGAAGCCGTCCGGCTGGCCGTCCTGGAACGCCCCGACGTGGTGCTGATGGACCTGCGGATGCCGGTGCTGGACGGCGTGGCCGCCACCGCCCGGTTGCGCGCCGACGTCCCGGACGCCGCGGTGCTGGTGCTCACCACCTACGCCGACGACGAGTCGATCCTGGCGGCGCTGCGGGCCGGGGCCACCGGCTACCTGACCAAGGACGCCGGACGCGCCGAACTGGCGGCCGCCGTCCGCTCAGTGGCGCGCGGCCAGGCCACCTTCGCCGCCGAGGTGGGCGCCGCCGTGATCGCCGCGGCCACCACGTCCGCCGTTGTCGAGCCGGTTGCTCCCGCCGACACCCTCGCGACTCGCTTCCCGGAGTTGACCCGGCGCGAGGCCGAGGTGCTGGTGCTGATCGTGGAAGGGCTCGGCAATGCCGAGATTGCGACTCGGCTTTTCGTCGGCGTCGCCACGGTGAAGACCCACATCAACGCGATCTTCGCCAAACTCGGCGTGCACACCCGCGCCGAGGCGATCGCCCGGGCCCACCAGAAATGAATCCAGGTGCCGTCGCAACGGACGGCGGCGCATGGTGTCGGCGACCGCCCGGCAGACACAGCGGGCCGATGTGGGCTGCCGCCTGTGCCGATCGTGCGATCGATGACAACTGGCCGGTCCTACAAGTCGAGCAGTAGGCCGAGTGTCGCTCGCACCTGGCTGAGTGTCACCGCCCCCACGCTGCCCAACCGGGCTCAGATCCGAGCGACCGAGACCGAGCGGACGTGCTGGCATTGGGCGGCGGACGTCTCCCCCAGCCCGTTGCCGCTGTCGGGCTCGACGACGACCTCCGCGCCGCTGGATCGGATGGTGCGTGTCAAGGGGACCACCTGCAGGACGTTCGGGCCGCCGCGGAGGACGCGGGCCGCCGTGACGACGATGGCGGGCCGCAACCGGCAGGCGTCGGATCCGGCCGGCGGGCCCAGGTCGAGTTCGACGACGTCACCCGGCGTCAGCATCGAGCCAGGCGACTTCCTCGGCCGTCAGAGGCGCGGCAAGACTGCGTCCGATCTCGTCCTGACGCAGCAGCCGGACCGCCTGAGCGACCGTCTCCGCGACGGTGAGCCGTCGTTCGTGCGCCATCTGACGCAGCTGATCACGAGTGCTGCGGCTGACTCGGATGGTGGTGGTCTCCGACATCAACCCGATCCTACGTCGGCGTAGACAGATTGATCTACACGTCCGGTCGAGGCCGAAACCGGTACCGCAGGTCGACGGCGTCCGCCCCAGCACACCATCGCTGCCACGGCGGTCGCCGGGAAACCCTGTCTGTCAAACGTTTATCAGGACCGCTACCCTCAGCCCTGTGACTGCATCCGATGGCCTGATGGCCGAGGCTCTCGACGCTATCGCACACTCCCGGGCACACCTCGACCCGGACTATCCGCGGTTCCACCTGGCACCCCCCGTCGGGCGACTGAACGACCCCAACGGCCTGGTGGTGATCGACGGTGCCTACCACGCCTTCTACCAGTTCAGCCCGTTCTTCCCGCGCCGCAAGTCGGTCTTCTGGGGCCACGCACGCAGCACCGACCTGCTCAGCTGGCAGACACTGCCCCCGGCCATCGCCCCGGACGACTGGTACGACCGGCAGGGGGTGTATTCCGGCGGCGCCACCGTCGCGAACGGCACCGTCTGGCTGCACTACACCGGCAACGTGAAGCGCCGCGGCACCCGCGAGAGCTACCAGTGCGCAGCCACCACCACCGACCTGGCCGGCTTCGTCAAGCACCCGGCCAACCCGCTCATCCCCGCGCCGCCCACGGGCTACACCGCCCACGTCCGGGACCCCCAGGTGATCCCCGACGGCGACGGGCACCGCATGCTGCTGGGCGCCCAACGGAGCAACAAGACCGGCTGCATCCTGAGCTACCGCTCGTCCGACCTCATCGGCTGGACGTTCGAGGGCGAGCTCACCCTGCCGGGCAGCGGCGGCCGCTTCGACGACTTCGGCTACATGTGGGAGTGCCCCAACCTGCTCCGGGTACCGGACGAGGCGACCGGCGAGTGGCGCGACGTGCTGATCTTCTGCCCCCAGGGCATCGATCCGGACGGCGACAGCTTCCGCAACCGGTTCGCCTGCGGCTACCTGGTCGGACGGCTGGACGGCACCGCGTTCCACACCGACGCAGACTTCCGCGAACTCGACCGTGGCTTCGAGTTCTACGCCCCGCAGGTGTTCCGGCTGCCCCTCGGCGCCGCGCCGGAGCCACCGATCCTGCTGGGCTGGCTGGGCAATGCCGCCGAGGACGCGCAGCCGTCCCTGGCCGAGCGCGGCTGGGTGCACGCCATGACGATTCCGCGGCGGCTGGTACTGCACGACGGCGTCCTGCATCAGCGGCCCGCACTCGAGGCGGCAGCCGAGCCGTTCTGGACACGGCGTCCACTCGCCCCCCTCACGCTCACCGACGACGCCACGACCATCGATGCGCTCACCGACCGGGACGCCTTCGTGCTGCACCTTGACGCCGATCAGCACGAGGCCGAGGAGTGGTCCCTGACCATCGGGACGACCGCCGCCTCCGAGCTGCGGATCGCCTTCCGGTCCGGCGAGCTGACCGTCGACCGGAGCCCCACCCGCTACCCGCACGGCGGTCGGCGGACCGTCCGCATCCCGGACCCCGGCCGGTTGCGTGTGGAACTGATCCACGACCGGTCGATCACCGAGCTCTTCGTCGACGATGGGCAGGTCGCCTTCAGCCTGCGCAGCTACCTGGAACCGGGCGAGCGGCGAGTCCGGATCCAGTCCCGCGGCGCGCTGCACCTGTCGGGCGAGGCACTCGTCCTGACGTGAGGTGTTCAGCCATATGTCAATCGTTTGACAGATAGGCTAAACGATTGACATACTGTGCCTCACTAGACAGCCATTTCACGCGACCCCGTTCAAGGAGGAACTGGCCGATGGACCATTCCCGCGTCGCCCAGACGGTGCTGAAAGCCGTCGGCGGGCCCGACAACATCAATGCGGCAGCGCACTGCGCCACCCGGCTTCGCCTGGTCCTGGCCGATCCCGGCATAGTGGACCAGGCGACCCTGGACAACGATCCCGACATCAAGGGCACCTTCTCCACCGGAGGCATGTTCCAGATCATCGTCGGCCCCGGTGACGTCAACATCGTCTTCCAGAAGATGGTGGAGTCCGGCGTCAAGGAGGCCACCAAGGAGCAGGCCAAGGAGGCTGCCGCCCAACAGGGCAACTGGCTGGTGCAGTTCATCAAGGTGCTCTCCGACGTCTTCGTGCCCATCCTGCCGGCGCTGATCGCCGGCGGCCTGATGATGGCTTTGAACAACATCCTCACCGCCCCGGGGATGTTCTGGTTCGCCCCGCCCGGGCAGGGACTCACCCACATGTGGCCGGCCTTGCGCGACGTCGCCGAGATGGTGAACATGTTCGCCGCGGCACCCTTCGCGTTCCTGCCGGTGCTGATCGGTTTCTCGGCCACCAAGCGCTTCGGCGGCAACCCCTATCTGGGTGCCGCGATGGGCGCCGCCATGGTGTTCCCGTCGCTGGTCAACGGCTACGGCGTCGCCGCCGCCGTCTCCGACGGCTCGATGGCCTACTGGGACATCTTCGGCATCGCCGTCGCGCAGGCCGGCTACCAGGGCCAGGTGATCCCGGTGTTGTTCGTCAGCTACCTCCTGGCGACCATCGAGAAGTGGCTGCACAAGGTGCTGAAGGGCACCACCGACTTCCTGCTGACCCCGCTGATCACCCTGATCACCACCGGCTTCATCACCTTCATGCTGCTCGGCCCGCTGACCCGGCAGCTCTCCGATGCGATCACGTTCGGTCTGCAGTGGATGTACGAGTCGGGTGGCATGATCGGCGGCCTGATCTTCGCCACGATCTATTCACCGATCGTGATCACCGGCCTGCACCAGAGCTTCCCGGCGATCGACCTGGCGCTGATCGCCCAGGGCGGCACGTTCATCTTCCCGATCGCGGCGGTGGCCAACATCGCTCAGGGCGCCGCCACCCTGGCCGTCTTCGCGGCGGCCAAGGAAGGCAAACTGAAGGCTGTCGCCGGCGCCTCCGGCACGTCCGCGCTGATGGGGATCACCGAGCCTGCCATCTTCGGCGTGAACCTGCGGCTGCGCTGGCCGTTCTTCATCGCGATGGGTGCCGCCGGCATCGGTGGCGCGCTGGTCAGCCTGTTCGACATCGTCGCGCTCTCCCCCGGCCCGGCCGGCTTGATCGGGTTCATCGCGATCAACCCGCCGCAGATCCCGATCTTCATGGTTGTGGCGATAACCACGTTCATCCTCGGCTTCGTCGCGACCTTCCTCTACGCCCGGACCCGCGGCAAGGCGTCCATCGCCGGCACCCACGTGGACGAGACCTCCGAGGAAGAGAGCGCCGCCGCCGAGCGGGCCGATGACGACTTCACCGTCACCACGCCGATGGCCGGCAAGCTGGTGCCGCTGAACGAGGTCAAGGATCCGACCTTCGCGGCTGCGATCCTCGGCCCGGGTGCCGCCGTCATGCCCTCCGAAGGCCCAGTGGTCTCCCCGGTCACCGGTGAGGTCGTGGTCGCCTTCCCGACCCATCACGCCTACGGGCTGAAGTCCGACAGCGGCGTGGAGATCCTGATCCACATCGGCATGGACACCGTCCAGCTCAACGGCGAACACTTCTCCTCCAAGGTGAAGGTCGGCCAGCGGGTCCGTCGCGGCACTGTGCTCGCCGAGGTCGACTGGGAGGCAGTCGCCAAGGCCGGCTACGACCTGACCACCCCGGTGGTGGTCACCAACGCCGCCGGCTACGAAAGCATCGAGGCCGCCGACCGGGGCATGGTCCTGGCCGGGGCCGGCATGCTCACGGTCACGCCCAAGCCCGCCGAGGTCGAGCAACCGGCCTGAGCAACCGCAACCCGCAAACGGCGGGTGGATTCCTGGGAATCCACCCGCCGTTTCGGCGTCTTCTCGTTGGCGGCAGCCGGTTGGTCTCCTGCCCGCCCATCACCGCCGGACGGACGGGTCGTCCATCTGCGGACCCCTTTCAGGTCGTGGTGCCCTCCACCACCGTGACCGGGAATTCCACCGGCGCAATCACGGAGTCGGCGGGCGCGGGCCGGTCGTCCTCGATGATCGCGATCAGCCGGTCGACTGCGGCGGCACAGATCTCTCCGATCGGCTGCTGCACCGTCGACAGCCACGGCATCGCACGGCGGATCGCCTCCGTCCCGTCGAAGCCGATCACCCGGAAGTCCTCCGGCACCCGGCGCCCGCTGCGCAGCGCCCAGTCGACGACGGTGCCCGCCATCAGGTCATCGGTGGCGAAGACGGCGTCGATCACGCCGGCATGTTCCTCCAGCGCCGCACGGATCCGGCGGCTGCGTTCCGGCTCCGGGGTCTGGAAGTTGACCGTCACCACCGCCGGCTCGATGCCGGCCTGGTTCAGAACGGCGTGGTAACCCGCCTCGCGCAGGTTCCGCGGCGTCGAGGTGGAGGTGAACAGGGCCGGACGGCGCGACCCGCGGCGCAGCAACAACTCGGTGGCCAGGCGTCCCCCGGTGTAGTTGTCGGCGCGCACGTTGGGGATCTGCGGCGCCAGCTCGCGGTCGATGGTGACCACCGGCAGCCGGGTGGTGGCGTACTCGGGGATGCTGTCGTTGTGCGCACCGGAGATGATGCCGTCCACCCGGTTGCCGCGCAGCTGATTGAAGTAGGCACGTTCGGCCTCGGCACGGCCCAGGCTGTTGCAGAGCAGCGTCCGGTAGCCGCGCTGGCCCAGGGCGTGCTCAACGGCCACCGCCACCTGTCCGAAGAACGGCAGCGCCACCGTGGGCATGATCACTCCAACCATCTGGGTGCGCTGCCCGAGCAGCGAACGGGCCACCTGATTGGGCCGGTACTCCAACTCGTCGATGGCCTGCGCCACCCGGTCCTTGGTGCGCTGACTGAGGTAGCCGCGGTTGTTCAGCACTCGCGACACCGTGGTCGGGGATACCCCGGCGCGCTCGGCCACATCGGCGAGGCTGGGCTCGCGGGTCTGGTTAGACAATGCGCCTCCCCTAGTCGTGCTGACCTTCGCATCCTAGCCGGGCCGGAAACGACGATTCCCCCGCACCGAACGGGTGCGGGGGAATCGTGCGAATCAGCCGAAGCCGAACTCAAGCTCAGTGCTTGTGCCCGTCCTCGTCGTCATCTTCGGGCTTCTCCACCACCAGGGTCTCGGTGGTGAGCAGCAGGGCGGCGATCGAAGCGGCGTTGGCCAGCGCGGAGCGGGTGACCTTGACCGGGTCGATCACGCCGGCGGCCAGCAGGTCGCCGTACTCGCCGGTGGCAGCGTTGTAGCCCTGACCGGACTCCAGCTCGGACACCTTGGAGACGATCACGTAGCCCGGCTCGCCACCGTTCTCGGCGATCCAGCGCAACGGCTCGACGACGGCCTTCGCGACGATGCTGACGCCCGTCGCCTCGTCACCGGACTTGCCCAGGCCACCCTCAAGCACCTTGGCGGCATGGATGAGAGCGGAGCCGCCACCGGCGACAATGCCCTCCTCGATGGCCGCGCGGGTCGCCGAGACGGCGTCCTCGATGCGGTGCTTCTTCTCCTTGAGCTCCACCTCGGTGGCGGCGCCGACCTTGATCACGCAGACGCCGCCGGCGAGCTTGGCGA
>WBZS01000417.1_pt2 | contig 26226 bp, 21 predicted proteins | sample 5204201 | NCBI WGS metagenome assembly WBZS01 (sample SAMN12344357, study PRJNA552823) | activated sludge metagenome | biome: Activated sludge suspended growth; feature: Nitrification reactor; material: Wastewater; isolation source: activated sludge from nitrification reactor of wastewater... | reverse complement strand
GGTCTCGGCCATGGCCGCCATCACCGAGTGATAGCGGTCGATGGCGTCGGTGCAGATCGTGACGATCACGTCCTTCTTGCCGAGCTGGTAGTGCTTGGCGGTCTTGATCGCGCCGAGGACGTTGCACACGCCCGAGATGCCGAAGATCGTGCCCAGCCGTCGGGCGAGCTCGGCGTCGACGCCGTAGCGCTTCACGAGCGTCTCCTGCCCGGCCTCGTCGCTGAGCACCTGCAGGCCCTTCTTGCACTCGATGTCGTCCAGGCACATGATCGCGTCCATGTTCAGGACGTTGTGGATCCAGGTGACGTGCTTGTCGCCGATGCCCTGGATGTCGTGGCCGCCGTAGCCGTTGTTGTACAGCGTCGGGCACTGGGTCGGCTCGAGGCCCACGATCTTGCAGTCGCCGAAGGCTTGCTTGACCCGGTCGCCGGCCGCGATCGTGCCGGCGCTGCCCATGGCCGAGCAGAAGGCCGCGATCGCGCCGTCGCCGATGCCGCGCGCCTTCAGGTCGGCCGCCAGCTCGACGATGGTGTTGCCGGTCACGTGGTAATGGAAGCGATAGTTGCCCATCACCTCGAACTGGTTGAGGATCCGGATCTTGGGGTCGCGGCGCAGCTCCCAGGTCTTGTCGTAGATCTCCTTGACGTTCGACTCGACGCCGACCGTCTTGATCACGGTGCCGCCGTAGCTCTCGATCTTATCGAAGCGCTCCTGGCTCATGCCTTCGGGCAGCACGATGATCGATTTGGCGCCGACGCGGCCGCCGACCCAGGCGCCGCCGATGCCGTAGTTGCCGGTGCTCGGCCAGACCACAGTGTGCTGGTTGACGTCGACGCGCCCGAAGACGATCTCCTCGGCGAGCACCGAGTAGGCCGCGCCGACCTTGTGCGCGCCGCTCGGGAAGTCGCGGCCGAACAGCACCACGATCTCGGCGTCGACGCCGGTCAGTTCCTTGGGCAGGACTTCATATTTGATTGCGTCGTCGGGTCCGCGCCAGGTGATGTTGTACAGGTTGACGGGGTCGAGCGGCGCGCCCTTGAGCGCCTCGATCGCGCGGCGACGGATCGCCGGGTCGATCGTGCTCGGGTGAAGCATCTCTTCAAACGTCGGGCCGAGGATGGGTTGCGTCATGGCATCTTTCCGAAGGGTGAGTTTAGTCCGTCTGCCGCGTGCCCGCCATCATCAGGCCGAGCGACTCGGCCGTGGCGGTGGCTGCGTCGACCACGCCCATCAACCGACCCTCGAAGATCACGGCGATCCGGTCGGAGAGCGCGCGGATCTCGTCGAGGTCCTCGGAGATGAGGAGCGTGGCCGTGCCCGCAGCGCGTTGCTCGAGCAGGCGGTGGTGGATGTATTCGCTGGCGCCGATGTCGACGCCGCGCGTCGGCTGCGCCGCGATCACCACGGTGGGTTTGCGACACAGTTCGCGCGCCAGGATGAGTTTCTGGATGTTGCCGCCCGACAGGTTCTTGATCGGCGTGTCGGCGGTCGGGGTCTTGACCGCGTAGTTGGCGATCAATTCCTGAGTGTGCTTGGCGATCGACTTGAAGTCGAGCAGGGTCTGGTGCGAGTAGGGCGCATGGCCGTGGTCGCACAGGATGGCGTTCTCGAGGACCGAGAAGTCCTTGATCACGCCGGTGCGCATGCGTTCTTCGGGGATGGCGCACTGGCCGGCCGCGATCCGATCGGCGGGCGAGGCGTGGGTCACGTCCTTGCCGTTGAGCGTCACCTTGCCCTTGCTCGGCTTGCGCAGCCCCGTCAGTACCTCGGCCAGCTCGCGCTGCCCGTTGCCCGAGACCCCGGCCAGACCGACGATCTCGCCGGCCCGCACGGTGAGCGAGAAGTCGCGCACGGCATCAGTGCCGCGATCGCCGACGGTCCACAGCCCGTCGATCTTGAGCCGCTCTTCGCCGGGCTGGGCCGGCGGCCGGTCGTACTGCAGCAGCACCTCGCGGCCGACCATCAGTCGGGCCAGCTCGGCGCGGGTCATCTCGGCCGTCGGGTAGGTGCCGACGACGCGGCCGTCGCGGAGCACCGTGACCCGGTTGCTCAGCGCCAGCACCTCGTGCAATTTGTGCGAAATGAAGATGAGTGCGTGTCCGTCGGCCGCCATCTGCCGCAGAGTGACGAACAGCTCCTGGGCTTCCTGCGGCGTGAGCACGGCGGTCGGCTCGTCGAGGACGAGCAGCGAGGCGCCGCGGTACAGGGCCTTGAGGATCTCGACCCGCTGTTGCTCGCCGACCGAGAGTTGCCAGACCACGGCGTTCGGGTCGACTTTCAAGCCGTAGCGGTCAGCCAGGCCGCGGATGCGTTCGGCCACGCGATCCAGGTCGAGCCGCGGCCCGCGTGTGGACGCCAACCCGAGCGCGACGTTCTCGGCTACGGTCAGCGACGAGACCAGCATGAAGTGCTGGTGGATCATGCCCACACCGGCGTGGATCGCGTCCGCGGGCGAGCGAAACACCCGCGGCTTTCCATCGATGATGATCTGGCCGGAGTCGGGCCGGTACAGCCCGTACAACTGCCGCATCAACGTGCTCTTCCCGGCGCCGTTCTCGCCCAGGAGCGCGTGCACCTCGCCGGCGCGCACGTCGAAGCTGACGCCGTCATTCGCCAGGACGCCGGGGAAGCGTTTGACGATGTCGACCATCTTGAGTTCGCGCAGCGGCGTGCGAGTGGGTAGGCTCATGGGCGTGTGAGGTGCCTGGTTTGCTGTTGGATGGCCCGTGAGGGTGGCCACAAGGGCCACCCCCACGGGCCACCCCCACGGGCCGTCCCTACTAGGGCAACGGCTTCACGGAACCGTCATTGATCCCTGCGATCGCGGCGTCGGCAGCGGCCTTCGCCTCCGCCGGAACCTCGACCTTATCGTTGTAGGCGATCACCAGGCCGCCGTTCTTGAAGGTCAGGGTGTACGACTTGCCACCCATGACGCCGGCCATGTGGCTGGAGATCATGTCCTTGATGATGCCGGTCCAGTCGTAGACCTGGCTGGCCACCACCGCATCGGGCGCCAGGAAGGTCTGGTCCCACTGTGTGCCGAACCAGAACGCGCCCTTGTCCTTGGCGACGCCGATCGCGCCGGCCACGGACTGCGACGAGCCGGTGAGCATGTCGGCGCCGGCTGCGACGTGGGTCTCGGCCGCGGCCGACATCAACGAGACGTCGGAGAACGAACCGGTGTACGACACGTTGACCTTGACGCCGGGCTTGGCCGTCTCGGCCCCGAACTTGAACCCGTCGACGTACAGCTTCGCGTCGCCGGCCTCGACCGGGCCGCTGATGCCGATCACGCCCGACTTGGACATCAGGGCCGCGATCGTGCCGAGCACGTAGCCGCCCTGTTGCGCCTCGGCCTGATAGGCAAAGACGTTGGTGATGTTCTGGGCCTGGAAGGTGTCGAGCGACGTGCCCCAGGCGAAACTGGTCTCCGGGAACTCGGGCGCGAGTTGCGCCAGCGAGGTGCCGTACTGCGAGCCGTGTGCGATCACCAGGTCATAGCCCTGGCTGGCGTAGTCGCGCAGCGCCGCTGCGGCGTCCGGAACCTTGAACATGCCTTCCGAGTACGCGATCTCCATCGCGGCCTCGCCGCCCATAGCCTTCTGAACCTGCAGCAGGCCCTCGTACATCGACTGACTGAAGGCCATGTCCGTGGTCGAGCTGGGCATGACGATCGCCACGCGGAACGGCTCGGCCGGCAGCGTCGGCTCGGGCGTGGCCGTCACCACCTGCACCTCGGGCGTCCCGGCGACCACACGGGTCACCTCGATCACCTGGGGCTCGGCGGTCGGGACCGGGGCCGAGGTCGGCGCAGCGGCGGGAGCGCAAGCTGCCAACAACAGGGCGGCCGCGGCAGCCCATCGAATGCGGGTCACAAACGTGTTCATAGTCTGTCTCACTCCTAAGGTCGTGCATCGTTTCAATTCAATACGTCTCCGGCGTCGATGGGGATGCTTGCGTCGGCGTCGTGGCAGACACGGTTCACGTCGATGGCCACACTCCTTTCGGGTCGTACCGGCAAGGAGGCAGGTGGGAGGAGGGAGAAGCGAACGCTACCGCGCAAGCTCGTGGCAGTCTTCGCACCTCTCTCCTCCCTCTTCCCTCTTCTTTATTCACGCTTCGCCTCGCTCAAACGGCTTCGATAGCGCCGCGGGCTGTTGCGAACGGCGCACGGCCAAAGCCAGGGCTACGATGGTCATCAGGTAGGGCAGCATGACGGCGATGTCGGACTCGATGTTGATGCCCTTGACCTGGATCCACAATTGCAGGGCGTTGACGAAACTGAACAGCAGCGCGCCGCCCAGCACACCCCACGGCTGCCAGCCGCCGAAGTAGACCAGCGCCACGGCGATGAAGCCCTGACCGTTGGTCATGTTCTCCTGGAACAGGTTGATCAGCGCGATCGACAACGACGCGCCCGCGATGCCCGCGAACATGCCGCCGACGGTCACGGTCAGATAACGGATCTTGGTGACGCTCACGCCCAGCGAGTCGGCCGCCGCCGGGTTCTGGCCGACGGCCCGGATCTTGAGACCCAGCGTCGTTTCGTTCAGCACCCAGGCCGCCACCGGGACCAGCAGGAACGCGATGTAGACGAGCAGGTTGTGATTGAAGAGCGCCTCGCCGATGAGCGGGATGTCGCCCAGCAGCGGAATGCGGATCGGCTGAAAGCCTGAGATCGACTCGACGCTGCCCAGCGTGGTCTTGAACAGCAACGTCGAGAGGCCAAGCCCAAAGAGGTGCAGGCCGATGCCGCTGATGCCCTGCTCGGCGCGCAGGGTGACGCTGATAAAGGCCATCATCAGCCCGAACGCCGCGCCGACGAGGGCCGCGGCGCCAAGACCAAGCCACAGGTTGCCCGAGCGCGACGCGACGAAGAAGGCCGTGTAGGCGCCCATGAGCATGATGCCTTCGACGCCCAGGTTGTAGACACCGGAGCGCTGTGCGAAGGTCTCGCCGATCGCGGCGTACAGGTAGGGCGTCGCCAGACGGATGCCCGAGTACAGGATGCCCAGCAGGACCGGCAGCGTGAACAGCTCGTTCATGGTTTTTTGGCCCTCGCCGCGCGCTGGCGCAAGATGTAGTCGCTGCCGACCACGAAGAGCACCACCAGCCCGAGCAGCGCGTCGATCAGGGCATCGGGCACCTGCGCCGAGCGTTGCATCTTGTCCCCGCCGACCAGCAGGCCGCCGAACAGGATCGAAGCCGGGATCGCGCCGAGCGGGTGGAGCTTGCCGAACAGGGCCGCGACGATGCCCGAGAACCCATAGCCGCCCGAAAGCCCCTCGAGCATGCGGTGTTGCACACCCATCACTTCGACCGCGCCGGCCAACCCGGCGAAGGCGCCGCCGAGGATCAGCGCCAGCATCTGGTAGCGCTTGACCGGGATGCCGGCATAGCGGGCCGCATCCGGGTTGAGCCCTACGGCGCGGATGCGATACCCGATCGTCGTTCGCCAGAGCAGGAAGAACACGCCGATCGCCGCCAGGACGGCCAGGATGGCGCCGGCGTGGAGCAGAGTCTTGGGCACCAGGCGCATCAGCCAGGCATCGGCCGGGAGCAGCGCCGATTGCGCAATCCGGGTGCCGGCCTCGATCTCCTTCGGGTCGATCATCGGACCGCGGAGAAGATAGTTGGCCAGCTGGATCGCGATCTGGTTCATCATGATCGTGCTCAGGATCTCGTTGACCCCGAGCTGGGCCTTGAGCGCGCCCGGCACGGCGCCCCATACCGCGCCTCCGAGGACGCCGGCGATGAGCGAGGCGAGGAGCAGCAACACACCGGGCAGGGGGAGATAGAGTGCGGCGGCCGTCGAGGCCAGCGCGCCGACGATCAACTGGCCCTCACCCCCGATGTTGATCACGCCGCCGCGGAAGGCGATCGTCACACCGAGGCCGACGAGCAACAGCGGGGTCGCCGTGACCAGGGTCTGCGTGAAGCCCGAGACGCTGCCAAAAGCGCCCTCGAGCAAAGAGAGGTAGGCCGTGAAGGGGTTGGCGCCCAGCGCGACCAGCACCACGGCGCCGATCAACAGCGCCAACACCACGGCCGCCACCGGAACGAGCGCGCCCTGCAATACCTGCAGCACGCGCGACCAGGCCCCGTTCGAGGCGGCACGCGGCGCCACCGACGTCGCTTCGGACATCCGGCCCCTCCCTTTTGAAGGCGACAGCACAGGTTCCGGGCAAACTCAGGTGCCGCCCGGCCGTGACTGATCCCCGATGCCTTCTTTCAGCCTGTGCGCTTCCCCGACTTCAACGCGAGCAACAGGCTGTCTTGATCGACGGGCAGCTTGTGCAGCCGCACGCCGCATGCGTTGTAGACCGCGTTGGAAATGGCCGCCAACGTCGGAATACTGGCGATCTCGCCGACACCCTTGGCCCCGTACGGGCCGGTGGACGCGGCGTCTTCAACAATGAAGGACGTGATCGGCGGCGCGTGCTTGATGCTCGGCATCTTGTAGCGCGCCAACACATCGGTGAACACGATGCCGTCTTCGACGATGAACTCCTCGGTCATGGCGTGGCCCAGGCCCATCACCATGCCGCCCTCGATCTGGCCCTGCAGCGCCAGCGGGTTGATCGCGCGCCCGATGTCGTGCGCGGCGACCATCTGCAGCACCTTGACCTCGCCGGTGTCGAGGTCGACCTCGACCTCGGCCGCCTGCGCGGCGTACGAGAAGGCGAAGTGCATGTCGCCGCCCGTGCCGAGCGGCTGGGTCTTGGGCGCCCAGTACTCGTAGGTGGCCTTGGGCTCGATGCCCTGACGGGTGAAGATCTGGGCGACTTCGCTCATCGGCAGGCTGTGGCCGTTGACGCGCGCCAGGCCTTCTTCGAAGCGGATGTTCTCGGGCGCCTGATCGTACAGCTCACTCAGCGTGGCCTCGATGGCGTTGCGCAGCGTCCGGGCCGCCATCCGCGCGGCGTTCCCGGTGACGAAGGTCTGGCGCGAGGCCGTGGTCGGGCCGCCATCGGGCGTCAAGTCGGTGTCCGAGAGCAGGACGCGCACGTCTTCGTACTTCATCCCGAGCTCTTCGGCCGCGCACATCGCCACCACGCCGACCAGGCCCTGGCCGATCTCGGCCGCGCTGGTGCGGACCTGGACCGTCCCGTCGGCGTACAGCTCGACCTCGGCCGACGACTTGTCCGGCGCGCCGCCGCCCAGTCCCGTGTTCTTGTAGCCGACCGCGAGGCCCCAGGCCCGGCGCTTGTTCTTCGAGGCCGGCTGCGTGTTCTCTTTCAGTTTGGCGACCTCGGCCGAGACCAGATCCAGGCACTTCTCGAGCCCGACGCTCTCGCGCAGGGTCTGTCCGGTGTTGGTCACCGTGCCCACGCGGTGCAGGTTCTTGCGCCGCAGGTCGATGGGGTCGAGCGCGAGCCGCTCGGCCAGCATGTCCATCGCGCTCTCGACCGCGAAGGCCGATTGCAACACGCCGAAGCCGCGGAAGGCGCCGGCCGGCGGGTTGTTGGTGTACATGGCGTAGCAGTCGGCCTTGACGTTGGGCACCTCGTACGGGCCGGCCGAATGCGTGGTCGCGCGGGTCATGACCTTCTCGCCCAGCGACGCGTACGCGCCGCTGTCGCCGTAGAGCGTGGTCTGCACCGCGGTCAACGTGCCGTCGTTCTTGGCCCCGATCTTGACCGTGATTTGCGTGGCATGACGCTTGGGATGGAAGATCAGGCTCTCGTGGCGGTCGTACAGCATCTTGACCGGCCGGCCGGTGGCGCGCGTCAGCAGCGCGACATGGATCTGGCCCGCGATGTCTTCCTTGCCGCCGAAGCCGCCGCCGATCAGCGCGCCCTTGATGCGCACCTGATCGTCCGCGACACCCAGACAGCGCGCCACCTGGCTGCGATCCTGATACGGGATCTGCGAGCCGACGATGATCTCGTAGCGCCCGTCCTCGGCGATGCGCCCGATCGAGCACTCGGGCTCGAGGAAGGCGTGGTCATAGGCCGGGGTGTGGAAGGTCTCTTCGAGGATCAGGTCCGCCTCGGCGAAGCCCTGCTCGACGTCGCCGCGGCGCACCTTGATGTGCTTGAGGAGGTTGCCGCTTTCCATCACCAACGGCGCGTCGGGCTCATGCGCTTTGACCGGGTCGCTCACGACCGGAAGCACTTCATACTCGACGTCGATCAGGGCCAGCGCCGCCGAAGCGATGTCGCGCGTATCGGCGGCCACGATCGCGACCGGGTCGCCGATGTAGCGCACCTTGTCGACGGCCAGGGCCGGCCAATCCTGGATCACCAGGCCGTGGTTCTTGTCACCGGGGACGTCGTCGGCGGTCAGCACGGCTCGCACGCCGGGCAGGGCCCTGGCCTTCGAGGTGTCGATCTTCAGGATGCGGGCGTGCGGGTACTTCGCTCGCAGCGTGCGCGCGTGCAGCATGCCCGGGAAGGTGAAGTCGTCGCTGTACAGCGCCTTGCCGGTCACCTTGAGCACGGCATCCGGGCGCGGGAGCGGGCGGCCGATGACGTTCAGCGGCGCAACGGTCTCGGGCAGCACGGGCAGGTGGTTCTGCGGCTTGCCGTCGCGGATCTGTTTCGCGGCCGACTGGATCGCGTGTTTGATGAAGGAGTAGCCCGCGCAGCGGCAGAGCGTGTCCTTCAGCGCGACCTTGATGTCGTGGTCGGTCGGGTCCGGATGCGTGTCGATCAGGCCTTTGGCCGTCATGATCACGCCCGGGATGCAATAGCCGCATTGCGGCGCGCCGCCCTCGACGAAGGCCTCCTGCAGCGGATGCAGCGTCTCGCCCTGGGCCAGGCCTTCGATCGTCTCGACCGACGCGCCCGCGGCGCGCAGCGCGGGGTAGATGCACGACACGACCGGCGTGCCGTTGACCAGCACCGTGCAGATGCCGCACTCGGCTTCGTTGCAGCCGATCTTGGTGCCGGTCAGGCCGAGCCGGTTGCGCAGGACATCGGCCAGGTATTCGTGTTCTTCGACGTCGACCTGGGTCGGTGCGCCGTTGACGGTGAACGACAGGGTCTTCATCGTGGGCTCATCCTTCTCCGATGCCTTCGGGCGTGACGTGTCCGGTTGTCGCGCGCTGCACGGCCAGCGGCAAAGCGCGCGCCAGCAACGGCAGGATCAGCTCAGTGCGGTATTCCGCGGTCGCACGATGCGGGCTGGTGCGCAGCCGGGCATCGGCGAGCACGCGTTCGGCAAGTTCAGGGAGCAGGTCACGTGAGAAGGCCTTGCCGACCAGGAAGGCCTCGGCCTGCTCGGCCCGAAGCGGCCGCGGGCCCGCAGGGCCGAGCGCGATACGGGCGGCTTCGACCACGCCGCCGGCAACGCGCACCCAGGCGCCCAGACCCAGGATCGGCAGCGCCACGCCTTGCGGGCGCATGATGCGCTTGAAGGCCGAGCCTTCGCCGGCTGTGTGCGGCTTGAGCCGGAAACGCACGATCAACTCAGCCGCATGATCCAGCGCCGACTTGCCCGGCCCGACGTAGAGCGACCCGACCGGCCGCCAGTCGCGGCCCTTGGGCCCGGCGACCTCGGCCTCGGCGTCGAGCGCGATCAGCGAGAGCGTGCCGTCGCCGGCCGGGAGGGCATGGGCGACGTTGCCGCCGAGCGTGGCCACGTTGCGCACCTGCGGGCCGCCGATCACGCCGCACGACTCGACCAGGCTGGTGGCCTTTTGAGTCAACAGCTCGGAGTGCGTGATCGCGGTATGCGTGACCGCGGCGCCGATCAGGATGGCCCCGTCGGCTTCTTCGATCGTTTGGATTTCCGGGATCTGGGTGATGTCGACGAGGGCGTCGACGGGCGGTGTGCGCCCCTGCTGCATCTCCAGCAGCAGGTCAGTTCCGCCGGCAAGGACGCGGGCACGACCCGCATACTGCGCGAGGTTGTCGATGGCCTGATCGACGGTGGACGGCCGGTGATAGTGTTCCCAGAGCGGCACAGCCCATTCTCCTGTAAGAATGGTCCGTGGCACTTTTCGACGGGCATCGCGCCCGACGCCGACCAGGCTTATTTCCGGGTTGTTTTCCCCGACTGCGCCTGGAGCGACCGCGTGACCGGGATTGAGCTTATTCTACACACCCGTCAAATCGCCCGCAATTCGGCAGGTAGGTGACGCGGCATGCAGTTCGCTCGATTGTATTGGTGTGATCGGGTCGAATTATGGGCTGATGTACCCCGCTCAGGTAGTGACAGACGTCAGGCCCGATTCGCCTACTTTCGCCCGATCTTGTAATCGCCACCGGGGCACGACGGGACGGTTCTCGCGGCCCGATGGCCCGATGGCGCCCCGTCGTGCTTCGGATGCGCCCGCCTATCCCCCGTGGATGCTGCGCACCAGTTCGGTCAGATCGAGGCCATTGACCAGGAAATGGGCCGTCGCCAGCAGCGTCGCGATGGCAACGACGGCGAGGGCCAGTCTGAGGATCATCTTGCGAGACATCGGTACCTCCGTGTGTTGTGACGTGTGTTGTGAGCGGATGGACTAGACGTAGGCCAGGGCTTCGCGGACGGTCAGCCGGGCTGCGGCTCGGGCCGGCACCAGGCTGGCGCCGACGGCGCCGACGGTTACGATCACGAGCCAGAGCGCCAGGGCGCCCGGCGAGATCACGAGCGGCAAAGGCAGCCGAAACGACAACGTGCCGAGCAGTGCCCCGACGCCATAGGTCAGCGGGATGGCCGCAGGCACGGCCAGCAACCAGCTGAGCGCGCCGATAAACAGACCCTCGCCGACGACGTTGCGCTGGATGACCGCCGAGCGCGCCCCGATGGCGCGCAGGACCCCGAACTCACGGGTCCGCTCGACCACGCTCGTGCCCAGCGCCGACGTCAGGCCCAACCCGCCCACGACGGCCATCACCCCCGCCATCGCCACCAGGGCGACGATGAAGATGAAGACGTGGCCGCTGGTGGCATCCTCGAGCAGGACCTCGGCGATCACGAGCCGGGTCCGGACTCCCGCCGCTGAGAGCGCGGCTTCGATCCGCGCCGTCGTGTTCGGGCCGGCTGCGACCACGGCGGGTTCGAGTTGCACACGCACCGTCGTGGTCTGACCGTCCGGAAGATCGAGCGCGCTTGCATAGGTCTCGGGCGTCACATACGCCATGGCCGGGGTCAGGATCTGGCGCACCACACCGGCCAGCGTGAAGGTCACGGGGCGATGGTCGACGGTCAGCCGGATCGGGTCGCCGATGTTCGCGCCCGGAAACAGCGCGGCGGCGTTCTGATTGAGGACGACTTCTCCCGCGGCGTCGGCCGATAGCCAACGCCCACTGAGCATCGGCGTCGCGATCAGCGTGGTGTCGGCCGGCGCGGCGCGCAGGCTCAGACTGCCGTGACCGCCATCGGGATACGTGCGAACGACGTCCAGGCCGTCGGGCCGGTAGGGCGCGGCGGGTGCGAAATCCCAGGTTTCGACTCGGGTCACACCCGCGACGGCAATCAGCGCCTGCCGCACGCGCTCGATGTCGGCGGGCTCGCGCAGCCGGATCTCGAGGTCGTAGCGGCGATCGGCCGCCGCCTGGGCCAGATACTGCTCCCAGGCTCCGCGCGTGTTCAGGCCGGTGAGGAACATGGCGCCGGCCGCCGACAGCAGACCGACGGTCAGGATCAGGCGACCGCGTTTGCGAAAGACGTTCCGCAGGCTGAGGTTGAACGTGCGTCCGAGAAAGGTCAGGCGCTTCAATCCGGCGTCGAGGCCGCGCGCGCCAAAGGCATCGCGGCTGACGCCGTAGTCGGTCAGTGTGGCGCGCACGGTCGTGTGCGCCGCCCGGCGGATCGGCAGGGCCGCGATCAGAGTCGGCGCCCCGAGCCCCAGCACCACTTCGCCCGCGAACACCCAGGCCGGCACGTCCTGGCTCGCCAGGTTGATGTTCAGCAGCTCGGCGACGATGACGGCCAGCCCGCGCCCGAGCACCAACCCGACCGGCAGCGCGATCACGACCGCCGCGACGCCCAGAGCCGCAACGGCTGCGAGATACAGGCCCATGATCTGGCGCGTGCGCGCGCCGATCGCCTTCATGATGCCGATCTGGCGGATCTGCTGCGCCAGCAGCCCGTCGATCATGGTCGCGGTCAGCACCGCACTGAGGACGACGGCCATGACGCTGAAGACCAGCAGCAGCGTCAGGATCGACGTCATCTGGCTCTGATGCGGATGTTGTCCCACAGGCGGGATGCGCACCTCGTCGACGTCGACGCCCTGCGTCGCGAGCCAGAGCGCGAGGTCGGTGACGGTCGTGGGCGCGTCGCCGTCGGCCGCGACCTTGAGCACCTGTCGCGGCGTCTCACCCAGCGCGGCCACGGTCTCGAGCGTCGTATACGCGTACACGGTCTGCTCCTGCCAGGCCGGAGCGAGCCCCGGGTCGTGGACCGTGCCCGAGATCTGGAGCCGCGGTGTGGACCCATCCGTTGTCTGCAGCGTGAGCGTGTCGCCGATGCCGGCGCCGATCAGTTCGACGACGTCGCGTTCGACCAGCAGCGTGCCGGGCGGCGGCGGCCACGCCCCCGCTTCGGGGCTGAAGCGATTGAGCCGCAGCGCATCGAAGTCCTGCACGACGAAGATCAGCAGCGGGATCCAGCCTTTCCCGGCCACCAAGACCCGCGCGTTGACGAACCCACCGGGTTCGGCGTCGGCGATGCCGGGTCGGGTCCGCGCGGCGGTCGCCAGTTCGGCCGACGCCTCGCCGACCTCGATCCAGGCCGTGGCCGGGTGTGTGCCGAGGTAGTTGGCGCGGATCTCGCGGGTCAGGATCGCGTAAGCGCTCAAGATCGCGCCGACCGCGGACAGGCTGATCGCGATGGCGACCACGATCATGGCCAGCCGGCCCTGAGCTGCGCGCAGGTCGCGCCAGAGTTTCATCCAGCGCGGGTTCATTGTGACCGCCCCTGGCGCGCCGCCGCGACGCGCCCGTCGACGAGCTCGACCTGGCGGGTGAAGAACGAGTCGAGGCTGCGCTCATGCGTCACCATCACGACCGTCTTGCCTTCGCGCGCCAGCCCGGCGAAGAGCTGCATGACGTCGGCGGTCGTGGCCGTGTCGAGGTTGCCGGTCGGCTCGTCGGCCACCAGCAGCGCCGGGTCGTTGGCCAGCGCGCGCGCGATGGCCGCGCGCTGTTGTTGGCCGCCGGAGAGGTCGGCCGGGAGTTTGTCGGCCTGATCGGCCACGCCGACGCGTTCCAACAGCGTCAGGGCGCGCTCACGCCGGTCGCGGGCCGGCACGCTGTCGCAAAAATCCATCGGCAGCGCGACGTTCTCGATCACGGTCAGGGTGGGGAGCAGCTGAAAGAACTGAAAGACCACGCCGACGTGCGCGCCGCGCCAGACCGCCAGCCCTTCCTCGTCGAGCGCGTGCACGGCCGTCTCCGCGACCCAGATCTCGCCCGACGACGGGCGGTCGATGCCCGTGAGCATGTTGATCAACGTCGACTTGCCGCTGCCCGACCGGCCGACCACCGACAGGAATTCGCCGGCCGCGACGTCGAGGTCGATGTCGGCGAGCGCCGTGAACGCGCCTGCGCCCACGAGATAGCGCTTGTTGATGCCGCGCATTCGGATCAATGGGTCAGGCGCGACGACCGCTCGCGCGGATGCGGGTGAAGTCATGTGAACTGCCACGGAAGCTCCTTTACAAGCCTGCTCGTTTTGTGTACATTGTGTTCGTAATCGAACACGCTGTTCGATCAGGTATAGAAGCTGAACCGGCGGATGTCAATCGACAATGGCCGCCGCGGCGTTCGAAAAAGAACACGGCGCGGGAAATTGTCCGGAAAGCGAGGGCGACGATGGCGAAACCGAGGCCGGATCGACGGGTGGAGCGGACCCGACAGGCGCTGCGCACGGCGTTGCTTGACCTGATCCTGACTCAGGGCTACGAGGCGATCACGGTGCAGGACATCCTGGATCGCGCCAACGTCGGACGTTCGACGTTCTACGCGCACTTCCGCGACAAGGACGATCTGTTCATGAGCGGGTTCGAGCAACTGCGCGCGCTGTTGGCCGAGCACCTCGGCGAACAGGAGACCGACGACGAGACGCCCTGGGGTGTCACGCTGGTCTTCTTCCAGCATGCCCGCGATCATCACCAGCTGTACAAGGCCCTGGCCGGCGGTCAGGCCGGGCCGGCTTTCATGACCCAGTTGCAGAAGATGCTGACGGCCCAGATGCGCGTCCACCTGCGGGCCGTCACGGGCAAGCACAAGCTCAACCTGCCGCAGGACGTGGTAGCCCACCATCTCGTCAGTTCGTTGCTGGCCTTGCTGACCTGGTGGCTGGACCACGACCTGCCGTACTCGGCGGAGCGCATCAACGCCATATACCGGCAGTTGACCGAGCCCGGTGTCAGGCAGGCCATGGGGCGGGCGTAGCCGTCGGAGCTGCGCGAAGGAATCGAAAGTGGGCGGGAGCTGAACTCCCGCCCACGTTTCGTTTGGGTCGTCGTGATGGTCGGACGCGGCGCGAACTGGCACCGAAACCTGCGGGCTCGCGCCGTATCCGTTCTTCCATAGTACGGCCGGGCGTCGCTGCCGGACCGACGGACTGTGTGTGAGCTGGTTGGCTCAGTCGCCGGTCGTGTCAGGCCGACGCCGGTGTGACGGGGTGCGGGCGCGGCGCCCAGCCGAGCGCCAGAAACCAGGCGCCGGTGAGCGCCAGTGTCAACCCGGCCACGGCGCCGGCGGCCTGCCACCAGCCCAGCACCAGGAAGATCAGGGCGGCGCCAAACGCGACAGGGAACACCGTCAACACCAGGCCGGCGCGGCGCAGCCCGCGCGAGCGGCGCAACAGCGCGATCGTGAACAACGTCAGACCCAGCGCCAGCACCGGAGCCGTCCACAGACCGGCCCACATCCACCACCAGCCCGTCAGCGCCGTGAGTTGCAGCGCGCCGGCCAGCGTCAGGAGCATGGCCGCCGGAACCGCCATCCAGATCTGGCGCAGGAACCCGCCGCACAGCGCCAGACCGATCGCGAAGCCGACCAGGATCTGGGGCCAGAAGCGCGACCACACGAACCCGGCCGGCAGGAACTGCGTGGCGAGCAGCAGTCCGCTCACCGTCAGCAGCGGGACCCCGGGGATGAACAAACCCGAGAGCCCGCGCCGGCGCGGCACGAACAGCGGCGGGAGCACGCACAGTAAAGCCACAATCGCGACCTCGATCGGCAGCATCCGCCAGGCCACGAGTTCCAGACCCATGCGGGTTGCCAGCGAGTTGTAGGCCACCAGCAGCCCGCCTGCGATGATGAGAAAGATCCCGGCGGCAAAAGAGAACTTGTGAGACATGATCGCTCCTCCACTTGATGATCTCAAGATACGTCGGGCATTCAGCGAACGCCGGACGGGGAGCTATCAGCCACCTAACAACTCGGGTTCTTGGGGTGGAGCCTGGTGTGCGTTCCTGGCTGCAAAAGACGTCCGCGAAGTGATGCAGGCCGGGCCTTGCCCGGACAGGAACACTTCGCGGGATTCCTTCGGCCCGGATTGTGCGCTACGGCAATCGAAACGCCGCGAGGATGGCGGCCGCCGCGCAGGCGCCGGTGAGGACGACGAGGAAGGTGTTCACGCGCGAGCGCCAGCGGGTCGGATCGCGACGCGTGACGGCGTAGCAACCGACGATGAAGCTCGGCGTCAGCGCGATGGCGAAGAGCCACCACCACCAGGCGCCCCAGCTGCCGGTGCTGGCGAAGTAAGCGCACAGCAGCCCGACCGCCAGGACCAGGCCGACGGGGATATAGAACGCGGTGGTGCGCAACGCGCGTCCCAGCAGGGCCAGAAAGAACGCCACCCACAGAACCTCGAACGGCCAACCGGCCAGGAGCACGTGTTCCGCCCGACCGAGCATGCCGGCAGCGCCGATGCCGAGCAGGTTTCCGAAGAACAGCACTGCCAGACCGACGAACACGGCCATCCCGGTGCGCGGGGCCCGGTCACGGGTGGCGTGTGCGCGCGTCTGCGGCGCCTCGGTCGGCGCCTCCGCGTCCGATGAGCCGAACCAGGCCTGGCGATCGCCACCCGACACGACCGCGGCGCTCAGGGCCTGGGGCACGACGACGTGCCCGGCGACGGCCTGCCCGGAGGCACGCAGCGCGTCGAGCAACGCCGTGCGCATTGCGTCGGCCGACGGAAAGCGGTTCGCGGGATCCTTGGCCAGCGCGCGCTCGATCACGGCCGCCACGGGCTCGGGGAGCTCGGGGTTCAGGCTGCGCGGGTCGGGCAGCGGTTCGTTGACGTGCTTCATCAAGGTGCCGAGCGGCGTGTCGCCTTCGAAGGGCACGCGGCCGGTCGCGAGTTCGTAGAGGATCACGCCCATGGCGTACACGTCGCTGGCCACGCCGGCGGTTCCCTTCAAGCCTTGCTCGGGCGCCATGTACGCGAGCGTGCCCATCAGCGCGCCGGTCGCGGTGTGCGCGGCGTCGTCGGGCACGACCGCGATCCCGAAGTCGGTGAGCACGGCTCGGCCGTCGCGCGAGAGCAACAGGTTGCCGGGCTTGAGGTCGCGGTGGATGATCCCGGCCGCGTGCGCGTGCGCCAGGCCCTCGAGGGCATCGGCCACGATGCGCGCCGTCTCGTCGAGCGACAACCGATCGCCGCGCGCCGCGGCCTCGTTGAGCAGATCGCGGACCGATCCGCCCTCAAGCAACTCCATCACGATGTAGGGCTGCGGGCCGGTCGAATCGAAGTCAAAGACCTGGACGATGTGCGGATGACGCAGCCCGGCGACAGCCCGGGCCTCGCGCCGGAACCGGTCCGGGAACTCGGCGCCGAGCGCCAGATCGCGGCGCAAGATCTTGATCGCCACCCTGCGGTTGAGCTGCGTGTGGACGGCCCGGTAGACGTGCGCCATTCCGCCCGCACCGATCGGCGCCACGATCTCATAGGGGCCGAACCTGCGGCCGGTAAGCGTGTCGGGGTTCATCGCTGGGCTATTGTACGCGGGACGGGAAGAGGGAGGAGCGAGGAGCGAGGAGGGAGGAGGGACTCGCCCTTCGCTCCTCCCTCCTCGTCTTTTCCTCATTCGCCCGACAACGCGGCGCTGACAAGCAATGCGGCCCCGGCGGCGAGGATCGGGAGCGGCGTCTGCCAGGCCCAGTGGATGCGCAGGAACTGGCCGACCGCCGTCGCGCACAGGATGGCCCCGAAGGTGAGCAGCACCGTGGCGCTCGGGCGCGATCCGCTGCGCGTGATGCGGCCGGAGAGCAGCAGCAGGCTCAGCGCGCGCAAGGCCAGCGACGACACCGGGTCCGTGCCACGCACGAAGACGGCCAGCGCGCCCAGCAGCGCGACCAGCCCGGGCACCAGGATGAAGAACCCCCACCAGCCAAAGGCGCCGAAGATCCGGGTCAGATCGTAGAACCCGAGCTGTTGCCCCAGGAACACGACGCCGAGGGCGGTGACCGACAGCCCCAGTGAGCCCGTGAAACGCGCCCAACCGAGCGCGGCGCTACCGGCGGGCTGCCGGGTCAGGCTGTTGAGCGCGAACGCCAGACCCGGCACGATCAGCATCAAGGTCCAGGCGTAGCCCCAGTCGAGCCCCAGGGCGAAGATCACGGCCACGGTCGCCACGACCACGCCGAGGCTGAGGTTGACGCGCACGCTCCAATCGGAGAGTCGCGGCGCGCGACCGTAGGCGAAGGCGGCCGTGAGGAAGAAGATCAAGGCCGGAGCGAAGATGAAGATCGCCCACCAGTTGTCGGCTCGGGCCGTGAGCGCCGCCAGAGAGGTGAGGGCCCCGAGGCCCACCAGGAGCAGGCCGTTCCAGCGCAGCCAGCGCCTGCCGTTCGTCGCACGTGGGGCAGTTGTGTCGGTCATGTTCGGCCTTTCGAAATTCGGGTTGCTGGATCTCAAGATAGGCCGAGGGATCGCCGGGCGCCGGGCGGGGAGCTATCAGGCAGCTAACAACCGTTCACGCCGGTTCCGGCGGGTAAGCACTGAGGTAAGCGTGCAGGCCGGCCAGGGCCTCGACGCAGCGCCAGCTCAGGTCGGCCACGTCGCGCCGGCGCTTCTCGATCGCGGTGACGACGTCCTCGGGTTGGCCGGCCTCGACCTCGGCCAGCGTCGCGCGAATGGTGTCGAAGTCGTGGTTCGCCTGGCGCAACAGGGTCACGATGCGCAATCGACGCCGCTGCCGCTCGTCATACAGGCGGTACCGGTTGTCCTTGTCACGGATCGGCTCGAGCAGGCCCTGCTGCTCCCAGAAGCGCAAGGCCGAGATGCGCACCCCGGCCTCGCGCGCCGCAGTGCCGACGCGTACGCGTTCCGAGTCGCGCGGGTGCCGGTCAGCAGGCCAATGCGCGGCGAGCACGCTCAGGGCTGCCAGGGTGTGCTCGATCTGGGCACGCGCGGCCGCGAGCTCGGCGTGCTGCTCGTCGATGATGGCCAGTGCGTCGGCGCGCCGTCCCTGGTGGACAGCTCGCATGATCCGCCGGGTTCGCGTCAGCCCGTACCCGCCAATCAGTTGCCGCACGGTCGTCAGCGCCAGGAGATGCTTGCGGCCAAACTGCCGATACCCGCTGGCGCTTCGCTCCGCCCGCGGGATCAGGCCGTCGGCCTCGTAGTTGCGAACCTGTTGTACGCTGATCTGCGCCGCCCGGGCGAGATCCCGCGTTCGCAACGGACCTTCAACCATCATGTGAAACCCTCATAAAGGAGTGGAGACTTTTTGCCCGAGATTGGCCGGTTTGTTCGGTGATCCCACGTCGAACTCTAAAGGCTTGCATCATAGTCATACAATAACATCATGCCGGCGCCAAGGGCTTTACCGGTACAGGATCGCAATTCAGGAGGACCGGGCCAATGTCAGCAGCCGCAGCGCCTGATCGATCGACCCTCGCGGCCTGGGTCGCGCGCGACGCCGTGCCGATGGCCGGCGCGACCGGGGCCGATCTCACGACCGCGGTCGACGCCCTGATGGCCGACCTCGGCGGCGATGTCGAGCTGCTCGGCTTTGGCGAGGGCCTGCACGGCGGCGAAGCGATCCTGCAATTCCGAAATCGGCTGTTTGAGCACCTGGTCGCGGCGCACGGCTTCTCCGCGATCGCGGTCGAGAGCCACGCGTTGAGAGGCCGGGCGGTCAACGCCTTCGTCCACGGCAACGGCCCGGACGCGTACGAGGCCATTCGCACGGCCGGCTTCAGTCACGGGTTCGGCGACTTCGAGGCCAATCGAGAGCTGGTGGCGTGGATGCGGCAGCACAACGCCGGTGTGGCTTCTACGGACGCACTGCGCTTCTACGGGTTCGACAGCCCGACCGAGATGTTCGGCACCGACGGCCCGCGCCAGGCCGTCCGGCTTGTGCTCGACTACCTCGCCGGCGTCGAGCCCGAACTGGCCGAAGCACGGCTGGACCGGATCGAGCCGCTGCTGGGCTCGGATGCGGCCTGGGAGAACCCGGCTGCCATGATGGATCCGGCGCAGTCGATCGGGCTTTCACCGGCGGCGGCGGCGCTCCGACTCGAGGTCGAGGAGCTTGATACCACTCTGTCGATCCAGCGGCCCGGGTTCATCGCGCGCAGCGGCCCGGACGCCTATCGGCAGGCCCGTCATGACGCGGCCGTCGCCCGCCGGCTGCTGACCTATCATGCCGGGCTGGCGCGGGCAACGGAGAGCCGGATCTCGGATCTGCTCGGCCTACGGGACGCGATGATGGCCGACACGCTGGCGTACATCGCGGATTGCGAGCGCGGGCGCGGGCGTGTGCTGGTCTTCGCTCACAATCGCCACCTGCAGCGCGGCCTGGCGCGCTGGCAGCTCGGCCCGTACGCCAATGCGTGGTGGCCCGCGGGCGCGCAGGTGCAGGCGGCGATGGGTCGCCGCTATGCCGTGATCGGTTCGGGTGTGGCCCTCTCCGCGGCGAACGGGATCGCCGAACCCGAGCCCGGGACGATCGAGGCGGTGGTGGCGCGGCCGGGCGCCGCCGTCGTCCTGATCCCGACCCACGGCGGGCGCGGGCTGCCTGCCGCCGAGATCGCGGAGCTGCCGACGCGCTCCGGCAGCGCGCGCAACTCCACCTTCATGCCGCTCGGCCCCGAGAGCTTCACGGATTTTGACTGGCTGGCGATCTTCTCGAGCACGGACTACGCCCGCGGTGGTCCGACGCTCCCATAGGATCGCGATCCCATCGATCGTTTTCGGCTGGCGTCACAATTTGATCGATCGCGTCTGTGCGACGCGTGATCGACCCCCCGTCGTGCGCAATCGCTGCGTGCGGCGCCAAGGAGACAGCATGCCCGATCGTCGGTTCATCGAAGTGCGCGGCGCGCGCGTCAACAACCTCAAGAACGTTTCGCTCGACATCCCGAAACAGAAAGTGACGGTGTTCACCGGCGTGTCGGGCTCGGGCAAGTCGTCGCTGGTGTTCGACACGATCGCGGCCGAGGCGCAGCGTCAGCTCAACGAGACCTTCACGGCGTTCGTCCAGGGGTTTCTGCCGCACTACGGCCAACCCGACGTCGACCATATCGAGCACCTCAACGCGCCGATCATCATCGACCAGAAACGCGTCGGCGGCGGATCGCGCTCGACGGCCGGCACCTACACCGACATCGCCGTGCTCCTGCGGCTGTTGTACTCGCGCAGCGGGCAACCGGCCGCCGGCCCGGCCTACGCCTTCTCGTTCAACACGCCGCAGGGGATGTGTCCGGAGTGCGAGGGCATCGGCAAGACCGTGCAGGTCGATCTCCACAAGCTCCTCGACCGCTCGAAATCCCTGAACGGCGGCGCGATCCTGCATCCCGAGTTCAAGGTTGGCAAGTGGATGTGGAAGATGTATCCGCTCTCCGGCCTGTTCGACAACGACAAACCGATCCGCGACTACACGCCGGATGAGCTGCAGGCGTTGTTGTACGGGGCCGACGCGCGCGTCTCTTACGGCGAGATCAGCTCCAAGTACGAGGGCCTGGTCGAGCGCTTCACGCGCATGTACATCAAGAAAGATTCGGCCGCGATGTCGGACCGTAACCGGGCCGTGTTCGAGCAATTCACCACGGCCCAGACCTGCCCGGTGTGCCATGGGGCGCGGCTCAACGCGGCTGTGCTCGCCTGCCGGATCAACGGCCTGAACATCGCCGAGGCCTCCGACCTCGAGGCGACGACGCTGATCGAGTTTCTGAAGCCGCTGAGCGACCCGATCGCGCAGCGTCTGGCGGCTCGTCTGATCGAGCGCCTGCAGCACCTGGTCGACATCGGGCTCGGCTACCTGAGCCTGAGCCGCGAGACCGCGACGCTGTCGGGCGGCGAGTCGCAGCGGATCAAGATGATCCGCCATCTCGGCAACAGCCTGACCGACATGCTCTACATCCTCGACGAGCCGAGCGTGGGTCTGCATGCCCGTGACGTGGCGCGGTTGACCAGCCTGCTCAAGCTCCTGCGCGACAAGGGCAACACCGTGCTGGTGGTCGAGCACGACCCCGACGTCATGGCCATCGCCGATCATGTCGTCGATCTCGGCCCGAGGGCCGGCATCCACGGCGGCGAGGTCGTGTTTGAGGGCTCGTTCGACGCCCTCAAGCGTTCGGAGACGTTGACCGGCCGGTGTCTGGTGGACCATCTGCCGCTCAAGCCGACGTTGCGCCAGCCGACCGGCTGGCTGACGATCCAGGACGCGACGTTGCACAACCTCAAGCACGTCACGGTCGCCATCCCCACCGGTGTCCTGACCGTCGTCACCGGAGTCGCGGGCTCGGGCAAGAGCTCGTTGATCAACGACGTCTTCCTCGACCAGCATCCGGAGGCGATCGTGATCGATCAGTCGCGCGTGACGGCCAACAGCCGCTCGGCGCCGGCGACCTACACCGACATCATGGACGACATCCGCCAGGCGTTCGCCAAAGCCAATCAGGTCAGCGCCTCGCTCTTCAGCTTCAACTCGGCCGGGAGTTGCCCGAACTGCAACGGGCTGGGCGTGGTCTACACCGATCTGGCCTTCATGGAGGGCATCGTCTCGACCTGCGAGATCTGCGAGGGCCGGCGCTTCCGACCCGAGGTGCTCGCGCACCCGTTGCGCGGCAAGACGATCAGCGACGTCCTCGACATGACCGCGGAGGAGGCGCTCGGCTTCTTCACCGAGAAGAAAGTCAGGCCGGTGCTGCAGGCCATGAACGACGTCGGCTTGAGCTATCTCAAGCTCGGCCAGCCGCTCAGCACGCTCTCGGGCGGCGAGGGTCAGCGCCTCAAGCTGGCCACCGAGCTGCACAAGCAGGGCAGCATCTACGTCATGGACGAGCCGACGACGGGCCTGCACCTCTCCGACATCGGGCTGCTGATGGCGATCACGGATCGGCTTGTGGATTCACGCAACACCGTGATCCTGATCGAGCACCATCTGGATGTGATCCGCCAGGCGGACTGGATCATCGACCTGGGGCCGGAGGGCGGCGGCGCCGGCGGCGAGGTGCTGTTCTCGGGGCCGCCGCACGAACTGCGGAGTTGTGCGCGCAGCATCACGGCGCGCTACCTGTGACGGTCAGCCGATCCTGAGTCGATAGCCGTGACCGCGCACGGTCTCGATGATCTCGGCGGCCTCGCCGTCGGGCGCGAGTCGCACGCGCAGCCGGCGCATGAGGTTCTCGATCTGGTAGTCGTAGGCCTCGGCCCGATAGTCGGGCCAGACGGCGCGCCCGATCTCGGCTTTCGTGCAGACCGTGCCGCGGTTGCGGTACAGGTGCGCGAGCAGCGCGTGCTCTTTGGGCGAGAGCGACACGATCCGGCGGTTGACGCGCACGACCGCGGCGTCGAGGTCAAGCTCGAGCTCGGGCAGGGCGGGGTCGCGGTAGGTCGTGTTGGGGTCGTGGTAGGTGAGCGCGGTGTCGCCGATCGACAGGCGGTCGCCGTCGCGCAGCTCGCGCGGCGACGTAATGCGCTCGTCGTTGATCCACGTGCCGTTGGCGCTGCCGAGATCCTCGACCCACACCTTGTGGCGCTCGAACAGGATCCGGGCGTGGTCGCGCGACGCGCGTTTGCTCGTGATCACGACGTCGCAGTCGGCGCCGCGGCCGAGCGTGACGCGCTCGCCGGCCAGCAGATGCCGGTGGCCGCTCGGGTCAACCAGGTAGGGGGAGGCTGGGGCGTCGCTCACGGGCGCAATTCTAACCTGGAGCCGGCCGCCAATTGCTAGAACAGGCGCGGGCGCACCCGCTTGCGCCAGCGCGCGCAGCGATTGCTCTGGTCCCAGATGTCGCGGCTGTCGAACTGGCCGACGTTCTCGATCGTGGGTTCGTCGTTAAGGTGTTGGGCCAGCAGCGCGTGGACGGCCATGAACGGCGCCGGGGTGCCCTCATGCCGGTTGTGGCGATAGGCGTAGAGAGCCTCGACGTACAGGTCCTGATGCCGCCGACCCAGCTCGCGGATGAACTGGTGACTGCTGAACTCATCCGGCATCGCCGCCAGGATCTCGCTAAAGCAGTCGAACAGAGGTTGGAGGGCCTCAAGGGTTGTCATCGGCGAGTTCTCCCCTACACCGCGCTTACGGCGATTATACGTGGCTTCCACGCCTGCGCCCCGGAGCTGACGACGGCCCGAAAACCTTTGTAAATCTGCAAGGAATTCCTGCAGAAGGCTGTGCCGAGACCGAAAAGAAGTGGGAATCCATCCGGGCTGGCCGTGTGGTGTGCGGTTCCTGCCCGATGCGGGGCTTCATCACCGGGTCCGGGCTCGGACCATGTTTATATGCCGATAACACACATGGGCATTGAGCGCTCAGCGCGGACCACAAACGAACCACGGTCGCCCGGTCCAATATCGGCGTCGAAGGGTCGGTGCTCGGGCGCGGACTTCGATATCGACCATGACGACCTGACGCTCACGGCCGCTACGCTCCTCAAGGCGCGACTCGGCATCGACCGATGCGTGGTGCTGTTGGTCGACGACGGTCAGCGGCTGATCGACCCCAGCGCGGGCGGGCTGGCCGGCCCGGCCGAAGGGTTGAGCGTGCGACCGGGCTCGGCGCTGGACGCGGCCTTCTCCGGTGACTGCCTGTACCGCACCCGTGACGATCTGTGCCACCGCCTGAACGGCACACCCGAGGCCGCCTTCTGCGACCTTTCCTGGGTCGAGCTCGCCCTGCCGCTGCGCGTGAGCGGCGCGTTGGCGGCGCTCGTGTTGACCGATCTTCCCGCAGACGCAACGACGTTGCGGCCCGACATCATCGCTCAACTCGAACTGATCGCGCTGACGCTGTCGACCGTCCTTCACCGGCGACAGCTGCTGGAGGTTCTGCGCCACAACAACGCCGAATCCAGCCAGCTCTCGCAGGAGTTGATGCGCATCCGCTCCGAAGAACGCGGGCGCATTGCTCGCGATCTGCATGACGACCTCATCCAGCCGCTGATCGCCGCGTCGTATGCGGTCGCGATGCTGGCCGATCCCGGAGCCGAGGATGTGCGCAAAACGCTCGCCGAGTTGGTCGATCGCGCGCGCACGATCTGCTTTGAACTCCGCGAACCCGCGCTCGACAACCTGGGCTTTGGCGCGGCGGCCCGTGCCGTGATCTCGGCGTTCACGAAACGCACCAGCGTCGCGGTGTCGGCCCGGATCGCCGAGAGCGCCACGCTCAGCGTGCCCGAAGCGATTTCGTCGGCCGCGCTCGGCGTGCTCGACGAGGCGTTGACGAACGCCGCCAAGCATGCGCTGGCGACCCGGATCGTCGTCGACGTCGAGGCCTGCGACGGCGCGCTGGCGCTCACGATCCAGGACAACGGACCCGGGTTCGATATCGCGAACGTCCGCCACCGGGCGGCCGATCAGCGCCAGTTCGGCCTGGCGATCATGGACGAGCGCGCGGCCTCGGTCGGCGGCTGTCTGTCGATCCGTTCGAGCACGCGCCACGGTTCTCGGGTCGAGGCGCGCTTCCCAATCGAAACACGATGACCTTTCCTACCGGGCCTCATACCGATCACCCGCGCCGGATCTGGGTGATCGTCGAACAGCCGGCTGATGAACCATTGCGCCTGCGGGTTGTGCCGGAGACCGGGTCGTTCATTCGCACTGAGGCGCGTTCGCTGATCCACGTGCGCGGCTTCCCGGGCTGCTATGGCTGGATCGCGGGCACCGGCGAACCGCCCGGGCCGCATTGGGGTGTGCTTGTCTGCACGGCAGATGTTTACCCGGCCGGCGCGGTCGTGGCTGCGACGCTGTGCGGCGTGTTTGTGCGCGCGGACGGCGATCACAAGTTCGTGGCCCTCGGTCCGGACCTCGCGCGGGGCGGCGCCATCGACGACCTCGCCCAGCTGCCTGGTCGGTGGTTCCACCACCTCAAGGCGTTGTATCCGGTCGTCGGCCCCGGCGAGGCCTGGCTGAACGCCGAGGTCGCCCGATCGCTGGTGCTCACCGCTGCCGGCGCGCGGCACGCTTGACGACGGGCGCGGTACACTCGGCGGATGCATCCCCTGAATACTCCACGGCTGACCCTGGCCGAGTTCGGGCCGACCGACGCGGCCTTCGTCCTCGAGCTCATCAACGAGCCGGCCTTCCACCAGTTCATCGGCGATCGCGGCGTTCGGACGCCGGCCGACGCGCGACGCTACATCGAGGAGCGCCTCTCCAGCAGCTACACCGCGCACGGGTTCGGGCTCTGGCGCGTCGCGCTCGCGGCGACGGGCACGCCCATCGGCATGTGCGGCCTGCTCAAGCGCGAGATCCTCGAGGACGTCGATATCGGCTTTGCTTTCCTGAAGACGTTCGAAGGGCAGGGCTACGCCTTCGAAGCCGCGACGGCGGTTGTGGAGCTCGCCCGTGAGCGCTTTGGCCTCGCACGCCTTGCCGCTATCGTCGACCCGGCCAACGCGCGCTCGGTGCGCCTGCTCGGGCGCCTGGGGTTCGCGTTCGAACGCCAACTGACGTGGCCCGCCGACGGCACCCGCGTCGACGTCTACAGCCGGGCGATCTAGCAGGGCAATCGCAGCTCAAGTTCACTCACGCGAGTTTTTGCCGCGGACTGCGCGGCTGACGCAGGTGGGCTGTGTGTTTCCATCATCCGTGTCATCCGCGAAATCCGCGGCAAGACTCTGCGCCGAGAAATAAGACGGGATTGCCCTGGGGCGCTCTGCAGGGCTAACGCATCTAAAGTGTAACTGCGCGCGTTTTGCCACGAATTTCACGAATTGAATCGAATTGGCACGAACGATCCGCATTCGTGAGAATTCGTTTCAATTCGTGAAATTCGGTAACTGTTCAGCCCTGTTGGGAAGAGGCAGGCGAAAAACGGGGTGATGCGCGGGTCGGGGCGGAGCCCCGACCCGCGCATCACCCCGTTTTTCGCCCCAACTTCCT
>WBZS01000744.1_pt2 | contig 26229 bp, 24 predicted proteins | sample 5204201 | NCBI WGS metagenome assembly WBZS01 (sample SAMN12344357, study PRJNA552823) | activated sludge metagenome | biome: Activated sludge suspended growth; feature: Nitrification reactor; material: Wastewater; isolation source: activated sludge from nitrification reactor of wastewater... | reverse complement strand
TCGGACCCGGCGGGGTCGGCACCGGCGTGGTCAAAGACGTCGTCTTGCGCGGCAACGTCATCATCGACTTCGAGGACCCGAACCAGTTCGAGAAGACCGAGCTGCAGGGCATCGGCCTGTTCGACGGCATGTTCGAGAACTGGGTGGTCGAGAACAACCTGATCATCACCAACCACTGGCACGGCATCTCGTTCTACGGCGCGATCAACGTCACCATCCTCAACAACACCGTGATCGACAACGACCCGACGCCCGAGCCTGACCCGTGGATCATGGTCCACGCCCACAAGGACGGCCGACCCTCGACCGGCGTGATCGTGCGCAACAACATCGCCACGGATTATTCGCTCGATGGGGGTGTGACGGCCGACCACAACCTGGAGATCACGATGGCGCAGGCGGGCGCGCACTTCGTGAACCCGGCGGGCGGCACCGGCGATTACCATCTGCTCGCGACCAGCTCGGCCGTCGACGTCGGCAGCGCGCTGGGCGCGCCGGCGCTCGACCGCGACGGCGTGACTCGACCGCAGGGCCTGGGCTGGGACCTGGGCGCCTATGAATTCGCGGATCAGGTCACGCTGGCGGCGATGCCGGCCAACCAGGCCCTACACCTGAGCTGGGCCATGCACACCGCCCTGCCCGGCGGCGTCACCTGGCAGATCGCGTACACGGGCCCCGCCGGCGATCAGGCCTCGCCCATCACCGGGCTCGCCGACACGACCCGCGCTTTCAGCCTGACCGGGTTGACCAACACCACGCCGTACACGGTCACGGTCAGCGCCGTGCTAGGCGGCACCGTGCTGTTCTCCGACACCCTGACGGCGATGCCGGCGACGCGCATCATCGTGTTGCCGCTCATCCGGAAGTCGTCTTGACGATCGATCAGCTGACCGCGAAAACGTGAAGCGCGCCAGGCAACAGACCTGGCGCGCTTCATGTCTTCGAAGTTTCGTCTCACCCTTCGCCTGGGGCGTCGAGCGCCGGGGCCGGTTTTTGGCGCGGGTCGCGTACGCTGAAGCGCAGGAGCACCCAGCAGATCACGCCGATGACGGCCGAGATCACGAACATCGCCGGGTAGCCCAGGCCGCCGGCCAGCCAGCCGCCGATGAGCGGCGCGATCGCGCCGGCCACGCCCGGGATGGTGTTGGAGAGGCCGATGTAGGTCGCCCGGTTCTCGGTGCTGGCGAACTCGTAGACGATCGAGATCCCGGAGATGAACGTGCCGGCGTTCACGGCGCCGCGCAGGAAGAAGATCGGATAGAACCACGCCGGGCTGGGCGCCACGAACGCGAGGACCACCGACGCAAGGCTGAGCAACAGACAGATCTCGAGGCTCAGCTTGTGGCCCTTGCGATCCGAGAGAAAGCCGAAGAACAGATTGGCCAGCGCCAGACCGACCTGCATGGCGATCGTGAAGCCGCCGGCCTCGGCATCCGACAAATGCCATTGCTGCACGGCGTACACGGCCAGAAAACTGCTCGCCATGCCGCTCAGATAGAACACGATCGTGGCCAGCAGATACAGGCTGAAGTTACGGTCGCGCCGCAGCACATCGGGCAGCGTGCGCAGGAACTCGATCTGTGAGACCGGCGGCCGGTTGCTCGGAACCGCGGGCTCGCGCGTGAGCGCCAGCGAGAACCACGACATCAGGATCAGCGAGGCCCCGATCGCGAAGGCGATGACGAAGCCCAGCGGGAATCCGAAGCGCTGCAGGATCACGGGCACGGCCAGCGCGCCAAGGATGCCCGCGCCGTTGCCGATAAAGTTGGTGATACCGAAGAAACGCCCGCGCCGATCCGCAGGGAAGATCTTGCCGATCATGTCCTGCCAACCGACGGTCTGGAAGCCGGAACCGATCGTGTACCACGCGTAGAGCAGAAGGAACACGATCATGGCCGCCGTGGGCTGATCGGTCGCGAGAAGGTACGCGGTCGGCGCCAGGAGCAGGATCGGAACGCGCTGCAGAAAGAACCCGAGATGGACCGGGAAGAACTTCTTGCGCGGCGCCCGATCCACGGCATTGGCCATGAACAGCTGCGGCACCAGGTAGCCGGCCGTGGCCAGAAACGGGATCAGGCCGATCAACACGGGGTTGGTCGTGAAGTGGCTGATGTACAGCGGCAGGATGATGACCATCGAGATGAACGTGGCGCCGAACCAGAAGAAGGCGCCGTCCATGGCGTTGACCACGAAGTTCCAGCGGTAGTCGCGTTCGATTTGTTTCTGCACGACGTCGGTCGTGTCGGTGTTGGTGGTCATGAAACGTTCCGTTCCGAATAAGTGCCGCGCAGCGCAGGTCGTGTCTCAGTCGACCGGGCGGCTTCGCGGGCAAGCGGTTCCCCGGTGAGCGCAGGGCGGCGTGGGGAGGTCCGTCAGGCCCGAGATGATGGCGGAGCCACGAGCCTCTTGACCAGGATGAGACACGGATTGCTTTCGCCCCAGATTGCGGTCAGTTCCTCGAGCGGGCGAAACCCCTGCGCTTCATAGAAACGACGCGTCCGGTCGTAGGCATCGTTCGGGCGCGACGGCCCGAGAGTCTTCACCTGCAGGTATTCAACGCCGTTCCCGCTCAGCCAGGCCTCGGCCGCAGTCAGGAGCGCCCGGCCGACGCCCCGGCGATGCCACTCCGGCAAGACCGCCAGCACGTAGAGCTCGGCGGCGTGCGGGAAATGGCGCAACACGCTCATGAAGCCGATCGTCGCGCCGTCGGACTGGGCCAGGAACGTCGGCAACTGCTCGATCCGGTCGATGTAGTGAGCGACGGCCTCGGGGATTCCGAACCACTCCGGCAGGCTGCGCAAGATCGGCGCACATTGCGCCGAGGTGTGCAGCCATGGGCCTTCGATGACGACGGGCATGTTGTGCTCCGTGGTCAAAGGCTACCACACTCACTTCGACCGCCCCAGTGACGGTCGGCGCGCCGCAAGCAGCATTTTGCCGGCCGGTCGCGCCGCCCGCGGGTTCGTCGGCACCGTGCCGGGCGACAGCACTGCCGGTTGCCGACCGGCGTGGCATTCGACCCACCGGGCGACTTTGCCCCTTGACTTCGAGCATGCTCGAAGTGCGATACGGCGCCAGTCCGGCGAACCGAGGGCAGCCGTAACCGTGCCAAAACCTGCGCTCAAATTCTATGGCTCGATCACCCTGCCCACGAATCTGACCGAGCCTGTCGAATCCGGACCCGCCCGTTCGACTATTGAGTACGGAGGCGAAAACGCGCCCCGACCTGGAGGACATCATGAAGTACCTGTGCCTGGTCTATTTCGAAAACACCATCTGGGACTCGATCACGCCGGCGGAACAGACCGCGCTGGACAACGAGTCGCTCGCCTACGACCGTACGCTGGATCAAGGCGGTCACCTGATCGCGGCGCAGGCCCTGCAGTCGACCGACACGGCCACGACTCTCCGAGTTCGCAACGGTCGGGTCACGAGCCAGGATGGGCCGTTCGCCGAAACCAAGGAAGTGCTCGGCGGCTTCGTCCTGATCGAAGCCCGCGACCACGACGAGGCCCTGGCCCTCGCAGCCGGGATCCCGATGGCGCGCTACGGAAGCATCGAGGTGCGGCCGATTTTGGAGTTGCAAGCAAGTACGGGAGGTGAAGGATGAAACTCAAGAACCTGGGGCTGAGCCTGATCGCGGCGGTCGTAGCCCTGAGCGTGTTCCGTGCCGTCTCTGCGCCGGCGGTCGGCCAGGCGGCTGGAGCCGCGGCCGGCGGTATGGCCACGATTTCGGGCCGGGTCTGGTTGGATCGGTGCCCGCCGACGGGCGAGCGCTGCATCCCGCTGCGCGGCGGGCAATACCGCGGCGACGGGTTCGCCCAGGCCGACGAGCCCGGGGTGAGCGGCGTCACGGTGACGCTCTCCGCGCGGTGCGAAGGCGAGCCGATCGCGCAGACGACCACGGACGCGGCCGGAGCCTACACGTTCGCGGGTCTCGAGACCGGCTTCTACTGCGTCACTGTCGATCCGCTCGACCCGCTCAATGCCGCGCTGGCGCCTGGGCGTTGGACGGCTCCGCTCAGCGCCCGGCTCGCCGCGCCGATCCATCGATGGGTGCTGATCGGCGCGGGCCACACGGCGACCGGCGTCGACTTTGGGCGCGACACCGACTGGACCCGGCCGACGGATTGATCGTGAGGCGGAAGCGCCCACGTGGGCGCTTCCGCCTCAAAGGTGGGAGACCGACATGAAGTACGTCTGCCTCGTCTACTTCGAGCATGATCTGTGGGAGCAAAAGTCGCCGGCCGAGACGGAGCGGATGCGCGAGGAGAACCGGCTCCACGACCGGGCCCTCGAACGCAGCGGCCTCGGAGTCGCGCAGCCGCTACAATCGGTTCAGACGGCCGTGACGGTGCGCGTGCGCGACGGTCAGATCATGAGCCAGGATGGGCCGTTCGCGGAAACCAAAGAGGTGTTGGGCGGCTTCGTGATCGTCGAAGCGCCGGACCTCAACGGCGCGATCTTGCTCGCGGCCCGGATCCCGCTCGCCCGTTACGGCAGCATCGAGGTCCGTCCCGCACTCGAGGCTTGAACCGACGGCCGCCGCAGGCTTGACGCTTTTCGATGAACCCGACCCTCGAACCCATCCCTAACGACCCGCACGTGCCTGACGCGGACATGCGTGCGAGCGTCGACGACAGTCGTGCGCTGGTGGACTCACTCTATCGCAGCGACTCGCGCCGGATCCTGGCGACCCTGATCCATCTGTTGGGCGATTTCGATCTGGCCGAGGAGGCGTTGCAGGAGGGCTTTGCGGCCGCGGCGCAGCAGTGGCCGGTTCAGGGCCGGCCGGCCAACCCGCGCGCCTGGCTGGTGTCGGTCGGGCGGTTCAAGGTGATCGACGGCCTGCGACGGCGGGCGCGCTTCGACGCCACGCTGCAGACGCTGGCCGACTCGTTCGGCGGCGCATCGGTCGATCCGGCCGAGTGGGAGCACGACGACATCGGTGACGAGCGGCTGCGCCTGATCTTCACCTGCTGCCACCCGGCCCTCGCCCCCGAAGCCCAGGTCGCACTGACCCTGCGGACCGTGTGCGGCCTGACGACCGAGGAGATCGCGCGCGCCTATCTGACGCGCGCACCCACGATCTCGCAGCGCATCGTGCGGGCCAAGGCCCGGATCCGCGAGGCGCGCATCCCGTACGAGGTGCCGGCTGCCGCGGATCTGCCCGAACGCCTCGACGCGGTGCTGAACGTCATCTACCTGGTCTTCAATGAAGGCTACTCGGCCACGGCCGGCGGGTCAGTCATCCGCCACGACCTGGCCGGCGAAGCCATCCGGCTTGGGCGGCTGCTGATCGAGTTGCTGCCCGAGCCCGAGGCGCTGGGTCTGCTCGGGCTCATGCTCCTCCACGACTCACGGCGCGCGGCACGGACCGCGCCCGACGGCCGGCTGGTGCTTCTGGAAGATCAGGACCGCGCGCTCTGGGACCGAGCCGAGATCGCCGAGGGAATCGCGTGCGTCGAGCGAGCCTTCTCGGCGCGCCGCATCGGGCCCTATGGGCTGCAGGCCGCCATCGCGGCCGTGCACGCCGAAGCGCCTGACGCGGCGGCCACCGACTGGGGCGAGATCGTGGCATTGTACGACGTCCTCGTGCGGGTGGAGCCGACGCCGGTCGTGCGGCTCAACCGCGCCGTGGCCGTGGCCATGCGCGACGGTCCGGCGGCCGGCCTGTCCCTGATCGACGCCCTGCTCAGCGGCGGCGACCTGGCCGAGTACCACCTCGCCCATGCGGCGCGCGCCGATCTGTGTCGGCGCCTCGGGCGGATCGACGACGCCCGAACCGCCTACGCGCGCGCCCTGGATCTCGCGCGCCAGGACGCCGAGCGCGCCTTTCTGCAGGCGCGGTTGGACGGCCTCACGCGCCGGCGGTGAGAGGCACCCCTGGCTCGGCGGTCAACGGACCCGCAACGGATCAATCGATGAACCCGTTGGGCGCACCACCCCGTGCACATCCGATGTTGATCCAAGTGCGTTCGACGACAGTCCACCCGCACGCGAGCAGTCACTGCATCCGCGCCTGATGACCGGCCACTCGCACCGGATGTCTCTCCATCGACCTCTGATGACCGGCCGCCCGCACCAAAGTCGCGCCATCCACGCCTGCTGACACGCCACCCGCGCCTTATGACCAGCCATTCGCACCAGAGTCTCGCCATCCACGCCTGGGGCCTGCCGTCCGCCCCCCATGTCATTCTGAGCGCCGTTCCCCTTCGCTCGGAGCCGCGCCGAATGAGCGCGAAGAATCTCCCATCAGAATCGGCGGCCGCCTGCTCGCCGCCGGTCTATTCACACGTACTTGCGAAGCCGACGGCGCCAACATCGACGCCAGGGCATCGACCCGCGTGCCCGACCGGCAGAGCCCTCCTCGACGCCCCGACAACCACGGCAACCCGGACGACGCCGAACGCGGTCAGCGGCCGAACAACTCCTTGTTGACCTGCGCGGCGAAGTCCCACACCGACACGGTCTGCTGATTGGAGAGGATGATGATCACGCTCCTGTCATCGGGCCAGCGCTGCACGACCGAAACGTAGCCGAAGCCGTCGATGTAGCCGGTGCCCTCGGCCAGCCGGGGCGGATCAGGCAGGAGGATCGTGAATCCGCCATAGCCGGCCTTCATGCCCGCCGGGTACTCGGGGTTCTGGACGTAGCCCGTGAAAAGGTCGCCGACCGAATTCTGCGACAGCAACGCTTCGGTGTAGAGGGCCTCGTCGAGCCGATACAGATCCTCAACCGTCGAGTACACGGCGCCTGCGGCAAACAGGGCTTGAGCATCCACGAGCTTGACGGCGGTGGTCCCTGTGCCCGAGTACCCCGACGCCAAATCGCCCTGCCCGTAGTCATAGCCTGTGCCGGTCATCTTCAACGGATCGAACACGTGCTCCTGCAGATAGGCCTCGTAGGTCTGCCCCGACGCCTTCTCGATCACCTTGCCCAGGAGCAGATAGCCCACCGGGCTGGCCGCAAAACCCTTCCCAGGTTCGAACTTGAGCTCCGACGCACTGGCTGCCTGGATCTGCTGATCTGCCGGCAGCGACAGGTCTGTCGCGCTTGAGAGGCCTGACGAGTGCGTTAGAAGCTCATGGAGCGTGATAGCGCTCCAACCGTTAGGGCAATCGGAGACGTAGGTGCACACCTGATCCTGTACGGTGAGTCGGCCCTGGTCTTGAAGCTGCAGGATCGCGACTGCAGTAAACAGTTGGGTGAGCGTCGCCAGGCGGTACTTTGTCTGGGGTGTGTTGGCGACCTTGTTGGCCCGATCCGCCAGGCCATAGCCTTGAACGAGGAGCACCTCGCCGTCCCTGGCGATGAGCACCGAGCCGGTGAAGGCGCCCTCGGCAGCCGCCGTCTTGAAGATGGCGTCCAACCGGGAGGCGATATCGTCGACTGCGGATGTGGGAATCGGTGTCGGGAGCGGCGCAGGCGTCGGCGATGGCGGGGCAGTCTGAGTGGGCGCCGAGGTCGCTGTCGGAGGATGGGATGTTGGGGTGGGCGTGGCGGTCGGCCCACAGGCGGATAAGATCAGACCCAATGCGGTAAGGGCTCGCAATCCATGAGCATGGTGGTTCATTCTTCGACCCATCGAAAGCGGAAGGTTATGGGGATGCTTCGAGGCGTCGAATCACTGTACTCCCGTTTCGAACCGGACTCAAGGGATCATGGCCCTGCTCAATATCGAGACGATACCGCCCGGCTTTCTCCTTCTTGGTCGTAAGACGCGTTCCGTCGCATCGGAGCCAGTACACGGATTGATGCGCGCAGAGTGTCGGCCAATGAATAGGATCATCCGCACATCGACGAGCCCAGGTGAAGATTCTGCGTGACGTCGCCTCGTCGAGGCTTTTCGCCGGGCGGGGCATCCCAGCGGACCGACCGATCGCCACTTGATCCGCAACGGGAAACGCGCCTATAGTGATGAGTGGCCGACGTATCGTCCGCACGACCGGGATAGATTTGGGCCACAGGACGGACTCACGTCATCCCCATTGAGCGGGGCATCCCCACCAACCCGCCGGCGGTCCCAGCACCCGTTCTGCCCGGCCGTGCGCAGATCGTGGAGGTAGCCATGCCCGCCCTATATGCGTCACTCGCCCGAGGATGGAGCTTCGCGGCAATTCTGGCCAGTCTGACCGCGTGCGCGAGTCCTGCGCCGATCGCGCCGACAGCCGTCGGATCCGAGCGATCGACCCTGCCGGCGTTGGAGCCGACTGCAATTCTGCCGCCGACGAAGCCGCCGACCGCTGGGGCCACGAGCACCGTTCGCCCGACAGCGGCGCCCGATCCCGCTTCCGAGCTGGACACTTATTTGGGCGGCCTGACCGCAATGGGCTCATTCAGCGGCGCTGTGCTTGTGGCGCGTGATGGCGAGATCCTCTACCGCCGGGGTTTTGGTTACGCCGACCGCAGCAGGGAAATAGCCAATGATCCGGAGAGCCTCTTTCCCATCGGCGACATCACCAGCCAGTTCACGGCGAGCCTGATCCTGCAGCTACAGGATCGCGAGCTGCTCTCAGTGCAGGATCCCGTCTGCGCTCATCTGGATCGTTGCCCTGAAGCCTGGCAGAGCATCACTATCCATCAGCTCTTGACCCATCAGTCTGGGATCCCGGAATACACCAATCAGCATGACTTCGATACGTATCGAACCACACCCGCGACGCCGATCGAGTTGATGGGGCACTTCAGCGACAGGTCGTTGCTTTTCGAGCCAGGACTTTCGTGGAAGTACAGTTGCTCAGACTACGTGGTGCTTGGCGCCGTAATCGAGGCACTGACTGGCCAGTCGTACGGAGATGCCGTTCGGGACAATATCACGGCGCCACTGGGCCTTTTAGATACGATCTACAGACTGAACGCGACCAGCCCAACACTTGGATATGCCCGGCGAACCGATGAGCCCGTTGTTCCCGATGACACCTCGGTTGGGTATGCGGCGTTAGGGCTCTCGTCGACGGTCGATGACCTCTTCTATTGGGTACAGGCTCTGGAGGCCCACAGCTTGTTATCGGTCGACTCTCAAACGCAGATGTTCGCCCCACACGTGTCCATTCCGGGCGGTTCGGGCTGGGCATTCGGCTACGGGTCCGTGGTCGGCCTTGAGCTAAATCGTCCTGCCGTCGAAAGCGCCGGGCTGGTCAACGGTTTCGCCTCAGCGTTGACCTGGTTCACGGAGGACCATATAGTGATCGTCGTGCTCGCCAATCAGCAGGATATCAACGCGACCGGGATCACGGTCGAGATCGGAAAGATCCTGCTTACAGAGGATTGAGTTCGGGTCCCATCCCATCGAAACCGCGCAACGAGGGTTGCGCCTTGCGACCTCGTTGCGCGTTTCGATGGACCAATGGTGAGCTTCGTCAGGCGGTGACCACCGCACACCGACTTCACACGAGCGCGTTCGGCGGTCAACGGACCCGTACCGGAACAACAGATGGGCGCCTCCGGTACACGCCTGAGATGTTCGATGGTCATTCGGCGACATCCCAAATGGATTCGAACAGTCCATGCATCCACATCTGATGACCGGCCGCCCGCGCCTGAGGGCCCGCCGTCCACCCCCCATGTCATTCTGAGCGCCGTTCCCCTTCGCTCGGAGCCGCGCCGAATGAGCGCGAAGAATCTCCCATCAGAATCGGCGGCCGCCTGCTCGCCGCCGGTCAACCCACACGCGCATGCGAAGTTGAGCGCGGCAGCGCGGGTGCCTGAGCTTCGACCCGCCTGCCCAAATGCGCTATGCTCTGTGCACCGGCGCGTGGTCAGCGCCGGCGACAACCCCGGGTGGGACAACAGCCCGTGACGGTTGTATCGACCAATACTCGATCAGGAGAGCGACATGAGCGTGGAATTCGGTTTCGTTATCGCAGCCGGACCGCAGCGGGATGCCCCGGAACGCTACCTGGGTGATGTCGACCGCAATCGATCCGCGATCGAGAAGCAGTTCGCGAGCCTGTGGATGACCGACCACTTCTTCTGGGACGACGCGCCGACGTATGAGGCCTGGACGGTGCTGGCGTACCTGGCCGGACGCTTTCCGGCGCTGCAGGTCGGCCCGATGGTGCTCGGCCAGAGCTACCGCAACCCCGCAGTGCTGGCCAAGATGGCGGCCACGCTCCAGGCCCTCAGCGGCGGCCGGCTCGTGATGGCGATCGGCGCCGGCTGGAAGGAGGACGAGTACCGCGCGTACAACATCCCATTCCCGCCCATCGCCACGCGCCTCGAGGAATTGCAGGACACGCTCGAGATCCTCAAACGCCTGTGGACGGAGCCGGGCAAGGTCACGTACCATGGCAGGCACTACCACGTCGTCGACGCGTACTGCGAACCCAAACCGACCCCCATCCCTCCGATCATCGTCGGCGGAGGCGGCGCGACGACGCTGCGTCTCGCGGCACAGTACGCGGATTGGTGGAACATCCCGGATGCGCCGTTCGAACGCTATCAGGCGCGCCTGACGAAACTGCGCGACGTTTGCGCCGAAGTCGGGCGCCCGTACGAGAGCCTGCGCAAGACCTGGTTCGGCCGTCTCTCGGTCGGCGCGACCGAAGACGCGGCCGTGGCGCGCAGCCACGGGCAATGGACCCGAGCCAACAGCCTGACCGGCACGGTGGGCCAGGTCGTCGACCTGATGCGACCGTTCATCGAGGCCGGCGTCGATTACTTCATGGTCGAAGTGCTCGATTACGCGGAGCCCGGCATGCTCGACCGCGTCGCCGAGGTCCAGGCTGCCGTGCGCGGGCTCGCGTGATCGCGAGGTGCCCGGTCCGTTACGCCTTTGGGGCGTGCGAACTCAACGCTCGGTTTCGAGCGGCCCTGCGGTCCCAGGATAGGAACACCAGCACGACCACGATGATGCCGGCGAAAAACCCGATCACGATGCCTGCCAGCACCGGAGCCAACAGCCGGAACAGCGGCATGATCTCGCCGTCCGATTGGGACCAGTACCAGACGCGACCCTCAGCGGTCACGGCATAGTCCACCTCCGTCGACGCCAGACTGGGCAGGCACCAACGTGTCTTCAACTGGTCGACCGTGCCCTGCGGTGGAGCGCTGACGTCGCTGTACCAGCCGAAGTCGCCCTGGCACTCGGGGCTCTCGGTTTCCAATTGCTCGCTGCCGCCGGCGGATGTCCAACAGGCGTCGCTGCCGAGTTCGCACAGATAGGCGCGTCCATCCTCAGCCTCGACCAGGACGGCGTGCGTCGAGCCGCCCTTGATCTCACGCGCCCCGGCCGGCAAATCCGGCAACCGCTGCCATGGGGTCAGGGCCCCGCTGCCCCAGGCTACACCCACCTCCCATCCCAGCTGCCCGCCCCAATCGGAAGCGACCAGACCCACCACAACGGCCAGCAGTGAGCGAAGTATCCATTTCATGGCGCCAGGCCTTTCTCGCCGCCATCGGGCGGAGCCGCAATCTGTTTCACTCGATCGAATGTAGCCTGACTGACCCGATCGTATTTGACACCCGCGTGACAGCCGCCTGACACCGCGACGCCCACGTGCGTCATTCCGCCGCTGCCCACCGTCCGCTCATCCGGCGCCCGTTCGTCAACGATGCGCGAAGGACGGATGGGCTCTGGCCTGCGGCCCGCAGAATAGGGATCACGCGACTGCAAGATGGGGAGAACCACCCGATGTGCCCGGAAAGCTCCCGCGTTAACGTATGTGCGGCCAATTGGAGTCCGTCGAGGCGCAAGCCACCCACGCCCCGACGGGCCGATCAACCTGGCTGCTGCCGGTCCGGCTTCTGCCGGGTCAGGCCACACAGGAGGCTCGATCATGGCACATCCCTTCACACGTTCTACTCGAGGCCCGGCTGAGATTCGCGGCGCGAGCCGTCTCTCGCGCCCGATCGCCGCGCTCGGTCTGGCGCTCACGCTTGTGGGCGCGCTCTTCGTCGGACTGGGCCGCCTGCAGACAGCGCAGGCCCAGGCGCTCACCGGGATCACGGGTCTGGCGACGTTCACGGTCACCAACACGAACGACAGCGGTCTCGGCTCACTGCGCCAGGCCATCCTCGACGCCAACGCGACACCCGGTGTTGACGCGATCACGATCACGGCCAACGGGACCGTGAACCTGTCGAGCGCGCTCCCCGCGATCACGGACGGCGTGTCGGTGCAGGGGCCGGGCGCCGCGCTCTTCAAGGTTGATGGACAGGATCTGTATCGGGTGCTGGACGTCGTCGGTGCGAACGCCACGCTGGCCGACCTCACCGTGCAGCGCGGCAGCGCGCCCGGCGCATCCGAGGACGGCGGCGGCATCCGCAGCAACCGGGCCCTGACGTTGACCCAGGTGAACGTGCTGAGCAACACGGCGACCGGCGACGGCGGCGGCGTAATCGTGTCCGGCGACCTGACGGTGACGGGCGGGCTCTTCCAGAACAACCGGAGCACGGGCGGCGTGGGCGGCGCGGTACGCAGCATCGGCGTCGCGACGCTGACCGACACCCGGTTCATCAGCAACACCGCCCAGAACGACGGCGGCGCGGTCTTCGCACTCCAGTCCGCCACCCTGACCGGCGTGGTCTTCCAAAACAATCAGTGTCTGGCCGCGTCCTGTGACGGCGGCGCGCTGTTCTCGTTCAGTCAGACCGACTTGAACGACACCCAGGTCCTCGACAACGTGTCCGGTGACGAGGGCGGCGGCGTGGTCGCCGCGGGAAGAGCGGCGATCACCAACGGGCTCTTCCAGGGCAATCAGACCCTGACCGGATCGGGCGGCGGGCTATACGCACAGGGAGCCGCGACGCTCACCGACACGCTCTTCGTGAGTAACACCGCCGGCTCCTACGGCGGAGGCCTGTACGCGTTCGCGGCCGTGACGGTGACCGGCAGTCGTTTCGAGGGCAACCAGAGCCCGCTGGGATTGGGCGGCGGATTAGCCGCGAGCGGGTCGCTCGCCGTTGAAGGCACGCAGTTCCTGCGCAATGTCGCGCTCGAGGGCGGGGGTTTGCATCACGGGCTCTTCGACGGATACATCGCCAACACCGTGTTCGCCGACAACGCGGCCGTCAGCACGAACGGCGCCGCCCTGCAGCTCGCGTCGCCGGGCGTCGTGACCGTCGTGCAGTCCACCATCGCGGCTCAGACCGTCTCAGGCAGCACCGCGGTCCGGGTGGTATCGGGCACGGTGGCGCTCACGAACACCGTGATCGTCAGCCACGCCGTCGGCCTCGACGTCATAGCCGGGCTGGTGACCCAGGACTACACCCTGTTCTTCGGCAACGGCGTGAACACGCAGGGCGTCGTCTCCGGTGGCGCGCACACGCTCACCGGCGATCCCCGCTTCGTGGCCCCCGCAAGCGACGACTATCGAATCGGCCCGGGCTCGGCGGCGATCGACACGGGCGTCGCCGCCGGGGTCGCAACCGACTTCGACGGCGAGGTGCGGCCGCAGGGCGCCGGTTTCGACATCGGCTTCGACGAATTCAGGCCCTGGTTGCTCTGGTTGTCGAGCGTGCTGCGTTAGGCTCTTCCGCCTGCCTCTTCCCGACCGGTCGGCCCTTGACAGGCCCGCGATCATTTGTAGGATGGCGGTGCGGACCCACGGTCGCCGGGCACTGACCACGAGCGCCGGGTTCGCTTTCAAACCGGCCCGGCCATCGCATCAAGCAGATGATCCCGGGTCACGACGAGGCTCACACAGGCAGGTCTGACCCGATCATGGCAAAAAGCAAAGCCCCCTCCCCACACGAGAAGACGCCGACCGAGCAGATCGATGCCATCATCGCGTCCACGACCGATTGGCGCGGCGCGATGCTGGCCGATCTGCGCGCCGTGATCGTGAAAGCCGGCTCGGGCGTGATCGAAGAAGTCAAATGGAAGAAGCCCTCGCGGCCCGAGGGTGTCCCGGTCTGGTCGCGCGATGGCATGCTGTGCGTCGCGGATACGCTCAAGAACGCCGTGAGGCTCACGTTCCCGCAAGGCGCGCAGATCAAGGACCCCAAGAAGCTTTTCAACACCCGCCTCGACAGCAAAACGGTTCGCGCCATCGACTTCCACGAAGGTGACGCCGTCGGCAAGACCGCGCTCACGGCGATCATCCGCGAGGCCGCGAAGCTGAACACGGCCAAGGCGCGCGAGCGGAAATAGACGGTACGGTCGCCCCCCAGGTCAGCCGAACAAACGAGTGCGCCGTTGGTCCGGGCGAGGCCCCGGGTCAGCGGCGCACTCGTTTCTCGAATTCTTTCGGCGACGGGGCTGCGGTGAAACACAGCTGGCGTACTCAGTCCAGCCCTGTCGGGAGAAGACTGGCGGAAAACGAGGAGGTGCGAGGGTCGGGGCTCCGCCCCGACCCTCGCACCTCCTCGTTTTCCGCCCAATTTCCTGCTGGCTGACCGGCAACCGAACTGAGGGAGATACAATCCTCTGTCACCTTGTCGACGCTGTGCGGCTTTGCGCATAAGCGTCCCCGCCTGTGCGGCCTGAACGGAAAGAAGCCCCATGCAAAACTATCTCAGACAAATCGCCGTCGTTGTAACGGTGGTCCTCACACTGACGGTCAACGGTCTGGCCAATGCCTTGCCGATCAACGGCCAGAACACGGGCGAGATCTCGGACCGTTTTCAGGTCTACTTCGTGCCGGCCGGCTATGTGTTCGCGATCTGGGGCGTGATCTATCTCGGCCTGATCGCGTACGCGGTCTACCAGGCGCTGCCCGCGCAACGCGAGAACCCGCGTCTACAGGCGACCGGCTGGTGGATCTCGCTCGGCGGGCTGGCCAACAGCGTCTGGATCTTCCTCTGGCATTACGAGTACTTCGCGCTCACGGTCGTGGTCATGCTGGTGCTGCTCGCCACGCTGATCGTCACCTATCTGCGTCTGGGCATCGGTCGCACCGCCGTGTCGACGGCCGAAACCTGGGCGGTGCGCGTGCCGTTCAGCATCTACCTCGGCTGGATCACCGTGGCGACGGTCGCGAACGTGACCTCGCTGCTCGATGACCTGAACTGGGATGGATTCGGGATCGCGCCGGAGGTCTGGATGGGGCTGGTGCTGGCGGCGGTGGTGGTGATCGCGACGTTGATGAACGTCACGCGCCGCGACGTGGCCTTTGCCCTGGTGATCCTTTGGGCGCTGGCCGGGATCTCGGTCAAGCATGCCGCCGTGACGGCCGTCGCCCTCCCCACCTGGATTGCCTTTGGATTGGTGGCGCTGACGCTGGGTGCGGCGTTGTTCTTCCTGCGCCGGCGCACGCCTGTGGCGGCTGCGTAACGCCGCGTCGGTCACGCTCGCGATCAACTGCGTCCCGGCCGACTCGGCGAGAACTCCGCGAGACGCGGATCCCAACGCGAGTCAACGATCAGGCCCGCCACCAACTCACCGACCACGGGCGTCAGGATGATGGTGCTCTTCAGCGCCGTCGCGGCCACAAGTCCGTCGACCCCATCCACGGGTCCCAGCAACGGCCGGCTGTCGTCCGTGAAGGCCACGGGGATGGCCCACGACCGGAGGACCGACGCCCGGCGCAGTCCGGTCATCCAGCGGCCGGCCTCGCGCGCGACCAACGGCAGGGCCGTGGCCGTCGAACGCCGGCTCAGGGTCCGCGTGACTCTGGCGGCTTCACCGAACATCACATGCCCGCGCGGTCGCTGCCGCAGGCAGAAGCCCACGGTCTGATCCTCGGCCCCTCCGGTCGCCTCAAAGAAGGCGGCCGTGGCCAGCGTGTTCGTGGCGACCGGCCCGAGAGGTTCCGTGACGGCCGCCTCACCGTGCACCCACTTCACCGGCAAATCCACGCCCGCCATCCGGCCCAACTCCTGCGCCCAGGCTCCGGCTGCGAGGATCACCCATCGGGCCGATACGCGCCCGCGCGGGGTGGCGACGCCCGTCACGCGTCCGCGCTCGATGTCGAGCCCGGTGACGCGCGTGTGGGTCCAGATCTCCAGACCCCGAGCCTGCCCGCGCAACACAAACCCGCGCACTAGCCGAAACGGATCCAGGGTGGCCTCGTCCGCATTGAAGAGCGCGCCCTGTAACACCTCCGGGTTCAGGCCGGGTTCGAGCTGGCACGTCGCGTCCCGGTCCAGCAGCTCGGCCCGGACACCCGCGGCCTGAAGGCGTGCCGCGCGGTCTTGCATGAGCGCGAGCTGTCGGGCGTTCTCGATGAGCAGAAGTTGACCGCTTCGTTGGAAACCCACGTCGTAGTCGAGCTCGGCCAGCAGCGGCGCGAACTCTGCCAGGCTTCGCACGGTCAGGTCCAGGCTCAACCCGAACTCGGCGTCCTGCACCTGAACGTTGCCGAAGTTGGCGCCTGAAGCACCCGAGGCCAGATCGCCCTGTTCGATCAGCAGAGTCGGCACCCGCGCCCGCGCCAGGTGATAGGCGATCGAGCTGCCGACCAGGCCGCCGCCCACCACCACCGCCTCGAAACTACGCGCGCCCATCACGTTCCAACTCCCTTGCGCAACCCTGATCATGCGCCCGACACGCCGTCGTGGCGTCGACACCGGCCGGCTTGCCGTGCCGTACGGCCTCCGACGATCACGGTTCGCGCAGCACCACCGGGACCTGGATGTGATAGACGGTCGGTGCCGCCGTTTGTGTCGGCGTCGATGTGGGTGTCGCTGTCACTGTGGGCGTCGCCGTGGGCGTCGCCGTGCCTGTGGCCACCGTCCAGCCAAAGGTGGCCGGGGTCGGGTCCACGTTGCCGAGCGTGTCGATCGCGCGCACCTGGAAGGTGTGCGGGCCGTCGGCGAGCGGTCCGGCGAAAGCGGCCGGGCTGGCGCAGGTCTGAAACGGTCCGGCATCCAGTGCGCACTGGAAACTACCCACGCCCGCCGCGCCCGGGTCGGTGCCCGTGAAGGAGAAGGTCGCGGCCGTGCTCGGGCTCGGGTCGGTCGGATGGCCGGTGATGGCGGTGTCGGGCGCGGCGCCGTCGATCACGAGCGCGCGAGCCGCGCCCAGCGATCCGGCAGCCCCCGGCGTGGGCAGAGTCAGGACGGCGTTGACCAGCCCCAGATCCTGAATGATCCCGCCGTTGCGCGAGAGCGCGCCGGCGCCGGCATAATCCAGATCGTTCGAGAGATCGCCGGCCTGGACGGTGTAGCTGAACGTCAGCGTGGCCGTGCCGCTGCCGGCTGTGTAGTCGGCGACCCGATCGACGGCCCCGGTCTCCAGCGTGAGCTGCGGTGTTCCGATGACGGTGACGATGTGGCTGAAGGTCACCTGCACGGCGATCACGGCGCCGGGGCCGTACAGGCCGTCCGCGGTGCTCGCGTTCACTGACAGCACCACCAGGCCTGACTCTTCGAACGCGCCCACGTCGCAACCCGTCAGCTGCGGACGACCCGCGCCGCGCTGATCCGTGAACGGGCAGAACGCCATGTCGGCGTTATCCAGCGCCGGGCTGCCGACGAGGAGCGCATGGGTCTGCGTCGGCCCGCCGTTGTCGCCCAGTGGCTTGAGGACCGTGGCGAGGGCGCCGGCCGGCACGTAATCGGCGAGGCCGGACGGACACCCGTCGGCGCTGCCCGAGACGCCCAGCACGTTGTGGGCATTGGTGTTCAGGGTGCTCCCACCGCTGCTGGTGTCGTTGAAGCACTCCCGGCCCGACGGCGCCGTGTTGCCGGCGACGACGGTGTTGCGCAGCGTCAGCGTGCCACCCAGGTTGTACAGCGCGCCGCCCGAGTTCCCGGCCGTGTTCCCGGTGAGCGTGTTGTTCGTCAGGATTGAGGACCCGCCGAGCTGAAACAGCGCGCCGCCCGAACCGCTCGCCGCCTGGTTGCCCGAGAGCGTGTTGTTGACCAGCGTCAGAGTCGCGTTCTCGTTCATGATCGCGCCGCCGCCGTAGGTGCCGGCGTTGCCCGCGAACGTGTTTGCCGTCAGCGAAACCGTCGTCTGATAAGCGTAGATCCCGGCGCCCATCGCGCCCGAGTTGGCCGTGAACGTGCTATCCGTGATCGTGGCGCTGCCGTGGTGGACGAAGATCCCGGCGCCCATGCCGCTGGTGGTCGTCGCGGTGTTGCCCGAGAACACGCTGCGCTCCACCGTGAGCGCGCCGGCCGAGTACACGGCGGCGCCCAGGGTGCCGAGCCCGCCGGCGCTGGCCAGGCCGTTCTGGATCCGGACGTTGCGGAGCGTCACCGTCGCGCCGGTGGCCACGTGCAGGATCCGAAACGCCGTCGCGCCCGAGCGGCTGATCGAGAAGCCCTGGCCGTCGAGGGTCAGCCGATGACCGCCGTCGCTGACGATGCTCGGCAGGCCGTTCTGGCCGTCGGTCGCGTTGTCGATCGCCGTCAGGACGATGTCGGCGCCGAGCACGATGACGTCATCGGCGTTGTTGGTGTTGGCGGTGGCCAGCGCCGCGATCAGCCCGGCCGCATCGGTCACCGTGAACGTGGCCGCCCGGGCTATCGGAACGGCCGGGCCGCTGACGATCAGGAGCGCGACACAGACGAGACGCAGAAAGCGAATCACGGGTGACGTCATCGCGCATCAGCTCCTCAATCCAGTCGGGTTGTTGTGTTTCGACATGAGTGTGGCCGAAGCGCATTATCGAGCCGAATCCGCTCGCGCGCCACTGCCGCCCAGGGCAATCGCATCTAAACCAAACAAGGCATGTTTTTCCGCCGCGAATTGCCGCGGCAGAATAACGTCGAAGCCAATTGAGGTGCGATTGCCCTGCACTGCCGCCCGGCAGCGGAACGAGGCCGCCCACGACTTCGATATCGGGAATGGCCGCATATCGCCGGATATCGACGCCGAGCGCGCGCGTACGGGCCACTCATGCGTCGCCGCCGCTTCTCGCCCTGACGATGAGGCGTTAACCGCGAAGACGCGAAGGGCGCCACGTATTCTCTCGCTTCGCGCCCTTCGCATTCTCGCGGTTCAATGCCGCCGCCCTACCACAACTCGCCTTCACGCCATTCAGCCGTGAGCAGCACGCTCAGATCCAGCTCGGGCGTTTTCTCGAGCCGCATGATCATCACCTCTTCTTGCGGCGTGGGATCGATCCCTGCGGCCGTCCGTATGCCAAGAGGGCCATGCCACAACGCCCAGCCCAGGCGCTCATAGAAACCGGCGTCGGACGGAGACAACGCGCCGAGATCGTATTCTTGGAGCCGCCCGACCGCTTCGTTCAGCAGCCTTGAGGCGTAGCCTTTGCCTTGCTGGGCCGGCGCCGTCGCGACCGCTTCAACATAGGCGGTCTTCAGGAGCCGCTCACCCGCAGGTTGCAGCCACCGCGTCACCCAGGCCAGATGGCTGACCAGCTTCCCATCCACCCGCCCCAACAGATGCGTCGTCCCGGGCAGCGTCTTGAAGAAGCTTGAGAAGTCCTCGTCGTACGCCTCTGTGCAAAGCTGAATGATCTCGGCCCGTTCGGCCGGCGTGAGCACGGTCGCCTCTGCCTGAACCACAATCAACTCGCTCATCGTTTGCCTCCCCGGGGAAAGATATCGCGGATGCTCAGCGCCGGCCGTTGAGCATCCGGCCCAGAAACGACTTCCGGACCGCGAGGTGGTAGCTCCCCAGACAGACCGCCAGGGTGACCGCCATTGTGATCGCCCATTTGATCGGCCAGGCGAGGTCCCAATCCAGAAGCGGATACTGAACGGCGAACAGGACCGGCAGATGCACCAGATACGTCCAGTACGACGCGTCCGACAGATACCGCAACCACCCGACCCGCACGTTCAACCAGGCCGAACCCGCCTGCAGACAGGCCAGCGTCATCCACACGCTGACGCAGGCCTGCAGCGCGGCCGAGACGAGATGCAGGAGCGGGTCGGAGCTTCGGGTCCCGAGCACCCACAGAAATCCCAAGTACGCCGCCAGAGATGCGATCACCAAACCGGGCGCGAGGGGGCTGAGCCGGGTCAGCCAGTGCGGGTGGGCGTAGAGGCCGTAGCCAAAGGCGAAGAACAGACCGTAAAACACGAGCGCCCACAATTGCGGCAGGAAGCTCTCCGGGGCCGGTGTCGGAGCAGACACGCTGACCAGCGCCGGGATCTGGAGCAGAGGCGCGATCGCCACGAGCGCCAGCGCGGGCCAGGCCCGGACCCGACCGGCATCCACCTTCCACTCCGCGGTGGTCACGATCCAGACCAGCAGATAGAACCACAGCAGGTAGTACAGAAACCACAGGTGGGTCAGGCTGGGCGGGAGCGCGGGCAGTTGCGTGTCGCGGATGTACTCCAGGACTGGCGAAACGTGTTCGACCGACGCGACCGCCTGCTCGGTGAGCCATCCGATCGAGACCGTCACCAGCGGCCAGAAGACGACGAGCGGCAGGAGCACGCGCGCCGCCCGATTGCGCAGCAACCCGCCGACGCCGCGTTGAGCCACCTGCAGGGCCGCGAAGAAGCCGGCGATGACGAAGAACAGCGGCATCCGAAAGAGGTGAATGAACCACACCGCGATGTCGACGCCCACCCACTGACCCCGATCGGCCGTGAGCCAGTAGGTGTGCATGAGCGGGCTGTAGGCCAGCGAGGCGTGGAAGAGCACGCCGGCGAACATCGCCAGGGCGCGGAGATTGTCCAGATAATGGATGCGGTTGGGCTCGGCCACGAGGATCTACAGAAACGAGGTCTTGCGCGAATGGAACCACTGCGTCCAACCCAGCGCCACGGCCACGACCAGGATCTCGCCGGCCAACACGGCCAGCACGGCCGGGCTCCACACGATACGGTCGGTCAGCAGGTTGTCGGCGATCGACGGCAGGCTGCCGACCCAGAGGATGAACGGGCTCAGCGCCGTCATCAGCGCCATCTGGACGAGGATGTTCCAGCCCTCGGATTCGATCGCCATCGCCGCCGAAAGCGCGACGCAGTGACTGGTCAACATGAAGACGAAGATCAGGATCGCGTAGACCAGCAGCCCATCCGGCAAGGCGGTATAGAGCACAAGGAACGCCGTGGTCAACACCACCAGCAGAAACGGGACCAGATAGATGATGACGCCGGCCAGCAGCTTCGCGCTGTAGAAGTCGGTGGGGGTCACCGGGAGGCTCATGGCAAACGGCAGCGTGTGCTCCTTGCGCTCGTTGAGCACGATCTGGCCGATCGCGAAAAAGCCCGTCGACACGAGCAGGACGAGGAGCAGCAAGGCGCCCGCGTTGAACGCCCACGAGCTCCCGCTCCCGATCAGGCCAAGCGCCAGCACCAGACCGGCCAGATACCCGGCCAGTTGCTTCTGATACACCTGCCAGTCCTTGACGACGAGCAGCTTGATCATCGCGAAGCTGGATTCAGACCACACCGTTGGCTCCCTCCGGGCGAATGCTTGTGATGAAGATGTCCTCGAGATCCATCCGGCTGACGTCGTTCACGGTGAGGCCAAGCTCCTGCAACTGCGGCAGCAACGCGTCGCTGTAGGCCTTGACCTTCAACTCGATCACCGAGCCGTTGCGACGGACCGCCGCCACCTCGGGCCATGCCGCGAGCTCTTCGCGCCACTCGCCGCGGCACAGGATCCGGCGCCAGCCATCCAGGAACGTCTCTTTGTCTTGAACGGCCACCAGCCGCCCACGATGGAGAAACGCGATCGAGTCCGACAGTTGCTCCACGTCGCGTGTGTTGTGCGACGAGAACAGGACGCTCCGTTCTTCATCGCGCAGGACCTCGGCGATCGCCTGCAGCACCTCGTCATGGGCCAATGGATCGAGCCCCGTCGTCGGCTCGTCGAGCAGCAACAGCCGCGGATGCCGCGCCAGGCTGAGCAACAGAAGCGCCTTCACCCGTTGGCCGTGAGAGAACCCGCCGACGGGCTGGTTGGGTCGCAGATCGAACCGCTCGAGCAACTGGCCGGCGTAGGTCTCATCCCACCCGGCGTACGCGGACCGGATCAGGTCCATGTGCCAGCGCAACGACTTCGCCTTGTACAGCCGCATGTCGTCGGACGCGTATCCGATCTCGCGCTTGGCCGCGACCTGCCCGTGCGGCAGACGATGACCGCAGACCTCCACCTCGCCGTCGTCGGGCTTGATCAAACCTGTGAGGATGCGAAACAGCGTCGACTTACCCGCGCCGTTGACACCAACCAGGCCCATCACCTGACCGGCCGGCAATTCCAGATCGATCTCCTGCAGCGCGAAGTCGGCGTAGGCTTTCCTGACGCCCTTGAGCGTGATCGCGGTCGTCATCGTGGATTCCATTTGACCGGTTCCCCGGCCAGCGTTTCATCTCGCGCAACCGCTTCCTGCTCAACCTCGCTCAAGATGCTCTCCAGACTCATGCCCAGCCTGTCGGCCGCGACGAGCAGGCCGTCGAGGCAGGCACGGAATTCCTTGACGGTCGTCTGCCGGGCCAGGTCCAGGGTGTCGGCCACAAAAGACCCCTTGCCGGGTCGGGTGACGATGATGCCGGCCCGTTCCAGCTCCAGGTAGGCCCGTTTGACCGTGATGACGCTGACCTTGCTTGCGCTGGCCAGTTGACGGATCGAAGGGATGGGTTGCCCGGGCACCCAATCGCCGGCCAGGACCTTGGCGGTCACTTGCTCGACGATCTGGCCGTACATGGGCGTCCGATCGGTGTTGGACAGGAAGAATTCGTTCGGGTCGGTCATCTGTATATAGCCAGTATACACAGATAGTCACGGCCGTCAAGCGCCATCTTTGGGCGTTCGCCTCAAGCGCCGTCACCGCCACCCACAACGCTCTAACCGAGGCAGCGCCCTTCAATAGAGATGGTCAGCCGCGGTACACGTCGCGCGCTTCGCGGCTTCGCGGTTCGCATTCCTGGGATGTGACGGGGCAGTCGCTGACGGTGTGCGGATCTTGCTAGGGCATCGGGATGCCGATCGCGACGACTTCGTAACTCAGGGGCACATCCGGCCCGATGTAGTCGATTTCGGAGACGACGACACCGGTGGCGGTGTCGCCGGGTTGGATGCCGGTGTTCTCGGTGAAGCTCGCCACGGCATCGCCGAAGGTGGCGATGCCGACGTACCGACCGTCGACGTCCCGGGCGTACACGCGCATGGGGATGCTCTCCAGGACACGATCGCCGGTGTTGGTCAGGGTCACTTCTGCGCCGAAGCCGTCGCCGCCCAGGTGCGCTTCTGAAAGGCTGAAGAACGGGCCCAACGTCACTTCGACGTCCAGGGTGTAGTTCAGACCGGTGGCGCGCTCGAGCGGCGCGACCAGTTCCAGCGTCTGCCATTCTTTGCGCTCGAGGCCGCTGGTCTGAAAGCACACGCACGCCGACAGCGCTCCCGTTTCGCCGGGCAGCAGCCATTCGCCCTGCCAGATGTAGAAGAACGAACTCGGGTTGGCGTACACGGATTCGCCGGCGGCGTTGACGAACCGCAAGTCAGCGACATCGGTGTTCACGCGCACAGGAAAGTCGTTGGGATTGCGGATGAGCACTTCGACGTGCGTGTCGGTGTTGTTGGGATCCGCCAGGTTGGCGTACGGGAACTCGGCCCACTCAAGGATCTCCAGGTCGAGCACCGTCTCCGTCACGGTGGGCGACGGGATGGGGCTCGCCGTGGCGGTGGGCACCGGGGTATCAGCGACGACGACCGGGCTCGCCGATGCCGTCGGCGTCCTCACCACAACGACCGACTCCACCGGGGTTGGCGGAGACACAGGTCGAGACAGGTTGCTGCACGCCACCTGACTGAGGATCAGGATCGTCACGCCGAGTCTGACCTGGCCCATGAGGCTCTCCTCGTCAACGCGGCCCGCCCGTCATGCCGGACGCCAGCCGCGATCGGTTGACGGGAATTCTAGCGCTTGGGGAACGCCCAGGGCCATCGGATCCCGACCTGCGCCGGCGGCGGAGGAAGCATCGGCCCTGAGTGGGCCTTACCGGTCCGGCCCTCGCCACGACCCACAGGGCGGCGACAAGCGCCGCCCTTGCGATCTCGCCATCCGGTTTTGATGGGACACCGGCTCTCGTGCCGTTTCTCGTCGGCCCTTTTGGGCCCCGCCCATCGACCCCCGCTTCCGCCTGACGCTCGCCGGGTCAGTCACGGACACGCGCACTGGCCACCCAATCGAAGCCCGTGACCCCTTGCTGGCCAAGCGCCAGGCTCAATTGCCCGGCGTGCTCCTGCACATGGCGCAGCGCGTAGATCTGCAGCTCCAGGAAGCTCTTCTCCATCCACTGAAACACGCACATCCGCTCCGCGCGCTCGTCGGTCAGGCTCGCGAGCGTCGCTTGACCCGTCGCCCGACACGCGTCCAGGTAGGCCAGCACCTGGTCTTTCGTGTAGAGCTGATCCGGCAGCCTCCCGCGTACGAACGGCGCCGGCGGCGCGAAACCCTCGCCGGTTCCGGTGAAATACAGATCCGACCAGAAGACCGCGTGATAGGCCAGGAACCAGAACTGTCCATAGCGCGCATCATCCGGGTCGTCCCACAGCACCAGAGTCCACAAGGAGTCCGGGCAGAGTCGGATCGCGTCCTCAAGCATATCCAGCGCGGCACCGTACTGGTTCCAGACGAGGGCTTTTGTGTCGATCGTCATGTGATATCTCCCATTTCGGCTCAGGACGCGGGTAGGTGCGCCAGGCCGTCTAACCCTCGCGGTGATTGATGGGTGACGGGCGCCGGCGGCTCGCCCCATCGTACGCGAGGTAACAGGGCAACCCTCGCCCTGTTTTCGTTCGATGTGTCAGGCGGCCGACGTGAGGCTAACCGAGCCGGGCGACCACGCCGGCGGGCAAGACCCGCATCAGCCAGGCGTACGCCTGCCAGCGGCGCGTCACGACGACGCTGCGCTTCCGGGCGTCGACCGCGGCCAGGATCTGTCGGGCCGCCTTCTCGGGCGACGCCACCCAGAACTTCACCGGTGACTTCGCCATGGCCGTATCGACAAACCCGGGTTGCACGTCGGTCACGCGGATCGCCTGCCCGCTCCTGGCATAACGGAAGCTCAGCGCTTCCAGATAGTTCGACATGAACGCCTTCGACGCACCATAGGCCGGCGCCGCGGCACTCCCGCGCAGCGCCGCCAGCGAAGAAATGCCCACGATGTGCCCGGCCCCCTGCTGCTCGAACACCCCGGCCATCCGGATCGTGGTGTTCACGAAGCCCTGCACGTTGACGGCGATGGTCTCGAGTTCGAGCTCCGGCGCCAGGTCGGGGTTCAGGTGTCCGATCCCGGCGCAATAGAAGTACAGGTCGACGCGGCCCAGCGCCTGGACCAGGGACGGCAGCCGGCTCGACACCGCGTCGAGATCGGCGACGTCCAGCACCGCGATCTCCACCCGAACCGGGAGTTCCTGAGCCAGTTCGCGCAGCAACGGCTCGCGGCGGGCGACCAGGCCGAGGGCGTATCCGCGCGCGCTGAGCTGCACGGCCAGACAGCGCCCTATTCCGGACGAAGCGCCGACGATCAAGGCTGTAGCCATGGCACCCCTCTACCAAAGCCGGTCAACGGCCGGCGATCTGTGTCTGAAGTCGGGCGATAAACACACGCCAGACGGGATAGTCGCTGCCCTTCCAGATGATCGCGCGAAACGCGTCAGCTTGAGCCTCGGTCCAGCCGAGATGCTTCAGGGCGTAAAGCGAGTAGAAGGCGGTCGCGCGGAAGTTGGCGGCGCAGTGGATCAACGTTCTGCCCTCAGGCAGGGCCAGCAGCGTCGACTCAAAGGTCGCGAAATCGGCATCGGTCGGATTGTTCCAGTCGACGGGGATCGGGTGGTAGGTCATCCCCAGCGAGCGCACCAGACCGGCCTCATCAGGCAGCGACCGGTCCGGGTCGAAGGTCGCCAGGTTGACGACGATCGAGAAGCCCTCGGCTGCCACCGCCGTGAGTTGCTCAATCGTGGGCTGCCCGCCCAGGATCAATGCGTCGTTTACCTTGAGGTAGTTGTAGATGTCGGTCGAAGCCATAGCGCATCTCCTGTTCAAGGATCGCAGTATAGGAGAATCCCGGGCCCGGGGCCACACAACGCGGGCTGTCGCGGCTTCCGCCGGGAAGTTGGGCGACAGGGCAATCGCACCAAGATCGGCGTCGACGTTTTTTTGCCGCGGATTGCGCGGATTTCGCAGATGGGGAGCGTGTCTCCACAATCCGCGTCATCCGCGCAATCCGCGGCAAATACATGCCTTGTTTGGTTTAGATGCGATTGCCCTGAGTTGGGCGACGAACGGGGTCGGGGCCTGGCGGAGGTGTGCTATAACGAGGGCGAGCCGGTCTCCTGCGGCCGCCATTCTGACACACGAGGTACGCCCAAACATGACCTTATCGCTAAGCCGGCGCGCCGTGCTCCTGGCCGCCCTCTGTCTGACCGCCTGCGCGCCCACGCCCGGCACCGGCCCGAGTGCGACCGGC
>WBZS01000988.1_pt1 | contig 26287 bp, 25 predicted proteins | sample 5204201 | NCBI WGS metagenome assembly WBZS01 (sample SAMN12344357, study PRJNA552823) | activated sludge metagenome | biome: Activated sludge suspended growth; feature: Nitrification reactor; material: Wastewater; isolation source: activated sludge from nitrification reactor of wastewater... | reverse complement strand
GCTCGTCGGCGTCCTCGGTTTCGAAGTAGGTCGAGGTGGTGTCGAAGAACAACACGTCGACTTCGAGGTTGAGTAGGTCGACCACGTTGAAGTAGATGTTTCTGGCCAGTACCTGCCCGGCGTCGTGGAGCCAGTCCATCGCCCGGTAGCAGGCATCCTCGTCGACCAGCCCATCGCTGCCGCTGGCGGTCAGGGTCGATGCCAGCCGGGGGATCTCGACATCGTGGTTCATCCACTCGGCGGCGGCGAGCTTCGACGACGGCGCCAGGGCACGGTTGGCGACCAGCCCGAACACGATCCGTTCGGTGGCGGTCAGGTCCCGGCGTCGGCCGCGGGCCTTCTGGTCGGCGCCGAGGATGAGCGTGTCGATGCCGAGTTGGCGCCACAGCCCATCCAGCAGGAACGCTCCGCCGGCGGGCCGGGAGTCGGTCACCTCCAACACCGCCGGGGCGCCGTCGGCGGGGAGGGGCTGCTCGCCGATGAGGCGTTGCAGGGAGGCGACCAGCCGTTTGATACCGGCCACGTCGAGGGCGTCAGCCCGGCCGAAGGAACAGATGATCTTGGTGGTCGAGGCCTTCTTGGCTGGGTCCCACTCGTTGTGGGCAAGCTGGACGTAGGAGACCTCGCCCTTGCCCGACTTCCGGGTCGTCGTCCGCACATACATCGTGGCTAGACAATACACACGTTCCCGCTGGTGGATCAACTACACATCCCAAAAACGTGTGACTATGAGATTTCGTGTCTGGTGCCTAGCTGAAGTCCCGTGACAAGCGGAAACGCGCTCCGGCTCACCCCAGAACCCCCGAATTACGCGGAACGCAGGTCGGCCGGCGGTGTTAGTCGGTTAGAGACAGGAGTGAGCAGATGAGTCGAATCTCGGCGGCGCCGCCAGCCGCGCAACCGCGTCCGGTCGGTCTGGAGCCGGCGCGTGCCGTAACCCCGGCGGCGCCGGTGCCGGTGCGGCGGCGGCCGGTGTTCTTGTTCGGGTCGGTCGGCGCGTTGGTGTTGGGCGGCTTGTTGAGCTCGTATCTGTGGGTGTCGGCGTCGACGACGGCTGAGGTGGTGCTGGCCCGCACCACGGTGCAGCGGGGCGAGGTGATCACCCAGGCCGATCTGACCACGGTGCGGATCGGGGTGGACCCGGCGGTCGGGGTGATCCCGGCCAGCCAGGTGCATTCCTTGGTGGGGAAGCGGGCGGCGCTGGATATCGCGGCGGGGACGCCGCTGACCGCCGTCCAGCTCACCGACGTGGTGGTGCCGGGCGAGGGCCAGACGGTGGTCGGGTTGTCGTTGGCGCCGGGGTTCTTGCCGGCGGTGCCGCTGCGGGTCGGTGACCGGGTGCGGGTCGTGCAGCCGGCCACCGCCCAGGCGGGTCAGCCGGCGACGGTGCCGGTCACGGTGGCGGCGAGTGTGGTGGGGGTGGCGAAGACGGCCGATGGCCGCGCCACCCTGGTCGACGTGTCGGTGCCGGCGGACGCCGCGGCGGGGCTGGCCGCGCAGACGTCGTCGGGGAAGATCGTGTTGGTGCTGGACTCGAGGGTGCGGTAACCGTCATGGCGTTGATCACGTTCACCTCGGCGGCCGGCTCGCGGGGGGTGACCACCACGGTGGTCGGGTTGATGCTGTCCTGGCCGCGGCCGGTGGTGGTGGTGGAGGCCGACCCCTCGGGCGGGTCGCAGATCCTGGCCGGCTACTTCCGGGGGTTGGCCCGGCCGGGGTTGAGTGAGTTGGCGTTGGCGCACCGGCAGCTGCAGTTGACCGAGGAGTTGGGGGCCCGGTTGTTCCCGGTGGCCGATTCGCAGGCCAGCGTGTTGCCGGGGATCCGGACCCCGGTGCAGGCGGCCAGTGTCGCCGGCTTGTGGGATGCGTTGTTGGCGGCGTTGCGCCAGTTGGAGGCGGCCGACGGGGTCGACGTGTTGGTCGACGCCGGCCGGTTGGGGCTGCTCGGCTCGCCGGATCCGTTGATCGCCGAGGCCGACGCCACCGTGGTGGTGGCGGGGTCGGGGCTGCCGGAGTTGGCGGCGGTGCGGGCGTGGCTGCCGTGGTTGTCGCGGGGGTCGGCGGAGTTGAAGTTGGTGCTGGTGGAGCCGGGCCGGCCGTACTCGGCCGGCGACGTGGAACGCGACCTGGGGGTGCCGGTGGTGGCGACCCTGCCGTGGACCCCGCAGACGGCGCGCTGGTGGTCCCACGGCGAGCCGGAGCCGCGGCGGCGGTGGCGACGCTCCCCGCTGCGGAGCGCGGTCGCCGGGTTGGGGGCCGCGCTGCGGGAGGGAACCGGGACGGTGTCCGTCGCTGAGGTGGCGGGCCAGGAAGGAACGATCCGATGACCACTGCGAAGCCTCAATCGCCGGCCAGCCCCCAGCGGGTGGAGTTGTCGGCGGTACCGCTGTTCACCACCTTCGGCGCCGAGCAGTTGCGGCCGGCCCGGGCGGGCCGGGTCCGCTCGGAGTTCCGGCTACCGGGCCGGGCCGGCCTACACGCCGTCACCGACGCCGCCGACGCCGCGGCGTCCGGCGAATCGCCCACCGACGCCGCGGACGCGGCGGGGGTGGATTGGGCGCAGGCGGCCGTGTTGCGGGGGTTGGCGTCGAAACGGCTGACGGCCCGGCTGGCGGCCACACCCGCGGCTGACGAGACGGCCCGCCGGGAGTTGGGACGGGCGGTGATCCTGGAGCTGGTGGAGGAGGCGAACACGGCCCAGTTCGCGGTCGAGGGCCAGGCCTGGTCGCTGCAGACCCAGCAGGGATTGGCGAAAGCCGTCCACGATCTGATGTTCGGGCTGGGGCGGTTGCAGCCGCTGGTGGACCGCGACGACGTCGAGGACATCATCGCGGTCGGCCACGACCGGGTGTTCCTCAACCTGGTCGACGGCCGCAAGGTCCCCGGCCCGCCGATCGCCGGCTCGGACGCCGAGATGGTGACCATGTTGCAGGACCTGGCGGCCCGCAACGATCCGCCGCGGCCGTTCAGCGAGGCGAACCCGTCGTTGCATCTGACCCAGATCCGCGAGTAGTTGATCTTGGGGGGTTGGTTCGCCGTTGTAGGGTTCGGATCGGTGTGTTTGGTTGCGGTAGGGATCGGTGAGGGCCGCCTGTCGCGGCGTTTGGCGGAGGTTCCGGCCTCGGGTGGCTTTCGGGTCTGGGTGGGGGCAGGGGGGCGTGGGTCAGCCGTCTGGGTCGGGTAGTGCTTGGAGGCGTGGGAGCACGAGGTCCAGGAGGTGGCCACCGGGTGGCAGGCGGAGCAGGATGGTCCCGGCCTTGCGGGTGAGGCGGGCGGGGGTGCGGATGATCTCGCGGCGGAACCGGGCCACGGTGAACCGGCCACGACCGTTGCCGTGATCGGTGCCGGTGAGTTCCTGCAGCCAGGCGCTGATGGCGCAGCCGAGCAGGGCGGCGTGCAGCCACACGGTGTTGATCTGCCGGTCCGCTGAGGGCAGGTGTCGGAGCGCGGCACCGTGTTTGGCGTCTTTGTTGAGGGCTTCGATGTCGGTCCGGTGCCGGTACCAGTGTTCCAGTTCGGCCAGGCGTAGTCCCTGCTCGTCGGGGGCCGCATGGTGGGGGTCGGTCCAGTCGAGGTCGGTGAGGATGAAGGAGTACCCGTACACGGCGTCGATCCGGCCCTCCAGCGCGAGGGCGAGTTGGTCGGCGGGGATGGTCCGACGCTTCCGGGCCCGGCTGGTCGGGATCTTGTCGACGGGGATCCGGCTCCGACGGGCGATACAGCTGATGCCGGCGTCGGTGGGCCAGGTGCCCGGCAGGTAGCCGATGATCGCGACCTCGGTGTGCTCCATCCCGATCGCTGGCACCCACGCCCGCCCGGGGGCTTGGGCGGCGGCCAGCAACGGCTTGGTGCGTTTCGCGCCGATCGCGAACGACACCCCGCGGGCCAGGCAGGCCTTGGCGAGGTCAGCGGCGAAGTAGCCGGCATCCCACCGGCACGAGATGTGCTCGACACCCTCAGGCAGCGCGGCGATCGCCGCATCGAGCACCGCGACCGCGTTCGCGCGGGGATCCTCGGTGCCGCCCATCAGCTGTGCGGCCAACGGAGTCCCGGCTTCGGCCCAGTGCGCGATGTGCGGGCGCAGGGTGAGTGCGCCGGTGTAGGCGTGCGCGGCACCGTCCTTGGTGCGGCCGTACACCTCGACATCGGTGGTGTCCCCATCGATCGTGACCCGCCGCAACAGCGCGCCCCGCCGGACCGCGGGAAGCCGGGACACCCACCGGGTGTTGATCGTCCTCATCGCCGACGGCAGCCCGGCCAGGTGCCCGGCGGTGAACCGTTTCGCGTTCTGTGCCCACGTCGTCGACGCCGGTGTCGGTACCGGTTCCAACACCTGACCGGCGACATCCTGACGGCGCCGGTCCAACCCGACCATGAAGTCCTCCCCAGCCAACTGCGCTGAGGCCATCGTGAGTAGCACCTGCCCCGGCGTCAGGCCCCGATCACGGGTCTTGACCCGGCCGATCGCCTGATCCAGCACCTTGGTGATCCCCAGGGCCCGGTCGAGTTCCCGGACCGCCTCCACCCCCGCGACCGGTGTCAACCGTGGATCGGGTGCCCCGATCCTCACCCGCCGCGCCCGCTTCCGCTGTTTGGTCCGCCCCTGAGGACCGCGTAGTGTTGCCACCGAAAAGGTGTCCTTCCTGACCGGGTCATGAGTCTCTCGCAAAACCCATCATCCCAAGTCAGAGGACACCTTTTCGCCACCCAGCCCGGCGCGCCACCCCACTACTCGCGGATCAGGGTCTGAACCTGGACGGCGCCCGGTTGGCGGCGAACATGTCAGTCACCCAGGTACCGACCCTGGTGGTGCGCCGGCACCGACTGGTCAAAGTCACCCTCGATGATCTGACCGAGTTGGGCACCCTGACGCCGGTGATGGCGTCGTTCCTGGCGGCCGCGGTGAAGGCCCGGTTGTCGATCGTGGTGTCGGGCATCCAGGGCGACGGGAAGACGACCTTGTTGCGGGCGTTGTGCGCCGAGATCGACCCCGACGAGGTCCTCGGCCTGTTCGAGACCGAGCGGGAACTCGGCTTGGAGAAGTTGCCGGAGCAGCACCCGGTGGTGTTCTCCTGGGAGGAGCGGCCCGGGTCGGGCGAACTCGGCCCCGACGGCAAGCCGGTCAACCAGTACACGCTGCAACGGCAGATGCGGGACTCGTTCCGGATGATTCTGTCGCGGCAGATCGTCGGTGAGGTGCGGGGCCCGGAGGTGGCCCAGATGATCATGGCGATGGAGTCCGGCAACGGGTCGATGTCGACCACCCATTCCGACTGCGCCCGGCAGACGATGGAGAAGCTGATCAGTTGCGCGGTCCAGTCCGGGGAGTTCACCGTCGAGTCGGCGCGGATGAAGCTGATGCGCTGCATCCATCTGGTGGTGCATCTGCGGACGGTGTACGGCCGCAGCCGCGACGGCGCCCCCACGAAACGGCGGGTGGTCGATGAGATCATCGCGGTCCGCCCCGGGGAGGGGATGGCCGGCGACGCCACCACCACGGTGTTCCGGCCGGCCGAGGACGAGGGGCCGGCGGTGCCGCACATCCTGCCCGACCATCTGCGGGTCCTGCAGCGGCACGGGTTCGCCGCCGCCCAGTTCACCGTCGAGGCCCAACGCGGGGGGCTGACATGACCGCCCTGCTCGCCGGCCTGGCCGGGGTGTTGCTGACCGCCGGGGTGCTGCTGGGGATCGCCGGGCTGCGGAAGGTGCCCGTGCCGCCCCCGGGAGAACGCCGCCGGGCGTCTGGCCGGCGGCGGGTCACCCGACGCACCCAGCTGACCGCTGCCGTGGCGGCCGCCGTCGGGCTGGTGGTGTTCCTGGTGTCGGGGTGGGGGATCGCGGTCGTGGTGTTCCCGGTGGCCGCGGTCGGTCTGCCGTGGTTGTTGGGTAACAGCGGTGAGCCTCGGGTGCTGGCCCGGCTGGATGGGCTGGCCGAGTGGACCCGGAACCTGGCCGGCGTGATCCGGGTGGGGGCCGGGCTGGAACGGGCCCTGGTCGACACCCTGCCCAGCACCCCGGCGGTGATCCGCCCGGAGGTGGCGGCGCTGGTGGCCCGGCTGCGGTCGAAGTGGGACACCGAGGAAGCGGTCCGGGCGTTCGCCGCCGACTTCGACGACGCCACCGGCGACCTGGTCGCGGCCGCATTGGCGTTGGCGGTCCGCACCCGCGCCGACGGGCTGGCGACGATCCTGGACAGCCTGGCCCAAACCGTGGCCGCCGAGGTGTCCACCCGCCGGCAACTCGAGGCCGACCGGGCCAAACCCGCCCAGTCGGTACGGATCATCACCTTCATCACCGTGGGGCTGCTGGCCGTGTTGTCGCTGACCGGTGACTACCTGGAGCCCTACCGGGCCAGTGTGGAGGGCCAACTGGTGCTGGCCGGGCTGCTGGCCGTGTTCGCGGCGCTACTGGTGGTGATCCGCAAGATGTCCACCCCGAAACCGCTGCCGCGGTTCTTCGCCGAGGGCCCCCGACGGGCGGTGGCGGCATGACCGAGTTGCAGCTGGCGGTGCTGGCCGGGGTGCTGCTCAGCGCCAGCGGTGTCGGCTTGTTGTGGTGGGTGTTCCCGGGGCTGCCCCGGCTCGGCGCCACCCTGGACGGCCTCGGTGCCGCCGGGATCCCGGCCGCGATGACCGGGCGGGCCGGGGGTTGGGAGGACCGGTGGGGCCGCTGGTCGGTGCGGGTACTGCCCGCCGCCCTACGGGCCACCCCGGTCGCCGACCTGGCCCTGCTGCGGATGACGCCGACCAGCTTCCACGGCGAGAAACTGCTGCTGGCGGCCGTGGGGGTGGTGTTCGCGCCGCTGCTGGCCGGGCTGGGCTGGCTGGCCGGGTTGCCGGTGCCGCTGCCGGTGCCCGCGATCGCGGCCCTGGCGATGGCGACCGGGCTGTACCTGTGGCCCAACATCGCGGTCCGGTCCCAGGCCGCCGCCGCCCGCGCCGAGTTCACCCACGCGCTGACCTCCTACATCGACCTGGTCGCGTTGGAACGCCGCGCCGGCTCCGACGCCCGCCAAGCGTTGCAGTACGCCGCCGAGGTGGGCGGCGACCACTGGGTGTTCGCCCGGCTGGCGGCCGCGCTGGCCGAGTCCGCCACCGACGGCCGCCGCCCCTGGGACGCCTTCCACCAGGTCGCCGGCGAACTGGCGCTACCGGCCCTGGACGACCTGGCCAACATCATGGCGTTGGCCGCGGAGCAGTCCATGCCGATCTACCAGACCCTGCTGGAGCACAACCGGGCCCTGCGCACCGCCCAGGTGACCGCCACCCAGGCCCGCGCCAACGCCCTCAACGAACAGATCGCCGTCCCGTCGGTCGCCCTGGTCGGGGTGCTGGTGCTGATCGCCATGGGGCCACAGATCTCCACCTTGCTCACCGGCTAACCCCGACGGGGGCGACCCCCCCGACGGCGGCCGGTGCACAACCGAATACCGACACAACCGAATATCGGCAACACCCAACCCAATCCCTCACCCCGAGGAAAGGAACCCCCCATGTTGGAGCTGTACATCAAGTCCGGACTGCTGCGCGACGCGGCCCTCGACCGGCTCAAGCGGGAACTCGACCGCACCAAGCGCGCCGAACGCGGCCTGTCGGAGGCGGCCTCGACGGCGCTGCTGGTGGTGCTGGCGATCGCGATCGTGGCGATCCTGGCCGCCGCGGTCACCGTCTTCATCACCAACAAGGCCGCGATCATTTCGGGCAGCTGAGCCTCGATCCGCCGATGCGGTAGGGCGGGTCTGATGGCGAATGCTCCTGCGACAAGGAAGAATAGGGCTTACCACAGTCCACTTCTTCATGCCGACAGGAGCACTCGTAGTGAAAGCTTGCCACACCATTCAACCCGTGTTCGATGACCCGAACCTGATCGCGTTCGGTGGCCTGCCCGCGGTGATGCGGCTCGCTGAACAGGCCGGCCTGCATGACCTGGTGGAGGAGCACGTGACCGTGCCCGGGACGGCCGGCGCGAACGCTGCGGTCAAGGTGTCCGCCCTGATCGCGGGGATGGTGGCTGGCGCCGACAGCATCTCCGACCTGGACGTGCTCCGCCATGGTGGCATGGAGCGGGTGTTCGCCGGGCTGCGGGCGGCCACCACCTTGGGCACCCACCTGCGTGGCTACCGGTTCGGACACGTCCGGCAGTTGGATGCGGTCGCCTCCCGGTTGCTGATCAAGCTGGCCGGGTTGTCGCCCATCCTGGATGGTGCCGATCAGGTCGCCTACGTGGACATCGATGACACGATCCGGGAAACCCACGGCTACCGCAAGCAGGGCGTCGCCTACGGCTACAGCCACGTCAAAGGGTTGAACGCCCAAGTGGCGATCATCTCGACCCCGACCAGTGCCCCGGTGATCGCCGCCACCCGGCTCCGCAAGGGCAACGTGTCGTCGGCCCGGGGCGCGGCCCGGCTGATCAGCGACGCCCTCGCTACGCTCCGCAAAGCCACCAGCCCCGGCCTGGTGATCGTGCGGGCCGACTCGGCCTACTTCAACCACGACACGATCGCCGCCATCAGCCGACGTGCCGCGAGGTTCTCGGTCACCGCCCGGTTGAACCCCGCCGTCACCAGGGCGATCGCCACCATCGAGGAGACAGCCTGGACGGCCATCCGTTACCCCCACGCGATCTTCGACGAAACCCAACAGGGGTGGATCTCCGATGCCGAAGTCGCCGAAGTCCCGTTCACCGCGTTCACGTCCCGCCGCAAAGCCGAGCACATCACCGCCCGGCTGATCGTCCGCCGGGTGAAACGCCTCAACCCGAACGCCAAGACCCAGGGCGAACTACTGCCCGGCTACCGCTACCACGCCGTCTTCACGAACAGCACCTTCGCCCTGGTGGCGGCCGAGGCCTGCCACCGCGATCACGCCGTCATCGAGGGCGTCTTCGCCGATCTCAAGGACGGCCCGCTCGCGCACGCACCGTCGGGGAAGTTCACCGCGAACAGTGCCTGGCTCGTCTGCGCCGCCATCGCGTTCAACCTGACCCGCGCCGCCGCCCGGATCGCCTCCAAGACCCTCGGCCGCGCCCGCACCGGCACCGTGCGCCGCACCCTCATCCAAGTGGCCGCCCGGATCGCGAACCAGGCCCGCACCTGGCTGCTGCCCCTCCCCAGAGACTGGCCCTGGGAACAACAACTCGACCGGCTCTACGACGCCACGTTCGGGCCACCCACCACCGCCACCCCCTGACCACCCGCCCTCACCGGCACAAGCAAGGAACCCCAGTGGAAAAGCCGGGCACACCGGCGGACACCCCACGCCCCACACCCGAAATCACCACTCGACCGAATCCCGAAACGCAGAAACGATCACCTACGAATCCGCGTCGGCGCATCGAGGCTGAGCCCAGAAGGAGGGGACGAGTTCGATGCGGGCGTGGAACCGCCGGGGACCCGGCGCCGACCGACGGGGCATGAGCGCCACCACCCAGCTGGCGTTGGTGGCGCCGATGATCTTCGCGTTCGTGTTGCTGGCGCTGCAGGCCAGCACCTGGTTCTACGCCCGCTCGATCGCGCTCGCCGCCGCCGAGACCGGGGCCCGGATCTCGGCGGGCCGCACCGCCAGCCTCGGTGAGGGGCTGGCCGCCGCTGAGCAGTTCGCCACCGGCACCGGCGGCCGCACCTTCACCTCGGTGGCGGTCAACGGCAGCCGCTCGGGGGAGTTCACCACCATCACCGTGACCGGTGAAGCGGCCCGGCTGCTGCCGTTGGTGCCGATGACCCTGACCGTGTCCCAAACGGCCACCCTGCCCGTGGAGAGGCTCACCTGACATGTCGAACCCCCGCCGCCGGGCGGACCGGGGCACGGCCGCAGTCGAACTGGCCGTCGCCGCACCCTTCCTGATGCTGATCGTCTTGGTGGTCGTGGCCGGGGGCCGGCTCGAGCTGGCCCGCGGCAGCGTCCAACAAGCCGCCGTCGACGCCGCCCGGGCCGCGTCGATCGCCCGCACCGCCGAGGCCGCCACCAGTTCGGCGGCGGCCACCGCCGAAGCCGTGCTGGCCAACCAGGGGCTGCACTGCGCCGACAGCGAGGTGATGGTCGACGCCGGCGGTTTCGGGCTACCGGTCGGCACGGCGGCCACCGTGTCGGCCACCGTGTCCTGCACGGTGCCGCTGGCCGACCTCGGCGTGCCCGGCCTGCCGGGGCAACGCACCATCACCGCCACCGCCGTCAGCCCGCTGGACACCCACCGAGGACGAACATGATCGGCAAGCACAGCGAACGTGGCGCCGCCGGCACCGCCTGGATGGCGCTGCTGGTGATGGTGATGGCGCTGACCATCGGCATCTCGGTGGACCTCACCGGCCTGGTCAACGCCAAACAACGCGCCTTCGACCTGGCACAGCAGGCAGGCCGGGCCGCCGGCAACCAGGTCCAGGCCGGGCAGGCCATCCTGGGCGAAACCCCCAGCCTCGACCTGGACGCCGCCGCCACCGCCGCCGCGGACTTCCTTACCGGTTCCGGGGCGGTCGGCACCGTCACCATCACCGGCCCCCAAACCCTGCACATCCGGGTCACCACCGTCTACCAACCCAAGGTGCTGCCCCTGATCGGGGCCCGGACAGTGGCCGGCGAGGCCGACATCTCCCTGACCCGTGTCGTCGACGGAGCCCAACTATGACCACCACCACGACGATGACCGTGACTCCCCGGCATCCCCGACTGGTGGGGTTGCTGGCCAGCCTGACCCTGGCGGGGCTGCTGGCCGGGCTGCCGGCCGTGCTGCTGGCGTTGGGCTGGGGGGCGCTGCCGGCCACCGCGGACGGCTGGTGGCAGTGGCTGACCAGCCCCGACGACGGCCGGCTGGCCGTGTTCGTGTTCAAGGTGGCCGGCTGGCTCACCTGGGTGGGGTTGGCGGTCTCGATCCTCACCGAGATCACCGCCGCCGCCCGCGGCCGGTCCGCCCCCAAGCTGCCGGGACTGCGCTGGACCCAACTGCCCGCCCGCCGGCTGGTCGCCGCCGCCACCCTGCTGTTCGTGGCGGTACCCACCGCCGCCGGCACCTTCACCGCCGCCCCGGTCGCCGCGGCTGCCCCGCTCGAGGCCACCCCCCACCCCGCCGCTGCCGCCGCCCCGGTCGAGCCTGCTGCGCCGGTCAAAGCTGCTACGCGGGTGAAGGCCGCGGCGGCGCCGATCCATGTGGTGGTGCACGGCGACTCGTTGTGGTCGATCGCCGAACGCCACCTGGGGGCCGGACACCGGTTCGCCGAGATCGCGGCCCTCAACGAGGGACTGCTCGGCGACCGGCCCGGGTTCCTCAAGCCGGGCTGGCTGCTGACCCTGCCCGCCGACGCCAACACCAACGCCGCTGAGACCGGCCCGGTGGTGCCGTACACCGTCGTCCCGGGCGACACCCTGTCCGGGATCGCCCGCACCCAGCTGGGCGACGAAACCAGCTGGCCGGCGATCTACCGCGCCTCCTCCGACGTTCAACAGAGCGACGGCCACACCCTGACCGATCCCGACCTGATCCTGCCCGGCTGGACACTCAACCTGCCCACCACCGACCAGGCCGCCGAGGAACCAGCCCCCGCCCCGGCCGCCGCGCCCCCGCCGGCCAGCTCCCGGCCCCGCACCACGATCCCGGACCTCGACGAGAACGCCCAGCCAGCGACCCCGCCGACCACCACCCCCGCCGTCCCCGCCCAGACCGTCCCCGCCCAGACCGTCCCCGCCCAGACCGTCCCCGCCCAGTCCGGCCCTGCGGCCGTGCCGGCCTCGGCGGCCGAGCCGACCGGCGAGGTGCCCCCGGCTCAGCTGGCCGACGACGAGCCTGCCGAGCCCGTGCCCGCGCCGTGGCTGTTGTTGGGGCTCTGTGGCGCGGGCACGGTGTTGGCCGGTTCGTTGGCGCTGGTGCTGCGTCGGCGTCGCCGTAGCCAGTTCCGGGCCCGGCGGCCCGGCCGCGCGATCCGGCCCGTGCCGGCCGACCTGGCCCCGGTCGAGAAGACCCTGATCGTCAACGAGCCGGCCGCGACCGCGACCGTCACCCAGTTGCACCAGGCCCTGCTGCGGTTCGCCGACACCCTGACCGGGTCGGGTCGGCCGCTGCCGGTGTTGCGGACGGTGCAACTGGGGGCCGGCCGGATCACCCTGTTGCTCGGCGAGCCGGTCGACCTGCCCGCCCCCTGGGTTCCCGCCGACACCCCGGCTGATCCGTTGCGGTGGAGCCTGCCGGTGGCCGAGGCCACGCCCGTGGCGTCGGAGTGCCGGGCCCCGTACCCGCAGCTGGTGACGATCGGCCGCGACGACGGTGATGGCAGTGTGTGGCTGGTGAACCTGGAAGCGTTGGGCACGATCAGCCTGACCGGCGACCAGACCTTCGCCGAGGACTTCGCCCGCTACCTGGCCGCCGAGATCGCGCTGAACCCGTGGTCGTCCGAGGTCCACCTCGACTGCGTCGGGGTGGCCGCCGAGGCCGCCGACCTCGACCCCGCCCGGGTCCGGCACCATCCCCTCACCGACGACCACGCCATCGACCAAGCGATCAGCGACGCCGCCGCCACCGTGCAACGCTGTACCGATCACCAGGTGGGAGCCGCCACCGGCCGGGCCACCGATCTGGGGGGCGACCTGTGGCCCAGTTGGCTGCTGCTGATCAACGGCACCATCGCCAGCGACCCGTTACGCCGGCTGTTGGCCGTGATCGACGACCACCCGCAGCACACCGCGACCGCCGTGGTGATGGTCGGCGACGGGGAACCGCTGCGCGGGGTCGGGATCCGGCTGTCCGGCCACGGCCAGGTGCAGATCCCCAGCCTGGGACTGACCCTGGAAGCGGTCGGTCTCACCCCAGACGAAGCCCACGGCTGCGCCCTGTTGTTGGCGGCCGCCGACGACCTCGACGACAGCCCCATGCCCAACGACGGCGACACCGGCTGGCGGGAACACTGCGACGCCGCCGGCGCGCCGCGCCCCGACCTGGTGCTACCCCGCGACACCGACCCCGCCGAGCTGAGCGAGGACGCCGCCAGCATGCTGCCCGGCCTCGACGACACCCACCTCCACGCCGCCGCCGTCCCCGACGACCTGCAGCAGCTGGCGCCGCTGGTACCCGCCTCCACCCGGCAGCGGGTCCACAACGCCGACGACACCCTGGACACCGACGTGGCCGCCTGGCTCGCCGGCGACCCGCACCGCCCCCGGCTGACGCTGCTGGGCCCCATCCAGGCCCGCACCGGCCTGACCGGCGCCCCCGCCGCCATCGCCAAACGCAAACCGTTCTACACCGAAATCTTGGCGTTCCTCGCCCTGCACCCCGAGGGGGCCACCACCGAACAACTCGTGGACGCCTTCGGCTACTCCGACCAGGACATGCGCAAACACCTGTCGATCCTGCGGACCTGGCTGGGGAAGGACCCCGCCACCGGCCAGCTCCACTTGCCGATCGCGAACCAGTCTCCCGCCGCCAAGGAACGCGGCCTGGGCCTGTACCAAGTCGGCGGCATCCTGGTCGACATCGACTTGTTCCGCCGACTGCGGCTGCGTGGCACCGTCCGGGGCCCCGAGGGCCTCGACGACCTGAAACAGGCCCTCCACCTGGTGACCGGGGTCCCGTTCACCGGCCAGCGCAAGGACGGCTGGGCGTGGCTGGCCACCGGTGTCCGGGTCGACCAACACCTGGTCTGTGCCATCGTCGACGTCGCCCACACCATCACCATGGCCGCCCTGCCCGGCGACCCTGCCACCGCCCGGGCCGCCACCGAGAAAGCCCTGCTCGCCGCCCCCTACGAAGACACCCCCCAACTCGACTGGGCCGCGATCCTGCGCGCTCAAGGCGACCAGGCCGCCGCCCAACGCCACCTCATCGACCACGTCTGCAACCGCCACGACGACGGCGAAGCCCCCGAAGAACTCCCCCCCGCACCGAAGCCATCGTCGGCGACCCCCGCTGGACCCCCCACCAAGTCGCCTGAACCCCTCCGCCCACCTCCCAGCCTTGAAAGGGGCCCCCTGACATGAGACGCCGCCACCTCGCCACCGCGATCCTGGCCGCCGGCCTGCTCGCCGGCTGCACCCCCACCCCCACCCCGGCCGGGACACTCACCGCCACCCCGACCACCACCAGCCCCACCACGGCCAGCCCGGCGCCGACCACCGCAACCACACCGCCCCCCACAGGCGACGAAACCCAGATCACCGCCCAGATCAAGGGCTACGCCGCCTGGCTGGACAAAGCCTTCTCTGACCCCACCGTCAAGCCCTCGGACGCCGCGCTGTACGTGACGGACGTTGAGCCCGACTACGTTCTGACCGCAGTCCAGCGGGGGATTCTCAAGTTCCGAGCAGACCAGTACACCCAAACGGGTGCGACTGTGGTCGCCGTCGAGAAGGTCACCCCGGGTGCCAACGGGACCTACACGGCCCGGAGTTGTAGCGACCTCAGTGGGGTCGTGGTGAAGAACGCGAAGGGAGAAGCGGTCGACACCGGCCCGAAGCGTCAGGCGGCCCAGTACACCTTGGTCAAGCGACCCAAGGATTGGGCGATCGCGAAGATCCAGGGGGTCGGGACATGCTGAAGCGTCGGCTCGCCGTCGTCGCCTGCCTCGTCGCTCTGTTCGGTGCGGCACCGACGCCGGCCTTCGCCGAGACCGAGGCGGCATGCACAGGAACCTCCGCCTTCTTGACCGGCTGCTCCCGAGGCACCGTTTCAGTCACGATCTCGGTGGACGGCAAGGAGGCGTTGTTTACGGTCACCAGCGACGGTGAGGTCACCTGCAAGGACATCGCGACCGGGAAGACCGTGCCGTGCCGCAGTGAGCTGTATGGCTGGTGGTCGGTCAACCGCGGCTGTTATGTCCAGGAGGCCGAGCCGCAACCGCCGACGTCGGATGCGATCTGGGGCGGCCGCACCGATGGGGCGATTTATGAGTGTCAGCGGCCGATGGGTGGTGCCGCGTTCGATGAGACCGTGTTCTGGGCTGAGGAGCCGCCGCCGAACCCGGAGCAGGTGTTGGCGTTGGTCGGCCAGGTGACCCAGTCGATGCACTTCAAGGCGATCAGCATGGGGATGGCGCCCACCCCGACCTCGGTGAAGCCGGACTCGATCGGCATCGTCGGGATGCCGGTCTGGTTGTGGGTGGCGTCCCCGTCGCCGCAAACGTGGGGGCCGGCCACCTCGACCGGCACCAGCGGCGCGCTCTCGGTCACGGGGACCGCGAAGGCGGAGCGGGTGACCTGGAACCTGGGCGACGGCAGCGCCCCGATCGTGTGCGGGGCGGGCAGCCCCTACGACCCCAGCTACGGCAAGGTCGAGTCGCCGACCTGCGGCACCCCGGGCTACACCAAACAGGGCACCTACCCGGTGTCGGCGGTGACCCACTGGCGGATCGACTACACCTCCAACATCGGCGTCTCGGGGGCGCTCGCGATGGACCTCACCGCCGATGCCCAGTTGACGGTGGGGGAGCTGCAGGTGACCTCCCGCTGACCCGCGATTCGACCGGCCCTGGCCTGGTCTGCCCGCGCCTGACCGGCGCCCGGGCGGGCCAGGCCAGGTCGTTTCGTCAAGGGCCGGCGACGCTCCCCGGGCGCGGTGCGCCGGGGTGCCGGTGACACGGTCAGTGGTGGGGGAGGTCGGCCAGGAACGCGAGCATCGCCGGGATCACCAGGTCGGGACGGTCACGCTGCACCCAGTGCCCGGCGTTGTCGACCACGACGAGGTGGGCGTCGGGGAGGAGGTGGGCGGCTGCGCGGGCCCGGGCGACGGGGACGCCGCTGTCTCGGGAGCCGTGGATGATCAGCACCGGGACGTGCAGGCCCGGCAACGCGGCGGTGTAGTTCGTCCGGGCTTTCGTCGGGCCGAACTGGTCGCGTTGCCACTGCCCGAAGGCCGTCAGGTTGGTGCCGAGCCGGCCGGCGGCGAGGACCTCGTCGAGGAGGGCGTCGGTGCGTTGGGCGGGGTTGCGGATCAACCCGTTCAGGCTGGACGCCATCAGGCGCCGACTGTTCAGGTAGCGGCGGGTCACCGCGTCGAGCGCCCCGGTTCGCAGCAGTCCCCAGGTCAGCAGGTGCACGGCCGGAGACAGCGGGCCCTCGACCTGCCGGTCCATCAGCCCGTAGCAGCCCAGCAGCATCAGGCCCCGCACGTCACCTCGGCCGAGCCCGTAGCCCAGTGCCATGCCGCCGCCCATCGAGAGCCCCCCGACGACGGGGGTCTCCCAGGACAGGGCGGCGATGATCTCGCCGACCAGCTCGACGAGCAGCTCTTGGGTGTAGCCCCACGGGGCCGCGGGCGAGGACCCGAAGCCGGGCAGGTCCGGGGCCACCACCCGGTAGCCGGCCGCCGCGAGCGCTGGCCCGGTCTGGCCCCACGACAGCGATGCACTGTCCAGGCCGCCGCCGTGGAGGAGCAGAACGTTGCTGGCGGGGTCGTGGGCGGCCGGTTCCCAGCACAGACAGGACAGCTGCCCCCAGGGGAACCGCAGGAGCCGTCGAGTCGCCGACGGCAGCGGCCCGTCAGGGGTTGTCATGGCCCCCACCGTAGGCGCTCCCCGGCCTGGCCGCGACCGGGCGGCCAGGCCAGGTTCGGTGGTTGGGGTGGGGTCGACCGACGAGTGGGGGAACGTGGGGGAACGTGCCTTCGACAAGGCTGAACGCTGAGTGTAGGGCGAGGGTTCCCCCTCCGGAACCCGGTTGGGGGGAACGAGAACGGCAACGTCTGGTTGGTGATCTGACCGCGTGATTCGCGCGGAAAGGACACCGATCATGAGCGTGGCGTTGGGGATCGACGAACGGAAGCGGCCGCGGTGGGTGACGGCCCCGTTGGGCATCGACGAGGCAGCGATGCCGGGCTGGGTGGCGGCCCGGTGGGAGCGTTGGGTGGCGATCGAGCCGCGGTTGGCGTTGGTGCCGGACCCGGCCGGGTTGGCGGCCTGGCGTCGGGTGGCTGACCCGGCCGCCGTCAACGAGGTGCTGTTGGGGTTGGGCCGGTTGGCTGCTGTCGACGGCGCCGATGACCTGGACGCGGCCCGGGTGCTGGCGTGGTTGTTGTTGCTGGCGGCCGGCCAGGTCCGTTCCCAGTTGCGGAGCCTGGGGTCCAGCGTCGGGAAGGTGGTGGCCGGCCAGTTGTGGGTCGAGGTCCGCACCGTGCCCTGGCAGCGCCAGCACCGGGTGGCGGTCCGGATCGTGTTCCGGCTGCGGGAGGGGGTGTTGCGGGACTTCGGCCGGGCGACCGCCCGTCACCCGGGGCCCGGCATCGAGATCGCCTCGGAGGTGGCCACGGTCGAACCGGACGACGCCGCGCGCTGGCACCGGGAGGAGGACGGCGAGTCGGTCCGCCCCGGTGTTCGCCGGCAGCCGCCGCCGGCGGGACCGGCGTGGGGGGCGGGGGAGTTGCTGGTGGACCTGTTGGGGTGGGCCCGCGCCGAACAGGTCATCGGCGCCGAGGACGCCGACCTGCTGGTGTGTTTGGTGGCCGCGTTGCGGGCGGTCGAGGACGCCGGCGGCCGGGTCCGGGACAACGGCGCCGACGGTCTGACCAACGAGGCCGCGGTCCGGGTGGTCGCGGCCCGGTTCGGGGTGTGCGAGCGGACCGTCCGGCGGCGCACCGCCCGCTGTGTGCAGGCGCTGCGGGCGGTGTCGGGCCGGTTCTTCGACTCGGTCGCGGCCTGAGTGTCCGGCAAACCGCGGTCGTGGTGCTTAGTCCCGGTGAGGTGATGCGAGATGAGCACAGGTGATCCGGCCGAGGTGGCTGCCCTGTTCGACCTGGCGGCGTCCGAGACGGCCGTCTATCAGCAGTTGAAGGACTGCGTGGCCCAGATCGGGGCGGTCCAGGCCGCGAAGCTGACCCTGGCCCGGTTGCCGGTGGCTGACCTGCGGGCCGGGTTGCTGGTCCGCCACCACCCGGAGACCCGCCGGTGAGCACCGCCACCCGGCCGGTGCCGTCGGTGGCCGAACTGCGGGCCGCGGTCCGGGCGTTGCACGCCGGCCAGTTCCGCACCGGCGGGGACGCCGAGGCATTCGGGCCGGCGTGGTCGCCGGCCAGCGGGGAGCGGGCCGTGGTGGTGCTGGGGGTCAGCGGCGGGGTCGGCGCCACCACGGTGGCGGTGGCGACCGCGACCGCGTCCGCGCCGTCGCGGGTCGTGGAGTGCGGCCCGGTGACCCGCTCGGGTCTGGTGCGGGCCAGCTTCAACGAGCTGGGCGCCGCCGGCCCGCATTGGCTGCGGGGCCGCCGCGGCCCGGTGCTGGTGGAGCGGCGCGCCGACAACGCCCCCCGACTCCCGCCGCCGCTGCCGACCGAATCGGCGGACGCCTTCACGGTGGTCGATGCCGGCAGCGACCTCGACCAGGCCCGCCGCACCGGTTGGCTGGCGGCCCTGATCGACCAGGCCCCCACCGTGGTGGTGGCCCGGGCGACCCTGCCCAGCCTGGGTCACCTGGACGCGGTGTTGGCCCGGCTCGACCCGGCCCGGGTCGCGGCCGTCGCCGTGCTCGGCCCGCCGCTTCGCCGGTGGCCCAAGGCGTTGCCGTACGCGCTGGGGGAGCACACCCGGGCGGTCGTCGACGACGGCCGCCTGGTCGGAGTCCCCCTCGATCCGGCCCTGGCCGTGGCCGGCCTGGCCGACGCCGACCTGCCCGGCGCGCTCCGGGCGGCCGCCGCCACCCTCGCCGCTCTGGTCACCGAACCCCACTGTCCGGTCGTCGAACCCGACTGACCTGCCCTTTCTGGAAAGGAAACCGTTCATGTCCATCCTCCTCAGCGCCCTGCTCCCGTTGGTGGTGTGCCCCACAGCGCCGCCCGGGGCGCAGGTCCAGGTCGACAAGCTCACCGGCTACGTGTTGTGGGGGGTGATCGCCTTGTTCGTGGTCGGGGTGGTCGTCTCGATCGGCGCGATCGTCGCGGGCCGGGTGTTCCACATGCAACACGCCTCCAAAGCGGGCGTGGTCGGCATCGTGGTCGTCCTGGTCGCCGCCATCGCCTACACGGTGGTGCCCTCGATCGTGTCCGGCATCCTCGGCGCCGGCTGCGTGTAACCCATGACCACACCGTCTGGCCCCCGCCGCCGCCCGGACTGGGACCCGAACCTGGCCTGGTCACGCGAGCAACTACGGCTGCTGCTCGGCGGCCTCACCGTGGCCGCGCTGGTGATCCTGGCCGGCCTCGGGCTGACGCTCCGCACCGCCCTGCTCCCCACCGACCCGACCACCCGCACCGGCCCCGCCGGGTCGACGCCGACCGCCACCACCCCCAGCACCGGCACGGTCGCCGGCCCGGTCGCCGTAGACCCGACGGGCGCCGGCGCCGACGCCGCGCCGTTGCGGTGGGAATGGCCGACGGTGCTGCGTGGCCCGGGTGGGGTGGCGTCGGGGTTCGAGCACACCCCGGAGGGGGCGGTGGCCCAACTGGCGGCGATCGATGAGTTCGTGTTGACCGCGATGCGCCCCGAGTTGGCCCGGGACACCTACCGGGTGTGGGCGCTGCCCGGCAGCCCGGAGCCGGATGCCTGGTTGATGACCCGCAACGTGGACTCGTTCACCGCCGCGTTGGCGCGGGCCGGGTACGGCCAGGCGCACGTCGTGGTGCAGGTCCGGCCGGTCGCCGGCCAACTCACCGCCATCGACGGCCCGGACCAGGTGGTGGCCTGTGTCTTGCTGGACGTGCGCGTCACCGTGAAGACCGAGGCCCGCCTCGGCTACGGCCACTGCGAACGGTTGCAGTGGGCCGACGGCCGTTGGCAGATCGGCCCCGGCCAACCGCCCACCCCACCGGCGCCGGGCGGCCCGGCCGCGGCCGCCGCCGGCTGGCGGCCGTTCACCACCCCCTAAACCCGCCCCGCCCCGCCGTGAGGAGTTTGTGATGTTGCCGTTGCCGTTCGATCCGTTCGGGACGTTGGCCAACGAGGCGGTCAAGCTGATCGCGCAGGGCTGGACGGCGATCATGTTGGCGTTGTGGAACTGCGGCTTGTGGCTGCTGCGGTTGGTGATGACGTTCATGGACGCCTTCCTCACCCCGGACCTCTCCGAGACCGGGCCGGCGGCCGCCCTGTACCGCACCACGTTCTGGATCGGGGGCGCGGTGACGTTGGTCCTGTGTCTGGTGCAGCTCGGGGTGGCGGCGTTGCGCCGCGACGGCAAGTCGTTGGCCCAGCTGTTGATCGGGGTCGGCCAGTTCGCGGTGGTGTGGGTGGCGATCGTCACCTATGCGGTGGTGCTGGTGGCGGCCGCCGGCGGCCTGACGACGTCGCTGATGGAGGCCCTGTTGAACGTCACCACCTGGAGCACCTGGCAGCCGTGGACCCCGTTCGACGTCAAGGACGTCACCGACGCCGTGCTGGCCACCCTGCTCGGGGTGATGGGGGTGTTCTTGTTGCTGGCCGCGATCGGCCACTTCTTCATCATGATCGTGCGGGGGGCGGCGTTGTTGATCCTGGTGGCCACCTCCCCGATCGCGGCGGCTGGCCTGGTCGGTGACCTGGGCCGCGGCTGGTTCTGGAAGACGTTCCGCTGGTTGCACGCCGCCGCGTTCACCCCGCCGTTGGTGGTGTTGGTGATGGGGATCGGGGTGCAGCTGGCCAGCGGGGTCGCGGTCGGTGGCTCCTCCAGTGTCGAAACGTCGGTGGGGACCGCGTTCCCGGCGGTGATGCTGATCTGCGCGTCGGTGGTGTCACCGCTGGCGTTGTTCAAGATGTTGGCGTTCGTCGACCCGGGCACCGCGACCGGCGCCCAACTGCGGGCCGGGTGGGCGGCCGCCGGCGGCCTGCAAGGCGTGCTGACCGGCCGCGGCGGCGGCGGTGACACCGGCTCCTCGGCGGCCTCGACCAGCGGCCCGGACGGCCGCTCCGGTGGTGAGGCGTCCGCCGAAGCCGCCCAGTCCTCCCGGGTCGCTGGGGCGGTCGCCGGGGGCGCCGGCCGGCTCGGCCCGGTCGGCGGGCTGCTCGCCGGCGGGATCGGGGCGGTGATGGGGACCGGCTCGGCCGCGGTCGGGATCGGCGCCGACGTCACCAACCAGATGGGCGCCGGCCACAACTCCTACTACCCCGACTACACCGCCGGCGGCCACGCCAACAGCACCCAACCAGCGACCCGGGGCGGCTCCCCAGCAGGCGCAGGAAACCCCCCTGACACCGGTGGTGCCGGCGGGGCCGGCGACCCGGCCGACTGCCCCGACGACGGCGGCGACGCCCCCACCGCCCCGGCCCCGCCGGTGTCGCCGGTATCGCTGGGGATGCCAGCCCGCACCCCGGCCGGGCCGGCGGCGGCCCGTCCCCCGGCCGGGTCGGCGGCGGGCACTGGCGGGTCGGCGGGTTCGTCGGCGGCTGGTGGGGCGGTGACGGCCGGTGAGGTCGCCGAGGTCGCCGAAGTGGCCGTGCTGTTGTGAGCCGGCCCAGACCAGGGACAGGAGCAGGGTGATGGCGACGGTGTTCAACGAGTACGCCAAGGACCGGGTGGGTTGGATCCTGGGGCTGACGCTGCCGCAGGCCGCCACGGTGGTGGCCGCCGGGATCCCGATGCTGTGGGCGTTCAACGCCCAGCAGTGGGGGCTGTTCGGTGGCCTGGCTGCCGGGTTCGTGGTGGTGTTCGTGTTGGTGGCGGTCCCGGTGCACGGCCGCTCGGCGACCGGCTGGCTGTGGGCGTCGGTGGCGTTCACGGCGGGCAGCCTGGCCGGGTGGACGCGGTGGCGGTCCAAAGCCAGCCGCGGCACGATCGACGACCTGGGCACCCCGGACCTGCCCGGGGTGCTGTCCGGCACCACCATCCACGACGGCCCCCCGACCGGGGTGCGGCAGCGGCGGATCGCGCTGGTCCAACACCACCCCGCCCGGACCTGGGCGGTCACCGCCCAGGTGACCCACGCCGGGATCACCACCGCCGATCCGGTCGAACGCGACCGGCTCGGCCGCGGCCTGGCCGACCTGCTCGAGGCCTGCTCCCGTAGCCAACTGATCACCGAGGTGCTGTTCGTGGTCCGGACCGTGCCCGAGGACGGCGCCGCCCGTACCCAGTACCTGGCCGACCACCGCCGCCCCGGCAGCCCCGCGACGGTCCAGGCCATCAACAACGACCTGGCCGTGTCCCTGACCCGGGCGGCGGTCCGCACCGAAGCGTTCGTCACCGTCGTCGTGCCGGAACAGCGGCTCGCGAAAGCCGCCAAGGAGACCGGCGGCGGGGTCGAGGGCCGCGGCCGGGCCCTCTACTTGGTGATGGCCGAGGTGGAGGCCCACCTGCGCGGCCCGGTCGAGATGACCGACGTGCGCTGGCTCACCTCCCCAGAGTTGGCGGCCGTGGTGCGGACCGGGTTCGCCCCCGGCGACGCCGACTCGATCACCGCCGCCGTGTTGGCCCACGACAAGGACGCCGGCGTCCACGCCGAGGTGCCGTGGGCGATGGCCGGCCCGTCCGGGGCCGACCTGGCGATGCGGCACTACTCCCACGACGCCTGGAACTCGATCTCTGCGACCATCAAACTGCCCGACAAGGGCGCCGTCATGGGCGCCCTCGCGCCGATCCTGATGCCGTCCACCGCTGGGGAACGCCGCTGCCTGCTGGTCGCCTACCCGGTCGTCGACCCGACCCGCGCCGACCGCGAAGCCAACAAAGCCCAATGGGGCGCTGACCTGGGCGAAGGCCTCAAAGAGAAACTCGGGGTCCGCACCGACGCCCGCGGCCGCCGCCAGATCGCCCGCACCCGCGCCCTGGACACCAACCTGGCCCGCGGCAACGCCATGATCCGGCCCTACGCCATCGCCACCGTCACCGTCGCCAAAACAGTCCGGGTCGCCGAGTACGGCCGCCGCCTCGACGCCGCCATCCGCCAAGCCGGCTTCGCCCCGATGCGACTCGACCTCGTCCAAGACGCCGCCTTCGCCGCCTCCAGCCTGCCGCTCGGGGTCTCGCTGACCCGCTCCAAGGAGAACTGACCCATGACCCGCCGACCCTCCACACCCCTGGCCAAAGCCGGCCGTGGCCGCGATGTCGCCGGCCTGCTCGGCGACTTCGACCACGACCTGCCCCGGATCCCCCCAGAGGCCAAACGGCCCCGTGAGAAGCGGCTGTTCGAGTTGAGGCCGGCCCGCGGCCGGCGGCGTCCCGGGGCGGGTTGGTCACCGGCCGGGGTGCCGGTGGCGGTGTGGCGGATGACCAGCGACCAGGCGCCGGTGCTGTGGCCGTTCGTCGCCGCCCCCGCCCTACCGCCCACCGGCGCCCAGATGGGCATCGACTACTTCTCGGGGGCCTCGATGTACTTCGACCCCAACGCCTGGGTCCGGGACGACGCCATCCCGGTCACCAACGCCAACGTCCTCGTCCAGGGCAAACCGGGCACCGGCAAGTCCGCCACCATCAAGGCCTGCGCCCTGCGGATGTCCGACTTCGGCTACCGCACCCTGGTGCTGGGCGACCCCAAGGATGAGTACGAGGACCTGTGCCGGTTCCTCGGCCAAGAACCCATCGTGATCGGCCCCGGCCACCCCCACCGGATCAACCCCTTGGCCTTCGGTCCGCTCGCCCAGGGCTGGGACACCCTGGATGCCACCGAACTGGAACAACGCTCCCAGACGGTGTTCAACCGGTGGCTGACCGTGCTGCGGGGCCTGGTCGGCTCCCAGCGGGTCGGGCAACACCACATCCCGTTCGGACCCTCCGACGAAGTCGCCGTCCTCACCGTGCTCCGCGACCTCACCGGCCACAGCTCCGGCCACACCCGGCTGATCGAGACCACCATCCCCCAGGTGTGGCGGGCCCTGTCCGACCCCGCACCCGACCTGGTCACCGGCTGCCGGTTCCGCGACGCCCGCCAGTTCCTCGACGAAACCCGACTCCTGCGCGACTCGCTCGGCAAGTTGGTCCAGGGCGAACTGGCCGGCATGTTCGACGCCCCCACCAACATCCACCTCGACTGGAAAGCCCCCATCACCTCCCTGTCCCTGTCGAGGGTGTCGGATGAGGCGGTCGGGATCGCGCTCACCTGCGTGAACTCCTGGGGCCGCGGCATGCGCGAACTGGCCGACCCCGGCGACATGCGGCTGGTCATCCGCGACGAGGTCTGGCGACAGATGCGGCTCGGCCCCGAAGCCGTCAAATCCTTTGACGCCGACCTGCGGCTGTCCCGCAAAGACGGCGACATCCAGATCGCCGCCGCCCACAAACCGTCGGACTGGCTATCCGTCGGCGACGCCAACAGCCAGGCGGTGGCGATCGCCAAGGACATGCTGCACCTGGCCGACACCAAGATCCTGTGCGGCCAAGACGCCGAAGTCGCCGACGAACTCAACCAACTCCTCGACCTCGGTCCCATCGGCCAACACCTGGTCACCGGCTGGTGCCGGCAAGCCCGCGGCCGCGCCGTGTGGATGCTCGGCGACCGGCTCTACAAAGTCCAAACCATGCTCCACCCCCTGGAGCAGCACCTCACCTACACCAACACCGCCCTCGACCGAGCGTGATGGAAGTTCCCATGAACAAGCTGTGGGCCGCGCTCGCCGCGGTCATCCTCCCCGTCGCCGGCGCCCCGCTCGCCGTTGCCCTCATGCTCACCGCCGTCGGTACCCCGGCCGTCGACCAACAACTCAAAGCCACCGCCTGCACCTACCACGACGCCCCGATCACCGCCGGCAGTTGGACCGTCCCCATCGCCGAGCCCTACCAACTGCGCTCCCCGTTCGGGCCCCGCACCGACCCGATCACCGGTCAACCAGCCCAGCACGACGGCCAAGACCTGATCGCGACCGGGTCGACCGGCGCCGCCATCCTCGCCGCCTCCGCCGGAGTGGTCCGGGTCGCCGACAGCGTCGACGACAGCCCCGCCGGCCGGCACGTCACCATCGAACACGCCGGCGGCATCCAAACCCTCTACCTCCACCTGGCGTCGCTGACCGTCACCACCGGCCAACACGTCACCGGCGGCCAACCCATCGGCGTCGAAGGCAACACCGGCCGCTCCACCGCCCCCCACCTCCACTTCGAATACCACACCAACGGCACCCCCACCGACCCCGTCAAAGCGCTCCAGGCCCGCGGCGTCGTCTGGGACGGCACCCCCGGCCACCCCACCACCACCACCGACCTCCCCGCCACGCCGAGCGGCACCACCGCTGGCGTCGGGGAGGGGGAGGGGGGCGTCGGGTTCGCCCTACCCCCACCCGGCGAACCCCGCCACGTGTCGCTGACCAACCCGCCGACGGCGATCCCGGCCGACATCGAGGCCTGGTACCGCAAAGCCGCCGCCGCCACCAACCTGCCCTGGACGCTGCTGGCCGGCATCGGCATGGAAGAAACCCAACACGGCCGAGTGACGTCGTGGACCACCACGACGGCCCAAGGGCTCATGCAGTTCCTGCCCTCAACCTGGGCCAGCGAAGGCCGCGACGGCGACGGCGACGGCCGCGCCGACATCACCAACCCCGCCGACTCGATCACGACGGCCGCCTACTACCTGGTCAAGAACGGCGCCACCCAAGGCCCCGCCGGCGTCCTGAAAGCCCTCCACGTGTACAACCCGCGCGACTTCTACCCCAACGACGTCCTCCACTACGCCCACGCCTACGGCGGCGGCAACATCTGGGGCGGCCAAGCCACCTGCCTCGGCACCGGCATCGGCGACCCCACCCTGCCGCCCATGACCCCCGAACGCATCCAACAAATGTTCGCCTGGGCAACAGCGCGGGTCGGGTTGCCCTACCAACTCGGCGCCGAAGGCCCCGACGCCTACGACTGCTCCAGCTACGTCCAAGCCACCTTCCGCGCCATCGGGATCACCCTGCCCCGCACCGCCCGCGAACAACGAGCCTGGGTCGCCGCCGGCAACGGCTTCAGGGTCCAACCCGGCAGCGAACAACCCGGCGACCTGGTCTTCACCAACACCTGGCTCGGCCCCGACACCATCGGCCACGTCATGATGGTCTACAGCCCCACCACCCACACCAGCCTCGAAGAAGCCGGCAAAGGCGCCGGCTATTACACCTACAGCCGCTACACCCACCACAACATCTACGAAATCTGGCGGATCGGCAACATCACCGACAACCCCGGCACCTAACCAACCAGGCGACGCGCCCGTAGGTGTGGAGGTGCTGCGGGACGGGTGGGGTGATCCTGCATGCCTGCATGCCTGCATGAGGGCGGGGTGGAGCTCCGCTGCAGCAGAACACCCGCCGTCCGGAGTTTCAAGTCGGCCACCGATCGGCGGCCTCCCGAGCTAGCTTTGCGCACTCGACCACCCTTGAGCCCTGATCCACCGACGTTGATTCCAGGGCGGTGATTTCGCATTTCGGGTGGGGTTTCGTGGGTGGGGGCGCGGCGTTTCTGCCGGTCTGTCCGGCTTTTCCACATTCGGGTCCTGGGTCGCGCCT
>WBZS01000986.1_pt1 | contig 26299 bp, 20 predicted proteins | sample 5204201 | NCBI WGS metagenome assembly WBZS01 (sample SAMN12344357, study PRJNA552823) | activated sludge metagenome | biome: Activated sludge suspended growth; feature: Nitrification reactor; material: Wastewater; isolation source: activated sludge from nitrification reactor of wastewater... | reverse complement strand
CGGCGCTGTGCCGTGGCCGCGCGGCGGCAGATGCGGCTTCGGAAACCGCCCGCAAGACCTTTGCCGAAGGTGGTGCAGGCGCCAATTTGCCGCGCTTTGAAGTGGCGGGCGGAACCGTCGATGTTCTCGATGCACTGGTCGGCCTTGGCTTTGTCGCCTCGCGCGGCGAAGGATCCTCCATGAGTTCCTGGCGGGAGGCGCGGGCGCGGTCGTGAACGCGAGGGCGAGGATTCCGCGGCCATCGCGTGCATCCTCCGCGAACGGGTCGCGGACCGGTTGTTCGAGCCCGTCCCCAACGGGCAGCACCCCAGCTGACATGAGGAATCCCTCGCTAGACACGGTCGCTGCGCGCCGCCGATTGGCACGCACAGCATCGGCGAGGGCGGCCAGAGTTGCGCATGGCTCCGTCACCAATTCGATCTGACAGTCGAACAGCTCGCTGCGCATCCAGCCAGGTGAAGGGTCAGATCCTCCCCTGCCGAAGAGGGGTGCCACCGACAAGGGCATGCCGGAAGCATCGAGGAGAAACATCTCCTCCTCGATGCCGACAGTCCGCATCCGTCCCCCAGCCGCGGCGACCCTGAAAGCGTCAGGCGGCCGCCACCTCGCTGACACGCGGATAACTACGAATTATGACGCTAGCCCTCGCTGAGCTGCTCGGCCAGGACGAGCTTGCCGACGCGATCATCAAGCGGCTGGATGTGCCAGAAACTCGGGCCGTACGGGTCTCCGGACCGCCAGGCTCAGGCAAGACCACGGTTGCGTTGCTCGCTGCCGGGCTGTGGCAGGAGCGAGGTGGACGATGCGTGATCGCAACCGGGGATGACTCCCACTCACATCGTCCGCTGTATCCACTCCTGTCCGGCCTGTCCGTTCTTCCAACCGACTGGCGGGTGCTCGCTACCCAGGGATCCAGGTCGACGCTGCAGGCAGTCGATTCATTGGCGCGAACCGGTGGGGCGGGGCTCTCTGTCTTCGATCTCCTCACATCAGCCTTCCGCCAGCGTGTCGACCGAGCGCTCCTCGCGTTCTCCGCGACCGAGCGCGACATCATTCATGACCTGCGACGGGTAGCCCGTGGCCGACGCCTCCTGGTGGTGGCCGACAACTGCCACTGGTGGGATGCCGAGTCGCTGTTGTTACTCGCCGAGGTCATGTCGGCTCGGCTGCGCGACGCGATCCCGCAACTCGAATCGGTTCAGCTGCTCCTCGTCGATACCGCCCCAGACCAGGCGCCAAGCAGTCCCGGTGCATTTCGGGCCCTGACGTCGGTCTGCGCAGAGCCGACGGTCCGGCTCGAACGTTGTGCCAGGGCACAGTTCGGCAACGTGCTCGGCAGCCTCGGCATCGAAACTCACCTTCCGGAGGAGATCATTGATGAGCTCTACGTAGCGACCGGAGGACATCTTAAGCTCGCTGAGCAACTCGTCGAGTACTCAAGGACGAACGACCTCCGGCGGTCCCTCGAGGCGAGCGATGTCCGCTACTTCCGCCGCCTCCTCGACTCGCGGGTCGACTCCATCGGAGCCGAGGGCGCAGAGGTTGCGGGCTTGCTGGCGAACGCCGCAGTCATCGGCCTTTCGTTCTCGGAGCGTGAGCTGATCTGCCTGGCGTCTTCGAACGATCAGTCGATCGACCGTGTCGTCGAACGGGCGGAGCAGATGCGTCTCGTCACCCGCGTTGGTGACCGGATCTCGTTCAGCCACGACGTCGTCCGCTCGGCGTTTCTGGACGGAGCCGCACCGAGCGACATGCGCGCGCAGCGCGGCCGCTTCGAGAAATGCCTGTCGTCCCTTCGCCCTGGTGACTACATCGCCAGAGCCGACTTGCTCCTACAAGCAGGCGACCTCGAGCGGGGGCGTGAGCTTGTAGCGATCGCCGCAATCGACCAGATGCGGCGGGCCGTCCCATCCGAGCGGGTGATGACGGCAGCCACAGCGCAATTGCCCAACGACCCAGGCCTTAGAGACTTCCTTGTTCGCGTGACCTCCGCCTACGACGCGATCGAAGCGGGTCAGTACCAGACGGCCTTGCCCCTCCTGAGGGTTTCCGGCGCTTCGGAATCCTCGCTCATGGCCGCCGAACGCAACTACCTCCTGGCGCTCTGTCACTTAGAGGGAGAAAGTCGCGCCGGAGCGCTTGAGGCCCAACGGATCCTCGAGTCCTGGCAACAAACCGTCCGCACCGAGGCGGAGATGGCGATCCGATTCCTGCTGCTGCTGCAACAGGCGCAGCTGTTCGCCGATGACTTCGACGCCGCACGCTCGACCGAACGCACGATCGAGCAACGGCTTCGTCGCCGGGTTGCGTACGACCCGCACGCCCGCGTGATGCTCCAGATCCAGAATCGCCGGTCCGCCGGAGTCGATTCCTCCGAGATCGCCGAGATACGAATCCGGGAGGCCATCGCATTCTTCCAGGCCGGTAGCGGTGACCCGACCCGTGACCGAGTTGAGCTCTTCCGGGCACTCAACAACCTCACGGCGGTCCAGCTGCAGCTCGGCCGAGCCGACGATGCATGGGAGACCGGTGAACTCTGTCAGGCCGTGGCGTACGACTCGGCAGACGCGATCCCGCGCCTCGACGTGCTCGCCAACAACATCGTCATTGCGTCTCTTAGGAGCGGTCGGTTCGATGTGGAGACGGCTGTCGCCCGGCAACGCGCCGTGGTCGACAGCCCCGAGGGCGGAGACGATAAGTTCCTCCACCGCTGCAACCTGGCGTCGCTGCTCCTTCTCGCCGAGCGGGACGCCGAGGCGGCCGTCGAGCTCGAGGCGCTCGGTCGACGACTGTTCGACCGCGAGACCGGCGAGACCTATCTGCTCTTCTACTGGCGAGCGATGGACGTGATCGCTACTGCCCTACGTGGCGACGTCGAGACTGCCTATGTCAAGCACCACAGGATGACTCCGTTCGTCGAGGGCTTGCGGTGGCCCGAGGCGGCATATGTGCGCCGTCGCCACGAGCTGATCGAGCCGCTCCTGGGCGATCTGACAACAGCACGGCGAGACGAGGTGGATACCGCTGTGTTGACGGTCAACCCGGTGGAGATCGGACCTTCCTGGTCAGAACTGAGTCGCGTGTTCCTGTTGTCCGATCTGTCCTTCTGGCTCGATTCCTGAGATCACTCCGTACTCGTACAGGCAGCTTCCGAGCCAGATCTTGAGCATGCCGCGAAGGTCGTGCCCGAGTGCATTCATCGAGACGGCGAAGGCCGTGTCGGCCAGCGGCGGGGGCGCCTCATTCGTGTCGAAGACCCAAGGCCGGCCGTCGATGTCGAGCCGGACGTCGATCCGCCCGACTCCGGTCATCTCGAGCGCGTCGAACGCCGCGGCGCCTACAGACTGGATCAGCCGATAGACATCGTCGGAGGCTTCGAACAGCACATCGGAGGTGTCGAGCGTGACGCTGTCGTCGTCGAACGTCTTCGGTAGCTCGCCGAACTGCGAACCGTCCCGCCGCCGACAAGCGACGAGTGGCAACGCGTATGGGCGCTCGAGGCGTAATACTGGAATGCCGACCTCATCCCCAGTGACGAACTCCTGGACGACGAGCGGCTGAGCCAGGCGTTCGAAGCGCTCGTGCATGAACTGCCCAAAGCCGCTGTCCACGATCTGGACGCTGTCGTGGTCCACGCCGATGCACATCGACTCGTAGGTCGGTTTGACGATGACCTTCCGGCCCCTCGGCGGCGATGCGTCGCCTTGCCAGGTGCCGCGGAAGTACCACGATCCGGGAACCATGATGCCAGCGTTTCGTAGCACAGCGGCTGCGTGATGCTTGTGCCGGGCCAGAGACGATGCGTGAGCGCCTGAGTTCATGACCGGGAGTCCGAGCAGCCGACACACCGAGGGGACCATCGCGCGGCGGCCCGAGCCGTGGCCGCCCTCCGCCGTGGTGTAGACGACTCGGTGGCGCCCCGGGCGAGCTGGGTCGAGTGCCACGACCGCTCGTAGGAACTCAAGCTCCGAGAAGAACGGAGTCACGGTGACCCCGAGGGATCTCAGCGACTGGATGATCTCGTCCGCCTCCCGTCGCGTGTAGTACTGCGCAACGTTGGAGATCCCGTCCGGCCCGACGTCGAACACCTCCTCGGACCGGAGGTTGGTGATGAAGAGCAGCTCGATGGACGACGCGACGTCGTCGACCGACGCCACGAGTCGTTCGAGCGCCGGCCTGCAGTCGGACGGATAACTGATCGGGTCACCCGTCATAATTCGTAGTTATCCGCGCCCGCCACCATGCGTTGAACAATAGCCGTCAGCGGAGGAGGATCGCCCTCCAGTCGGATGCGTACGGCGGATCCGCCGGAAGGGATGGGTCGGCTGGCGTCCGCCTCGGCTCGGATTGAGCTCGCCAGCGCTACTCCAAGCAACCCGGTCGAGCCGCCGAGACCTCCGTTGTCCCCCGGTGAGATGAAGGTACACGGTCAACCCCGCCGCGATGCTTGCGGCAACCACCGACACCTGACTCCCATGCCGAGTGGCACCACCCCACAAGGTGGCATCACGCCGTAGCACGAAATGCCGCAATGTCGGGCTTCTCGGTCCGCCTAGTTGCTCCGGCATCTCGCGGTAGCCGCGAGATATCCGCGAGATGACGTCAGGCGAACCCTGACGGACAAGGCCCGAAACCCCCACAACTAAAGGCCTTCGCAGCAGTACCCCCAACGGGATTCGAACCCGTGCCGCCACCTTGAGAGGGATTCTGGATGCGCACGCAGCGAACGTCAGCGGACGGAACGGGCGAGATCTCGGGGTTCTCCGGACACGACGGACGCCGGCGTGCACGGCGATTCAGGGCGGCCGCGGGATTTTCGCGGTACGGCGTGGGGGCCACCCCGTTAGTTCGGTCGAGTCATGCCACGCAGTCTCCCCGATCGCTGGCGACGGCAGACTTCCCCACAAGGCGACGACAGGTCGATACTCCGACTCGGCTTCAACTCGGACAGAGTCCCGGGCGCGGCGAAGGAGTTCAAGGGGCTGGGGTCCTGTTGCGCCGGACCTGGGAAAACCTCACCGGCGCCCAGCAAGGTGTGATCCGCTACCTCGCCACAGCGAACCGGCGGACGTTCCAGGCGTGGCAGCTGAAAGAGGCGCCGCGTGACATCTTCGCCCTGCCGCTGTTGGCGGCACGGCGGGCCCTCGACGCTTCCCGTTCGAGGCTGCCAGTCTTCGTGAAGCTGGCTCGCACGATCCGCACCTATCGGGCTGCGATCGAAGCAACGACCGAGTGGCGGCTCACCAACGGGATGGCGGAGTCCAAGAACGCGTCGATCGGGCGGATCCGGACCAACGCCCGCGGGTTCCACAACCCGAGGCGTTCATCACCATGATCATGCTCGACCACTCCGGCATCGCACCCGCCCTCCCATGGCTCAACACCGGATGACCCTCGGCTCGGTCAGCTGTCCCCGAAATCCGAAGAGCCGGCATCCCCGCCGGAGGCGGCCGATCACCGCACTCTCAAAGACCCTCGTCCCGGCCGAGGGGGAGGCGCCGACCGTCCGAGCGCAACTGATCCTCGTAGTCGCAACTGCACGCGAAGTAGAGATCTGCATCCTCCAACGCCTTGGTGAGTCGATCGAGTGAACCGACCATGTCAACGATCGACACGGAACCGTCGCTGGCATCCACCTCGATCGAGAAGCCAGCGTCACCGATAAACGCGCCGAGATGGTCGTCGCCGCCATCCGAACCGTCTGGATTCGGGCCGACCTGAAATTCAACGCCACCAAGACGGAAGAGGAACCCGTCACGTGTCGCTCCCATGTCCAGGAGAATTGTCGAGATCGCGACTGATCGCTCAGTGCCGCCCACGTAGACCCGGCAGAACCGGTCAAGTTCCACCTGACTCACTCCCCGAGCACTTGAATCATCGGCCCATTGTCGAACGGCCCACCGATAATGTCGAGGTCAGCGCCCGGAGCCGACGTCGTGGGGGCTCGACTCCCCGACCAGCAGCGAGGTTTGAGTCCACGCCGCTCTCGCCGATCACCATCTCGAGGAGCAACACCCCGCCCGACTCGGGCTGACCAGGTCATCCGGCGAGCCCAATCGACCTGGGCGATTTCACACCGGTCCGTCATACGTCGAGCAGCAGCTCATCGAACCACACGTCCTCCCAACCTGGAGCGATCAGGAACCTCGAGCCAGGCGGCAAACCGAGATAGGGAACGACCTTTGGACACCTGTCCACCAGATGCTGAGCGTGTACGGGCACGAAGAAGTCCGGGGCGGTCGACATCTCCTCACCTGCCCAGAGGTACCAACCACTCGTACCGCGTTGAGGGGGGTGGCGGAGTCCGTTCAATGGGACCGCGTTTGGCCGCACGTTCTCAGCTACGCCCACGATGTCGCTGGGAAGGGCTTCGGAGTACGACAGTCCGAGACGGGCCGCCAGCTCGCGCTGCGGCATCGTCCAGGCTGATTCACTCGTGCCGATCGCCACGGTTCGTCCTTCCACTTCAGCCGCCCGCCAATGACGGCGAAGAGATTCTGGAGTGCCTTGGTCATCCGTCTTGCTGAGCGTTGAGTTTGTCTGTCCCTGCTACGACGAGCACACCATGCACTGAGGCCAGACCGCGGAGATCGGTTTCACCGGCCCATTGAGATCGCCCCGCAGGTACTGCTCGAAGTCCGGGTTGAATCGCACTGGGTTACTTGGAGGCTCCTGACCTTGGACACGAGGATGGAGCTATGCCACAAGAAACGAAGTCAGGGAAGCCGACCGCGAGGCGGTACACCGACACGGAGAAGTCGCAGGCGGTGGGTCTGGTCCGCCAGCTCCGCGACGAGTTGAAGACCGATCACGGGACGGTGAAACGGATCGCCGATCAGCTCGGCTACTCTCCGGTCTGGGTCGGCAGGGCACCGGGGCCGACGCGATCGGCAGGGCGACGATACCTGTCGGGGACGCAGACCTGAGAGATCCTCCGGCTCACGTCGAGCGCGGAACCAGCCGAGCGATCGAAACGAGTTCGTCGAGAGTTTGAACGGTGATAGCACGACGCCTCCCGAGCTCCTCGATGGCGTGCTCACAAAAGCCCAAGGCCTCTCGAAACTGGGCATCGTCGATGAGCCGAGCCGACTGCATCCGTTCGTTCGGGCCACCACCGATCTGCGACACCCCGAACAACCGCTCCGAAACCGCCTCCGTCACGGGCTGAAGTGCGAATTCGATACAGGCGCCCGGCTCGAACTGGCGATCGACGATCAGCCGCACCGCCGTGTCGAAGCAAATCCAGCAATCCTGCGCGGCAGTGGCTGAGACACCGTTCGCGGAGTCCGCCTCAGGTGTGAACCCGGCCATCGAGTCGAGGAGTAGAGACAGGTCACCATCGGCCTCGCCACCCATCGCAAACCGCGCGGCGGCGTCGTCAGCCTGCTCCAGCAGACCATGGCCGACACCACCTACCGAACCAGCCCAACCCTCGTAGGTGCCAAGCAGGGCCCGTCCGCAAACGAGGAACAGGGCCGACATCGCTCGCCGTGGCAGCAGATCGATCTCGCGTCCTAGGCGGAGCAGCAAGTCATCAAACGCAGTCACTCCTCTATCTCCACACCTCTCTCGACGAGCTGCCGAAGGCAGTCGTGCTCGGACGGACCACACGGCATTCGCTTAGACGTCCCGACCTTCTTGAGATCGTCAAGCGCTCGCAGGAGTTCCTCCTCGGCATGCAGCTTGGCACTACCGGGCACTCGATTGATTCCAAGACGTTCAAGGGCGGCCCGCTGACCTGCGTCGAAGCCATTGCTCGAACCAGCATGGAGACCGCCGCTGCCATCGGAACCAACTGCGATGACGCGCTGGTTTCGAGCCGCCGGATGAAGCCCAGCGTCGCGAACCTCTGACGCCATGTCTTTAAGCGGCGTCGACGACCTTGGCGCTCTCGCGACATCGTCGATCAACGACTCCGCCGGGGCGACGGGCACGGGCGCTCGTGCTCGCAGTGCTGCGGTGGCGGCTTGACCGGTCTTGCCGGTGGCGTAGTCGAGGAGGTACTTGGTGCCGCAGCGGGAGGCGGCGTTCGCGATGCCTTCCCTGGCCCCGGCGTCCCAGCAGATCAGGCCCTTTCCGAAGTCCCGGACTGTCTCGGCGCAGCCGGGATGTTGCACGCCAGTCAGACAGATACCGAGCTTGACGTTGGACTTCACTGCGGCGGAGACCCGGTCGCCTGCTCCTTCACAGGTGTCGGCCTTGATGTTGTTGGTGACGCACACCCCGTCCTTGGCGAGTGACACCACGCCGGCGAGGCCTTCGCCGAAGTCCTTACCGCCGTAGGTGATCCCGTCCGCGATCTGGTCGAGAAGGTTCGGTTTCGCGCCGCCGAGGTGGATCTCGCCGTTTTCGTCGCTGTGCATCGTCTTGGAAATGCTGAACGGCCCGAACCCGACAGTGAGCGTCATCTCCCGGACGGTCGGCGCCGCCTTCTTTGGCACGATCCAGGGGTCGTACTTCTTGCCGGACTTCTTCAGCCGCGCCTTCCGCGCATCCGCCTCCTTCTTCGCGCTCCGCTTCGCACGGAACTCGCTCATGCGAAGGTTCTTCTTGGCCGCCGGGCTGGTCATGGCCTTGCGTTGGGCGGGGTTGGGCGAGACGAACGATGAGCTTGAACTGGTCCCGTAGGTCATGCGGTGGCCGTCCCAGTCGACGCCGTTGAGTGGGTTGTCGTCGCCGTAGGTGTACCGGTTCAGCGAGATGGGGGTCTCGAGCTTGCCGTCGTAGGTGTCGCGGCTCGTGAACGTGTCGTTGGCCGGCTGGTAGAACCGGGCACCCATCCACACTTCGCTGGTGGTCGGGTCGGTGAAATCACCTTGGAACCCGACGGTGGGCACGATCGAGCCGGTGCGTCCTTCGACCTTGCCGAACGGGTCGTACGACGTCGTGTTCGAGACCGCCCCGGTGGCAGGTGACATGAGCGCGACGAGGTCGTTGTGCGCATCGAGGAGCGCCCAGTTCGCCGTGGCCCCCGACTTGATCGACAACGGTGCGGCGCTCTGGTTCTGGACGGTGGTCCAGGTGCCATCGGCGATCGGGTCGATGCCTGTGCCGTTGTACTTCAGCGCTGTCCCGTTGCGGGCGGCGATGCGACCGAGTCCGTCGTAGGTGTAGGTGACGGTGCCGGCGGTGAGCTCCAACCCGAACGCGTCGTAGGTGCGGTTCGTGGTGACACCACCGGTGACGCTCGAGGTCTGAGTGCCACGCAACGACCAGGAGAACGTGGTACCAGCACCGGAGGTGACCCGGTTCTGGTTGTCGAAGACGAACGTCGACCCGCCGGCCTGGGTGCGGTTCCCGGCGCCGTCGTACGCGTAGTTCACGACCGCGCCCGATGGTTTGGTCCACGATTCGAGCTGATGGAGCGGGGTGTACGTGTAGGAGTGCCAGCCGTTGTCTGCGGGTGTCGAGGTGCCGTCGACGGACTCGTAGGCGAGTTGGCTGTCGTTGTCGTAGTAGTAGTTTTTGGCGTAGGTGACGGGGTCCGACCCGTTGGGGAAGTACAGGTTCTGGCCGGTGCGCCCGTAGTCGTCGGCGGACTGCCACACGAACGCCCCACCGGACCAACCGCCCGACCCGATCGGGTCGTAGGTGGCGGCGATCAGCCGGTTGTCGTCCTCGTAGAACGACGTGAGCTGTTTGCCCGTGTTCGGATCGGTCTGGGCCGCGACCCTGCCGGCGGCGTCGTAGGCGAACCCTGTCGTTCCGGCGGCGTCGACACGCTGGGTGAGGCGTGACGCGTCGTCCCAGCTGTAGGTCGTCGACGACGCCCCACCCGTGACCGTGAGCGGCAGTCCGCGGTCGTCGAACGTGGCGTTGATCGTCGCCGTCGGGTGCGACACCGTTGCCGGGCGCCCGGCGACGTCGTACGTGAAGGTCCGGCTACCGGTCGCACCCGTCGCCGTTTCGGTCTTGGTGCGACCGGCCTCGTCGAAGGTGCGGGCGACGCTGACCGCACCGGGCTGCTCGTCCTTGGCCGGCAGACCCGCAGCATCGTAGGAACGGCGCCAGCGCCGGTTGGCGACCGGCTGCCCGGCGACGGTCGCGGGTTCGATGCGGGACTCGGGCAGGTTCCACGGCTGGTACTCGATGATCGTGTCCAAGCCACGGCCGTTGCGGATCCGGGTGTTGTTCCCGGCAGCATCGTAGAAGTAGCTCGTCGTGACCGCCGCGGCCGTGCCAAACCCCTGGGTGACGTCCGTCAGGCGACCGGCATTGTCATAGGTCGACTTGGACACGCGCCCTGCGGGGGAGGTGGTGGTGAGGAGGTTGGAGCGCTCGTCGTAGGTGAACGCTGTCGTGAGGGCCGGTTGTCCTCCGCCGATGTTGCCGACGTTGGTCGCAGTGATCTGGCGACCGGCCTGGTCGTAGGTGGCGGTGGTCTGGCGGTTCATCGCGTTCACCGTCGACAGGACTTCGCCGAACGGTGACGGAGTGAATGTGGTCGTATGCGACAACGGATCGGTCACCGACAGGCGGTCACCGGCGGCGTTGAACACCTGGGTCGTGACTGCAGCGACCGAGCCGGCGATCGTCGCAGCAGCCGGGTCCTGCTTCCAAGTCAGGTTCCCGAGCCGGTCGTAGTCGAAGGTCGTCGTGACGTTGTGCGTCGACGGCTGTCGCACGACCTTGGTCGTGAGGCGCGTCCGGTTGAGGTCGTCATAGGTGTTGAGGGTGACGGCGCCGATTGGGTCGGTCGTCGAAGTGACGTTGCCGACCTTGTCGTACTTCAAAAGAGTCACCGCGGGGGTCCCCGCAACCGTCCCCGGGGTCGTGGACCGAAACACCCGGTTCAGCTTGTCGAACTCGAACGTCGACGTCTTGCCACGACGATCGACCTTCGAGACCAGGTTGCCGACCTTGTCGTAGGTCATCGACTCGAACGGGGTCACCGCCGCGCCACCCGGCGGCGTGTACGTGGGCTGGGTGATCTTCGTCTCCCGACCCAGCTGGTCGAACTCATGGGTGGTGACCCGGCCGTTGGCGTCGGCCTGGTGGGTCACCTCTCCGAACGTGTTGTAGCCGAGCTTGGACTCGGGCTGTGACGAGACCGGCGAACCGCCGCCGCTCTCGTTGGGGACCGACGCCGACTTCATGTTCGTCGCTCGACTGAGGACGTCGAAGGTCGTCGTGACGTTCTTGCCGTCGGGATCGGTCACCACGATGGCGAGCCCACGGGCGTCGTGCTGGAACAAGGTCCGCAAGTCGTCGTTGACACCAGGGCCGTTCTCGATCTCTTCCCAATCCTTCAGCCCGTTGCTCGCGATGTGGGACCGTTGCACGCGGTCGCTGACTACTCCGAGCCCGCTCTGGGTGATGGACGTTGCGTTGCCCGCGAGGTCGTAGGCGTAGGTCGTTTCGCGGAGCTTGGTAGCGGCTGGGACTCCTGGGACAGCCGCTCCCTGGAAGACCGTTTCCTTCGACTTCAGCCCTGCCGGGTCGTAGGTCGTGACGGTCTGCCGGGTGCCGTTGCCGTCCCAGGTCGCGGTGACGTTGCCGATGTTGTCGTAGTCGTTGTCAGCGATGACGAGGTCCGAGGTCGTGGTGTCGCGTTCGTCGAAGGCGAGAAGCTTGGCCACGTCGATCTCGTCATTGATCGTGTAGGTGAACTGTTGGACGCGGCCTTCGGCGTCGGTGACCGTGGCCTTTCGGCCGGCATCGTCGTAGGTGACGGAGCTGACCACCAGATCGAACGGTGTCGACCCGCCGACCGGGTCTGCCTGGTACGTCTTGAGCGTGCGAGTCGTCTCGAGGTTCCGTGAGTTGTAGGCGGTCTCGAAGCGACGGCCTTCCTGGTCGATCGCAGCGATGACGTTGCCGTTGCGGTCGTACTCCTTCGTCGACGTGATTGCTGTGACCCCGACCGTGACAGTGCGGGTGAGTTCTCGGTCGTTGTTGTCGTAGGTGAACGCCTGGGTACGTGGCGGGTCCGCCGCGACGGCGGTGACCGGCCCATCCTGGGACTGGGTCAGGTTGCCGTTCGGGTCGTAGGTGTTGGTCGTGCGGCGTTGGCGGCTCGCCGCCGTCACGACGTTGGTGACCGTCGGCTCAGTTTCGGTCAGGACCCTCGACACCTTGTCATAGGTCTTCGACCACGTCGCACCAACCGGGATGCCGATACCGGTGTCGGTGCGGGAGATCTCGCGCCCGAGCTCGTCGTAGGTGATATTCGTCGTCTTCCCAGCTGGGTCGACGATACGGGTGACGTCGCCCTTCGCGTTGTAGCTGGTGGTCGTCTGTCCGCCGAGCGGGGACGTGACCTGCTTCGGCAACCCGACCGGAACGGTACCGCCGGCCGGGACCGGCGTCTCTGACCCGTCGGTGTATGAGGTCACGGTCTCGCCGAGCGGTGCTGGAGGGGTGATGCGCTCGACGTTGCCGAGCGCGTTGTAGACGGTGGTCGTCCGATAGGTGGTGTCGTCCTTGTCGGCGGATCGGGCGTCGCGGACCTCGGTGACGCGGTTCTTGGCATCGAACACGAAGTAGGTCGTCTTGCCCCACCGGTCGGTCTTCGCCACGGCGTTGCCGTTGTCGTCGTTGGTGAAGACCTCAGCAGACGAGTCCTCGTAGTTGATCTGTTGCAGGAAGCCCTTGAGGTCGTAGGTCCATTTGCGGTCCTTCCCGGCCTCGTTGGTCCGTCGAACGAGGCGGTGGAACTGGTCGAAGCCCCACGTCGTCTCTCCCCCAACAGGCTCCGAAGCCGTGCGGCGTGGATCCCACACCGTCGTCTGCTGCGTCTCACCGGCGACGGGTGATGGCACCGTGTAGGCGTAGGTGAACGTCGCGCCGACACCGTCGGCACGGGTCGCTACCCGGCCAGACCCGTCGTAGGTCAAGGCAGCTTCGGTCTTGATCCTCGAGTTCGTCCAGGTGAGCAACCGTGCCGACCCGTCGTAGTCGAAATGATTCTTGTTCGCGGAAGGGGACGGGTTGATCGGGTCCCACACATCGGAGAGGAGATCGCCCGGTGCGTACCCATAGGTCCAGGTCGACGAACCGGCTCCGGTCACCGAGTCGGTCGACACCGATGCCACGTGCGCTCGCGTCGCGCCCGCGGGGGTCGACCATGTGTAGAACAGCGATCTCTGGGACACAGCGTCCTTCACCTGCGACAACAGGCCCGAGGTGTACGTCAGCTGCAACGCCCGGTTCGCCTCGTCCACAATGCCCGTCAACACACCGGTGGCGTCGAACGTGTACACCGTCGAATCCGGGTCGGTGAGGGTCCACGTCGGACCGGCGGTCTCGACCATCTTCGCCGACGAGCCGAGCGGGGCGCCGTAGGTGCCGTCGGGGTTCTTGCCGTAGAACTCGCGTTTGCCGTCGGGACGGAGCACGGCCACCCCGGGTGCGGCGGGCATCCACTCCACCGACATCTCGTACGGCGACGTCCAGCCCTTGCCGAAGGCGCCGTTACGGGTGTCCATCGAGTTGTACGAACGCGTGCTGGCCAACCCTGGCCCGACCGAGGCGACCGTCACGTCGGTCTGGGAGGCGAAGTACGAGCCGTTCGCCAGGTTCACCCCTCCGGCGAAGCCGCCGTAGGGATCCGACCCGGTGTGCCACGTTGGCGTCACCGTTGGGATCTCCGAGCGGAGCAGGACCCACGGCGACGGAGCCACGTCGACGCCGTCGTCGACGACGAACCGCACGACGTAGTACTCCTGCCACCGCAACGGCACGTTCCATGCCGGGACACCCGAGGTGTTCGTCAGCCCGCTGTGCTCCGACTTCACCTGACCGTCGCAGTCCTCGCCGGGCTCCGCGGCCTGGGCCGCGGCCAGGGTGCACATCTCGTAGTAGCCCGACATCGTGTCGCCGTCGAGGTCGACAACGGTCGCTTGCACGCTGGTGTTGATCGTGTTCAGCTCGTGCAGCACCGGTGGGTTCGCGGTCTGATTGACACCGCTCCACGCGATCGCCGCACCGGGCGCCTGGTTCACGAACGTGGCCCGGATCCACATCGGATCGAGGTTCATCCACGAGTACACCCCCGACTCGTTGCCCCCAATACCCAGGTCACGGAAGTTGATTGAACCGGGTGACGACTCTTCCACTGCTTGCCACAGATCGAAGAAGCTGCTGATGTCGATCGATCCGTTCAGCGACACCGGGTCGATATCGACGTCACCCAACGGGATCGCGGCGGGGTCCTCGATATCCGCGTACGCGTACGTGCCGCCGGCGCCGGTCGGCCACATGCTGTCGAACGCCGACACCGACGTCGACGCGGGTGGCCAGGCCACGCCGGTCGTATCGGCGCGGAGTTCGATCGACGCCGACTCGACATCGAGATCGAGGAGTGTGCGCCAGAACCAGATCTGGCCGAGCTCGATCCGCGAGTACGAACGAACCTTCGCGCCCGCCAACGTTCCGACTCTCGTCTGACATGCGGCCGGCACGTCGTAGCAACTCGCGGAGGGGTTGTCCTTGACCCGCCGCTGCACCCACACCGGCGCAGCAGAACCGATCGTCGGGTCGATCCGCACCGGGAACTCACCCGCCGGCAACGACGCCAACCACCCAGCGTCCACCGCGACGTCCATACGACGAGGGCTCGCGAAACGTTCCTTCACCGCCGGGCTGCTGCGGCGCGCCGAGTCCTGTGGAACCTCACCAACGGCCGATGCGGGCTTCGCCTTCGCTGCGTCGATCGCGACGCCACGGCGATCCGTGACCGAGACAGGCGCGACCGTCAACGACGACGGCTTGCCCTTCGTGAACGTGTCGAAGCCACCGCCCTCGCTCGGGCGTAGCTCAGCGCCACCGACCAAGAACGGAAACGTTCCCCGACCTGGGTTCCGCTTAACGTTCAGCACTTCCTCGACACCAGAGGGGCGGACGATGTACTCGACATCGACGCCGGGCCACACCTCGGGGTAGATCACGTGGTTCGGCTTCGACCCCACCTTCGGTGCGACATCGCGGGCGACGTCGGGAACGAACGACAGCTCAGCGCCATCGGGTCCAACGACCTTCACTCCGCCCTTCGACAACGGCGCGAACGTCACCGTGAAGTCGTTCGCCGCGTTCTCGAGGACCGACAGGTCGGCCTGAGACGGCCCGACGCTCGAGTCGATCGGTTGCCACTCCCCGGCGTCGTCCTTGAAGTTCACGCGGTCGTTGCTGACCTCCACGGAATGCGTCCCATCGGGGTTCAAGAACACCCGGCTCGTCTCCGTCCTCGCCCACGCCAACTCCCGCGGTTTCGTCAACGCCGCTGGCTCCCCCGGTGCCGGCAGCTTTGCGACTGCGTCCGCGATCGGGTCCGGCGCTGGCTTGCGGTTCAGCGGCTCCGCCAACGCGGCCGGACCCGACGGTTCGATCAACCCCGGGACCGAACCATCAGCCCGTGGCGAATCCTGGGTTGGCAGGGCGCCCAGTTCCTTCAACGACTTCGGAACCGACCGCGGCACCGGCAGGCGGCGCTTCGAAGTCGCATCGCCCTTCGACTCCTGCGCACTCACGATCTCGGCCGGCGTCACCAACCCCACCACGATCAACGACGCCAACACGATACGAACCCTCGACAAGCGCACGGACTGACCTCCGGGAGACGGCACGACCTCTCCATCGGGAGGTCGTTCGCAGATGCTGAACGGATCGGGCGAGATCACCCAGCGTCCAACCCGGTCGGCCAACACTGCACGCCGTCGCGCCGACTCAGGGACCCACCCGATCGATGTGGCCGCGCTTTTGGAAGGCGTCGAGTTGTCAATGCAGGTCGCTCCAACGACACCGAAGGGGCCGCGAGCCGAGTTATTCGGCGGCCGACATCGCCGGCCCGCTGATCACGAGAAGTGGTCCGTCCAGACCCGACCGTCCCACCAGCGATAGCGGCCTGACCCATCGGGATCCGGATACCAACCCGCCGCTGTGCCACGAAGGGCCGCGCTGCCGTGCGCTTCGCCCGACGAGTCTCCTCGATTCGACACGGAGCGAACCCCGGCAACGATCAGTCCAACCACGACGGCGACGAGCATCAGCCGAAACCCGTAGAAGCCGACATACCAACCGACGCCACGATCGGCGACCAACAACACGACAGGACCCATCGTCGGATGATCGCATCGAACCCGTTCACTCGGGAGCTGTCTCTCTGGGCAAATGTGCTCGCCCAAGCCGGGCGGTATCTGAACCTCGAACCCCAGGGACCTCCGGCAGGACCAGCGCATGTCCTCCACGGAGATCGCCAGCTGAAACCCCCACGACACAACGACCCATCGAGGTCAAGGAATCGAATGCGCTACGCCAAGCTGGCGTGAGGAACTGCGGAGTCCGCAGTATTCTCGCGGTATCTGCAGGTCTCGCCGAAGTTCGGGTCGAGCCGCAGATCATGGAGCTCGATCGCCCCGCCGGTGATGGTAGCGACGGAAGCCGACCGAGCTCCGAGGGTCGAACCAGGAGCGCGATCCGTACGTGGCAGCCCGGCTGGATCAGTGATCACCACGCTGCGAAGGGAGGTCCGCATTTCAGCTGGATCCGCACACATCCGCGGACGTCGTCGTCGGAGTATCAGGCGAGCATCTCGAGCATCTCGGCCTGGAGGATGCACGCTTATGACCACGGCCACGAGCGCGACACCGTGCACTGGTACGCCGGGGACCCGGCACCGGGCTGACTCGCGACTTCTCCGTTTCAAGGTGGCGGCACGGCAAGGTGGCGGCACGGGACAGCGAAGAAATGCGGGTTTCAGGCCATCGATTCCCGATCTGGTGCACAGATCCCGCGAGGTTCCGCGGGATTTTCGCGGTATTTGCGTCAGGGTGTTCCTGACATCCCGGGCCTGATAACCCCACAACTAAAGGCTTCTGGCGCTGTACCCCCAACGGGATTCGAACCCGTGCCGCCACCTTGAGAGGGACCGTTGGCCGGTCGTCAGCGGACGTCGACGAACGCTGACGGCCAGGTTCTCGGGGTCTGCCCGACAGGGCGGACCCCAGCGAACGACCGCGATTGAGAGCGGTCGCGGGATATTCGCGGGATGGCGTGCGCAGCTCAGTCGTCCTCGATTCGAAGTCATGTGCACCGAAGTTGGCGACGCGACACCAGCGATCCCGCCAATGCTCCAGGCCCCCGCAACACGTAGTGCCGCGGCATCTCGGCCTCAGTGCCGCTCATCCCGCGAATATCCCGCGGCCGCCCGGACGACCCGGCGGACGCGCCACCGGACAGCCAAGGTTGAGGTCCCCGGTTGATCTGCTCGTGGTTCCCCAAGAACCCGCGTTGGACACCGGCGAACGGCTCTCGCAACGCCTGAGAGCTCTGTTCGGGCTCCCAGGACTCGAGCGACGACTCCTCTGGCCCGTTCCTTCACTACAAACTGATCTCTACAGAACGAAGTGTGCTAGAAATCTGACACAGCTGCCGGACCGATCGCCCCAGGAGCCACGCCTTGCCCACTACCACCGGATCTGGGCCGTCGCCTCAGGTCCCGACGCCTCACGACGACGTCATCGACGACTCGCGTCGCCGATTGTTCATCCTGGCGGCAATGTGCGTTGCGCTCGTTGCCGTCGTCGCCTCGGTATCGGGCCTCAACGTTGCCCAGCAGGCCTTGGCCGCCGATCTCGACGCCTCACAGAGCCAGCTCTTGTGGATCATCAACGGCTACACCCTCGCCCTCGCCGCCCTGCTCATGCCGGTAGGAGCGATCGGCGACCGGTGGGGACGGAAGCCCGTGCTCATGGTCGGTCTGGTGGTGTTTTCGCTAACGAACCTAGCCTCCTCATTCGCGACTGAACCAAACGTGCTCATCGCGTTGCGCGTCCTCGCTGGGGTATCCGCAGCGATGGTTATGCCAGTCACCCTGTCGGTCATCACCACGAGCTTCCCGCGCGAGGAACAGGCAAAGGCCATTGGCACCTGGGCCGGGTTCGCCGGTGCGGGCGGAATCATCGGACTGTTCGCCTCGGCCGCAATCATCGACAACGCCACCTGGCCGTGGGTCTTCGCGCTTCCGATCGCCCTGGCCGCGGTGTCGTTCACTCTGACCGCAGCATTCGTCCCCCACTCGGTCGAACACACCGAGGCGGGATTCGACATCGCTGGCTCGCTCTTGTCAGTCCTCGCAGTTGGTGGGCTCGTGTTGGCCTTCCACGAGGGGCCAGAGCGAGGGTGGACCGATGCCCTCACCCTCGCCGCGTTGGCTGCCGGGTTGCTCGGCACCCTGGCGTTCGTGCTTGTCGAGCTTCGTCGGGATCACCCGCTGGTCGATGTCCGCGTCTTCGCTCTCCGTGGCCTCGCGGCCGGTTCGGTCAATCTCTTCGTCGTGTTCGCAGTGATGTTCTCGCTATTCCTCGTGTTGGTGCAGTACCTCCAAGCCGTCCTCGGTTACTCGGCGCTACGGGCAGCGTCAGGGCTGTTGCCCATGGCAGCAATCATGATGCCGCTGTCGACCATCGCCCCGACCATCGCCGAACGGATGGGGTTTCGACGCACACTCGTCATGGGCATGTTGTTACTGGCAGGCGGCCTCGTTCTCTTCGCTGCTCTCGCTGATCCCACCGGCGGCTATATGTCTGTGTTCCCCGCGATCCTGGTTCTCGGCGCCGGCGTCGGACTCGCCATGAGCCCGTCGACAGCAGCGATCACCTCGTCTCTCCCGGAGGAGAAGCAGGGTGTAGCGTCAGCACTCAACGACACGGTGCGCGAGATGGGCGGCGCCGTGGGCATCGCCCTCATCGGTTCAGTCCTGAACTCCGCATACCGGTCGAACATCGAGCCGATCGCCGGGTCATTGCCGCCTCAGGTCGCCAAACCGGTGGCCTCAGGAATCGGTAGCGCTCTCGCCGTGGCCGGACAGATGGGTGCCGACGGGAAAGCTGTTGTCGCAGCCTCTCGCCAGGCGTTCGTCGACGGCATGACTCCAGCCCTGTACCTGGGAGCGGCTGTCGCTCTGGCCGCAGCCATCTTCACCGCGCTCCGAGGGCCGAAGACTGCGGCCGAAGCGGAGCCCCGCCTGCACCTAAGCGACCATTCGGAGATGGCCGGCGCCGAGGTCCACAACACCATCACTGCACCCATCGATGCGGACGGAGGGTGAGTTGACCAGTCCGACCACCATCGACCCCGACTGGGCCTTGTGGAGCGGCTCGTGAACAATGGAGCGAGGCCATGGAGGCATTAGCCGTCGTCGTTGGCCTCGACGGGTCCGAAGGATCCTTGGCCGCACTCGCTGCCGGTGCTCGAGTTGCCGCCATGACCGGCAACAGCGTCGTCGCCGTCTACGTCGTGTGCACTCAACCCCTTCCGCCTACTGCCCCTCTCACAGGCGCCGGCGCCTTCGCCGCTGCTGGCGACGAAGCCCTGGATCGCTGCCATCTGGACTGCGAGTTAGTTCTTGCTGGTACCGACGTCCCGTGGCAGTTCGAGGTGCGACGCGGCGATCCAGCTACAGAGATGGCGAGAGCCGCAGTCGAACACAACGCGATCTGCGTCGCCGTAGGGCGCAGCCTTCGACGCCGTTTCTCCTACGGATCCCACTCAACCATGAGCGAGCGCCTCTCTCAGCGGTGCGAAAGACCCGTCCTCATCGTTCCCGTCAAGCCACAGCGCTCTGATCCTCGGCCGTTTCGATGACGGGTTACTCACGCTCCGCGCAGAATCCCTTTGCCGCTGCCGCACTCTGAGGGGGCCAGGGTGAACGATCGAATCCTCCATGTTGACGAGCACCTCATCGTGGCGTGTCCTGCGCAGGACGCTCTCACGCGTTTGGATGGGCCGACGGCGATCGCCAGCTGGTTCGGTTGCAAGCGCGAAGGATCTCGCACCACCATCTCGTCTGTTGCTGGCGACCTCGTGCTCGAGCGCGCTTACGAAGAATGGAAGCGAGATGAGGGTGCACTCCTGGTAGTCGGGACCACTGGCGACCTCTGGTTTCGTGCACACCTCAGCGTGTGCGCGAGTTTGCACTCCGGAACCGAAATCAGGACCCATGTCGAACTCGGACCGGCAGATCGAGCATTGCGCGCGCGAGCAGTCATACACGACGTGCTTCGACAGGGCCTCCACCGCCTTCGACTCGAGCTCGGTAGCCCACGACCGTGAGCCTCACCACTCCCGGAAGAAGGCGACCTCCCCCGTACCGCGCCTAGATGCGCTTGCGAGGCGATGAGTTCATTGCCTGTCGCGTCACTAAGCGATCGCCTGCCGAGAGCTGATTCTCCCTCGGATGCCGTTAGGTAGGTCCCCCGTTGGCAACTCCAGCGTCGGCAGCCTGCTTCTCGAGCAGCGGGTGTTCGGCGCGCGACAGCATGTCGAGCAAGGTGAGCGGGCGATCCGGCGCGACGAACGCATCACGTGGCTCCAGGGGACCCACATCGACGTGGCCGGCCTTCGCTCGCAGTGCGCCGACTGTGCAATCCTCCGGTGCGCGGTGTACGAACGGGTCGAAGCCGAACAGCCGAATCGCGTTGCCGTGGGTGATCGCGTCGATCGTCTCGCGAGGGAGGTGCTCGAGCTGCCCGGTAAGCCGCTCGGGACTCGCGGGCCATGTGGAGTCAGAGTGCGGGTAGTCCGTCTCGACGCAGACGATCTCGGGGCCGATCAGGTCGAGCATGCGGAGGCCGGCGCTGTCGGTGATGAAGCAGGCGATGAAGTGATCGCGGAACACCTCGGACGGGAGGCGACCCCCGAAGTCCGAACCGGTCCATCGGTTGTGATGCTCGTAGACGTAGTCGGCCCGCTCCAGCAGGTATGGGATCCAGCCGATCGAGCCTTCGGAAAGTGCGAAGCGGATGTTCGGAAACAAGCGAATGACCCTTGACCAAAGGAGGTCGGCCGCAGTGTCCATGACCGCAGTCGGTTGCAGATTCAGCATCGTCGTGAACGGCGCCTCGACCGTCGGCAGCTTCACCGCGGATGACGATCCGATGTGGAGGCAGATCACCATCTTGAGGTCGTCACAGGCGCGCCAGAACGGATCCCAGTGCGGGCTATGGAAACTGGGCACCCCGATCTTCTCCGGATTCTCGGACCATGTGACGGCTCGCACGCCGAGGGCCGCCACCCGACGCACCTCGTCTGCCATGACATCTGGGTCCCAGTAGGGAACGAGGGACAGGGGGATGAGCCGGCCCGGAGCGCCCCCCGCCCACTCCTCGATATGCCAGTCGTTGTACGCCTGGAGTACAGCGAGGGCGAGCTCCTTGTCCTCGGTGTTGGCGAAGATCTGCCCGCAGAACTGCGGGAACGATGGGAAATTGAGCGAGGCGAGGATCCCACCGGCGTTCATGTCGTCGATGCGGGCCTCGCGGTCCCAGCAACCCCTGCGGATCTCGTCGAAGCGGGTCGGCTCGATCCCGTACTCCTCCTGAGGCCGGCCCGACACCGCGTTGAGTCCGAAGTTCGGAATCTCGACGCCCTCGAACAGCCACATCTCACGTCCGTCGGCGCGCTCGACCACTCGGGGGGCGCGCTCGGCGAACTTGGCAGCCAGCCTCCCCTCGAACATGTCGGGCGGCTCGACTAGGTGGTCATCGACGCTGATGATCGTGAGAGAGGCGGGATCAAGGGTCATCTGTTCTCCATCGAGTTGGCGTTGACCACGTCAGCGGGCCCATCCGGAACTGAGGGACGACCGCGCCTCCCGGGTGCCGTCAGCCGAGAACGGCTCACGACCGCCGGTCGACCTGTCGCGCAGTTTCCGCGACGAGATATGTAGGACGCCATGAACATTACAATACAAGTTGTCCTACACTTAGCTCCCTACCGTCGGGAGGGGTTGAGCACGTGACCTGGCGCAGATTCGACAGAGCGGGCTCCACCGCCAGTCCCGGCGCGGGCATCCGCTCAGCAGACGCGTCGCCGAATCAACTGGGCATTGGCACTCGGCCATCCACGGTGGGGCTGCCGCCCTCACTGCCGGGGTCACAGATCCCAGCGGGTATCGGATGCCGTGACGAAAGCGGACAGAAGGGAGCGAACCACGTCTGGGGGTTTCGGCCGGCTTCACAGCCGCCGGACGAGGTCACCGAAGCGGTCCGAGTCTTGCGGTGCCTCCATCTCGCCTCGACGACGCGCTGTGGGTGGTCCGGAACGGGAAAGTGACGGGGCCCGGTGATCAAGCCGACTGTGAGTGAGCGGGCGTTCGAAGGAGTCGCAGCGAGCATCCACGATGCACGGCAGTTCATGAGCGAGATCGCAGACCTGCCGGACTCGGTGAAGCTCGACGACGTTGTGCTGGTCGTATCCGAACTCACCACGAACGCGGTGATTCATGCCCACAGTCCGTTTGTGGTTAGGGTCGAAGTCGCGATCGACAGCGTTCGCGTCGAGATTTCTGACGAGAACTGCGAGCGCCCCACGATGTCGGATGGGGCGCAGTCATCTCTGGGTGGCCACGGGCTACTCATCGTGGATCGGCTCGCCTCCGAGTGGGGAGTCGTCACGACACCGGCCGGCAAAGTCGTCTTCGCCGAGTTCCAGACCAGCGCCGCCCAGTGAGGACGGCGGGGCGCACGCGCTGACACGCCCCACCGAGGAGCGGACGAGACGATCGCCAGTGCACGCAGTTGCCCGCCTCACGAGGGTCACGGTTCCTCACCACCTAACGCAACGACCGATCGGTCAGGTCATCGGCCGCTGGAAGAGCGTCTGAAGTCTCGTGCCAGACAGGCAATCGGCAACCGCCATCGAGGCGGAGACCAGCACGAGAGTCCTCCCCGCCCTCGCAGCGTCGGCAAAGGGACGCAACCCGCCGACGTCGATGAACGTGACGCGGGAAAGGTCGACCTCGATGGTTTCGGAGAGCGCCGAACACGCGTTGAGGCAGTCGCGCACGTAGTCGTGCGCCGAGATATCGAGCTCACCCGAGATCTCGAGACGAGGCCCTCCCCGGCAAGGTCGGAGCGAGGCCTCGATCATCGGCTTCGGCGTTCGCGCCGGTGGGTCCGCCGGCATGACGGTCTCGCGATCATGCGCGGAGGCCGGGCGCATTGAACCTCTCGGTTGCTCACCTGCTCAGCTCCTTGGCACGGTTCTCGCTGCCACCGCTTCGACGACGTCGAGTTCAGGACGGCCTGTACTATAGTGAACAGATCGTAGCAAAGAGGTTCCAGCGACTAGGATGAGCGGATGGCGCACATCCCGAGTGTTGATCCGCGCGTGGCGCGCACCCGTCATGCGGTGCTCACCACAGCGCGGGAGGTGCTCCTTGACGAAGGTTGGGAGGGCGTCACGCTTGGACGGGTCGCTGAGCGCAGCGGGTACGCCCGTACGACTCTGTATCGGCACTGGCCGCAGCGGCTCGATCTACTTCGAGACCTGATCCGCGAGGAGGCGCGCCTCGCGCACACCACGCCGACCGGTAACCTGCGGGACGACCTGGTCGCCGAGTTGGAGGCGTTCCGCGTAGCCGTTTCCTCGACGGGCCTGGGGCGGGTCATGATCGCAATCGGCCAGCAGGCCCGCGACGACGCCGAGCTAGCAGACCTGAATCGGTCGATGCGCTCCGAGGGCGCACGAGTGCTTGATGAGATCGTGGTGGACGCGGTTGCCGCTGGCGCGCTTCCCCGCGGGGTGCGAGCGGACGCCGCGGTGGCCCAGTTGGTCGGTCCAGTGCTGTTCCGGTATCTGTTCGAGGACGACCACGCGCTTGACGTCGAGTACGTGGAGTCGGTGGTTGACTGGTTCCTCGCCGCGGCTCACACCGTCGGGTGATCCCGCGCCGAAATGACGACGTTCAGGTCCTCGCCCGCCGCTCAGCGACGAGGACGGCGGCGTTGGGCGAGTCCGCATCACCAGTTCGACGCCTTCGAATGATCGAGAACGGCGGTGGCGGTGCTGTCGAAGAGCCAGCGCGGCGGAACGGCCCGCTCCCTCGAACTCGGCATTTCGTGGCTGCCAGTCGTGCTCCCCGAGCGCACGACCGACCGGCGTCAGTCAGGCGGTTTGAGGGTGGGAACGAGGATCTCGGCGAGGAAGGTATCGAGCTCTCCGGGCGGTGGAGCGAGGATCAAGGTGATGCCGAGCCGGACGAGGGACTCGGCGAGTAGGTCGGGATCTCGGGCGGCGATCTGACTGCTTGCCATCGCGACCCCCAAAAGTGGTGCGATTGCTGAGGTGATCCGGGCGATCACCTCAGGAAGATCAGACGCCAAGAATGGCCCGATCACCTCGGGCTCGTCGCGCAGGACCTTGGCAAGCACCGGATGGTCAGACGCGTAGCGGATGATGGCTGCCATCAACTCGACCACGGCTCGTGGTCCGCTCTTGCCGGCAAGCGACGCGGGCAGCTCGGCGAGAAGCCGGTGGAGGTCCCGTGCGATCAAAAGGCGGATCTGATGGTCAATCGTGCCGACTTGGCGATAGACCGTCGCCCGGTTCACGCCGAGTTCGGCCGCTACGTCCTGTACAGACGTCCGCCGGGTTCCGTACCTGGCAAAGCAGAGCGCTGCGGCGTCGAGGTACGGGTCGAGTTCGTCCGCGGGAGGCGTCGGGATCCCCTGCTGATCTTCGGAGAGCATCAAGAACGGGAAGGTCTCGGCCGAGCTGGACTGCACGCCCGCCAGTGTGTCACAATGCGACAGATTCGTCGAATCATCGCACGGAGATCCCATGGCTACTCCTCTCACCGAGATCACCTCCTCCAGTGCCGGTCGCGGGGCGACCGCTGCCCGTGCCATGACCACGGTGTCGATCGCCGGGCGCCACGCGGCACGCGCTCTCGTCGGACCGGTCGTCCACCACGGGATGCGTCACCACCACGAATGGGGCCCAAGCGCCGCTCGCGAGGTGAGGCGGGCCTTTGGTGCGCTCGGGCCCACCTACGTAAAGCTGGCGCAGCTCATCGCGTCGAGCCCAGGTTTGTTTCCGGAGGTTCTTTCTGACGAGCTGCGGTCACTACTCGACTGCGCACCGCCGGTGCCGCCAGCCGACATCGTGCACATCGTTCGTCGCGAGTTCGGGGCCGCCCCTGACGAAGTGTTCGCGCGTTTCGATCCTGCCCCCCTGGCATCTGCCTCAATTGCCCAGGTCCACGCCGCCACTCTTCACGACGGCACCGACGTTGTAGTGAAGGTCCAACGCCGCGGGATCCGCGCCAGGCTCGCCGCCGACCTGGCCATCCTGTCCGGCGCCGCGCAGCTGCTCGAACGCACGTCAGCTCGGGGACGGATGGCGAACCCGGTTGCGGTCGTCGAGGACTTCGCAGCGACCCTCGCTCACGAGCTCAACTTTGTGCTGGAAGCCCAAGCGATGGAACGCTTCAGCGAGAACCTCGTTGCGTCCGGAAGCAACGAAGGCGTTCGTGTACCAGAGGTCCATTGGCGCTACACGACACAGCGGGTCCTCACCATGGAACGGATCCATGGCCACAGCATCGACGACACCGGCACGCTCAGCGGATCCGGTTTCGACCTTCCCGAGATCCTCAAGCGGGGAGTGCGCGCGTGGATGGAAGGTGCGCTTGAGCATGGGTTCTTCCACGGCGATGTGCACGCGGGAAACCTGATGGTTGACACCGACGGCAATCTCGTCTTCCTGGACTTTGGCATCGTCGGCCAACTCGATGATCGAACGAAGTCGATCATTCGAAATGGCCTTCCTGCCTTGCTTCTCGACGGTGACTTCGCTGAGGTCGCGAAGTCGATCTACGACCTCGGCGCCGTCCTCAACCCCATCGACCTTGACCAGGCCTCAGCCGACATCGCCGAGATCGTTGGACCCATCCTCGCCCAGCCGCTGTCGCAAATCTCCTACGGCCAGGTGCTCATCGACATCGTTCGGGTCGGCACCCGCTACGAGGTGCGCCTCCCCCGCGAGCTCGTCCTGGTCGCCAAGCAGATGCTGTACTTCGAGCGCTACGCCAAGCTCATGGCACCGGACTGGAATATCCTCGACGACCCTGAGCTCATCGGCTTCCTCTTCGAGAGTGTGCAGACCGAAGGCACCGTCTCATGACCAACGAGGCGACAGCGACGACACTCGAAGGCGCCGACGCCATCAGGCTCGCCGTCGACGGCCGAGGTGACCAAGATCAGAACGACCTGCTCACCGAAGACGGCGCAGTGGAGTTTTATCGCGCCGTACCCGTGCCGAGTATCTCGACATCCACGGTGCCGGCCACATGGTGGCCGGTGACACCAACGACCCCTTCGCCAGCGCCGTCGTCAACTTCCTCGCGCCACTGGCGGGACGCGAGCGCGAACGCTCCTGACCGCTACACACGCATCGTTCCGTTTGCCAAACACTAGGAGCCCCATGGCCGCCACCCCGAACAAGGACCTGATCGGTCGCGAAGGCGTCAACGACCTCGACGCCATCCTCTCCATGACCAACACCGACGTCGATTCTGCTG